>JAABUZ0100009101.1_pt1 | contig 11471 bp, 9 predicted proteins | sample 5562091 | NCBI WGS metagenome assembly JAABUZ01 (sample SAMN12813069, study PRJNA571459) | rock metagenome | isolation source: Antarctica rocks | place: Antarctica: Victoria Land, Linnaeus Terrace sud | collected 2015-12-21
CTTGCCATTCCAAAGCTCGCGCCGCTGCTCAAGCCCGACTACGCGGTGCGCATGTGTTGCTTCTCGCCGTGCATGGAGCAGGTGCAGCGGACGGTGGAGGAGATGCGGCAAAGTGGATGGACGGACGTCGTGATGGTCGAGATCCAGCACCGCGCAAACGAAGCGCGCAGGCAGCAAGTGCGTGGGGTGGAGGATGCCTTTGCACGCATCCGACTGGTGCGGCATAAGCGTGCTCACGGACTGCATCTGGCGCGCGACGGAGAGGACCCTCCGCCCAAGGAAGATCGTGCTGGGCGAGGAGTGCGCGAGGGAGATCCCAACTTTGAATGGCTGCAGGTCTCGCGAGAGGAGGACAAGGCAAAGACGCATACCAGTTACCTCACCTTTGCTACACGTTCACCCGTCTCGTAATTTGTATATACAATCATGCATGTGTAACAATCCCATGTTACGGTCTGCCCTTTCGTCGCGGGAGGACGGGGTCTGAGGTGAGCAGGACTTTCTCCTCGACCGCAGTCAGCAAATACCACTTCAAGCCATCGCTCAACTCAAAGGGATTGTCATTCTTGCCCTTTTGAGAGAGATCCACTACCCGTTCTTCAATCTTGGTGATGCGTGCCAAAAGCCATTCCCTTCCAGCCAGCCTCAGGCCCTCCTCCTCGCCACCTTGGTTGAGAAAGTAGTGCGGGGCAAGCACGTTGAAGGCAGCCCACGTTCGGCTCTGCTGGTTGCGAGTAGGCAGGAAAAGCGCCAGGTCACCCTCTTTAAATTTGTGAAAGGCAATCTTCTCCTGCGCTTCAGCAATGGCACGTCGCGCCCGGTCGCGATACCCACGCGCTTCTCGTTGCCACTTCTTTCCAAGTGCGTCAGCGCTTGCAATCCGATCCTGCACCACGCTCGTGAAATGGTCGAGATCAATGGCGGTTATATTGGACATGTACCGTTGGAAGAGCTGGCTTTCTGCGTCAGAGTCTTTGCCATCCATCCAGTAGAGGAGATCGACTTCGTCCATCGGCACTGCTTCCTGCTTCTCCCTATCCTCATCCGTCCGCGAAATAGCATCGAGGAGCTGACGAATGCGCGTATGGTAGGTGTAGAGACGCTGCGTGAGATCGCGTGCCTTCAATGTCCTCCAATCCAACAGCTGGTCTGGCCTTTGCTGGTCTGGGAATGGTCGAATCTGGTCGATTTGACGAAGAATGCTGTTGACAGTCTCGGTATAGACGCCAAAATCCGCCTCATGCTGACTGCCTTCGAGGGCGCCAGCGATGGCCGTAAACGCATCTAAAGCAGTCTGCTGTTTGTCCTCACTCTGCTCTTGCTTGATATCGAGGGTAGCCTCCTTCTGCCGTTCCAGATTGTGGCAGCGGCTTCGCAGCGTCTCGCTCTCTTCTTCTTTCTCGTCCATCTCTCTTTTATGATCTCGCTGCAGCTTCAGTAGCTCCTCGGTTAACTCCTGAGCCAGCAAGTGGGCGGCTTCACCACGCTGTACTTCCTGCTCCATGACATCCGACAATGCCTCGAGGCGCTCCTGGACGGCCTTTTTCTCGTCTATGACAAGCTTCTTTTCCGCCAACGCCTCCTGCCCATGAGCCTGGAGATTTGCAAGCAAGTCATTCTTCACACCCACAGTCTCTTCATGCCTTACACGAAGCTCGGCGAGCGCAGCAATGCGCTCTGCAAGAGTCGTAGTCAGCACACTCACCCTTTGTTCTTGAGTTGCTAAATCCTGTTGTAGTCGTAAGATATCATTCACGACAATCGCACTATCACCTTCTGCCATTTCACGGCTAGACTTGCTTGACGTGGGTTGCCGTTGGACTTCAGGTGCGTACGACCTACGATGCAGCAAATCCTCCAGCTTTCGGATCCTTGCTTCGTAGATTGTCCTCCTGTCGACTAGACTGTCCTTTGACTTCATGCTCCAGAACGGTTCCTGTACGGCAGACGGCGAATTTGTTGCATTGCGAACATACTCAGCAACAGTACTGGTTTTCAATGCTATGCCCGAATTCTGAGAGCTAGTTGGCGAGCTGGACTGGTTTTGTTTGAAAAGAACAGCGTTGACGTCTTTCAGCGCCTCTGCGAAGAGGCCCGAAGTTTGCAATCGGTGGACAAAGTCTTCTAAAGTTTTATGCAAATCTGAACCGAGCAGATCAGGCTGTTGGCCTGTGCCCAGCCAACTTGACCAATCGAGTCCGTCTAAAGAGTATCGTTTCATTTCTTCTTGAGATTGGCGGATCTTGTTTTCAGCCATTTCCTGGGATGAAGATTCAGACTGTCGCAGGGTGCTCCTTTTATTCGCTTGAACAAGAACCTTTGCGTAGAAACAAATCACGCCCACTGGCCGAGACACGCGATGGACAAGAGACTCAAAAAGCTGTAATGTTTCCTGCATAGATCGCAACTGCGGAGAGACTTGGGCGATCCTGCTCTGCAGCTTTGACAGCTCTCGTAGAATGGATAAGCACGTGCTGGCTTGTGTCGTTGCGCTCGTGAAATGCTGGGTAAATGGGTCTTGTATTTGTTGCAACACTCGTTCCAGCTCTGGCATGTAATCCCGAGCGTGCAAGACAGACAATCGTGCTACATTGGAAACAGCATTGTTCTTGGGTAATGAGTGGACGTGTTCAGTGTCCCCTCGGATTTTCTGCGAGATTGTGGTCAAGTCCTTCACTAGAGCTGTCAGATGATTCGGACTAATGAGTATATCCTTCTTCGCCTTTGCACCTAAATTGTTTGTTGCATTTGCTATATCTCCAATCACCTCCACCATCATTGCCATTTGAAGGTTGGACTTGGTGGATTCTTTCTCCCATTCCGCACGCGCATGGAAACCGTCTTTGCTGTCAACTAGATCTCCCAGAGTCGCTGCCACACCTTGTAGCAGAACAGGATCAATCTCAATCGCCTTTAGGCATATTCTCCTCCGCTCATAAAGTGTGCTAGCTTGGTAGAAGCAATTTGTCATATTCGTAGAGGACTCTCGTATGAGTTCGATAGACTTTTGTATGGAATCGCTATGATTCTTCAGATTCATCATCGCAATGGAGACTGAATTCTTCCTTACAAGGCCTTGATCGAGCAAGACTTCAATGCATCTCTCTGCATTCATCCCATACTCTTCAGCGGCGATCGCATATTTGGCACGTCGTTCAAAGACACTCTGCCATTCCTCCATGGCACCAGTCGGTACTGCATCTTGAACCTCTACTGTGGGTACTACTCCAGGCATACGCTTCGGTCGTAACGAGGAAAAGTCCAAGGCTACAGTGCCTGATAACAGACCCCGGTGAAAGACATAACAAGCTCCCTGCTGTTGGTCAGGATGCCTAAAAAACACTCACGTTATGTTCCAAGGATAAATCTCGAAGAGCCTTCCCGTTCTGCGATACCAAGATCTGCACGTCCTCTGGTATGTCCAGGTTTCGCTCGATGTATGAGGTCAAGTCCGGGAGACTGCCAGTTAGTAGGTTTTGGTCAACAACGACACACCTCAATCCTGGGGGAAGCTCGGCCTTCTGGCCTGTATGCGCCTGGAAGACATGTATGTTGCTCATGAAACCAGACGATGACGCATTACCTGCCACTCCCGTCGAGAGCTCGTCTATTGTCCAGCGTTAAATCTCCCGCTGTCATAGTCACACGTGACTAAATAAACACGTGACAAATCGGAAAAGTCTCAACTCCTTGATATGTGTAATAAGAAAGCCAATTGGCAAGATGCTATGGCCGAGTTGGTTATGGCGATAGATTAGAATGAATTTCGGTTCCTCGATATCTATTGGGGTTCCCCCGCGCAGGTTCGAATCCTGCTGGCATCGAAAATTACACTTTTGCCCCGCCCGCCCGCCATCACGGAGGAAGACGCTGTTCTATCCATGACCATAAATAACATCCACTCCGAGCCAGATGGCGGCCCAAATGAAGTCACGGTTGTGCGGGTGACGGATGCAGAGCGTCGTGCTGGACAAGCAGCCATGAGCAAGATCCGCCAAGCCGTGCTGGCCATGCATCGAGATGGGATCGTTATTGTTGAGAATGCCATTGAAGAGTCGCATCTGGATACGTTGCGACGACGCATGCTAGGCGATGTCTACGAACTGATTGCTCGTGAAGCCACGCATTACAACTTCGAGGACAAGGATATCGGGAATGTCTCACAGGTGCCTCCCTTCTTCCCAGGCTACATATTTCAAGACATCGTTGCCAATCCAATCGGCGCTGCCATCATGTCTGCCGTGATTGGGCCACGATCGGAGTTCCGCTGGTTCCATGGAAACACGGCAGTCAAGTCCACCAAGCGCCAGGTGGTGCATTGTGACTTTGGCTGGGATTACTATGACTTCCCCACCGGCATCGTGACCAACATCATGCTGCAGGATGTGGCGCCGGCGAATGGGTCGACGGAGATATGGCTGGGGACACACAAGCTTGCGTCGCTGAAGCAGCATGCAAAGCCGCCGTTGCGCGGGATGGATCCTGGCGCAGTGGAGGAGCGAAGACGCGTGCGTCCGCCAGTCTACCCGTGCATGAAGAAAGGCAGCCTGATTCTACGCGACATGCGGCTCTGGCATGCCGGGATGCCAAACTCCACCGACACCCCGCGCTTCATGCTGGGCTTCCTTAACTTCCCATCGTGGTACGAGAATTCCATGAAGCTGCTATTGCCGTGCAGTGCGCAAAAGGAGATAGAAGGCATGCAGACGGATTTCCTGATTCCTGGAAAGTATGTCCCCGACGACGAGTACGATCACTTGGCCGTCCCGTTTGATCTAGAGTGCGCCCCTATTGGCGAGAAGACGGGGCGGGCGAAATGATATAGAAAGAGACGCGATCAAGATAGTATATTTTTAGTGCTATGGATTAACTTACAACTCCTCTTTAGCCCGGTCGTAGGCGGTCTGGCCGGCCTCATATGCACGATCCTTTGCCTGTGTGGCCTTCTCCTTGCTCGCATCCCCGGCCTTCTCACCCAAGCCCGACAGCCTGCCCAGACCTGCCTGCAGCATCCCAACAAGGTACTCTGCACCACCCCTGACTTGATCGTAAATGCCGTTGCTTTGAGCACCGTGGGTGAAGAGATTCGCGTTTCGCTGTGCGGCCGCAACAAGTTCATTACGGGTCGAGCCTTGGTAGTTCTTTACGCCATACGTGTTGAGGTAGGCTCTGATGTCGGATTCGCTCCAAGAGTCAAAGGTCTGCGCCTTGGCGGCGTCGGTCTGCTTGCTAAGGTAGGAAGTGACAGAGGCAAGGTAGGTGGGTCCGGATGCGGATGCCTTGGAATACGACGACTGGGCTGATTTCACGAGCTCGTCTCGTGAAACGGATGCCTTGTTTGCTGCTTTATCGCCCTGCTCTACAAGAAACTTTCGCAAGTTGTCAGTCGTCCAGGTGTCAAAGGTCCATGCAGACCATCCGCTGGCAGCCTTGTGTCGCTGGAGTCTCACTTGGGCCAAGAGCTGGTCATGCGTGGTGCCTTGTGGGTTGGGGACACCGCGAGCGTCAAGGTAGCCCTTTAGTCGGGTATCTGACCACGCCCCGATAGCTGCATTGAATGCGTCCTCACCATATTCGGCTGCAAGATCCGTCGCTCGTGCAAATTGGTTGCCGGCATTAGAGGTAGCAGCACCAAAAGCAGAGCTGGCACTGCTCTTTGCACTGTTCTTTGCACTCTGCACATCGTCACCACCGGCGAGTTTGTGCTTGTTTCGTCGTGCCAGAGCAATGAGCTCATTCTTCTTGGAGCCCTGTGGCACAGGGATTTTGCGCTCGTCACACCATTTCTTGAGATCGGACTCGCTCCACGTGTCGAAGAAGGAGTCGGAAACCTCACTTGCGACAGACGACGCCGCGCTGTAGGCTTGCTGGCCAGCCGTTTTCGCCTTTTGCGTCGCAATAGTGACCGCATCTTGTGCGTTGAGGGATGCCCAGCGCGAGTTCCGTCGCACAGCCGCCACAAGCTTATTGCGGGTAGATCCTTGGGGAACCGGGTAGCCGCGGGCATCGAGCCACGCCTTGAGATCACTATCGGACCATTCGTCAAAGACCCAGTTTCCGGGATACGCGGCCGCGTCGCCCATTTTGTTGGCAACGGTGTTGTAGTTATCCCGGGCGGTGGACAAGAGGGAATCACGGGTTCGGGGGTTCGGGGTGGGAATCCCATTCTTGTCGAGAAAGGCCTTCAAATTCGATTCTGACCACGTGTCAAAAATCCAATCGCGCACACTTGCGTAGCCCTCTTCTACTGCCGCCTCGTTGTCGTACCAATTGCTCTTGACCTTGTTGAGGAGGGAGTCCTTGTTGGTACGTGCTTTGGCATCTACCTCGACGCCCTTGCTGTTGAGGTAGGCAGCCAGCTTATCCGTGTCCCAGTCGGAGTAGGGTTCCGTGACCTTGTTCCAGTTCTTTTGCACCAGAGCCTGCATGGCCTTGCGGTCCGAGGCGGCTGGGTAGGGGATGTCGTGGTCGCCGAGCCACGTCTCGAGGGTAGTCTCGTGCCACTTGTCGTAGATGCGGTCGGATCCAAAGAGCTTGGCTGAGGCGCAGAGCGCGCACAGCACGCTAACCACAAGGGATATCTTCATCTGGATGGGGGTGGTGGAGTGGTGGTGGGTTATGCAGATGGGGGATTGATCACAATTACGTCAGTGACGGTATATTCTAAAGATGAATCCAATTCGAGAATCCCCATCACACGCCTTCTATTCGCCCTTCTCAGCCTCCTCCTTGTGCTTGGCGGCCTTGTCGCTCTTTGCGGTGCCGCCTGTGTTCAGCCCCTGCCCGGCCTTGCTCCTGCCCGCCTCCTCTGCGCCGTGCGGGTGCTCGCCCTCGCTCTCCGGCAGCTTGCCCATCTTTTGCGGGTTGGTTTCTATCTTGCCGCCCTCCTGCCCAACATCCCCGTATCCGCTGGCAGAGCGCCGCGCCGACCAGCCACGGAGGCAGGCGGTGGCAGGGCGGCCCTTGAATGCCTGGTGAGCCTGTCTGGAGACAGATGAACGCATGACACACGTGATGGGGCGACTAGTAATTTAGTCTAAAGATGTCATTATACACAAAGTAGGTCGAGCCTTCGGGCATGAGATGAAAGACCTGCGAGTAGCTCTGGGGGTTCTTCTCCTCGTCCACCAGCAGCTTGCCGGTCACCATGACCACCACGGCCCCTGCGGCGGCGCTCGGCTGCACGTCGCGGGTGGTGATCTGGTGCTGGACCTTCTGGAAGGGCAGGCCAGTCAGCTTCTCGACAATGGCCTTGACGCCCTGCACCTGCGAGGTCTCAAAGGTCAGCATGCTCTGCTCGCGCTGTTCGTTAGCCCACTACATCCACCATCAATGTGCCCTACGTAGAGGTTCGCCAGCTGCGTGCGGTCGCTGTCGAAGGTCTGGTAGTAGAAGTCCGTGAACTGCGTGCCCAGCGCGACAAAGTCGATTCCGCTGCTCATGGTGTGGATGGGTGGGTGACCTTTCCTGTGTGTGATCCGATCCACCTCCAAAAACCCCTCAGCCATGTCCATTCTCGATGAGTTCAAAACTCGGAATTTCTCCATCTACGGGCAGTGGTAAGGAGGAGTGTGGGGAGTGTGCGCTAATGCAAGGCTGGGTGTGCTGTGCATCGTCCTCTGTTTGGCGCTAGGAATCGCAAACATCTTCAACGTCTCCCTCGTCATTATCTTCTCCATCCTCTGCATTGTCCAGGGGGTTATGCTCATCTTTGTCGAGATCCCGCTCCTGCTGCGGATCTGCCCGACCTCGGAGAAGTTTGATCTCTTCATTCGTCGCTTTGCTCACAATTGGCCGCGAGCTGGAATGTACATCATGTACGTCCCCCCACCTCTCGTTGCTAACATCAGAATGGCGGCCATTCAGTTCTGCAGCACGATCTTCAAAGCAACCTCCTTGATAGCTGCAGGTGTATTTCTACTCCTCGCTGGACTCTGCTACGGCATAGCAGCCTTGAAGAAACAGGAATTCACAGGCTCAAAGGCGCTCGGAGGACAGGGAATAGCGTAAGCATTGTTACAACAACCAGGCATGGCTAACATCCAGACAAATGATTGTGTAGGCATAAATAATTCACTCTATCCATCCAACGCCATGGCCTCGCGTCCGTGCTCCCTCTTTTGCGCCGGGATTTCGAGTCCCGCTTGTATCAGGTTCATGCGTGCCAGCATCACCCTCGCCGCGCGGTTGTACTCCTGTGCCGTATGCAGGGTCTTTCGATACACGTCGCCCCGCTGGTCCGTCCGCTTGGCAACGACCAGTCCGCGCTGTGTATCGATTCGCGCCGTCAGCTTCCCACGCTCAATCAGCATGACCATCTCCCGCTCCACAGCTGCAGCCTCCATGGCAAACGCAGACGCCATCTTGTCCAAGCTGACACACGTGTACGGGCTAAAGTACTGTGCGATGCAGCGTTCGCGGATCAGCGCGAAGAGCGGCTTCACGTGTGGTGCGAGGTATATGTCGAGCAGGTAGTCCGTACGGTGCTCCTGCAGAATGCGTAGACAAGTGGCATAGTCGGAAGCGTAGAATGCCTCCATGGCCCTACGAATCTGCGGCTCAAACTCAAGCAATGGCTTGAAATCTGAATTCTCGATCGCCTTGCTCTTTAGGTCGGCGCGATCAAACGTGGCTAGAGCACATAGCCCGCCGTAGACAGCCACGTCATTGGGCACAATAATATCGGAGAAGGAGGATCCAAGCGCAGAAGTCACATCCACAAATACCTCGGCAGCCGCCTTGTACTTTGCGTCGGCAAGCAGCACCAGCCCATTCGTCACACGTATTTTGAACTGCAACTCCTCCTTCTCGGCCCCTGACGCGTTGGAGATCCTCTCTGCATACGTGCCCACCAGCATGAAGTTGTCCATCATGGCCGCCACCGTAATGATATCCATCGACATGTCCATGACCTGCTGCGGGGTGGTGCAGAAGTCCCGCATGCGAGAGTACGCTTTGAAGGCATCCTCAAACTCCCCGCACTTGAACCAATGGTTGCCAATCTCCCCGTGCCCCATTCTGATGCTCTCCTTGATGAGATTGTTGCGATAGGATTTCAGCTCGTTCTCCAGCTTGTCGCCCTGTACTTTGGCTCGGCGGGTGGTAGCGTCTATCCAAGTCTGGTCTGGATGTCCGAGGGCTTCTGCCGTCGGCGGGTCTGCGGAAAGAAGATGATTGCATGCCTGCTGGTAGGCCTTGACGTCAAAAGTTTCGGACTGCAGTAATTTTATGCCGAATTGGAGGGCTTGAGCAGCAAGTGGCGGACATCGGTTGGCAATAAAGAGGAGCCGCTGAATCTTGGTCCGTCCAGTATAGTTATTAATATACGCATCCAAGTCTAGGAGGGGAAGCGTATGCACGATAGCATTCTCCTTTCTCTTGTCGATGTCATGGTCCATGTGAACCCCACACCAGATCAACGAACACGTTTATATTCATTTAGACAGAAGAATCTATTCAATACCAATCTTGCTACGGATGTAAATCTCTTCACCATTGTAGCTGTCGTCAAGCCAAAGTGTCGCATCTTCGTTCATGGGATCGTGAATATAGATGCGCCCCGCATCATCTGTGTGCACCTTCCCGCCCTTTCTCTTCAAGACCTCCTCCAGTGTGATGTATCGCTTGAGCTGAGTGTCTTGGTTGTCGTCCGTGCCGCCCAAGACAAGCCCGCTCTCGTCCAGCTCTTCTCCCTCTGCAGCGGTCGGACGATCGGTGGGCACTTCAAACCACGTTTCCACCGGTGATGCAGACCAGGACTTGACTTTCGTGACAGAACCAGCAGGCCTGCGCTTGGGGCCACGTGCGCGCGATTTTCGAAGATCGGAGAGCCCATCAGTCTCGGGCTCAGGATCTGGCTCCGCTTTCTTAATGACGCTCGGGCCCTTTTGCAGCCGTGCATCCAGCGTCTTTGCAAACTGATTGCGTAGCGATGAGAACTTGTTTGGACGTTGTGGTGGCGCTGGCTTTTTCTTCACTTCCCCTTCCGCAGACTGTGCCTCCAACGTGCTTTCGGCTTCTTGGGACGCCATGTCTGCGCGTTGGGCAAGCGTGGACTCCTCTGTCAAGTCCGCTTTGGTCTCTACAGGAGGATCAACAGCGCCTCCCGTATTCAGCTCTACACTGTCCATTTCAAGTTCGGCTTGGATTGGCTGGCCTTTGGCCAAAGGCGACGACCTATCCGGGGACAGAGAAGTGCGTCTTTGATGTCTCAGAGGACCTGCTTGAGGTGGATTTCCAGCTTGCTGTTCTACATTGCGCTGCAAACTCTTGATTGTTGTAGGCCTCTTCGTAGGTATCGGAGGAGACTTCACAACGGTCTCACCAGATGCTGGGGGCTTCTGCGGCATTGGTAAGGCGCCAACGACGGCATCACCACCGCGCTCCTCGCGAAATGCTGGCTCGTTAGGCACGCCAATCTCAGCCCCGTCTGGCATCATATTGACGTCACTCTGCTTCAAATCTCCATGCCCAGGATCTCTAGCTACATCCACGGGCGACGTGATAACAATTTCATTCTTCCGTGCAGCCAGTTCATTTCTCGCATCCACAAATACCTTGACAATGTCTTCTGTAGGCTGTTCCGAGAACGGCGGAAACGGCACCTCGGCAGGGGTTGCAGCGCGTGAATGCATCTCTGCAACATCACGAAGCTCAGGGGAGGCAGTGTAGAGGCTCTTGAACTCCGGGTATGGCCAGAAAGAGGGCTTTGGTGGGGATTGTGCTTGCGGGGGGTCGAGGTATTCACGGACCGGGTTGAGCGAGTGTTGGGATTCCAAGTAGGCCGTGTTGTGCGCTAGCGAGGGAATGCTATCTGTAGACGGATTGCCCTGATTGCTGTAGAAGCTGTCTGGTCGACGGCGGGCCCTATCGGCCGCTTCCTGCTCCTCAGGGATCGAGATGTATCCATATCTCTCTTCCGTCCCCGGGATATACAGCTCCCTTCGTAGCGGCCGCTCACTGGTCTCGTCATCCTCCTCTGTATCACTGACAAAGGAATATTGACGTCCCTTTTGCGAGAGTGGGCGGGGGCCGTCCAAGTCGTTGCCCGGATCGGAATCCCCGATTTGGTCTCCGTCCAGAGCAATCCCCGTGCTGACGTGCAAATCGTCCTCCTCCTTCTCCCCTGTCTGGCTCTCATCAATGACTATTTTTGCTGCTGGTCGCGCAGGAGTGGAAGCGGCCATGTGGGGCTTGATGGGAGAGCGAGTGTCTTGGCCTCACGTGGCCAATGCACAGGAATCCCGATGACAGAAGATGGGAGATGGATGAAACAAAATGTATGGCAAGGACGAGGGAGAAGAGAGGTCTACTGGGCCGTGTCGTTTTTACATCTCGACGGTTGGTGGTGGGAATAACAAAGAACCCTGCACGGTGGTGGGGCACCTACAAAAATGCTTTCTATGTCCAAGATCCAAATACAGGAGTGCCAGCCAAGGGAGTGTCTGCAACAAAAAGAGCTTTCCAAAACT
>JAABUZ0100009104.1_pt1 | contig 11466 bp, 21 predicted proteins | sample 5562091 | NCBI WGS metagenome assembly JAABUZ01 (sample SAMN12813069, study PRJNA571459) | rock metagenome | isolation source: Antarctica rocks | place: Antarctica: Victoria Land, Linnaeus Terrace sud | collected 2015-12-21
CTCGCATGTGTTGGCCCGGATCGGGCGGTAAAGGGCTTAGTCGACGATCCGCACAAGGTGCGGAATCTTCTTGATCATGCCGTGGATCGACGGTGTATCCTCCCGCTCCACGACCTGGTTCAGCCTGGTGAAGCCAAGCCCTTTGACAACAAGCTTGTGCTTCACCGGCGTGCAGATCATCGAACGGAAATACTGAATCTTGAGGGTGGCTTTTGTGTCGGCCATAGAGATACTCCTGAATGCAAAGCTGTTTGAGTGCGCTTAGAGCTCTTCTTCTGTCTTCCCACGGAGACTGGCAACCTCGGCCCGATCGCGCAACTGGATGAGAGCGTCGAACGTCGCTTTCACCACGTTGTGAGGATTTGCCGACCCGAGAGACTTAGTGAGGACGTTCTGGACGCCAACGGAGGTCATCACAGCGCGCACAGTGCCTCCGGCGATCACACCCGTTCCTTCAGCAGCTGGCTTGAGCATCACCTGGCCGGCTCCGTAGTGGCCAAGCACCTGATGCGGGATCGTAGTCTGCGTCAGGTTCACCTTAATGAGGTTCTTCTTGGCGGCTTCGATTCCCTTGCGGATGGCCTGCGGAACCTCCTTTGCCTTACCTGAGCCATACCCGACGACTCCCTCGGCAGGATCGCCGATGACAACCAGGGCAGCAAAGGACATGTTCTTGCCGCCTTTGACGACCTTGGTGACGCGATTGATAGACACAACCTGATCCTTCAGGTTCAACCGATTCGCGTCGAGCTTTTTCCTTGCAATTGCCATAATTCTTCCTATGTACTTTCTCCCCGGCCATTGGCGCGGGGCCTGGGAGACTAGAACTCGAGTCCGCCCTCGCGGGCAGCGTCTGCAAGCGCCTTGACACGACCGTGGTACAGGTAGCCGCCACGGTCGAAGACGATCTTGGTGATGCCCTTCTCTTTGGCGCGCTCTGCAATCAGCTTACCGACAGCAGCGGCTGCGGCAACGTTGCCCCCACTCTTCTTCTCATCAGACTTCTTGCCCATCGAGGAGGCGGAAGCGATCGTGACTCCGGTCGCATCGTCAATTAGCTGCGTGTAGATGTGATTGAGCGATCGGTAGACGTTGAGCCGCGGACGCCCAGCTGTCCCGGACATCTTCTGGCGGATGCGTGTGTGAACGCGCTGACGAATCACATTGCGCTGGCGTGGATTGATCATAGAGTGTTCCTTCCTAGGGGCGTCATCAGAATGCCGATGACGTTCGGTCTTGGTCTCTCCCACCTCGACCCCTGCTGCAGCCTGAGTGGGTACGAAGCTTACTTGGCGCCGGTCTTTCCGACCTTCTTCTTGAGCTTCTCGTCGGAGTAGCGCACACCTTTATTCTTATAGGGATCGGGCTTGCGAAGGGAACGCATGTCTGCCGCAATCTGGCCCACCTTCTGGCGATCGATGCCGGAGACGGTTACGTGAGTCTGCTTCGGATCGATTGCAACCTCAATTCCAGTCGGAAGTGGAAACTCAATCGGATGCGAGTAGCCAAGGGTGAACACAACCATGTTCTTTCCCTTCAGCTCGACGCGGTAACCAATACCGACGACGTCGAGCTCCTTCTTCCATCCGTTGGTGACCCCCTCGACCGCATTAAAAACCAGCGCCCGCGCGAGCCCGTGGATCGCCGCCTGGGAGTCATTCTGGCGTTCTGCTACCAGATGCCCATCTTTCTCCACAAGAGAGATCCCGGTTGGCAGCAACGCGCTTACCTGGCCCTTGGGACCCTCCACAAGCACAGTGTTGCCCTGGACGGTGTACTTCACACCTTTAGGCATGACGATTGGCTTCTTGCCGATACGTGACATTCTGATCCTTTATGGCTTGCGAGTCGCAGGAGCATCCTGTTCCACTGCAGCCCTGACGGTCTACCGTCGCGCTACCAGAGGCGCTGGCCCCTGTGACTAACCTATGCTGCTGACCTTTACCAGACCTCGCAGAGTATCTCGCCGCCGACACCCTCACGCCGCGCCTGCCGTCCGGTCATCACACCCTTCGGCGTGGTCATGATCGAGATGCCAAGACCACCTTGCACCCGGCGTATCTCGTCACGACCGAGGTACACACGGCATCCCGGCTTGGACACGCGCTGCAGATCGCGAATCACGGCCTCGTTGTTGGGGCCGTACTTCAGGTACACCCGAATAACCTTCTGTCCACCCTCTTCGGTAGGCTTGTAGTTCGCAATGTAGCCCTCTTCTTTGAGAATGCGAGCGATCTCCAGCTTCAGCTTGGAGGCAGGGGCGTCGAGTTTCTGATGGCGCGCACGAATGGAGTTGCGAATACGTGTCAAGAAGTCTGCTACCGGGTCGGTAAGATTCATCTATTCTCCTTCGCTCCCCGTTCGCTTGCAGGGTCTCTGCAAGAACCAGCGGGAACGTCTTTGCGGTGGTGCGTCCGACCAAGGTCTTCACACGGGGCTGTGCGAACTCAGGTTCGGGTTAGGCGTCCGATCTCCGGATACCTTGACAAGTCGATCTTACCAGCTCGATTTCACAACGCCCGGGATCTCGCCTTTAAGGGCAAGGCCGCGGAAGCAAAGTCGACAGACGCCAAACTTGCGCAGAAACGCGCGTGGACGGCCACACAGCTGGCAGCGATTGTGCTGACGGGACTTGAACTTTGGTTTACGGGCGTCTTTGACGCGCTTTGCAGTGGTTGCCATATCTCTTCACTCTCTATCTTAGCCGCTTACGAGCGGTGATGGTGCAGGATGTTACCCAAGCAGATGGCTACGCGCCCTGCCGGAACGGCATGCCGAAGCCTTTCAACAGGGCTCGCGCACCATTGTCATCCTTCGCGGTCGTAACAATGGTGACGTTCATGCCTTTGGTCTTGTCCACCTTTGCGTAGTCGATCTCCGCGAAGATCAGCTGATCGCGAAGTCCCAACGTATAGTTGCCGCGGCCGTCAAAGCTCTTCGACGAAACGCCGCGAAAGTCTCGGACCCGTGGGAGTGCAATGGAGATCAGGCGGTCGAGAAACTCGTACATCGTGTCGCCCCTGAGGGTAACCATGGCTCCGATGGGCATGCCCTCACGGAGCTTAAAAGCCGCAATCGATTTCTTCGCCTTCGTGATAACAGGTTTTTGGCCGGCGATTGACGCGAGATCTGCAATGAGCGGATCCATGATTTTCACGTTCTGCGTCGCCTCTCCGAGGCCCATGTTGATAACGATCTTCTCGACCTTCGGGATTGCCATCGGGTTATGGATATTGAGATCCTTTGCAAGTGACTGCCGGATCTCGGACTCGTACTTCTCACGGAAGCGGGATGCCATAATCTCTTCTCTTTCTCCACGGTGGCCGGAGCTGTGTACCGTTTACGTGGGGTGAACCCTCGGAAAGGCCTGCTTGCGCCTGCCCGCTACTTCTTCTTGTCCGCAATTACGCTACCGGATATCTTCGAGAATCGAACTTTGCGATCGCCTTCGATCCGCGACCCGATTCTCGTCTTCTTCCCTTCACTGTCGAGAAGCATGACATTGGATATGTGAATGGTCGCCTCCTGCTCTGCGATACCGCCCTTGATATTTTTCTGCGGGTTCGGTTTCACGTGCTTCTTGACCATCATGACGCCCTCGACGAGGACGCGATTCTTTTCCGCGAGGACGCGAAGCACACGGCCCTGCTTACCTTTGTCTTTGCCGGCAATGACTTCGATCCTGTCATTCCGTTTGATCTTGATCTTGGGTGCTGCCATGATGCGTCTCCTAGCTTCCGGCGCTGCCGGCCGCCTTGCGGACCTACTCCGCAGTTGATGTGTTCGTGGATCCAGGCCGGAGGCGGAGCGCCTCAGGTCAACGGACTAGATGACTTCGGGTGCGAGCGAAACGATCTTCAGGAACTTCTTCTCTCGCAGTTCACGCGCTACGGGACCAAAGACGCGCGTACCTACGGGTTCCATTGCGTCATTGATAACGACCGCAGCGTTCTGGTCGAAGCGGATATAGGTGCCGTCACGCCGACGGTACTCCTTGCGCGTTCGCACGATCACCGCTTTGACGACCTTTCCCTTCTTCACAGTGCCATCCGGGGAGGCCTCTTTGACGGCCGCCGTCACGACATCGCCAAGCCCGGCCTTCTTCCCCAGGCCGCCGCCAAGCGGAAGAATCACTTGTAACCTGCGTGCGCCGGAGTTATCGGCCACGTCAAGTATGGTCCTCATCTGTACTGCCATGGTCGGTCTCCTGAAACTTAGAGCTGTGTGAACCGAGAATCACTGCAACTCGGATCGGGGAAGGTCCTTGTGCGGACCTGGAACGTCGTTGAGAACCTACTTCGCTTCAGGGATTGCAGGAACATCGGCAAGCTGAGCGAGGGAGCTGCGCCGGACGATCTCTTCCAGAGACCAACGCTTCAGCTTCGACAAGGGGCGGGCCTCGCGGATGCGAACGACATCACCCACGCGGGCCGAGTTCTGCTCGTCATGCGCGTAGAACTTCTTATTCGACTTCATGACCCGCTTGTACTTCGGGTGCGCTTTGCGCATCTCGATCTCAACGACGATCGTCTTCTGCATCTTCGTCGAGACGACGAGCCCGACCTTTTCATTGCGGCGGTTTGGCTGCGTGGCGGTCTCGTTGGCGGCGGGGGCGGTCTGGGTCTCTGCCATGTTTAGTCCTTCTTCGCTTTCTTGCGGGCATTGCGCTGGCTTGCCGGCGGAGCACTCTTCTTTGCGACCGGACTGGCTGTCTTGTGCGCCGCAATCTCGCGCTCTTTAGCCACAGTCTTCGAGCGCGCGATGTCTAGCTTCAAGGTACGCAGCTTCTTCAGGCCTTCGACGTTGCCGAGGCTCTTTTGAAAACGGATGCGAAAGAGCTGTTCAGCCGCCTGGGCCTCTTGTTTCTTAAGCTCTTCATCCGACAGGTTGCGAATTTTTTCGAGTTCCATACCATTCTTCCTTGCGACGTGAGTTATTTCGCGGCGGCGATGACTTTGGCGTCATGGCGCTGAACAAAGCTGGTCTTGAGTGGGAGCTTGTGCGACGCGAGCCGCATCGCCTCTTTCGCGAGTTCGACGTTGACACCTTCCATCTCGAACAAGATCTTGCCCGGGCGGACGACAGCGACCCAGTGGTCGGGGGCGCCCTTACCCTTACCCATACGGGTCTCGGCCGGCTTCTTGGTAATGGGCTTGTCCGGGAAGAGCCGCAACCAGACCTTTCCGCCACGTTTGATGAAACGCGTCATCGCAATCCGGCTCGCTTCAATCTGTCGGTCGGTGATGTAGCCGCACTCCATCACCTTCAGGCCGAAATCGCCGAATGAGAGATCGGAGCCGCGCCACGCCTTGCCGCACATACGGCCGCGCTGCTGCTTGCGGTATTTGACCTTCTTGGGCATCAACATAACGAAATCCTCACAACTCTTTTAGGCCTAGCACCTGTACTCTTTGTTGCTCTACGACTGGAAGACACCCGTCGTCGTCCCCGGTTGCACCTGCTCGCGACGCTTTCGCTGCTCGTAGATATCACCCCGATAGACCCAGGTCTTCACGCCAATGATTCCATACGTGGTATGCGCCTCTGCAAATCCGTAATCAATATCGGCACGCAACGTATGCAAAGGAAGCCGGCCCTGGAGGTACCACTCCGACCGCGCAATCTCGTTTCCGTTCAAACGTCCCGAGACGCGCACCTTAATGCCCTTGCAGCCGAAGCGCAGCGCCGAATCAACGCTCTTACGCATGGCCCGCCGGAAGCTGACGCGCTTCTCCAGCTGCAGAGCGATGTTCTCCGCGACCAGCTGCGCATCGAGCTCGGGCTTGTTCACTTCGAGAATATCGATGAAGACCTCGCGACTGGTGCGTTTCTGGATGTCGGCCTTCAGCTTGTCGATCTCTGCGCCTTTGCGGCCAATGATGATGCCTGGGCGGGCAGTGCGAATGATCAGCCGGAGCTTGTTGCCGGGGCGCTCCACTTCAACCGAACTCACACCGGCGGCCTTGAGCTTCTCGCGGAGCTCTGCCTTCAGCTTGACGTCTTCGACCAGCAGCTTGTCATAGCCGCGCTCAACAAACCAGCGCGACTTCCACGGCTTATTGATGCCGAGGCGAAACCCATACGGATGGACCTTCTGTCCCATAGCTTCCCTCTACCTCTCGCCACTTCCCGGTTGAGCCGGACAGGCGTTACCCCGAAACTCTAAGTCTACGCGAATTCAGCTCTACCTCGCCGATTTGTTCGCCGTTGTCTTCTTGGCCCTGCCCGTCTTGGCCTGCGACTTCGCGGCCGCAGTGCGTCCGGAGGCTTTCTTCGCAGATTGGACCTCTCCGGTAGCGTGCGTTTGCACAGCGCTCTTCTTCTCTGCAACAGTGACGATGATGTGTGCCAACCTGCGCTGGTAGCGGAAGGCGCGTCCCATCGGTGCGGGCCTGATCCGCTTCAGGCGTGGACCTTCATTCGCCACGGCCGTCCTCACATAGAGGTTGTCGACATCCACATCCAAGCCCTGTTCCTGTGAGACATAGCTGGCGTTCTGGATCGCCGATCGAAGCACCTTCTCAACCACGGGCGCCATGCGCTTGGTGGAGAAGTGGACGGTGTTGAGAGCCTGCTCCACACGAAGACCCTTGATGAGGTCAAGGACCAGCTTTGCCTTCTGCGGGCTGGTACGCTGAAACCTTGCCTCAGCGCGAAACTCTCGGATTTGTTCTGCTGCCTTTGCCATGATCTTTCCTTCACAAGTACGAAGCGCAAACCAGCGCTGCTGGATACCTTATTTCGGCTTTGCAGATGTCTCGGTCGCACGGGCAGAGTGACCCTTGAACGTCCGAGTCGCAGAGAACTCTCCCAGCTTGTGGCCGACCATGTTCTCGGTCACGTACACGGGAATAAACTTGCGCCCGTTGTGCACCGCGATCGTATGCCCGACCATATCGGGGTGTATCGTCGATCGACGAGACCAGGTGCGTAAAACCTTCTTATCGTTCGCCTGATTCATGACGTTGATCTTCGTCATCAGATGTCCGTCGATGAAGGGGCCCTTCTTTGCGGAACGTGCCATGGTGAAGCTCCAATCTTTGTAGCAGTGCTGGATACAACGAATCTCAATCGAGACTTGGTGTGGCGATCGAACTATGTCGGTCTACTTGCTGCGCCGGCTCACGATAAACGTGTCGGTCCGCTTGTTGTTCCGCGTCTTGTACCCGCGGGTAGGCTGACCCCACGGAGTGACCGGATGACGTCCCCCTGAGGTCTTACCTTCACCGCCGCCGTGCGGATGATCCACCGGGTTCATCGAAACGCCGCGGTTTGCGGGGCGTATACCCTTCCAGCGGTTTCGACCTGCCTTACCGATCGTGACGTTCTCATGGTCGGTATTGCCCACCTGCCCAACGGTCGCCATGCATTCAACGAGCACCCGGCGAGTTTCGCCAGAGGGCAGCTTCAGCAGGGCGTAGTCGCCCTCCTTGGCTACCAGCTGCACCTGGGCGCCTGCGGACCGGGCCATCTGAGCACCCTTTCCGGGGCGAAGCTCGATATTGTGAACCGTTGTTCCGGCCGGGATATTCTTGAGCGGAAGTGCATTTCCGACCAGGATATCGGCTTCGGGGCCGCTCATGATGGATTGGCCCACCTTCAACCCGATCGGCTGAATGATGTAACGCTTCTCGCCATCGGCGTAGTTCACCAAGGCAATACGGGAGCTGCGGTTGGGGTCGTACTCAATCGTCGCCACCGTTCCGGGAATTCCGTACTTGTCACGTTTGAAATCGATGAGCCGCAGCTTCTGCTTGTGCCCGCCGCCCTGGTGGCGGATCGTCATTGCCCCGGTTGAGTTGCGACCGCCGGTGCGCGGCTTCACGGCGAGCAGCGGCTTGTGCGGCTTATCCGTAGTGATATCGCTGGTAACAAGCTTCGTCGCGAAGCGTTGCGAGGGTGTTGTCGGTCGAAAGGATTGAATTGGCATCGTCTTGTTCCTTGCCCTTGAGGTCCGCGCGGTCGGGCTGCGGAGGACCTGGTTCACTGATTCGGTCGCGCTAGAGACGCGCAGTTAGAGGCTGTCGAGATACTCCGGCATCTTTTCGCCTTCGTTCAGACGGACGTAAGCCTTCTTCCAGTCAGGGCGATACCCGGCGAACTTGCCGCGGCGACGCTCCTTGCCTTCGACGGTAGCGGTGCGCACACTATTCACCTTGACCTTGAACAGCGATTCCACAGCCTGCTTTACCTCGGTCTTGGTTGCCTTCAGAGCAACCTCGAAGACCAGCGTGTTCTGTGTCTCCTTGACGCCCATCCCTTTTTCCGTGATAAGGGGCCTGCGGATGACGGTATATAAGGTCGGCATTTACGCCACCTCCTTCTCAGAAGCGGATCTGCGCTTCGGTGCGTTCTTTACCAGCGTCTCCTGAAGAGCTTCGATCGCGTCCTTCGAGAAGATAGCGTGCTCGTAGCGCAGCAGATCGTAGGGGTGGACCTCCGAGCTCAGGACCAGTTCGACACCGGCCAGATTGCGCGAGCCGAGATACAGCTTCTCGTCAAGCCGCCGGCTGGACTCAACCAGAAGTGTGGTCTTCCCGGCCTCGAGCTTGTTGAGTGCCGTCCGGAAGTGTTTGGTCTTTGCCTCAGCGACGTCGAAGTTCTCGACAATCGTCAGCTTTCCGTCCGCGAGCTTGGAGGCAAGTGCGGACCGAAGCGCGCCCAAAAGCTTCTTGCGCGGGAACGCGTACTCGTAGCTCCTGGGCTGAGGTCCATGGACCGTACCGCCGGAGCGCCAGAGGGGAGAGCGGATCGAGCCGACGCGCGCTCGACCTGTGCCCTTCTGCTTCCAAAGCTTCTTACCCGAGCCGGAGACAAGCTTGCGGTTCTTCGTCGCTGCCGTACCCTGCCGGAGCGCTGCACGGTAGTGCTTGATTGCCTCCCAGAGAAGCGCCTCGTTGACCTCGCCTGCGAACACCTGGTCGGCGAGTTCGAACTCCCCAACCTTGTCACCACCGAGATTGACTACATTGACGTTTGCCATCATTTTTCTCTCTTCGTCCCCGCTCGCCTTTAATGCGGGGGATATACGGAACTGTTGAGTCTGCCAGGGGCCGAGGCCTTCTGCTCAGAGCTACTTCTTCTTCGCAGGGGCAGCCTTCTTGGAAGCTTTCAGCGGATCAAGCGTCGACGCGCCAGCGAATCCGCGCCGCTCTCGTGGAGGAGCCTTTGCCTTTGATATCAGCACGTACCCATCACGAGGACCGGGCACAGCACCTTCGACCAGTATCAGGTTGTCTTCAAGGTCGATGCCTCGAATCCGGAGGTTGCGAACGGTGACCTGGTCTGTTCCCATGTGACCCGGCATTCTTTGCCCCGGGAAGACGCGTGACGGGAAAGACGACGCGCCGATCGATCCCTGCACCTGGAACATGTGGCCGTGAGCTTTGGGCCCACCACCGAAGCCGTGGCGACGAACGACGCCAGCGAACCCTCGGCCCTTGGAAGTGCCAATCACATCGACGAACTTGTCATCCGAGAAGATGTCCACAAGAACTCGATCACCAGCTTTGGCGTTTGACCCTTCCGCGCCAGCTGCTACGGTATTGTCGAGCGGCACTTCCTTGAGAAGGCGCACCGGGGGGACGTCCGACTTCGCGAAGTGACCCGTCATCGCCTTATTGACTTTGGAAGCTTTGACGAAGTCCACATATCCGATCTGCGCGGCATCGTAGCCATCCTTCGCCAACGTCTTAAGCTGCGTGATGACGCATGGACCCGCCTTCAGAACCGTGACGGGGTGCACGTCGCCGCGATCGTCAAACAGTTGAGTCATACCGATCTTCTTACCAAGAATCCCTGAGACTGACATCTGCTCTTCCTTTCCTCATCATGCTCGATGGACCTCTCGAGCACTGCCGGCTGTTCCCCTACTTTTGAACTGTCTTGATCTCGACGTCGACGCCAGCTGGGAGGTCCAGCTTCATCAGCGCATCCACCGTCTGCTGCGTTGGCTCGAGAATATCGATGAGCCTCTTATGTGTGCGGATCTCGAAAGCTTCGCGCGACTTCTTGTCTACGTGGGGCGAACGGAGAACACAGTACTTGTTCTTCATGGTCGGTAGCGGGATCGGACCGGCGACCTGTGCGCCGGTACGCTTGGCCGTCTCAACAATCTCGCCCGTGGAGGTGTCGAGGACGCGATAGTCATACGCCTTCAACCGAATTCTGATTCTTTGTCCAGCCATGATGTCTTCTCTCGTCGTGTTGCAAAGATCGGTTGGGGAGGGGCTGCCGGGGATGGTTTCACCGGCAGCCCTGCTTTTCTTTACTTGATGATCTCGGAGATGGTTCCGGCGCCCACGGTTCGGCCGCCCTCGCGGATGGCGAAGCGGAGGCCCTTTTCCATCGCGACCGGCGTGCCCAGCGTGATCTCAAGCGAGATGTTGTCGCCCGGCATCACCATCTCGGTACCCTCCGGCAGCTTGGCCGATCCGGTCACGTCCGTCGTCCGGAAGTAGAACTGCGGCCGGTAGCCGTTGAAGAACGGCGTATGCCGGCCACCCTCTTCTTTCGACAACACATAGATCTCGCCCCGGAAGGTGGTGTGCGGCGTGATCGAGCCGGGCTTGGCCAGAACCATCCCGCGCTCGACATCTTCCTTCGCGATCCCGCGCAGCAGCAGACCGGCGTTGTCGCCCGCCAGACCCTCGTCCAGCTGCTTCTTGAACATCTCGACGCCCGTGCATGTGGTCTGCTGGGTGTCGCGGAAGCCGACGATCGAGCAGGCCTCGCCCACCTTGATCTTGCCCCGCTCGATCCGGCCCGTCACCACCGTGCCCCGGCCCGAGATCGAGAAGATATCCTCGATCGGCATCAGGAACGGGAGGTCCACCGCGCGCTCCGGCTGGGGGACATACTTGTCGATCGCCGCCATCAGCTCATCGATCTTGGCCTCCCACTGCGCCTCTCCGTTCAACGCGCCCAGAGCCGACCCGCGGATGATGGGGGTGTCGTCGCCCGGGTAGTCGTACTTCGACAGGAGCTCGCGCACCTCCATCTCCACCAGCTCGATCAACTCCTCGTCCTCGACCGCGTCGCACTTGTTCAGAAACACGACGATGTACGGGACGCCGACCTGGCGCGCCAGCAGCACGTGCTCCTTGGTCTGCGGCATCGGACCGTCGGTCGCCGCCACCACCAGGATCGCGCCATCCATCTGCGCCGCACCCGTGATCATGTTCTTGATGTAATCGGCGTGGCCAGGGCAGTCCACATGGGCATAGTGACGATTGGGCGTCTCATACTCCACGTGCGAGGTCGCAATCGTGATGCCGCGCTCGCGCTCCTCGGGGGCGTTGTCAATCGTGTCAAACGACCGAAACGTGTTCTTCGGATTATGCTTCGACAAAACCTTCGTGATCGCTGCCGTCAACGTCGTCTTGCCGTGATCAATGTGACCAATCGTCCCGATGTTGACGTGCGGTTTGGAACGATCAAACTTTTCCTTGCCCATGGTAGATCTCC
>JAABUZ0100009105.1_pt1 | contig 11464 bp, 11 predicted proteins | sample 5562091 | NCBI WGS metagenome assembly JAABUZ01 (sample SAMN12813069, study PRJNA571459) | rock metagenome | isolation source: Antarctica rocks | place: Antarctica: Victoria Land, Linnaeus Terrace sud | collected 2015-12-21
GGTGGACGGGTCCATGTCGCCTGCGCTCCTGGCCGTGTGAGCAAGACACAGCTAGCTTCAGCATGCCGCATGCGACCCGTTCCTGTCACGATCGCCCCTCCTCCACGCTTTAGTGGGGTGGTACCCTGAGCCGAAGACGGTCAAGAATCGCGTCCACCTCGACGTAAGCGTGAGCGGCGGACCGTCCATCCCTATAGAGGAGCGGCGCGCCCGCATCGACGGCGCCGTGATCCGCGTTGTGGATCTCGGGGCCGCGCGCGTGCGCGCATTTGACGAGGGCGGCGAGTGCTTCGTCGTCATGCGCGACCCCGAGGGTAATGAGTTTTGCCTGCAGTGAATACCGCCGGCGTGAATACTGACCTGTCAGGGCTCGTGAATTATCGAAACCTGCGACTGCCTCCCCACTGCGGTGGGGACCCCGATGGCAGACCACGGACACTGCGGTGTCAGGACGAGGAGGGCGAGGCTGGTGCGCTGGCCCGTTCCCGACCGCAGTCGGCGTCCGCTGCCATGCGACCGCAGTCGCAGGCCCACAGGCGCCGATAATTCACGAGCCCTGGGGCTCGCTGCGCTGCCCAGTGGGTGACCGGCGACCGCGGGTGATTCTATTGGGCCTGTCGCTGCACGCGCGTCCGGTGGATTTTCGTCAGATCCGCTTGCTGCCTCTGGAGTTGACGTCCGGCGCCCTGGACTCTCGCTCTCGCCTCTTTAGCGCCAACGCGCCTGAACTCTCGGAAAAGCTCTAACCACTGCTCGAACGGTACCGCCGTCGGTGTGGCGTCCAGATCTACTGCCAACAGGAGTTCAATGTGACGTACCTGCCGCGGACTAAAGAGCCCTTTGAGCGTATGGCGGAGCGAGAGCTGCCATGCGGTGAAGCAGTAGGTCACGAAGTCGCGGTAGAGCCGCGCGTCAGCCGGCGCGATGAACGGGGGGCCACGCTTGCGCAGACGGAGCATGACCACCTCGACGCTCGGCGGCGGCGCGAAGTCGGCGCGCTGGAAGTGGTGGACGAGCGACGGCTCGAACCACGGCTTCATGAGCGCGGCGTATAGTGACCCCCGCGGCGTCCCCACGAACTTGGCCGCCGCCTCTCGTTGTACGACGAGGTAGCAGTCTTCCGGCGAGTTCGGCGCGGTCACCAGCCTGGTCACGATCGCCGTCGTGACGTTGAATGGGATGTTGGCGAAGACTTTGTAGGGCGTGTTCGGGGGCGGGACGCACAAGAAATCGGCGTGGCGGATGTCCACGCGTTCGTCATGACAGAACCGGCGACGCAGCAGTTCGGCAAGGCGCTCGTCCTTTTCGATCGCTACGACACGGCGGCAACAACGCGCGAGCAGGTCCGTGATGGCGCCGGCGCCCGGCCCGATCTCGACCACGATGTCGTCGGGGCCGATGCTCGATTGGTCGATTAGCCGGACGACGAGACCTTGATTCGTCAGAAAATTTTGCGAGAGGGCGATACGGCGGTGTGAGGAGGACGGCGAGGTGGACGGCACGGCGCTAATCCTTTCGTACATCGACAGGCACAAAAAAGCCGCACTGCCACGAGGCATGTGCGACATTGAAGCGGAGCCCTGTCTTGAAAGGATGGCTAGGCCGGCGGCGCGCTCTAAGAAGTGAAACGAGGAGTAGCGTACCGCGCTATAGCGTCATACCCGCGACGGGGTCCGCTCAGGCCAGCCGTAAACGCGTCATTCCCATGTGTCCTCCCCTTAGTTCCTTGATGACCATACTCCTCTAGCATACCACGAGTCGGGCCCCACGTTTATAAGAGAAGCGTGGCCCGAAAGGGACCAGGGCAGAAACGGGACTTTGAAAGGTCTGTGCGAGGGTGCGCGAACCGCCCGTCATCGAGGCTGATGCGGCTCTGGAGCGCGGGCGATACGCTCGCCGGGCACAATGTCGTGCCCGGCTTCACCTACCCCATCGCGTACCCCGTCGCGCGCCTCTTCGCCTAGGAGACCGTCACGGCTAAAAGGAACAAGTCGCGCGTGCCCAGTGGGACGACGGGTCGGCCCCTCGGCGGTCTCCGTGGGTCCGGCCCCGTCCACCTGTTTCAACCTATTTTGACGGACGGCTGGCGTCAGGCCGTGTCGCGGCGGCCTTGCAGGATACTCTTGCGGATGCTGTCGAGGACCATGCTCATGATAGCGTCACCGCTGTTGAGGGCGCTGGAGATGCGCGCGTGGCCGTGCAGCACGGTGGAGTGGTCGCGCCCGATCTCCTGACCCACCTGCGTCGCCGTGAGGCCCGCGTCCTCGCGCAGCAGGTACATGGCGACCTGCCGCGCCTGCGCCACCGTCATCTCGCGGCTTTTGCCCAGCAACACCTGGCGAGGCAGGCCGTAGTAGTCGGACACGGCGGCCAGCACCGCCTCCACCTGCGCGCGTCCGCGCGGCTGCCGCGCCGCGCGGTTGACCTCGGCGGCAACCTGAGCCGCGAGTTGTCCCGTCGCGGCCACGCCGCGCTCGGCCGTCTCGGCCCCCAGGCGGGCCAGCGCGCCTTCGAGGTCGCGCACGGAGCCACGCATGCGGTTGGCCAGCGTCGAGAGCGCCTCATCCGACGCCTCGCCACCCTCGCCGGGTCCCCACCCCCACGCCCGCGCCTTCTGCCGCAGGATGGCCACGCGCGTCGCCTCGTCGGGGACGCCCAGCGCCGCGATGAGGCTGGCCCCCAGACGCGAGCGCAAACGCTCGGGGAGGCCCCGGATCGCGGCGGGCCGCTGCTCGTCGGCGATCACAACCTGGCGGTTGGCCTCGCGCAGCGCATCAAGCGTATGCACGAGTTCTTCGGCCGCCGTCTCGCGCCCGGCCATCACGGCGATCCCGTCGATGAGGAGCGCGCCCGCGCGCCGGTAGCGCCGCCGGAAGGCCAGCATGTGGCCGCGGCGCAAGTGCAGGGCGAAATCCTGGGCGAAGGCGTCGGCGCTGATGAGGATAACCTCGGCCCCGCCCAGCCGCGGCCGCAGGTAGGACGCGATGGCGTGCAGCAGGTGCGATTTGCCCAGGCCGGGGCCGCCGGTGATGTACAGCGGGTTATAGACGGTTCCGGGGGTGCGCGCGACGGTCAGGGCGGCGTTGTAGGCCAGAGCGTTCTGGGGACCGGTCACGAAGGTGCGAAAAGTCTGCGGGGTATGCTCGATCGACGGGGCGGGCTGGGTAGCGTGGGCGGGCTGGGTAGCGTGGGCGGCGTGGGCGGTGGCGGATGAATGGTGAAGCATGCGTCCTCCTAAACGGTTGATGGTCGCTATGCTAGCACCCTTTGGAGGGGCGGCGCAAAAGGGCAAAGAGGGCTTATCCACACAGCCGCGTGGATAGTTATGAGACCTTGTGGACTCTTATCCACACCGCTTATCCCCCCGCTTCCCCACCTTATCCGCGCCCTATCCCCGGCCATACGCCACTTGTCCACGACTTTTCAGCGCCTCTCGTCCACACACCTCTATCCACGGTCTCGCGAGAGGTATAGTAGCACGGGCGTTCTAACAAAATCAAATGGTTATGCACATCCGCGATTATAGCCGGAACGGACATCACCCCATAGATCAGGATAGGGCTTACTCGTAGGCGCGGAAGGCGGCGACAGCGTTCTGGCCGCCGAAGCCGAAGCCGTTGGCGAGGGCGGCGCGCACGCGCCCCTCGCGGGCCACGTTGGGCACGTAGTCGAGGTCGCACTGCGGGTCGGGGGTCTCGAGGTTGATGGTAGGGTGGATCACGCCACGGCCGATCGTGAGCACGCAGGCCAGCGCCGACATCGCGCCCGCCGCGCCCAGGAGGTGCCCGATCATCGACTTGTTCGAGGAAATAGGGGTGCGGTAGGCGTGCTCACCCAACGCGCGCTTGATCGCGTTCGTCTCGGAGACGTCGTTGAGCGGCGTGGCGGTGCCATGGGCCGCGATGTAGTCAAGCTCGTCAGGCGTCATCCCACCGTCCTTGAGTGCCTTCGTCATGGCGCGCACCGCCCCCTCGCCGCTCGGCAGCGGCGCGGTGATGTGATAGGCGTCGCCCGTGATCGCGCCGCCGGCCAGTTCGCACAGAATGCGCGCGCCGCGCGCGCGGGCGTACTCCTCGCTCTCGACCACCACCGCGGCCGCGCCCTCGCCGAACACGAAGCCGTCGCGCTCCTTGTCGAACGGACGCGAGGCGCGCGCGGGCTCGTCGTTGCGATTGGAGAGGGCGTGCATGTTGTCGAGCCCAGCGAAGGCCAGGGGCATCAGGCACGACTCGGAGCCGCCCGCGATGACCACCTCGGCGTCGCCCGCGCGGATGAGGCGCAGCGCCTCGACCATGGCCATCGTCCCCGCCGCGCAGGCCGCGACCGAGGAGATGACGGGCCCCTGGATGCCGAGTTGGATGGAGGGCTGCGCCGCCACCATATTCGGCGCCATCAGCGGGACGAAGAAGGGGGTCACGCGGTCGGGCCCCTTGTCGATGAGCGTGTGCTCCTCGCTGGCGACCTGGTTCAAGCCGCCCCCGCCCGTGTTCATCACGATCCCCACGTCGACGGCGTTCTCGGGCGTGATCTCCAACGCCGCGTCGTCGAGGGCCATGCGTGTGACGGCCACGGCGAACTGCGCGCACCGCTCCATACGGCGCGCCTCTTTGTGCGACATGTAATTTTTGGGGTCGAAGCCCTTGACCTCGCCCGCGATACGGACGTGCAACTGCGACGGGTCGAAGCTCGTGATGGGGCCGACCCCCGAGACACCGGCGGTCAGGTTAGCCCAGAACTCCTCGACAGTGAGGCCGATGGGACTGACGACCCCCAGGCCCGTGATGACAGCCTTTTTCACGCTTCCCCTTCTTATCTATATCTCTAGAGTGGTAGGTACGCTATTTATCGCGCTCTATCGTATCGTTATATCGACGCGGGCCTCGCCCGTGATCAAGGCCTCGCCCGCCGCGTCGTCGAGCCGCACGGCGCACACCGCGCGGGCCGGCCGCGCCCCGTCAGACTCCTCGACGCGCTCGATCATCCCGCGCGCCGTCACCACGGTTCCGGCCGGGGCCGGGTTGCGAAAGCGCGCTTTGAGCGTCCCCGTGTCGAGCCACGCGCGGCCGAAGGCGTGGGTCAGCGCGGTCGAGACATAGGCCAGTAGCAGCATACCATGGGCTATCGTACCGCCAAAAGGTGTCCGCGCCGCGAAGTCGGGGTCGAGGTGGATCGGGTTGTGGTCGCCGCTGGCCAGCGCGTAGGCGTCGATGCGCCCTTGCGTAACCGTGCGCGTGAGCTCCGGCAGCGCCAGACCGGCGACGATCGACGACGGCTCCAGCGGCGGATAGGCGACGTGTTCAATAGGCGCGGCGTCCGCGGCCGGGACCTCGGGCGCGCGTCCGCCCGCCGACCCCGCCTCGGCCAGCCCCCCCTGTCCCGACCCCGACACCATCAGCGTCATACGCCCCGTCAGCGCCTCCTCGGCCATATCGTCGGTCGCGACCGTGTCGAGGATGAGGGCGGTGAAGCCGCGCCGCTTCGAGGCCATGGCCACACGCGCCTGGGCGGTGAGACGCTCGCCCACGCGCACGGGCCGCCGGAAGGCGAGTTCCTGGCCGGTATGCAACGAGCCCGGGTCGAGCGCCAGCCCCCGCGCGATCCCCTGGAAGGCCAGCGCCGCGGCCGCCAGCGGCGGCGCGTAGAGCAGCGTGTCGCCCCGCCAATAGACGTCGGCGTCGTCCTCGACCGCGGCGAGGTAGACCGCGACGGTGGCGGCGTCGAGGGCGAGCGGCGCGGCGGGGAACTCGTAGCCGGCGGTAAGATCTGAGAAGCGCATAGGTCTATTGTACCTGCCGCGCGAGAGGAGCCGCGCGATGCGTGCGCGGGTTATAGAACAGCCAGGAGGCGGCGAACTGTTGCCGCCATACGCCGTCGAAGAGATACGCCTCGCCCAGGGGGAGGCCGTAGCGCGCGAAGCCGCCCGTGCGGTCGTAGACGCCGAGCAGCGGCGCCCGCACGTTATGCCCCGACCGCACGTAGTAGCGCCCGCCGTCCGGCGTCGGGAGCCACAAGGCCGGACCATCCCAGCCCATATACTCCGGGTCGTAGAATATCGGGGCCTGCAACGGGCTGTACCAGTGGCTAAAATCGCTGAAGCCCCAGTTGAAGAAGTCGCGCACGTCGGTCACGAGGTTGACGTCGCCCAGGATCACGAAGACGAGCGAGCGGCCTCCGCGCACATCCCACTCCACGGCGCACCGGCCGGCCGCGCCGGTCGTGCCGGGTTTGAGCCCGCTGATGCCGGGATACCACCACAGCGGTTGGTTGATGTTGATGAGGGTATGCGGCACGTTGGTAGCCGTGGCGGGGATGTTGTAGTAGCGCGTCGAGACGACCTGGCGGAAGAAAGGCCATTGCATCGCGGCCACCGCGAGCCGCGCCATATCGCGCGCCGAGGTGTAGTGGCCGGGGGCGTCGAGCCCGTGCGGCGTGACGAAGCGCGTGTTCACCATGCCGAGCGCGGCCGCCTCGCGGTTCATCATGGCCACGAAGCCGGGAACCGAGCCGCCGACATGCTCGGCGATGGCGATGGCGGCGTCGTTCCCCGACGGCAGCATCAGCCCGTAGAGAAGGTCGCGCAGGCGCAGCCGCTCACCCTGTTGCAGATACATCGTGCTCTCGCCGATAGTGGCCGCGGCGTAGCTCGCCGTCACGTAGTCGTCGAGGCGGCCGTACTTGATGGCGAGCAGCGCGGTCATAATCTTCGTCGTACTGGCCATGGGCAGCCGCAGATCGGGGTCGTGAGCGTAGAGCACACGCCCGCTCGTGGCGTCGTAGAGGACCGCCGCGCGGGCCAGCAGGGGAGGGGCCGGCAGCGCGTACGACACCTCTTTCGCGCGCGCGGCGGCAAGATTACGTGCGCGCGCGGCGGCAAGGCGCCGCGCGAGGAGCGCCGCGCGCGCCGACGGGGCGCGCGACACAAGCGGGAGAGGATGGGCGCGGACCCGGAGCCGGACCGTCGACCTGGTCCCGCTGGTCCCGCTGGTCCCGCTGGTCCCGCTGGTCCCGCTGGTCCCGCTGGTCCCGCTGGTCCCGCTGGTCCCGCTGGTCCCGCTGGTCCCGCTGGTCCCGCTGGTCCCGGCCGCGCACGCCTCGGGGCTGGCGCACGTCAAGGACCGCGAGAGGTCCGCGGCGCGGCGCGACACACGCGACACAGCGGGAATACGCCGCGCGACCGCGCCGCGCGACCGCGCCGCACGGGTCAAGATACCGCTTGTCGCGCCATGAGAAGATGGCCGACGATACGTTGGCCGGCGCGGCGCGGCGACGGGCGCGGCCGGCCGGCGAGTCTTCGTAAGAGAACGGCGGGTAAGCGCCCGACGATGGCGCGTGACCGGGACGGCGGGCGCCGCGCCCGCGTGCCGCGCCAGGGCGACGTTGTGGCCGATGAACAGTCCCGTCGCCCCGGCGAGCGGGAGAACGGGGAGGGCGAAGAGCAGCAGGAACAGGATTGGCCGCAGCGTGGCTCTCAGCACACCCCTCCGTCGCATGAACACCCCCGTCGCCCATAACCACCCGCGCGGGCGCCCCGCCCATCGCTCCCACCGCTCACCGACGGCATAAGGCCGATTGTAGCATTGCCGCCACTGAGCGGCAAGCCGCCCTACACTCTAACACTCTACAGCGCATCCGCCCCGTTTGCGCCAGACGATCGTTCGGCGCGCGATGGCGACCCTGTTGGCCCTAGAGGGCGCGGGGCGTGGGGCGTGACGACGCGATCGCGCCCCCGTCGTGGAGTACTATGGAGGGGTGTAGATCGTGGGCAAGGTTTGATGGGGGAGATTAGAGAACATGGCGACAGCGGAAACGGCGCGGCTCACGTGGGGCGTCCTCGGCACGGGCGGCATCGCGCACAACTTCGCGACGGGCGTCGCCGCGTCGGAGACCGGGACGGCGCTCGCCGTGGGCAGCAGAACACAGGACGCGGCCGACCGTTTCGGCGACACGTTCGGGATCGAACGGCGCTATCCCTCCTACGACGCGTTGCTGGCCGACCCCGCCGTGCAGGCGGTGTATATCGCGCTGCCGAACAGCATGCACGCCGAGTGGACGATCGCGGCGGCGCGGGCGGGCAAGCACATCCTGTGCGAGAAGCCCTTTACGACGAACGCCGCCGAGGCCGAGCGGGTCATCGAGGAGGTCCGTCGTCAGGACGTGTTCCTGCTCGAAGCCTTCCTATATCGCTGCCATCCCCAGACCGCGCGCCTGGCGGAGATCATCCGGGAGGGCGCGATCGGCGCGGTGCGGCTGATCGAGTGTCGCTTCACCTTCGACCTGGGTCCGCAATACGACAACATCCGCCTCTCCAATGCCCTGGCCGGCGGCGGCATCATGGACGTCGGCTGCTACGTGGCCTCCCTGGCCATGCTGGCGGCCAGCGCGGCGCCGATCGAGGTTAAGGGCCTCGCGCATATCGGGGAGCGCAGCCGCGTGGACGAGTGGGCGACAGCCAACCTGCTCTTCCCAGACGGCGCGATCGCCAGCCTGGTCTGCGGCACGCAAGTGGCGTCGGAGCGCGCCCTGTGGGTGTGGGGTGCGGAGGGCAGCATCCACGTGCCCGAGCCGTGGAATCCCTCCGGCGAGAATAGCCGCATCATCGTGCGCAAAAAGGGTGCCGAGCCGCAAGAGATCGCCCTCGCCAAGGGGGGCGACGCCTGGGCCCTCGCGGTCGACACAGTCGCGCGCTACATCCCCGCGCGGCAGGTCCCGGCCCCCGGCATGACGTGGGACGACACCCTGGCCACCATGCGCGCCCTCGACCGCTGGCGTCACGCGGTAGGTCTCGTCTTCGAGGGAGAGTAGACGCCCGACGTGCAGAAGAGTAGACGCCCGACATGCGGGAGAGGGATGATATATGGCGAAGCGCGAGCGCAACGCGGGCGCGGGGAGCGCGATCGAGCGGCTACGCGGCCTCCCTGCGGGCTCGGCGGAACAGATCGATGCCGCCCTCGGTCTCGTGGGGACGGCGACGCGGACGGACCTGCTGCAGGCGGCGCTCGACGTCCTCGCGGACTATGCGGAGGACGACCCGCGCCCGCGTCCGGCCCTGCTCGCCAGGTACGCGGACTACGGGGCCGGCGCGCGCCGCGACACCGGCGGCTTCGAGCGCGCGGCCCTACTGCGGGCGCTGCGGCCCGTGGCGCGCGGGGAGGACGCCGCGCTGCTGGAGCGCGCCGTTCTGACCTACGAGTTCATACCGCCCTTCGCGGGTCCCACCGAGGGCGAGGTCGCGGCGGGGCTGCGCTCCGTCGCCCTCGTCGCCCTCAACACCGTCGACGAGACCCTCGCCGGGTACCACGCCGCGCGCCTGCTGATCGACCGGTACACCTCGGATATGTCGGGCGAGCCGGCCGTCACCGCCGCGCGCGTCCTCGCCGCGCAGGGGCGCCCGTTGCCGCTGTACGGGTACCTCCTGCGCGATCGGGAAGCCGGCCTCGGGGTCGCCGAGGTCGTGGCCGAGTGCCTGCGTGGCCTGGAGAAGGCGCCGGCGTCGGCGCTCCGCCCCCTCGTCGAGCGCTACCTAGGGAGCGGCGACGAGTTCGTGCTGCTCGGGCTATTCGACCTGCTGCTGGCGCGGGCGGACCGCACGGCGTTCGACGACGACATCGTGGGTTTCGCGCGCGCGACGCGCCTCTACAACGTCTACCGTTATCTCGTCAGCGCCATCGTCGCGGGGCGCGACGACGCCCTCATCGACAGGCTGGCCGGACTCGCCGCCGACGAGGAGGACCGTCTCAAAGCCGAGATCCTGGACGAGGCCCTGGCGCTACGCTAGACGCGCGCTGCCGCCAGGGTAGCGCCGAAACGCGCCCTCGTCCCAACCCAGGCCGCTGCCAGGCCGGTCGGGCGTCATCGCCTGCCCGCCACGTCGGCAGACCATAACGGATATTGCACGCGTCCATGCCGCGAGATGCAGACGCGTGCAATGCGCCCCGATGAACCAAGCCATGGCTGAGAATGACATAGCCCTGCGTCCCCTTGACGCCCTTTTCGCAACAAGCGAAAATAAGGGCGCATGGAGGATGGGTAGACGACATGCGGATTATCGCCAAGCGACACTTGATGGAGATGGCGAGCGCACACGGCGATTGCGTCGAACAGGTCAAAGCGTGGTATCAGGTGGCCAGCAAAGAGGACTGGGGAAACTTAGTCGATGTCCGCGCGGTCTATCCCCACGCCGATCTTGTAGGTGACAAGACAGTGTTCAATATCAAAGGCAATCACTACCGCCTGATCGTGCATATCAACTATGGGACGGGCATCATCTATATCAAACGTCTGTTGACTCACGCCGAGTATGACAAGGGCACGTGGGAAGGGGAGGGATAGGGATGATGATTAACACCACAACGCACGAGGCGCTGGGTGACGCAACCGAGGAGTATCTGGCACTGGTGCGCGCCTTCCCGCTCGTGCATATACGCGACGATGCCCACATGGACGCGGCGATGGCTGTCCTTTGGCCAATCCTGGAGAAGCCGACGCGTTCGCGGGCGGAAGAGGAGTATATCGCCGCGCTGACGGACCTTGTGGAGACGTACGAAGACGCTACGGTACGCATCCCGCCCGTCTCGGGTGTGGCGATGGTGCGCTATCTTATGGAGGAGCGCGGGTTGGCGCGGAACGACCTCGCGCCGATCTTCGGCACGGCATCTATTGTCTCCGAAATCTTGAACGAGAGGCGCGGGCGAACACTGACGGTCGAACACATCAAGAGGCTGGCCGCGTTCTTCCATGTGTCGCCGGCCGTATTCCTGGACGACGCACAATAGGCTGCGTTCCAGATAAATAGAGCGCGTCCAAGACCAAACTTCTGGTCGGGATGGATGTCCATCAAAACCGGCTCCTCCATGTGGCGAATCATACCCGCCTCCATGTAGTGTGCGTCAGGGCAAACGTAGACGCGCCACGAGCGCGGGGGGGATATCCGGGTAATTCGCCCACGAGAAAGGCGCGGGGCCGGGCGCGGCCTCGTCGAAGGCCGGTTCCTCCAGCCCGTCCAGGACAAATCCCGCCCGGAAGCAGGACGCAAGGAGCTGGCTTAGTGGGTGATGGAAGTAGTAGTGCGGCGCCGGTTCTCCCGGCATGCCCGCACCCTTCTCCGGCGCCACGCGCAAGTACCGCGACATCTTCAGCGCGTAGACGGTGCTAAGCCTCCCGCCGCTCTCCCCCTGCTCGGCGACCATGGACACCGCGTTCGAGTTAAAGCACGGGTGTTGCACCGAGAACACGAAGCGCCCCCCGCTCTTCAACAGGCGCGGCAACGTCTCCAGAAGCGGGTCGATGGTCGGCATGTCCATGAGGGCCATGCTACAGACGGCCGCGTCGAAGCGGCGCCGGCCGAGGGCCGCGAGTTGTTCCCGATCCGTGGCGTCGATCACCCGATAGTCGATGCGCTCCGCGTGCTCCGTCGTCCGGGCGCGCGCGCAATCGATGAAGGCCGCGCTGAAGTCGACCGCGACGA
>JAABUZ0100009106.1_pt1 | contig 11464 bp, 7 predicted proteins | sample 5562091 | NCBI WGS metagenome assembly JAABUZ01 (sample SAMN12813069, study PRJNA571459) | rock metagenome | isolation source: Antarctica rocks | place: Antarctica: Victoria Land, Linnaeus Terrace sud | collected 2015-12-21
CGTCCGCTTCGTCCCCGCCTGCGGTCCCATGGCGACCGTCTGCTGCTGGTGCACCTTCTGGTTGGCGACTATACCCACTGCTCTTCCGCCGATCCGCGCATATCCGCACAGCAGCGTTCGACCGAAGTCCGCCTTGTACTCATCAAACTCCGACCGGTCCACGATCCGCGCAATCACCTCCCGCATGTCGTACGTGTTCGTCGCAGCCTTCGCCGGGTCCGGATCGATCAATCCATACATCTCCTCCGGCGCATACCGCGGAACATCTCGCGCCGGATCAAACTCCAACCGCGAATACACCTCCTCCTGGCTCTCCGCCCTGCTCCCGGATCCCTTGACCCTGCTCCCCATCTTTCCCACCAGAGATCGTAACCGCGCCAGGCACATATGGTCGTTTGCCTCTTTGAAGTCGACCGTCCCCGAGATTTCCGCGTGCATCGAAGCCCCGCCCAGCTCCTCCGCAGGAGTCCTCTGCCCAATCGCCGCCTGCACCAGCGACGGTCCCGCCAGAAACAGCCCCGACCCCTCCGTCATCAGCACCGTATCCGTCATCACCGGCAGGTACGCCCCACCCGCCACGCACATCCCCATGATCGCGGTGATCTGCGGAATCCCCTTCGAGCTCATCACCGCATTGTTCCGAAACACGCGCCCAAAGTCATCCTGGTCCGGAAATACATCCTCCTGCAACGGCAGAAACACTCCCGACGAATCCACCAGGTAGAGCGTCGGTATGTGGTTCTCGAGCGCAATATGCTGCGCCCGCAAAACCTTCTTCGCCGTCATCGGGAAGAACGCGCCCGCCTTCACCGTCGCATCGTTCGCGATGATCATGCACAGTCGCCCGCTCACCCGGCCAAGCCCCGTCACCACCCCGGCCCCCGCAGCCCCGCCCCACTCCCCATACATCCCGTGCGCTGCATACAACCCAAGCTCCATCAGCCCGGTGCCCTCATCCAGCAACAGCGCCAGCCGCTCCCTCACCGTCAGCCGGCCTTTGGCTCGCTGTGCCTCCGCGGCCTTCGCTCCACCGCCAAGCCGGATGGTCGCCTGCTCCTCCCCCATCGTTCGCAAGAGCAATGCCAGCGCATCCCGGTTCGCCACGACACGCGGCGCATTCCCATCCAGCTTCGTCTTCAAAGAATTATCCAACTGCAATCAAACCTCCATCATCACTCCGCCCATCATCGCTCTGCCGCCGCGCACGAAAGCTCGCAAGCGTAGCACGTCGCGCACGGGTGCTGCTCACGGCGAGAGCCCTCCAACATAAGACATTGAGGGCCATAAGCTACGCGGCACGTTCACACCAGCACCGGAGCTCCCCGCACCGCCACCGACCCAAACACCTGCCTGTATCGCTCCACCATCGCCGCCGGTCCGGTCGCCTTTAACTCGTTATCGCTCAGCTTTACCGCCGGCCGCCCTTCCACGCTGGTCAGCTTGCATACCAGGCTCAGTGGCTCGAGCGTATCGTCCCCCCGCGGATGGCATCCCCGAAAATCGTTCGTCAGCAGCGTCCCCCACCCAGCGCTGAAGCGTATCCGGCCCCGAAAATACGCATGCAGCCGAAGCATCTCATCCACATCCAGCGCGTCGGAAGCAATCAGCCGCTTCGTCCGCGGATCCCGCCCCCGCTCCTTCAGCCACGCAATGTACTCATCCCCGGCAATCCGCGGGTCCTTGCTGTCCACCCTCTGCCCCGTCCAGTCCGCCACCCACTCCGGCGCACCCTCCAGGAACTGCGTCGTCCCAAACGTATCCGGCAGCATGATCAACAGCGCTCCGCCGTAACTCCTCTGCCACAGCTCAAGTACCCGGTACTGCGAGTGCACCAGCTCCTCATCCGTGTTCGCCATCGCGGCCAGCGCCATCGGCAGCTCATGCGCATTCGTCCCGATCGCCTCAAGATCGTGTTTATAGGCAAGCGCCGTGTTCGACGTGCCCGAGAACTCCTCGCCCAGCGTCGCCCGCAGCGCCTCCACCGCATACTCCTGCCACAGAAAGCTGTGCCGCCGCCGCGTCCCAAAGTCCGAGATCCGCAGCCCCTCCACCCCGCGCAGCTGTTCGATCTTGTCCCACAACCGCGTCTTCGCCCGCGCGTACACAATGTCGAGCTCGAGCTCGCTCAACTCCGCCAGCGCCGCTCGCGTCTTCAGCTCGCTCACGATCGCGAGCGCATAAATCTCCCACATCGTCACGCCGGTCCACAGCCCACTAAACCGCAGCACAAGCTGCCCATCATGCTCCGCAACCTCGTACTCACTCAACCGGAAGTCCGTGTTCAACCAATCCAGAAACCCCGGCTCAAAGATGCTCCGGACCCCATAAAACGTGTTTCCTGCAAGCCAGACCAGCTCGCTTCTCCCGTATCGCAGACCCTTCACATGCTCCATCTGCTCGATCAGCGCATCGACACCCACACGCTCAGCCAACCGCACCTTCACCGTCCGGTTCACGACCTCGCTCGTCACACGGGTCGCCGGGAAGTTCTTCCAGATGAACTGCAACATCAGCAGCTTGTAAAAGTCGGTATCCAGCAGCGAGCGCACAATCGGGTCAACCTTCCAGTTATGGTTGTGCGCACGCTCGGCAAAGTTAACGTTCATTTGAGCTCGGCACCTCTCCCGCCAGTTATCAGGAACTCTCCGGAAATGAAAGCAGCACCATCAATATAGAGGCATCCCCCCGCACGAAGACTCACCCGCCCCATAGCCAGCCTGACTCTGGGTCCCATACAGGCATACCTGTCGTGCTCAGTCTCGTTAAGCCAAAGTGACGCCTGCAGACACCCCCTCGCTTGTGCCAACGAAAGCCTCTCCTGTCGAAGCTCATAAGGACAGCCGCGTCATCGCAATAGCCCAAAAGAGGAACAAGTAACGTCCAGGTCAGCAAATTAACGTCTCGTCCGCACCGAAGTACGTTACTATCGCGCTAGTTTTAGTTACCACAATGGTTACCTGAATGATTCTGCCTACTTTACTTATCAGCCTCGCCATGTCCGCCGCAACCCTGACCCTTCTGATCATGCTCAGGCGGAGCCGCCGCAGCTGCAGCGCTCTTGCTCTCCAACTGGCAAAAGCGCATGAGCGCCAGAACGAGAACCAGAAGCAGCTGACCCAACGCTCGCATCTCGATACCCTCAAAGACGAGTTCATCTCCACGGTATCGCACGAACTCCGGACGCCACTGACCAGCATCCGCGGCTCTCTTGGTCTGCTCTCGTCCGGCATCATGGGCGACCTCGACCCAAAGGCGCAGAACCTCCTCCGGATCGCCGTCACCAACACCGACCGCCTTATCCGCCTCATCAACGACATCCTTGACCTCGAGCGAATGGAGTCCGGCCGGGCTCCCCTCCAGATCCGGCGCTGCTCTCTTCGTGACCTCGTCCAGCAGGCAGCCGACACCATGGCCGGCATGGCCCAGCAGGCTACCGTCCGGATCGTCCTCGAGGTTCCACCTGCGGACACCAGCCCGGAGGCCCTCTACTTCGACGGCGACTCCGATCGCATCCTCCAGGTTTTGACGAACCTCCTCTCGAACGCCATCAAGTTCTCTCCCTCCGCCTCCACCATCCGCGTCCACGTCGAGGCTACCTCGGATTCCATCCTCCTCAAGGTCTCTGACGAGGGCCGCGGCATCCCCGCCGACAAACTCGATTCCATCTTCGATCGCTTCCAGCAGGTCGAACCCTCGGACGCCCGCCAGAAAGGCGGTACCGGACTTGGTCTGGCCATCACCCGGAGCATCGTGCAGCAGCACAGCGGATCCATCTGGGCGCAGCGCAACCTGGGCGCCGGATCCACCCTCTACGTCATGCTCCCCCGCACGCCCAGGGCCTCGGACGCCGTCACTCCGGCTCTCGCCCTTCCCCGCGGTGAAGGCTCTATCCTGGTCTGCGACGACGACCCCAGCATCCGCACCATCGTCAAGGAACACCTCACCCGTCAGGGCTACACGGTCATCGAAGCATGCTCCGGCGAGGAAGCCATCTTCCTCGCAAGCGAATCTCCGGTAGAAGCCATCCTCCTCGACCTCTACATGCCTGGCCTTAGCGGTTGGGAGACCCTCCAGCGCCTGCGCGACAATCCAGGAACCTCGCTCATCCCCGTCGTCATCCTCAGCGTCCTCTCTCCCGTCCTCAGAAGCCAGCTCACCGGGGAGGCCCAGGGCTGGGTCCAGAAGCCGTTCAATGAAAATCTCCTCTTCGCCGAGCTGGGCCGCGTCTTACGCCGCGGTGAGGGCCCAGCGCAGGTTCTTCTCGTCGAAGATGACGAGGACCTCGCCAGCGTCGTCATCGCCAGCTTTGGCGAGGCCGACGTCACCGTCGAGCACGCCTCCACACGCCGGCAGGCTATTCGCCGCTGCCTCACACGTCGCCCTGACCTGCTGATTCTTGACCTCACCCTTCCTGATGGGGACGGATTCTCCTTTGTCGAGTGGCTTCGCGAACAGCCCTCCCTCCGTACCCTCCCCCTCGTCGTCTACTCCGGCCGCGAGATCTCTGACCACGAGATGACGAAGCTGCGTCTTGGTCCCACCGAGTTCCTCACCAAGGCAAAGGTGCAGCCCAAGCAGGTCGAAGAGCTTGTCATCTCCATGGTGCATCGCCTGCGCCGTCTCACCGACCTCCCGCCCGGGGCGGTCGCCTGATTTCTCTTTCAAGCAGGCTCACGGATGCGTGAGAGAATTGGCACCCTTATGCGACGCATCCTGATCATCGATGACGAAGATGATATCCGCGAAGTCGCCGCTCTCTCGCTGGAAGCGACCGCCGGCTGGCATATCCTCACGGCCCGCTCCGGTGCCGAGGGCATCTCCATGGCCGCCGCGCACCGTCTTGATGCCATCCTCATGGATGTCATGATGCCGGGCGTCGACGGCCCCACAACCTTCCGCACCATGCAGGGTATGCCCGAGATCGCCAGCATCCCTGTACTCTTCCTTACGGCAAAGGTCCAGGGTGTCGATCAGCGCCGCTTCGCCGGTCTCGGCGTGGCCGCGGTCCTCTTCAAACCCTTCGATCCCCTCACCTTGGCCCAGCAAATCTGTGAGGTCCTTGACTGGAAGGACTGACTCCCCGGGAGGTACGGACCATGGACCAGGACGCCGCCGCCAAAACCCGCAAGTTGCTCGCTAGCCTTTGGACTCGCAATCTTCCCATGATGAAGGATCGTCTGCAGCTCCTTGAGCGCGCAGCCGAGACTGCCAGATCCGCATCTCTCACCGCTCCCCTGCGCCGCGACGCTGCCACCACCGCACACAAGTTCGCAGGCTCGCTCGGGATGTTCGGCTACACCGAGAGCACAGAGATCGCCCGCAAACTCGAGCTGATCTTCGACGATCCATCCGCCCCCGACCCGGAACAGCTCCTTGATCTCGTCGCCCAGCTCCGTCGCTCGCTGAAGCTCTAGTGCATCTGCCGCAGCAGCCACTCCGAGAGGTCGATCGCCGCAGCATAGGTATCGTACCTCGGGGGCAGCTTTCGCCCGTCCGTGTACTCGTTATAGACCCACGGATCAACCACGGCATACACGGTTCCCTTACCCACCGCCGCCGTCGCCATCAGAACGTCATCTCCATCCGTCAAAACCTTGGTCGCGCCACGGCTCACCGCGATCGTGCACACATCCTTCATAAACGTAGTGTGAGCCTTCGTGAACACGCTCGTGTCCGCCGGGATCTTCACCTCACCCTGCTCGTAGTGGTTCCCTTCCACCTTCTTCCGGTCCGCTGGCGTAAAGTGAATTCCGAACCGGTCCCCCAGCGTATTGAAGTGCTCGAACTCCGTATTCGCCGCATCGTTCGCCATCAGCACCAGCACACCGCCCGCCTCCACCCATGCCTGGATCGCATCGCCGCTCTCCTTGTCCATGAAGTGAGGATGGGGGTTCTTGGAGGGGATATCCGGAGAGGCGATCACATACACATCCACCCCTTTCAACACCGCGGCCGTAGGTGCGGTCTTCGCCTCCCCAAGCTGAATCCCGTACCTCTGGAAAGCCCGCCCGAAGAACGCAAATCCGTTGTCTGAGTCGTCGTCCCATTTGTAGTGGAACAGCTCCGTCTGCCCCGCCGCATTCACCCTTTTCTGCGAGTTGAACCACGCATCCACCACCGCGGTTCGCCCCTGCCCCAGCATCACCGTCTTGCTCTGCCCCATCTCACTGCCCGCCATCAGGAACGCCCCCACTCCCTTCGCGTCGTTGTCGATCACCCGCTCCCCGACGTAATAGGCGTACGTCCCAGCCCGATAAGGCTTACCGCCCAGCCCCGCCGACTTCACCGTTCCCGTCAACCGCACACCGCCCGCATCATTACCCTTCACAAACGTCCTCTGGATCCCGTCCCAGCCCCTCTGCGCCGTGTTCAGATAACTCGACGCCAGGTACCCCATCCGAACCCCCTTCGCCAGCGCATAGGTAAACATGCAGCTAGCCGAGGCCTCCGGAAAGTTCCCCGCCTGCCCTCCCCGATCCATCACCTGCCACCACAGGCCCGAGCTCCGGTCCTGATACGCAAGCGCCGAGGCCGCCGTCTTACTCAGAGCCTCCAGCACCTCGCCTCGCCGTGGGTGGTTCGCTGGCATCCAGTCCAGTACATCCACCAGCGCCATCGCGTACCATCCGTTCGCCCGCGCCCAGGCCTCCGGCGACAGACCCGTGCCCTTGTCCGCCCACGCCATCTGCCTGCTCTCATCCCATCCATGCCGCAGTAGTCCCGTCTTCAGGTCGCGCATGTGGCTGTCCATCAGCAGCAGTTGCTTCGCCACCTCGTCGAAGCCCGCCGGCTCCTGAAACGTCGCCGCATACTCCGCCAGAAACGGCTCCGCCATGTACGCCCCATCCACCCACATCTGGTTCGGATAGATCTCCTTGTGCCAGAAGCCCCCGCTTGCCGTCCGTGGCTGCGCCATCAGCTGGTCGCGAATCAACTTTGCAGCCTTGTAATACTTCGGCGCTCGCGTCACCCGATACAGCATCAGCACCGATCGCCCCATCTCGATCTCATCCAGGCTATGCGCCTGTGCCCCAAGACTCTTGATCGTGCCGTCTGCCCCCACATACTTGTCCACCGCTGCCCGCACGTAAGCGAAGTCGCTCCCATCCGCCGTCACCCACCACTCCGCCGTCATGCCATCCAGCAGAACACCCTCTTCATAGCTCCACGCACCCGGCTTGTTCTCGGTGGAAACCACTCCGGCGGGCCACATCCTCTTCACCGTGTCCGCCATCGCTCTGGTCGGGTCCCTCTGGGCCAGGGCAGGGGCGGATCCCATCAGCAGCAACATCGTCACACACGCCTTACCAACCATCCGCAGCCTCACTCCTCGTCAACCATTTCGTTCGGTGTTCACCAGCATATCCCGCGTTGGCTGTTCGCCTCAGTTACAGGCCAGCGCCGTCCACACCCCCGCTGCCGTGCCATTTGACCCGGTGATGGACAGATCGACAAAGCTCCCTGCTCCCACCGCTACGCTTCCCGTCGACGTACAGCTCGATCCCGCCGTCGTCGTACACGCCAGACCCGCGCTCGCCATCGCACCCGGCATACCCAGGCGAAGCGTAACCGTGATCGCATTCGCCTGCTGCGAATACATCGTCAGCTTCGTGGCCGTACATCCCCCAGGCACCCACGTCAGCATCGATCCCCCACTCTCCGACGACCCCGAGTTCGAGTTGTTCACCGAGTAATAGGTCGCATTGAACGACACAGCATGGTACGTCGACTGGAACGCAATCCCACTCGTCCCTCCACCTCCGGCCGCGGTTCCCCCGCTCCCGCTCGTTCCCGCCGCCCCCTGCGGAATACTGAAATTCAGCACCGCCGCCGACGCCGTCCCGACGTTGGTCACCGTCGCTGAACCTCCTGCGGCGCCCGTCGTCACCGTCCCCACCTGCACGCTGGCCGCGGCTCCCGTAGGCCCGGTCGGTCCAGCAGCTCCGGCGCTCCCCTGTTGCGCCAGCACCGCCCACGCATTCGGCGCCAGGTCCGGCTCCGAAGCCGAGTTACTCATCAGCGCGATGTACGTCGTTCCCTGAAACACCGCCGCATCGTTCACCTGGTAGTTCGTTCCGGAGTTCCAGTCGCCCCGATACACCATTCCCGCCCTGCCCGTTGCTCCCACTGCCCCCGCCGCCCCGGTCGGCCCGGTCGCTCCTGTCGCTCCACCCGGCCCCGCAGCTCCGGTCGCTCCCGCCGGCCCCGCAGCTCCCGCCTGCGCCAGCAAGCCCCACCAGCTCGGGCTCAGATCCGGTGCGTTTCCGCGATTCGCTCCCGCCAGCGATATATAGGCCGATCCGCCGTACACAACGCCGTCACTCAGAGCGTAGTTTGTACCCGACGAAAAGGTTCCCATGTAGTGCAGACCAGGAGCCCCATTCGCTCCCGCCGCCCCCGCCGGACCAGTCGCTCCCTGTGCTCCACCCGGACCCTGTATCCCCGGTGGTCCCTGGGCGCCCATCGCTCCAGCCGCCCCAGCCGAGCCATTCGCGCCCGCCGCCGCGAACACGCTCCAGTACGTCGGGTTCGCATCCGGCGTATTCCCCAGATTGCTCGACGACACAGAAAGGTACGTCGATCCCCCGTAACTGACCGCGTCATTCAGCCCATAGTTCTTTGTGGAAACATAGCTCCCCCTGTAGGCCATTCCTGCCACGCCCGCAGGCCCAGCCGGACCGGCCGCTCCCACCGGCCCACCCGGCCCCACAGCTCCGGGGGGCCCAACCGGACCGGCAGCCCCCGTCCCTCCCTGCGGTCCAGCAGCGCCCTGCAATCCCTGTGCGCCCGTCGGCCCCGTTGGTCCCGGCGGTCCGGCAGCTCCCGTCGGCCCAGCCGCTCCGGTCTGCGCCAGCACCGCCCAATAAAGCGGACTCAGATCCGGCTGTCTCCCGCTGTTCCCAACCACCGCGATGTAGCTGGAGCCTCCATAGCTCACTGCATCTGCCACCGCGTAAACCCGCCCGACGCCCCAGGGGCCAACAAAGCTCACCGGTGGGCCCTGCGCCCCCGCGGCGCCTGCTGCACCCACCGGTCCTGTCGGTCCTGCAGCCCCGGGGGCACCCATCGGTCCAGACGTTCCCGCCGCCCCTCGCGCCACCAGCACCGTCCACTGTTGCGCGCTCTGATCCGGCGCATTCCCACGGTTTCCTGGCACCATCGAGATATACGTCGAGCCCCCATAACTCACGGCGTCGTTCAACCCGTAATTTGTCCCCGCGCCGTAGCTGCCAGTGTAGTTCGCCACCGCCGGCCCCTGCGGCCCTGTAGCCCCCTGCGGCCCCGCCGGTCCCGCCACACCCTGCAGCCCGGGTGGCCCAATCGCCCCTTGCGGCCCCGTTGAACCCGGTGCACCCGCGGCCCCGCTCGATCCCGCCGCAGCAAACATCCCCCACTGCCCCGGACTCAGGTCCGGCGAGTTCCCCCGGTTGGACCCAACTAGCGAGACGTACCCGGCGCCTCCATACACCACACCATCGCCCAGCCCGTAGTTGGTCGCTGGCGAATAGGTCCCCCGGTGCGACAATCCCACCGGCCCCGCCGGTCCCTGCGGCCCCATCGGCCCTTGCAACCCCTCTGTCCCTGCCGCCCCCGGGATACCCTGTGCTCCCGCCTGCCCCGGTATCCCATGCAAACCCTGCGGCCCATGCTCGCCGGGCGGCCCAACAGATCCAGGAGATCCCTGCGGCCCGGCAAGTCCCTGCAAACCCTGCGCTCCCGTAGCTCCTATCGGCCCCTGCCTGGTCAACACGCCCCACTGCCCCGGGCTCGCGTCCGGCACATTCCCATGGTTCCCCCCAACCAGCGAAGCGTAGCTCGCTCCTCCCCACAACACCACATCTCCCACCTTGTAGTTCGTCCCAGACCCATAGCTTCCCTGGTACGTCAGCCCTGGCAGACCCTGCGGCCCAATCGCTCCTGCCGCCCCTGTTGGCCCGGCAACTCCCTGCAGCCCCTGCGGCCCGGTCACGCCCGGTGTTCCCGGAATCCCTGTAGCTCCGGCCGGTCCCATCGGCCCCATCTGCGCCTCCGCGATCACCCCCCACTGCCCCGGACTCAGTGGCGGCGTATTCCCATGGTTGCTCGCGATCAGCGATATGTAACTCGAACCCTGGTAACCCACCACATCCGCCAATCCATAGTTCATCGTCGACTGGTAGACCCCCACATAGCCCAACCCTGGATTCCCCTTGGCTCCCTGCGGTCCCGCTGCTCCCGGCAGTCCGGCAGGCCCCGTCGCACCCGCAGGCCCAGCCACACCTGCAGCCCCAGCAGGCCCGGGGAGCCCATTCGGCCCAGGGGACCCAGCAGGCCCAGCCGCTCCCATATCTCCCTTGGGTCCCACCGCGCCTGCCGCACCCGGAGTCCCCGTCTGACCCTGCGGTCCAGGCGCACCCGCCGGTCCCTGCGCCGAAAGCGACACATCCAGCGTTGCGCCATGCCCGGTCAAATCGTTCTCTTTGCTGTCGAACTGCACCGCCGCCGTTCCCGCCGTCAGCGCCACGCCATTGTTCGTCGCCGGCGCCGCTACCCACCCCTGTACCAGCGAGGTCACGTCCACCGTCACGTACGCTCCTGCCTGGCTCACCGAAGCCACCTGCGCCGCACTTCCCAGCATCGGCAGCGTCCCATACGTCACGCTGTACTCGCCCCAGCTCCCGCCCACCGCCTGCACCGACACCAGCCCCCCGTATCCACCCGGTTGCAGTACAGCCGCAAAATCGCCTTCGTCACCTGGGCCGCGGTCGTCCCCGCCGGCAAGGTGCTCAGGTCAAACTGCAGCAAGGACGTATACCCGCTCCCCACATACAGGTTCGAAATCGTCCCGCTATTCACCGCCGGCCGCGCGCTGCTCACATGCGCATCCGCCACCAGCGTCGCTTCGCTCGCACACGCAGGCATCGCCGCAGCAGTCAATGCTGCGGCGGCGGCAATCAACGGTCGCCTCCACCATCCCGTGCCCAAGATGCGAAACCTCGTTCGGCCTGTCCCGTTATAGGCACCGCTGCCCCAGCCCGCCATCCGACAAAAGTGTGAGCACGCCCCTTCCTCCCGCGCACCCGCCTACTCGCGCGCTCCCTCTTCCTGCTTATCTCGACCTCCCCACTTCCCTGTCGTTATCTCGACCCCCCTCCCGCCGTCATCTCGACGAAGTGGAGAGACCCCTGTATTTTGCAAGAGCCCAGCTCGCCCCAAGCCCTCGCAAGAGCACCAGCCCCCCAACCGACCGCTCCCAACTGCACCCCTCCCATCACCGCATCCCATATAGTGTTCTAGCGATCCGCACCGATCCCATACGAGGTCCATGTCAGCATGTCCGCTACCGCCAACACCCCCGGCCAGCTCCCCCTCCCCGCAACCCTCGTCAACATCCCCCGCCTGATCACCGCCTTCTACGAGCTCCACCCCGATCCAGCCATTCCGTCCCAGCGCGTCTCTTTCGGCACCTCCGGCCACCGCGGCT
>JAABUZ0100009107.1_pt1 | contig 11463 bp, 9 predicted proteins | sample 5562091 | NCBI WGS metagenome assembly JAABUZ01 (sample SAMN12813069, study PRJNA571459) | rock metagenome | isolation source: Antarctica rocks | place: Antarctica: Victoria Land, Linnaeus Terrace sud | collected 2015-12-21
CACCAAATAGACGGCGTCGTCATCCTCAAAGGCGGTGTAAAACTTTGATATGTGTTCATGACAAAGCGTGGAATGGATATCGACCTCGGAGTTGATGCGCTCACAACGAGCTTCGGACGTCAAGTAGCTTTTTGCCCACGTCTTCAACGCAACAGGCGCGCCGGACTCGCGGACTTTGGCAGCGAAGAGTTTCGCAGCTGCACTTGAACCCAACTGCCTGCCCAGCACGTATCCGTGTAATTCTTGAGGAAAGTGAGCAGCGCTTCTTGTTTCATTCGTCATAAGCCTCACTTGCACGTTCCGAGCAAAGCTTCATGCTTCATGCGCTTCATTCGCTGACTCCGCCGCCATGAGGAGGTGGTTTATTGATTTCCTCGATTTTGTTGGAAACCCGCAAGGACGACCACGTAGATGGCCAAAGGGCAACGGGGTTCGAGAAGAGAAGCAGCAGGGCTTAACCCTCACGCAGCTGCTCTTGGACCCCGGCGGAGTACCAGCGGCAGCGCAGGCGGAGTGGGAAAGCGCAGAGGTCCCGATGAGTTTGAGCCAAGCGTGCCCACTGGGCCATCTGGACTCGCCTCCAAACGACGGTCGAAAACAGCGCGCATTCTCACAAACGGATCTGATGGGAAGATCGATGTGAGGATAACAGGATGGAAAGACGCAAGCAGCGCAGTTTCATTTCTTCGGCGAAAGACTCAGATACCCATCGAGCGCGTTTGTTTGGGTGGGAGAGAGGTCGCTAACTTGTCTAGGTTCGAGTCGACGATGGCGTGGCTATAGTGCAAGTTCGACAATCGGATGCGCCAGCGTTAGTAAAATCGAGTGGAATCAAATTTGCTGGCGGCAAGTTGCAAATAAGCATGGCCGGCGACATAGAGATGACACCGATTGCGGTTGTGGAAGCAACCAAGGAGAGCACGATAGAAGTACTCAAGAGGTTTCTATTCTCGAAATACGATGTCCCAAACAAGTTATTGGACCTGAGTCAGATGAAAGAAAATCCCATCTTGAAAGACTTTGGAGTGTTTGCAAGCACGAGTACAGCAAGCAGGATGTTTCCGGCTCTCATGAAAGTGGCTGCAGAGCAGGTATGTCCGGAAGCTCTCAGCGTCAATTTGGCAGACAACGGGCTTACAAGCCTGGCCGGTGTAACGACTCTTACTCAACACTTTCCCAACCTGCTCAATCTCTCCCTCGCAAACAATAAGCTCTCACGCTGGAGGGACTTCAATATCTGGAGGACAAGGCTTCCGAAGCTTCGTGAACTAGTGCTCGTTGGCAATCCCCTCTCCGCAAACGAAGACGAGGTGGTTCGTGAAGTTACGAGATGTTTCAAAAGTGTCACCATGGTTAATGGCAAAGAGATTGCTCGGCCAGAGTTTGGTACGGAGGAGGTGAGGGCGAAGCTTCCAATTGCAACGATGCAAAATTTCTACGAAAATTCCGAGATTCAACAGATTGCAGTCAACTTTTTGGGTAGCTTTTTTCCACTATACGATACCGACCGGAAGGCGCTGGTTTCGATGTACTCCCCGTCGGGGCAGTTCTCCGTCTCCCTCAACACGTCTGCCCCGAGGAAGGAGACGAAAAGAAGTTTGGCTTGGGATAGGTATATTCCGCTCTCCAGAAATCTCATCAAACTGCGCCGAGAGGAGGCCCGGAAAACGCGCGTGCATGAAGGGCACAAACAGATTGCAAAGGCACTGGCTCAACTACCCACCACACAGCACGATACATCCGATGCCTCAAAATTCTCGGTGGAGGCACTGCATATCGGCGGTGGTGTCGCCGCGGCAAGGAATATCATGATTGTTGTCCACGGGGAGTTCTTTGAACTTGTGCAGCAACGCCCCAATCAGCCTCCGTCGATAAATGCAGATCAGACCGGGATAGGCGGTAGCGAAATGATACGCAGCTTTGATCGTACCTTTCTCGTCTCCCAGCTGGAAGGTGGGAATTGGGTCATCATGCACGACCTCTTCATCGTAAGAGGCTGGGCCGGCAACGGTGCGTGGAAGGAAGAAGACGCCATGACGAAACTGACTGCCCTCCGTGCCCAGACCGGACTCAACCTACCATATGCACAGCTGTGTCTGCAACAGAACGGCGAGGACCTGGAAGCGGCAGTAGCCGCCTTCGCAAAGCTCAAGGTACAGCCCCTACTGAAGAATACCGTGTGCTAATTATAGTCTGAGGGTGCCATTCCTCCCGAGGCATTCGCGTAAGAGATGCACCATCTAGAGTGGGTCGTAGTCAGAACCATGTACCATAGGGAATCCAGGAATCCCATTTTATTTGCTCGGGCAGCGCCAGCCAATCGGAAGGCCGGGATTCAGGCGGGCACGCTTCAACCACAAGGGTCCTCGCGCCTGTGCCTGAAGCGTCGCCCACCAAGACTTCGACGACGAGCATAGTCTGTGCAGGGTGGCGAGTGCGCGCTGAATGACATTGCGAGTGAACAGGATCCGCCAGCTTCCTCTCTGACGCCAACGTACACCTCTGTAACCTGTCACGCGTCAAGCCAGACTTCAACGACGCGCTGGTCCGTAACCACGCGGGTGCATGCGACGGGTATTTTTCCATATATCTCACGCGCTTTGGAGAAGCACTCCCAGCTGGCCCTCGATCGTCGACATGGAAGCATTCACGGCATTGGTCAGGCGCCAGTCCTCCGACGGCACCTGCCAAAACACAAACGGCTACGACGGCCGACTTGGTCTTCGAGTATCCGCTGTCTTTGTCATTATGTTTTCTTCCACCTTTGGCGCTTTCTTCCCGCTCGCCGCAAAGAGGTTCTCCTGTCTGCGGCTCGGTGGCTTCACCTTCACGTTTGCAAAGTACTTTGGCTCGGGTGTCATTGTGGCAACCGCCTTCATCCACCTACTCGCTCCCGCCAATAATGAGCTCAAAGACCCTTGCCTCACTGGTGCCATAACAGACTACGATTGGCCCGAGGGCATTGCGCTCATGGCAGTCTTTGTCATGTTTTACTTTGAATTGCTGGCTATGCGAAAATTGGGAGGCTTGGTTCCCGTCGCCGTGGAGGATGAAGTGAAGCCCATGTCAGCACCACAGGACGAGGAAACGGTACTTCCGGAGCGCGATATCCACATGTCCCACGCGCAGGACCATCAAGCGCCGGATGCAAATCCACGCGACTTGTCCAAAGAAAAGTATACTGCCCAACTCCTCGGCATGTACATCCTCGAGTTTGGCGTTATCTTCCACTCGGTCATCATCGGGCTCACGCTGGCTGTCTCTGGCAAAGAGTTCGACACGCTCTACGTGGTCTTGGTCTTTCACCAAATGTTTGAGGGACTGGGACTTGGTTCTCGAATTGCCGTCCTGCCCTGGGAACGGAAATGGCTGCCGTGGTGTTTGGCAGGTGCTTATGGATTGACAACGCCAATCTCTATCGCCGTTGGTTTAGGGTTGCGAGAGGCCTTCAACCCAAGTAGTCCTACGGCTTTGATTGTGTCTGGAGTGCTTGATTCCATCTCTGCCGGTATCCTCCTCTACACCGGTATGGTTGAGTTGATGGCTCACGAATTCCTCTTCTCCGACGACGCCAGGGCTCTGAGTGCGAAGCGACTGCTGTTGTGTGTGGGTATCATGACGTTGGGTGCAGGGCTTATGGCACTTCTCGGCAAATGGGCTTAACGTGTATAGACATTTATTAAACCAAGAACTTATCCTTGCTCGTCTTGCTTTGGTAGTGATTGTTTCAGAGGGCCTCCTGCATCTCCAACCGGGATGATTCTCTCGATGGAGGTGGTCTCTGAGCCATCGCCGCTCTCGACAAATACAATGAGGCTGGAGACGCGCTGGAACTTGACAAATCTCAGCGGCACCACCGCGATATTGTCCTGAAATACAATCTCCACATCCTGCATGCTGGGCTCCACCTGTGTATCGTCAAAGGTGAGAATATTCGGTTTATTAATGTAGAGCTTTATCTTGCGTGGCCGATTTGTCGACGAGCAGATGATTAGTGAATGTATCTTCACGGACGAGTTGAAGGGTATGTAGATGATGACTTGATCGTCAGATTCACTGCTTATAGCACTGGGTCCATCCTCCATTATAGATCGAAGTGAGCTGCCATTTGTAATGTTTGCGCCTTCCAGGCCTGGTGCACTCACCTCCGGGGTCAGGTCAGAGTACCCCTTTGGCATGAGATGGTCATACGGCGAGCTCACAACCTTCCCCACCTTGTGCTTGGTTATCTTCTCCTCCATGCTGCGCTCAAAGTGGGCTCCATCAAAGCCACGTATCCGCTCGACCTCGGCCCCCTCCTTGCATATGATAAAGGTCGGCATCCCCGTAATCCCAAACGCCTGTGAGATCTGCTGCTGGGCATCGACGTCAATTTTGGCAAATTGCACGTCCGTATGCCGAGCTGCCAGCCTCTCAAAGATGGGAGAACTCACTTTGCACGGACCACACTGCTCGTCAGTCCTCTCGCTCTACGCCAAACATGCATACCCAGGTAGCCCAGAAATCGAGCAGGAGGAGCGGTGAGCTTTGCACCAAGTTCTGCAGCTCGGTGGGCGAATTGATGGGTCTGACGGTCATGACGATGATGATGATGGAACGAGCACCCAGACCGACGAGATGAGCCATGGATGAGACGAAGAATGCGCAATGGAGGCGAATCCAGGTGGATTCCTTGCATTGGCTGCTGCAGACTCCTCGGCTGACGACGCAGTACAAGGCCTTCTACTTTAGCTTCAGCAATGGCGCGAAAGGCTACGTGCAGTTTGCGTACGGGAATCTGGGCTTCATGGTCCGAGTGGCCCCGCTCGGGTACACATTCTACCCTGCTCCAGGAAGCGGAGGTCGCGCCGTGGTTGCGTCCACCACGGTGCTGGCGAGGAATCTCGTAGTCAGTCAAGACCGATACTCCATCCAACTTGGAGCCCTGCACAGCCTTCATCACGACGGCAAAGGCACATTCCAGATTGTTGTCAAGGGACAGGTGCAGTATGACTTGGCCTTTACCCTTACGTCGGAAGGCTTTGAAGTGTGCGATTTTGGCCGTGCAAGCGCTCCCACCTACATCACCCACAAGATCTTCCCCTTGGCGGCTGTGAGCGGCACGTACACGGAGTCCGGATGCCAGTCAGAGCCGGTGACGGGCATTGGGACGTACATTGAAGCACTCTTCGTTGGAGAGAAGTTTACAAACCTTGGGTATACGTGGACAAACTTCATCCTGCGCCGGCCCACAACGTCGTCAGCACTCACGCTGCTTCAGTATCACTCCCGCTCAACCGGCGATGTGGTTTCATTTGCAAGCAAGACCGTGGAGGGCAAGATTGTCCGCGTGACAAGTGATGCGCATGCAAGCCTGGAGGATTTATATCTCGACCCGGAATCTGGGTATCGAATTCCAGCAAGGGTGGAAGTGAGGCTCGGCGACGAGCGTCTTGGTATGCAGGCAGCGCTTGCCTCCACCACCGACGTCCTCTCAATCTTTCCGAAATGGGCAAAAGATATTGTCAGTATGTGGAGCGGGGCGCCGTATGTTTTTGTGTATCACCAGGACGTGAGTCATGACGGAGTAGAGGGAGAGGCCATGAGTGAGGTGACATTCATCCACAAGCCCCCCACGTAGTATCTTGTAGAATATAAAAAAAAGAAAACAGACAAGTGGACTACCGGATTTGAACCGGTGACCTAGCGGACTGCAGCCGCTTGCTCTACCCCTGAGCTAAACCCACAGCGCCATGCCAGAGTTTGTGTTTTAGCAATATAACCTTCCAGCAAAAACACGTGATTATCATGTGATCTGAGTATCGGCAATGCTGGACGATGATAATCGAAGGTACGTACCTACCGGGTGTTCAAATGTATACAAGAAGCTAAAATGCCCTCATCCCTCATCCCTCATCCCTCATCCCTCATGGGTTTCTTACTTGCTCAAGGGTAGCGAAACTTGACGTGCTCGTAGCTAACGTGGTAGGTGGTACCGCTCCAGCTGGAGCAGGAGTTACTGGCGCTGGCGGCGCCGCAGCTGCAGCATGAGCAACTGGTGTAGGAAGGCCGTCCGGACCAAAGGTAGTTGAGGCTGGGGGGACGGGTGTAGGTAGTCCGTCGGGTCCGAAAGTGGTTGATGCTGGGGTGACTGGAGTCGGCAGTCCATCGGGCCCGAATGTAGTCGACACTGATGTGACTGGCGTAGGAAGTCCATCGGGTCCGAATGTAGTCGACACTGATGTGACTGGCGTAGGAAGTCCATCGGGGCCAAATGTAGTCGATGCAGCAGATGTGGCGGCAGTCAGCAGTCCATTCGGACCTACTGTAGGTGCCGTATTAACCACACTTGTAGGTGCAGGCGGAATGGATGAAGCGGACGTCATCGGGGTGGAAGCAGACGCGGCCGTAGATGCAGAAGCAAGCGAGCCTGACGTCGATGTGTGACTCGGAGCAGAACGTGCATTGGAGAAGGTAGATGAAGTAGACGATGACGCAGACGCTGACGCTGACGCAGCAACCGATTGGTCTGCCGCGTTGGCAACATTCGCACCTCCTGCAAAGGGGCCCTTGTGCTCTGCCTTCTCCACACCCAGGCCAATCCCTACGGCCACACCCACGACCAGCAAGAGCAGCAGGGCAAGGAGGAGCATCCGCTTCTTCGTGGCCCATCCCCTGACAGCCGCCAGCCGGGGCTTCTCTGAGCCATGCTGGTCATGGTTGAGGGAGGGTGCCGGGGAAGGGCGGTACCATGAGTCAATGGGTGGCTCGACAGGCGAGTGGTACTGCTGGTACTGGTGCCCGGGGAGGTCTGCGATGGGCTGCTGCGAGCTGGACAGAGGAAGCTCCGACGACTGCGCCCGGTGACCAGCTGCCATGGATCGATGCCCTACCCCACGATGCGGACTGTTTTGTTGGCGTTGCTCTTATGACGTGAGTGGGTTGGGGTGTCCAGGAGGGGTAATCATGAATGACGGCGAGCTGACCCGATGAGGCAGCAAGGAGGAGCGAGGAGCGATAAAGAGAAGGAATAGAAGAGAGAGAGAGACTAGAAGAGAGGAGAGAGAGAGATAGAGAGAAGGAATAGAAGAGAGAGACAGACTAGAAGAGAGGAGAGAGAGAGATAGAGAGAAGGAATAGAAGAGAGAGACAGACTAGAAGAGAGGAGAGAGAGAGATAGAGAGAAGGAATAGAAGAGAGAGACAGAGCTAGGAAAGAGGAGAGAGAGAGATAGAGAGATGGCGGTGCGAATGGTCCCTCTCCGCGCATTGGCCCGCAGGAGATGTGAGGTCGGACAAAGGCGGTGGTTTCTCACTTCGCTGACCGACCTGCACAAGCCCCAGCATCTGCTCGCAACCAAGACCCTTCCCTACTCGCAGGAGGATCTCTTCCGCGTGATTGCAGACATCGACGCCTACCGGAGCTTTGTTCCCTTTTGCACGCTCTCGCAGACGACCAAGACCGCGCACGGGTTCCCGTCGGAAGCGAATCTGCGCGTGGGATTCAAGGGGTTTGAGGAGACGTTTGTCAGTAGCGTCGCGTGCCGTCCCCACTCGTCTGTGATGGCCGATGCATCCGGCAAGACTCCATTCACACTGCTCACCGTGAAGTGGGAGCTGGGCAGCCAGCATGCACGCGAGACCCAGGTCCGGCTGGAGATTGGCTTTCAGTTTGATAACCCGATGTATGCCGGATTGGGCGGCGCGTTTGCCCCCAAATTGGCGCCGTTGATGATGGATGCATTTGAGAAGAGAGCAGATGATGTACTCTCCAAGACCAAACCAGCTGCTTCATGAATTTGTACATACATAGATACTAGATACATAGTAAAGGTGTAGTAATTACATCTGCTGCAGAGTGTAGTCCACAAGATAGCATTCCTCGGTCAGTTCAATGGCATGGTTGTAGTGTCGCTCGGTGTAGGAGAGGATGGAGTCGATGATCTGCGTCGAGTCTTTGAGCTTGAGGATGGTTGACGACGGGTACGATTTAACCAGAATATAAAGCACGCGTTGCGCCAGCTCGGCGGTTTTTGCATGCGTGTTCCAGTCGCGGATGCGGAGGAGGAGGCGCGTGAGCTGGCTGTCAGACAGGGATGCCAAAACCTCGTCGACCTCAACCATCCCACTCATGCCCTGATCGCTCTTTGCAACTTGCTTGAAGATATTCAAGAGGCGGTATGGCTGCTCTAACGACAGCGCAAGGAGGATGGCATGTCGCCATTCTTGCTTTTGAATGTGATTGGAGAGCTGCTGCTCGTCCTGCACCTGCTCCTCAAACCGTGCCTGTACCAAGGCCTGCTCTCGTTCCGTGGTGTCCTTCCATACCGTGAGCAAAGAATCCCCACCTCCAGAGACAAACTCGCTGCCTTCGTCATCATGACGTACAGCTAGCGACCATACTCTGTCCTCATGATTGTCAAGCGTAGCGACACATTCCGAGTCACTTACATTCCACACCTTGACCAGTCCATCGCTCCCACCAGAAACAATCTGTGTTCCCTGAGAAATAAAAATAGCCTTGAGGACGGATTGTGAATGACCTTGGAGGGTCTGAATACAAGCAAATGTTGCCAGATTCCATATCCGCACAGTCTTATCCCCACTCGCCGTCACAATGGTCTTGTCGTCGGGACTGAACTTTACGCTCCACACTCCCCGCTGGTGACCTTTGAGGAGACCAATTGTTGCGCAAGTCGCCATGCTCCATATCTTGCAGGTTTTGTCTTGAGAAGCACTTGCAAAGAAGCAATCATCAGCAGACATAGCAAGGGCATTAATATCTTTATCATGAGCCTTGCGAGTCTCCATAGCCCTAGCTTGCCGCGACGCTGGCACCTCCCACAGCTTTATCGTGCGATCTTTAGACCCGGAAAGGAGGAATTTTGGTTGCTCGTTATACGAAGAAGGTGACCGCGGGAGAGCTACCGCACCCACAGATTCGGTGTGGCCGGAGAAGGTCATGTAATCCACCCATCTTCCATCCTCGTGGTGCCACAACTTCACCAGATTATCCTTGCTAGCACTGGCAATCCAGTCTCCTTTCGGGTCGCAGTCGATAGCGACTACAATACCAGAATGCCCAACAAGGGCCTCATACCCGAATCCGTCGATATCGAGAACGCGAATCTCCTCTGAATTCGTTGCAAGAGCGAGCTTTTGATCTTTCTCGACAAACGCAAGGTCAATAATCTCGTCGTGATGACCAGCAATGACCTTTGAACTCACAGGTCTTCCATCCCGTATGGAATATCGGATGATGGTCTGGTCATCCGAAATGCAAAGCAACGAGGATTTTCGGTGATGTATGTCTAGAATCCCAGCAGTCCGTCCATCCTCTATCTCATGCACCTTCTTCCCACTACTCCATTCCCAGAATCGTAGATAGCCGTCTTCTCCCCCGGTATAAAGAATTCGTTGCTTTCCAATAGGTAATAAGCCAACAGCCTCTACACTCTCCTTCATAGCTATCTTCCTCACCTTGGTGAAACTCTTCATCTCCCATATACAGACAAGTCCGTCTCGCGCTGCACTTACCATTGTCCAGCCATTATCCGTAAAGTCAAGTCCACGGACAACACTATCATGCCCTTTCAGAACAGAGAGACAGGTCGACTTTCGCAGATCCCATACTCTGATGGTATTATCTTCTGATCCACTCACAAGCCTTAAGCCCGGTGCACCGGATGAAAACTTCAACGCAGAAATGATTCGCCCATGCCCACGGAAGTTATGCGTAATGTACCCTTTGGCAATGTCCCAGACTTTGACGAACCCCTCAGCTCCGCCTGTAGCTACCAGTGTGGATGTTTCATCAGTCTCAGCAGTGATCACCGGGGCATCGTGAGCTTTTATGCTGCGCAAGCACTTCCCGCTTGGGATCTCGTGGATCCTCATCTGGAGCGACCTCGAGAAGGTGATGACCATACGCGAATCTGGAGTCATTGCGATGGTATTGAGCGGCTCGCCATCGCCTTCCATGCTGCAAATTGGCCTGCCCGTGTCTACATCAGTGACCTGCACCCGTTCGTCCAGCGTAGTGGCCATCGTCCGTTCATCATCACCGAAGCAAACCTTCCCTCCGGTGTAAATAGGGCGCAGCTCCTTTGCGACCTCAAAGGACGTCTTCTTCAAAGCTCTGGAGCTCATTGATTACGCTTCTCTGAGACGCCACGGTTGGATCATTCGGGGAAATTGCCGATGTGAGATTCACGTGATATTTCTTTGTTCTCTATTTGCGGGACACCGCCGCTTATCTACAGCCACTCTCTTGGGTGATCATAATATCTTTCTCACACTCTTTCGAAGAGCAATCTCCTAGTTTCCAGCTGATTATCGTGTACAGGGAATACATCCTGTGCTTTCAACTGATAGGAGTCATGCGACTGCCTTTGGCGTCTGCTGTGCGGTGTTATAAAGTAGCCACTTCCATGGATTTGTCGAGTGAAATGCAATAATTATATAGTCTCGATAGGGTTAGGTGCTACACGTGCGTTTTTCCCGAGCGTGTTAAAATCGTAACTCTGCATGAGAAGCCGAACTCTGTCGCCGCTCAATTGCTTATGCTCTTGTTCCCGAATGCAAGCCGCATCCTCCTCTTCTCGCTCTTCTTCCCTGTAGTGTTCCACCAGCTCTTCAGTCGTTTCATTGGCATGCTTCTCCGCGAAGTTAAATATCCAGTAATAGTATGTAGAGTTTATAAGCCATCTCTTTTCCTTCTCATACTCTTCTTTCGTCCCTTCATAGTCCTCTAATGGCAAAGCTGTCCTTTCAAACTCTTCTACCACTTCGTCATAAAATGGGTCTCCACCGAAGATTTCACTGGCCTCATGCACTGCGTCCCTAGAGCCTGCTCCAGTGTTTGACCTTCCGCCTGAGGTCTTGCCTGGTCCTAAGATTGAACTTCCACCTGAGGCCCATCCTGATGGCGGAGCAGGGACGTTGCGTCGAAACCCATTGCCACGATAATTGCCATTGTCTTGAGGAGAATTACCTCCCTCACTCCTTGGGTCTGGAGCAAGTCTAAGGCCGTGAACTTGCCAATTAGCGTATGTCAGACTTGCCAAAGCCGCCTGCCGGATCAGCCAGAAGATAGCTTGGGGTTGCGGGTTTCGAGTACTCTCGAACTTTACAACATAGCGATCGTTTTGATTAGATGTAATCCAGTACAAGAACCAATTCTCAACCAAGTCCGTTGCCAGCAGCATGACGGGAATTTCACTTTCTACTGCGGCCGAAAGCAGATATGCAAGGCTTTGTGTGTCCTTGAAAAGGCCGCGCTGGTCCATCACTTTTTTGAATTCGATGATAAGGTACGGAAGGCTCATCAAATGACAGAATCCGTCTGGTCTGCCTGTATACCTCTTTGAATCATTTCCAAGGTACAATGGTTTCAAGCCCGCGAGATCAGAATTGCTGATCTCTCCGACGAGAAGGAACGAGATAAGGCTTATCTTCACGTAGATAATCAGCAGCAGTTCAATGA
>JAABUZ0100009108.1_pt1 | contig 11462 bp, 7 predicted proteins | sample 5562091 | NCBI WGS metagenome assembly JAABUZ01 (sample SAMN12813069, study PRJNA571459) | rock metagenome | isolation source: Antarctica rocks | place: Antarctica: Victoria Land, Linnaeus Terrace sud | collected 2015-12-21
ACCAGCAGGCCTTCCAGACGCGGGTGCGGACGGTGCTGTCCGGTTCTTACTCGGGACACTACCGACGGATGCTGCCGCATCTGTTGGGGGCGTTGGAATTCCGCAGCAACAACACCGCCTACCAGTCGGCGGCCGGCCGAGAAACGAACAGTCACACCCAGCCTGCTTCAGGTTGTCCCGACATGAACTATCGGATAAAGGGCGATGCGGTGGAACCGACCCGGGCCGGTTCCACCACATCGGTAATAGTTCGGGGTCAGTGTTGGTGGGCGCGACGCCGGGCCACGCCGAAACCGCCCAGGACGACCAAAGCGGCGCCGGCGGCGCCGATGCCCAGTTCGGTGCCGAGCTGCGCGGAGCTGGTCGGTGCGCCGGACCCACCGGACCCCGCTGGCACAGCGGTGGGCAGCTCAGCCGAGGATGAAGTCGACGTCGGCGCCGCGGTGCCTGTCGCTGTGGACGTTGGTGAGGCTGTGGAACTTGCTGTCGGCGTCGGCGCCGCGGTGGTGGAAGGGGCGGTGGAATTGGTGTAGTTGATCGACCGGAACCCTGTGTATGACAGTTTCGTGACCGGGTCGGTCGACTGCGCGGCCACAGCGATCTGGGGCTTTCCGCCGGCCGACACCTTCGGCACCGTAATCTGCACCGAGAAGGAACCGGTCGCGCTGGTCTTGGTGGTGGCCAGAACGTCCTTGACCTTCGCCGCGGTGAAAATCCCGACCTGCACCGTCAGCACCCCTGTCGGCTTCGCCGGGTTGCTCTGCGCTGAGCAGCCGGAGAAGTTCTGACCGGATACGGTGATCTTCGTGCCCGGCTTCGCCGTGGTTTGGCTCACCGAGAGCACCGGCACCTTGCACGACGCCGTCGGCTTCGGCACCGCCGGAGCAGCCGCCGACGCCGACGTGACACCCACGAGACAAACGACGGCCGATGCCCCAGCGGCCGCCACCGCTCGCAACAGACGAGATGAAATCATGGTCAACAGGCTCCTAGTCAAAGCAGTGGCGACACATTCGCCGAGAAACAGGAATGTACTGTGAGCGACGCACAAAAGCCATCCTGCCCCGCCAACGACTTCACGGAAATCTTCGGCGCTCCCAACCGGCGTCCGCAGATGACGAGCACTTGGTATGGGTGCTGAGCCGTCACCCAGCCGGCGAGTCGATGCAACAACTATCCGGCCACTCGTCGATTCTGCCGCCGCTTCTGTTCGACAGGTACTGCACGTCACCATCAAATCTCCGCCAAGCCACGGATTGGTCGAACGCTGGCTTAGCCCCCCGGCGGGTGAGCACCTGATGAAGCTGTGAGGTCCTCCTCGTCTTCGCCTGTTCCGACTCCTACTCCGCGCCCGCACCAACCACTCCTGCACCTGCGCCACATCCCAACCTGCCACCGCGAACTCGGCAGCCACCGCCAGTCCGGTCAATCCGTTGGTTCCCAGCACCAAGACACGCATCCTCGCAGACTCCCACGACTCGCATCCTGGGTCGATGATGTTGCTGCAGGGTGCATCGTCGACGATCGTCCAGGCTCTGCCAGCGACCATTTGACGAGTAGACGCAGCACCTTCACGTGAACTCGCTGGCTACCAGCCATCGTCACCGAAATCCAGTCGCATCCACTATTTTTTTCGCCGCCGAAGCACAAGCATAAATCCCGTTATAACAACTGCGACGAGTACAACTCCGAAAATAATTGGATTGTGACTGCCACCGGTATCCCCACCCGGCCCCGCCTCAATGATCACTGAGAGGGTCATCATCCGTTGTACCCCACAAACCCGCTGCACTCTCCGGTGGAAGGTGTGCTGGCAGAGACGTCCGAACTATTGCCTGAATCGGTAGCGCTGACGCTGACATCTGTAGTCCCGTAGGCGCAGGATGCAGAAGCGTAAGGTCCGGACTCAATGTTATTCCCATTTAAGGTGGCTCCGGCGCTAGTGCCGGAGCCATCTTCACCTGTTCCGACTCCTACTCCGCCACCGCCGGTGAGGTCCCCGTTCGAGTTGGTGCCGACGTTTGCTTGCACACAGAGGTAGCCCAGGCATCCGGAGAGGCTCAGGCTCCACGAACCCAACGGGTCTGCCACGTTGATGGGGTCGCCGCCGGCGTAGAGGTAGCGGTTGGCGTTGCCGGGGCTCAGCGGGGCGTTGTAGGTGTCTTGTTGGGTCCAGGTGCCGGTGGCGGGGTCGTACCAGCGGGCGCCGAATTTGATGTATCCGGTGGCTCGGTCTTGCAGCCCGGCGTGGAAGCTGTAGGGGTTTTGGGTGGTGCCGCCGTTGGTGCCGCCGGCGGTTTGGGTCGCGGAGCCGTACGGATCGAACTGCAGGGCGTAGCTGGTGGTGTTGAAGCTGGTGGACAGCACGATGGGGTTGCCGGTGATGTCGTACATGTAGAGGCAGTTGACGTTGTTGCTGGTTTGCAGCATCACGGGGCTGCCGGTGCTGGGGTCGTGCTGGATGTAACCGGTGACCCCGTCGTAGTGGACTTGCTCGATTTCCGGTAGTCCGGACTGGTCGGCGCGGCCGTAGATCAGGCCGTAGGTGTGGCCGCCGGCGGTGGCTTCTTTGAGTACTTCGTTGGAGTTGGTGCCGGCGTAGGTGTAGGTGGAGGTGACGCCGGACTTCGTCGTCTTGGTGGTTTGGGCGGCGGCGTTGAACGTCGCGGCGATGGTGGGGGTGGCGGTGCGGTTGCCGGCAGCGTCGTAGCTGTAGCCGGTGGTGCTGATCTGGTTGGCGTTGTTGTACGACAAGCTCTGGTTGGCCGGGGTGGTTCCGGTGACTGCTGCGGTGGTCCGGTCTCCGGCGGTGTTGTAGCCGTAGGTGTAGGTGCGGGGGTTGGATCCGCCGGTCACGGCGACGGTGAGCAGCCGTCCGGTCTGGCCCTGTCCGGTGGCGTGGTCGTCGTAGCCGAAGGTGGACGTCTCGCCGGTGACGTGGTCGATGATGAACCGGATTTTCGCCTGATCGGTGGTGGTGCCGGTACCGCAGGTGGGAGCGGCGGAGCCGGTGTTGTAACAAGCGGTCTGGGACACCACGGTGGTGGGTGAGGTGGCGGGTCCTTCCTGTCCCAGGACGGCGGTGACCCGGCCGGACTTGTCGTAGGTGGTGTTTTCGTGCGCGGCCCACACGGTGTGGGCGGCGTCGGACTGCATCCACACGTCGCTGCGTCGGCCGGCAGAGTCGTAGCCGAACTGGGTGTAGTTGGTGCCGGTGCCTTGCGGGTAGCGCATCTGCGTTACCCGATGGCCGGCGGTGTAGGTGTAGCTGGTGACACCGGAGGTATCGGTCTTGGACAGCAGCGCCCCGGCCAGGTCGTAGGTGTAGCTTTCGGTGCCTCCGCCGGCGGTGTTGCTGGTGCTCAGCAGGCGGCCCAGGTCGTCGTAGGTGTAGGTGGTGGTGCCGGCGCCGTCGACTCGCTGGGTGACCCGGCCGTTGGCGTCGTAGGTGTAGGCGACGCCGTGGGTGTAGGCGTCGGAGTAGGCGACGTTGGTGATCCGGTCGGCGTTGTCGTAGGTGTAGGTGATCGTGTTGCCGCGGCCGTCGGTGGCGGTGGCCAACCGGCCGAACCCGTCGTGGGTGAAGGAGCGGGCGCCGAGCCCGGCCCCGGACACCGGCGTGGTGCCGGTCAGGTTGTGGGTGGTGGCGTCATAGCTGTACGTGGTCTGTATACCGCTCGCGGCGCCCGGCGATGCGGAGGAGGTGGCTTGGCCCAGTGTGTTGTAGGCGACCTGCGCGGTGGGGCCGGTGCCCTGCGCGTTGGTCAGTGCGTTGCCGGCGCCGTTGTAGGTGTAGGACAGTTGGTTGCCCGCCGAGTTGGTCGCCGAGTTCGGCTCGTACTGAGCCTGTCCGGTGTTGGTGTAGGCGGCGGTGCCCTTCGCGCCGCCCGGGCTGTCACCTTGGGTGAGCGACTCGTTGCTGTTCGCGCCGTAGGTGAAGGTGGACTGGCCACCGGCGGCCGATGTTTGGGTCAGGGCGTTGTTGGTCTGCGGGTTGTACGTCGCGGACTGGGCGTGCCCGTCCGGGTCGGTCGCCGACGAAACCAGCATCGTGCCGTCGGTGGTGAGGGCGTAGGTGGTGTGCGCGACCGCCGAGACTGCCTGTCCCTGATCGGTGGTCGGATCGGCGACCAGCGTCTGCGTCGCCGACGGATAGGACAACCGCGTCGTCGAGGTGCCCGGGGATCCGGTTGCGGTGTTGGACTGCGCCACCTGGGCGGCCTTCGATCCGGTCGTGTAGGTCACCGACGTCGTCGCGTTCGTGGGATTGGTCAGCGTGACGATCTCATTCGACGGGGACGCCGTGGTTCCGCTGCCATAAGCGATCTGCGTGACGCCGGCGGTGGAGTCGGCGATGGAGTTCAAGTAGTTCAAGGACTGGTCGTAGCCGATGGTCACGGTGCGGGTCAACGTTCCCGACGTTTGCTTCAACGTCTTGATGTGACCGCCGCTGTAGCCGACGACCAGGGTTCGGTCAGTGCTCGCCCCGCGGGAAGTGACGATGCTCGCCGGGTTGCCGTACGGGTCGTAGTTGAACGTGGTGAGGTTGCCGTTGCGGTCCGCCGCGGTGGCCAACCGGCCGGCCGCGGTGAAGGTCAGCACGTTCTGCGACCCGTGCATCGTCAACGTCCAGCCGCCGCCGCTCTTGGTCGCCAGCGTCCCCTGAAACTGCGATGGCGACGTATACGCCGAACCCGATGGGGCGAACACGCCGGTTAGACCGCCCGGGCCGTAATAGGTGATGGAGTTGTCGGCGTTGACGATCAGCCGTTGATCAAACCCGGTGATCACCCATCCCGACCCGGTACCACCGGTGACCGCCGAGGGCAAAGAAGTTCCGACCACCGAGGAATTCCAGGCCAGTGCCACCGACACATCCGAATTCACCCCGGGCAGCGTCATCAACTGGTCAGTGAACTCGGCGTTCCCGGTAGCCACATCCACCGACAAACCGGCGGTACCAGACACCGTGAAACCCAAACGAGTGGCGCTCTTCCGGGCACCAGCGGCGGGTGCTGCGTTCGGTGTAACGGCGCCGGCGGCGGGCGCCAGCACCGGAACGACCAGAGCTCCGCCCAACATCACCAAACTGACCGACATGACCAGCGCCACCCGCCGTCGCAACCCTGGCCGGGCAGACCGCCCCCGCATACGGGGGCGCTGCGGGAAGATGAGGGCAGCATTAACCGTCGTTTCACCGAACACGAAGAACCCCAACGTGAATGCCCGGCGACGGATGAACACGGATTGTCACCCACTCATCACAGACGAGCAGAGTTAACCTGCTAAAAATGTTCCAGTCAAGAGAAACTCAGAACTTGTGCGGCAACAACAAACCTGATCAACAAGAGTTCACCAGACAGGTACGCATGAGCCACAGCATGTTCACTGGGCCCGCACACTCGTCGCCGGGTGGCCAGACGGCCACGTCTGGATCAAATCCAATGATGGATTACTTTCATGCCCTCTGACCTGCACTTTTTCGTCAGCGCCGGATCCTGTACCGCTGCGGCTCAGACCCCGGGTTCTGCACGCGCGAGGAGACCAGCAGCGGCCGCAGCCCGGGCCAGCAAGGATCGCTCGGCGGTACGGGCGGCACGGGTCCCTCCATCTGATCGCGCACAGGAACCCGGGTCTACCTGCCGGGAGAGATGGATGGCCAGACTGTCCACTCGGGGTTGCGGGAACACGCCGGCCGCGTCATGCATGCATCGCATGCGGTGCACCGCCAGGTCCGGTGCACCGTGGCCGGAGCGTGACACAGACAGGGCAAAGCGCCGACGAGCACCGTGTTCGGACCCAGCGGGTGTCCGTTGGGACATCTGGTCGGCGCGGATTCCTTCATGTTGCCTGGCCTCGTTGAACTGGTAGAACTGCGGCATCTGCTAACTACCTAGCTACTTTCATTGGTAGGGCGCCACTACGCCGTGCTGGAACTCATATTCTCAACGGTGCGCTGGTGATGACCCCCTGCAGGCCGCATCGGTGCTGGCCGGGCTGTGGCGGGGAGAACCGATTATTCGGGCCATGGGTACAGGCTGGCGTGCCGGGTGATACTCGGTGTTCCGGTGATCGGGTCGATTTCGATGCCGCTGGACTGGTGGCTGCCGTTGGCGTGGGCGATGCCGGCCAGGACGAGGGTGAGCTGTTCCCGGTCGAGGGCTGAGATGGTGTCGCTGAGGTTGATCACCGGTCCGTCCGTGCCGCCCAGGCCGATGGATGCGGTGATCAGCAGGTAGGCCCGTTCGCCGCCCGGCAGCGCACCGATGTTCCCGGGGATCGCTTCCAGGTCTGCCCAGTGGCCGATGTGTTCCCGGGGTTGTATCCAAGGGTTGCCGGGTGCGGCGAACCGGCCGTCGAAGCCGCGGATGAGCAGCTCCACCGCGGCCGCGGTGGTGTGCATGCCTTTGGCCCAGGCCCGCAGGTCCTGGTTGATGGCCGGCGCGGTGGCCTTTCTGGTGCGGGCGGCGGCGAGCTCGGTGACGCCGGTCGGTGGCTGCTCGGTCACGATCCCTCCAAAATTGCGGCGTTCGGCGGCCGTACGAACGACCACGGGTTCGAGTATGACGGGGCCACGCGCGGGCAGACCAACGGTCAGCCCGCGGCGGCCACCGTCGTGGCGGGTGTGCTGCTACTGATGTTGGTCGGTGCGCCGGTCCGGAAAGTGGTGCACACAATCACCGGGGTGGTGGGTCAGTGTCCGGCGCGTCGACCGCGACGCACACTGGAACAACTGGCCTGGCTCCGTTATTCGGTCGCCGCCGCCACGCACAGCTGAACATGCAAGATTGCCCGTGCGGGACACCCACTGTGAGGGGGCAACTGATGACCACGAATGAGCCGGACCCCGACGTCAGCCAGGCGGAGCTGGCCGGGGTGACGCCGGCGGCGTTCACCGCCCGGATCGCCCGGGCCCGCTCGCAGCTGGGCGTGGCCGCGGAGCAGGCGCAGCAGAGCAGCCGGACCGCGCCGTGTCACCGCCGGGTGCGGTTTGTGGTGCCGCCGTGGGGGTGGGTGGATTACACCGTGCACCTGGACGAACCGGACCCGCAGCTGAGCGCTGTCGGTGTGGTCCAGCCGGGCCGCCATGACCTTCAAGGGTTGGCCGATACGCACGATGAACTGCCCGTCGCCGCCCGGGCCGCGTTGACCGGCGCCGCCGGAGTGGCCGCCGGCATCGCGGTGGCCAGCGACCTGCAATGGCCGGGGTTGCTCGAGGCGCTGATGACTGTTGGATTGGGCGGCGCCGGAGTCGCCGCGCAGGTCAGTCGGTGCCGCTCCCGGATCCGCCGCCGCCAAGACTCCCGCCGGCTGCTCCCCACCGACGAGATGTTCTTGCCGGCTTACAACGTGCTGGCCGCGTTGATGCGCACCCAGATGCTGCTGACCGCCTACCCGGTGGAGATGAAACGGGAGGCGAAGCTATACGGCCTGCAACCGATCCCGCGGCCCACCCGACACAACCAGGTTCCCGCCGCGATGCACCAAGCGCTGTGGGACCTTTTGACCGGCACCGCCGCGGAACCAACCGATGAGGTCCAACATGCTGCCCGGGCGGTGGCCGATGCGGTGCGGCGCGACATCTGGTCGGCCTGGGACGAGTTCGACTCCTTCCGCCCGGCACGGTTGCCCGATCCGGCCGCCGATCCGGCCGCCGACCTACGAGGTATCGCCGGCGACCTGGCCCAGGACCGCGCCGTCCGGGAACGTGCCGTCAAAGACGTCCGCGACATCAACGGCAACACCGACCTCTGAACCCCAACTCCGCAACACCACGCCACCACGAAACTAGGGCGGTCCCGCACACCGCCGGTGGTGCCGGACTCGGCGCCGCGTTCGGCGGCCCGCAACAGTCGCCGGGTCTCCTCGACGCTCAGCGCCCGCGGGGCGGCTTGGGGGAGGTCTTCGCGGCGGACCTGGGCGGGGCCGAGCCCGAGGAAGCGGTAGAAGTGGTCGAGGGCGGCGAGGGCGGCGAGGGTGAGATTGACCGAGGCCGGCTTGGCGTGGCGGTCGGTGATGAGGTGGCTGCGGTAGTCGCGGATGGTGTAATCCCGCGCGTGGGTGTCGGTGAACGGGTCGCCCTGCTGGCGCCGGAGGCTGGGGTCGCACTCGGCGAGCCAGGCAAGGTAGCCGCCGACCCGGCCGGCGTAGGTGCGGCGGGTGTGCGCGGCCAGCGGCTGCGATTGCAGGTCCGCCCGGTAGCTGTCGAAGCGGTCTGCGAGGTCGGCGTCGTTGATACCTCGCCTGTGCGCGCTAGGCGTGTCCGTACCAGGCCTCACCGGGCTCGCCTCCTGTTATCGGAAGTGCCATCAGTCCGTTAGCCTGCCGCACTCAGCGCGTTATCGGTAGCAGAACACGCCGCCTGCTGCGGGTAATCAGAGTTATCAGTAGTTGGACCGCAGGGAACTGGGTCGGCTACGTCAGACGCTGGCTTGCGTCGGCGCAGAGCGGCGACGTTCTTGCGGGTCGGGCAATGGCTGCTGCAGGGCAGTGACCAGCTCGGCGACGGAGCCAGTAGCCCAACGGGCGGGCAGTGCTGTACCACCCCGCCGTTCGCCAAGGCGCGCCGCGCCCACGCGGGACCCAGCGACTCCCGCCGTGTCCCCCGGCAAACCTTGATGTGAGGCCTCATCCACAACCGGGGTCATGCCGCTAGCGGCGGAGTCGCTGACTCTGATCCAGGGCGCACCTTCATCAACCACGCCCCGTGGCGTGCCGCGGAGATGGGGCACCGACCCGGCACCGACCACACCAACGCGACCCGGCCGCCGTCGCCCAGCTGCCCGAGCCGCAGGTGCAGGCGCAATAAAGTCAAATCGGATAAATAAGCTCTGTACTGTGTCCTGCGGGTAAACTTCACGTGCTAAATCGACGAATGGTCTTGCGCCTCGTCCTTCGGCCCGTTAATATTTAAGAGTCGTTAAGCCGCTGCTCAATCAACACTGAATCACCCTAGCAGTGGCCCCGCATCACACCAGGTCGTGACATCGTCGTCGCAGCGATCCCACCCGAAAGCTGAACGGAGAAAATCGATGGCGAACCGTGACCTACCTACCGCCAGTCTCGTTGAATCCGAAGACGGCCCACCGGCCGCCTTCGTGATCCCGTTCTACGGCGATCAAGAGTTCTCAGTGCGCTATCTCGCGGAAGCCATCGAAGGCTTCGACAACCAGACTGATCCGAATTGGCGGGCCATCATCGTTGACGACGCCACACCGAGAGATGACGCCAGGAAGTACCTGTCCAAGATAGAAAACGAACGACCGGAGCAGCTGCACGTCATTCGGCTACCCAAGAACATGGGCCATGGACATGCGCGGAATGTCGCCGTCCAGTGTGCCGCCGACAACGGCTACCCCTTCATCATGTACAACGATGCCGACGACATATCGCATCCACGGCGCGTCGAGGTGGTCCGTGCGGCATTTTCTGCCAACCCGCTAGTGGATCTAGTCTACTCAACGTTCACCGCGATCGACGAGAACCGCCGGGAAATTCCCGACAATAAAATGGTGGCAACCAACCAAGCCCTTCTGGCTCTTCAACGGTCCCGGCCGATCATCGGTCAAGACGCATGGATCCGGATGGGCCTCGAGGCCACGGCGAGCCTCCCGTCTTCGACGGCACTTCGCACTGCTGCTGCTCGTGCGTGTCCGTCCCCGCTTCAGACCCCATCGGAAGGCTTCTACCAGTGGATGCATGTCTCGGCGGCCGGCGGGAGCTTCCTCTTCACGCCTGAAATTCCGAGTCTGTATCGAGTCACGACTTCCCCTTCGGGCCTGTCCCACCACCGCCAGCGAATTGGCGTAGAACAGTTCTACAAAAACCTGGTCTCTGTGCGTACAGCCGGGTTTGTGAACGCTCTCCGCGTCGCGTCAAATCGTGGTCATTGGTGCAGTAACCACGCCGATATGATGATGACCCTGTTTTATCTTCGACTCGCCGAGAACCTGGCCAAGGTTGGCCAGACGGTGACCGCTGAAGACATATTCAAGAAGCACCTCACGACGTCCTATCCGGCCCTGTCAACCCACCTGACGGACATGGTGGCTTGATCAATCGATGCCTGTGCCGGAACCCCATACTCGTTGGGTAACCCTGTGGTCGGGATCCTTCCCGACGTTCGGGTTCCACCCAGGAGGGGGTTGGTTCAGGCGACGGAGCACGGGCCAGTCGAGGCCCGCGCCGTCGATGACCCCACCTCGGCGGTCGGCCAAAGTGGCGCTGTTCGTGGTGTTGATGATCGACTCGCTGTCTAACGGGTTGTTCATCCCGCTGTCGCTGCTCTACCTGATGCTGCGCTCCGGTGCCTCACTGGTCCAGATCGGTCTGCTGCTCAGCATTGCCGGCCTCATCGCTTTGCCGCTGCCGCTGCTCACCGGCTGGCTTGCGGACCGGGTCGATGTTCGGATGGTGGTGCTGGGCGCCCAGTTCTTTCAGGCGGCCGGGTTCGCCGGATACGCGATGGCAGCCAACGTACCCATCGTGTTCATTGCCGCCACCCTCGGATCCCTCGGGCGTACCGGGTTCTGGTCCTCGATCTACGTCCTGCTCAGCGGGCTGACCGACCAGGACCCCGACCCGCGCGCCCGCGAACGCTGGTTCGGCGCCACCGGCGCGATGCGAGCAGCCGGATACGGCATCGGGGCCTCGATCGCCGGGCTCGCGCTGACGGTGAACTCACTCCAGTTCTACGAATGGGTCATCGCCGGCAACGTCGTCCTGCTGATCATCGCCGGCGGCCTGCTCGCCGGGTTCGTCCCCCACCGGCCACCGCCGGCGATCGGGCATCCCCACCAGAAAGCCCGGGGCTACCGCGTCCTGTGGGCAGACCGGCCGTTTCTCATGCTGGTGGCCCTGAACACGGTGTTCGCGCTGTGCAACATCATGCTCAGCGTCGGCTTCGCACCGTACATCGCCCACGCGCTACCCCAGATCACCTGGGTCGTCGGGCCGCTGCTGGCGATGAACACCGTCATCCAGGCGCTATGCCTACCGCTCATGGTGCGCCTGCAACGGAGGTTTCGCAGACATATCTCGCTGTGCCTGGCCGGTCTGCTCTGGGCCTGCTGGGCCCTCGCCACAGCGAGCGCCCTCGTGCTGCCCACGCACTGGCGGATCCCCTGCCTGGCGATAGCCGTGCTCTGCTACTCCGCCGCACAGATGATCCACTCGCCGGTGTCGAACGCAATGTCCGCCGACGTCGCCCCCCTCGACGTTCGGGGACGCTACCTAGCCGTGTTTCAGTCCTCGTTCGCAATAGCCACCGTCGCAGCACCGATCCTGTTCTCGACCCTGCTCGCAGTGGGCGACGCGGTCCCCTGGCTGGTCCTCGCCGGCGCAGCACTCCTGACGATCCCCAGCCTGCTACTGCTCGCACCCCGACTTCCGGAGAAGGCAGTGACAGGCATCCGCCAACCCATCGCGACCCCTAGCTGATCGACGCTTGTTGCTGGCGGGGT
>JAABUZ0100009111.1_pt1 | contig 11460 bp, 13 predicted proteins | sample 5562091 | NCBI WGS metagenome assembly JAABUZ01 (sample SAMN12813069, study PRJNA571459) | rock metagenome | isolation source: Antarctica rocks | place: Antarctica: Victoria Land, Linnaeus Terrace sud | collected 2015-12-21
CCAAGGACGTCGCATGAGGACCGGCCTCGAAGTCCCGTCGGGTGACGTGAGCGTGACGGCAAGCTGCGTCGCCTGCGCCGGTCCGCTGCCATCAGGGAGAACCCGCCAGTACTGCTCGCCAGCGTGCAGGCAAGACGCCTACCGGCGCCGACACCAGCCAGCAAGGCCGAGCGCGAACCTGCCGGCCCGACGCTCACGCCGCGACGGCACCGTCTACGCCTGCGGTGAGTGCGAGAGTCGCTACCTCGGCGAGCAGTGGTGCCCCGACTGCAACCGGCCCTGCCAACGCCTCGGTGCCGGCGGCACCTGCCCGAGCTGTGAGGAAGTCATCCTCAGCGAGGAACTCACCGGCGACCAGGTCGATGACACGCCCAGCAAGAACTTGCCCCTGCAAGACAGCCCGTCCACCATGAAGAAGTCTCCACGGTTTCAGGGGAAGCTCAGGCCACCGCTGCCGGCACCGGCCCGTCCGGTAGCGCCGGACGCAACGGCAACCCGAACAGCAGCGTCAACGCCCGCACCGTCCGGGCGCACGCCCGCCCTTCCCCGAGCCCGGCCAGCACCAGCAGCCGGGCGCTGGCCACGTCATCCAGCGCCCGCAACGCCGGCAGCATCCCCACCGCCCGGCGCAGCACCAGCGGCGCCCCGACTGCCCGGGCCAGCCGCCCCGCGCGGGCGCGGACCCGCCGCAGGTGGGTCTCGGCCACACCAGGCGGCAGCTCCAGGCCGCCGTCCCCACCGCCCGGAGGAAGCAGCTGCAGGTCACGCTCCAACGCCCGCCGCAGGTCCGGCCGGAACGGAGCCACCCGCGCCGCCACCAACGCGACCACCGCCTCCAAGCTCGCCGCCGGCGGCGGGCCGGCCGGCCGCGGCAACTCAGCCAACAACCCCGGCCACCCGCCGAGCAGCGGCCCCTGCGACCCGGTACCGCCCACTCCACCCGACCCCGTCACCCGCGCACCACCTCGAGGGTGGGGTATTCAGGCCCCTGACTGGTGCTGCAGGCTGGGGCAGTGCTGGTGGGGTCAGCTACTCAAGGCGACCAGGGCGTGTGCCCAGGTGAAGTACTTGTTCCTGCCCAGGTCCCCAACGGTCTTGATGTTGAACGCCTTCTGCAGGAGCTCGCCGTCGGCGTCGGTAACCCCGGCCAGGGCGCTGACCGGGGCCGCCAGGACCTCCTCGAGCGTCTTGTCCTCGTAGGCCTTGTCGAGGTACTTGGACAGGTCAGCGGCTACGGCCACAACGGGCTCCCGGGGTCGGACGGCTCGGACACGTGTGACCCGAACCATGCCATGCCGTCGAGCTCTGTGGGCGGCGGTCCCTGTCCTGGCGGGGCACCCCCCAGGCCGCCCGCTGCCGCGGTACCGGTCCTGCCCATGGGCGTGACCTGTGGTGGCCGCCCGGGCCAGCTGCGGCGGAGGGGATGGACACGGTGCCGGCTGTCCGGGCGGAGCCAAGTGCTGCACCAACTCAAGGGCCCTCCAGCCCGACGGCGGCAAACTGACCCGGAGCTGAGCGTCCGAGATCCCCTGGAGCTTGCTCACCACCAGGCAGCGGAAGTAGTCGAGGTGGCCCAGCGGGACCTCGGCGCGGGATGCGGGCGGCCCAGTCGGCTCCGGGAACGGCACGTTCACTCAAGGCAGGCTGCGAGCTGCCTGGCGTCCCGCAACAGGATCGTCTTGCGGGGCACAGCATCGAGCGTCCGCGCCTCGGCGTCGCCGGTAGGGTCCCCAGCGTGCCGGATCGTGACCCTCAAGTCGCGCTGGTCGCCGTGGACGACGCCGTGCTCGAGCAGCTCGTCGAGGCCGCGATCACCGATGCCTCGGCCGACGACGTGACTCCGCCGCTGACCGCCGACCCAGCGTGGACGCGGACCCGGACAGCATGGCTCCGCGACTTCCACCGTGACCGGCGTGATGGCCTGGACGGCCCGGCCCGGGAAACCACGTGGGCCATCACCCTCGATCAGCAGGTCGTCGGCTCCGTGCGACTTCAGCGCACGGAACGGGCCGGCCTGCTGGAGACCGGGGTGTGGCTGACCCGCAGTATCCGGGGGCACGGCGTCGGTCGGGCGGCCATGGCAGCAGCGCTGCGTGAGGCCGCTGCGCTGGGGTTCACATCTATACGGGCAGAGACCACAGCGAGCAACGCCGGCGCGCTGACGCTGCTGGAGCGCCTTGGCTTCGACCTCGCCCCAGCCGATGACGGCCGCAATGTCCGTGCGCTGCTCGTCTTCAAGCCCTACCGTGACTCCGGTGGCGTTCGTCGAAAGTTGGACAGCTGCGATGCTCAACGGCCAGCGGGTGCGCTTGGAGCCGTTGCGGATCGAGCACGCCGATGAGCTCACGCCGGTGCTGAACGACTCGATGCTGCACACCTACACAGGTGGCGAGCCGGCCGACCTCGCCCAACTACGAGCCCGCTACCGACGCCAGCTAGTGGGTCGATCGCCAGACGGTTCGCAGCGCTGGCTCAACTGGCTGGTGCGCGGCGAGGACGGCCAAGCGCTCGGCACGGTCCAGGCGACGGTCAGCGAGAAGGAGGACGAGCTAGCCGCCGAGGTCGCATGGGTGATCGGCACGGCGCACCAGGGCCACGGCTACGCCCGAGAAGCAGCAGAGGTACTGGTGACGTGGCTGCGACACCAGGGCGTCCAGACCTTGATCGCCCATGTGCACCCCCAACACGAAGCGTCAAAGGCAGTGGCCCGCGCCGTGGGGCTGGCGCCGACGGAGACCCTTCTTGACGGAGAGGTCCGCTGGGAGGCGTGACCGCGCCGTCGCGTCACTCCCCTTAACGATCCTCTTGCGGGACGCACCGAGTCCCAATCCGACCGCGTCGTCGCGAGAGTTGCGCGCGACAGCTCAGGAGCACAAGGCGCTCGGCCGCGATGGTCACAGCGCCTCGCCGTGGCCTGTCGGTTCGTCCTGCGGCGCGGAATTGCCGCGCTTCGCGGGACGGGCCGCCCGGGGTGGGCGTCGTTTCATGACGAGCAGGGTGCTGGTGGCAAGGAGGCCGAGGGCAATGGTCGCTGCGGCGGAGGCGAGCAGCGTCGCTGGGGCGCCGATGGCCACGACGAGGGGTCCGCCGAGGGCGGTGCCGACGGGAGCGGCCAGGACGGTGAGCGCACCGCGGGCGGCAAGGACCTGGGCCAGCAGGTGGGGTGGACTTTCGGTCTGGAACAGGGTGTAGGACAGCGCGATGTAGGGGGCGTAGAGCAGACCGCCGACGGCGAAGCTAGCCAGGGCCGGTGCGGCGGTGTGGAGCAGCCCGAGGGGCAGCAGCGCCGCGCCCCAGCCGATCACTGCGGTGAGGGCGGTGGGCCACAGCGGTAGCCGGCGGAACAGCCCGATGGTGATGCCGCCGACGACCGCGCCGGTTCCGAAGACGGCCCAGAACACGGCCAGGAGACCGGCGGAGCCGTGCAGTGTTCCCAGGACGTACAGCGGGAGGGCGACCTCGACCGGCCCGTAGAGCAGGAAGAACAGGCAGGACAGGACGAGCAGGCCAAGCAGCGCGGGGTTGCCTGCGATGAACCGGAACCCTTGGGCTCGCTCGGGCGCTGCCGCACCGCTCGCCGTGGGTTCGACACCGGTGCCACGCGCGGGGGCCCAGGCGGTGACGGCCAGGACAGCGAAGCTGGCCGCGTCGGCGGCGATGGCCACCGACGGGTTGCTGACCGCGATGATGAGCCCGGCCAGCAGCGGCCCGACGATGACCGCGCCCTGATCCAGCACCGACAGCAGCGCGTTGGCCGGCAGCCGCTGCGCGTGCGGCAGTTGTTCGGCGAGCAGGGTGTAGCGCCCGGAGATGCCCCAGGCGTGCAACACCGAGGACAGCGCCAACAACCCCACGTACAGCGGGCCGGTCAGCCCGCCGACGGCGTACAGCACGGGGATGGTGCCGAGCGCCACGGCCCGCAGGCCCGCGTCGGCGGTGACCAGCCGGCCACCGGACAACCGCCGTAGTGGCCGGGCCAGCAGCAGCGCGCCGGCGGCTCCCGGTAGGGTGTAGGCGGCAACCGCGGCACCGACCAGGATTGCGGCCTGTCCTGGGCGGGCGAGGTTCACCGCGAGCAACGCGACCGCGATGGCACTCATCCCGTCCCCGAGGGCGGAGACCGCGAACGCCGGCAACAGCCGGCGCAGCAGCGGGTGGGCCATGATCGGCCGGTACGGCGAGGCGCGCCACCCCAGCAGCGATCCGCGGGGGCGGCGCCCGGGCCTCGTCGTGCTCACGAGAGGATGCTGGGACCTCAAGCGCACTCGAAGTCAAGGCTGGAGGATCGAGATGGCGGGCCGGAGCCTGGGGATCGGTGAGCTCGCCGCCCAGGCCAGTCTGCGCCCGTCCGCGTTGCGCTACTACGATCAGATCGGCCTCATCCCGCCGCCCGAGCGGATCGGCGGCCAGCGCGCCTACCCGCCGTCGACTGTCCGCCGGATCGCGTTGATCAGGATGGCGCAGCAAGCCGGTTTGCCTCTTGCTGAGATACGGGCGCTGTGCGCCGGCGCCACCCCTGGCACCTCAGCAACACGCCACTGGCGCGCCATGGCCGAGCGCAAGCTGCTCGAAATCGACGCGATGATCGAGCAACTCCGCCTCCTACGCGGCGTCGTCGCGGACTGCCTGGAATGCGGGTGCATGAACTTCGCCACCTGCGAACTTCTGGGCCGCGTTCAACCGGAAGAACCTGAAGACTGCCCTGAGCCGCCCGCCGCGGGGAGGCTGCGGAGTCCCGCACACCGATCGGCTCGTGGTGCTGGGGAGGCTCGTCGCTACGTGTCGCGGCGCTGCAGCCAGTCCTGGGTGAGCGCCCTGAAAAGTTCCGGCTGCTCCCAGGGCAGGTAGTGACCTGCCGCGTCGACGACGCAGTACGTGCCCCTGGGGTAGGGCTGCAGGGCGCGGGACTGATCGGCGTAGCCGACGACCCTGTCGTTGCGCCCAGCGACGATCGTCACGGGGCCGTCGAACAGCAGCTCGGCGTCCTGGTCGGCGAGCGCGTAGCCGGGGCCGTCGGTGAGGGCGTCCTGGTATGGCTCGTCACCTGGTCCACCGGCGGCCAGGGCCTGCAGCACCACCCCAACGACTGCTCGGGTGCGGTGCCCGAGGGCGCGGTCCAGGTGACGGTGCAACTCGGCGGGGGCGGCGTCCAGCCAGCCCTGTTCAGCGGCAGGCGGCTCTTGGTCCGGCAGGTCGCGCTCGTGGGCACCGACCCTCACACCTGGGCAGACCAGCAGCAGGCCCTCGACCAGGTCGGGGCGCTGGCGAGCGACGCCCGCGGCGAGGTAGGCACCGTAGGACGCGCCGGCGAGCAGCGCCGGGCGCTGCAGGTGGCGCTGCAGCCAGTCGCACACGGTGTCCAGGATCGTCTGCGAGTCGGCCGCCCCCTCGCCCGGTGCGTCGCCGTGACCAGGCAGGTCCAGGTACACCTCGCGCGAGCCACCGCCGGCCAGCGCCGGGCCGAACGCCAGCGCGGTCGCGGCACGCGACATGCCGAGCATCGGCAGGCACACCACCGGCATCCCGTCCCCGCCGGTGTCGTCGACGACCACACCCATTCCCGGACTGTAGAGGTCCGTGCCCGGCTGGTCGTGCCGTCGGGTCCACGGCAACCGACGGCAGGCATGCTGGCGTGTGAGCCTCCACGTGCGATCGGCGGAGCCCCGGGACCTCGACGACCTCGTGCAGCTGCGTCTGGAAAACGGTCGCGTTCACGCGGTCTTGGACCCGTCGGTGTACCGGGTGCCGGACTCCAAGGCGGTGCGTGAGCACTTCGACGCGCGGCTGATGGCGGACGACAACGACCAGGCGCTGCTCGTCGCCGTCGTCGATGGCCGAGTACTCGGGCTCGCCGAGGTGTCGCTGGACCCGCCGCCGCCTGCCCACCAGATCCTGCTGCCGGTGCCGAGCGCGCACCTGCACGTGGTCGTGGCCGCCCGGGCGCGCGGCCAAGGGCTGGGCCGCCGACTTGAGCTTGCCGCACGCGAGTGGGCTGGTTCCCGCGGCGCCCAGCAACTCATCGCCGGCATCCAGGTCGACAACCAGGCCGCGATCGACTTCTACGACCGCTGCGGCTACCGCGCCAACGCCACAGTCCGACTCAGGGACTGACCGGCGCGTCCGGAAGTCGATCGCGTTGTAGGACAGCGTCAGGTGATCAGCTTGACGGGTAGGCCGACGTTGGACGCGTTGCGGGCGAGGGGGCCATCGAGGGTCCATACGGCTGTGTCGAGCTGTTGCGCGAGGCGAATGTAGGTCGAGTCGGTGGCGTGGCGACGCCGCAGCTGCTTGGTGATCGCCGCGACGGCGGAACCGTCTTGGGTGAGGTCGAACGGGTGGAGCACCAGGTCGAGGGCGGCCAGGTCGGACCACGTCTCCGCGATGCCGTCGGCCGGCAGGTCGCCGTCGAAGACCAGCCGTGCGAGAACGTTGGCGACTTCGTACGGCAACACTGCCGGCGCGTGCAGATCCTCGCCCGACTCCACCCAGGCTTGCAGATGAGCCTGGGCCGCGCCTTGGCGTTCGTCGGCGACCACCAGCGCCACGATCAGGCTGGCATCGACAACGACAGTCACCCGTGTGGGCCGAGTGCGATACGTGCGTCATGGACCAGCGTGACGGCGTCGGCCGACGGTCGCTGCTGAGAGCGCCGTACCAGTCGGGCGATGGCCGACCGGGCGTCCTGCCGCACGAGTACGTCCTCGCTGAGGCCAGCGTGGACAAGCATGCGCGCCAGCGTGCCCGCGGAGACCCGTAGCTGGTCGGCTTGGCGAGCCAAAGCCGCATGATCGGCCTCGTCGAGGCGCACTGTGATGGCCTTCGTCATGCCTCCACGCTAGCGGATCTGATGCAAAACGATGCAGTACGCACCAACAACACCCCACTCGACGATCGTTAAGCGGAGTGACGCGACGGCGCGATCACGCCTCCCAGCGGACCTCTCCGTCAAGAAGGGTCTCCGTCGGCGACAGCCCCACGGCGCGAGCCACTGCCTTTGACGCTTCGTGTTGGGGGTGCACATGGGCGATCAAGGTCTGGACGCCTTGGTGTCGCAGCCACGTCACCAGCACCTCTGCTGCTTCTTGGGCGTAGCCGTGGCCCTGGTGCGCCGGGCCGATCACCCATGCGACCTCGGCGGCTAGCTCGTCCTCCTTCTCGCTGACCGTCGCCTGGACCGTGCCGAGCGCTTGGCCGTCCTCGCCGCGCACCAGCCAGTTGAGCCAGCGCTGCGAACCGTCTGGCGATTGACCCACCAGCTGGCGTCGGTAGCGGGCTCGTAGTTGGGCGAGGTCGGCCGGCTCGCCACCTGTGTAGGTGTGCAGCATCGAGTCGTTCAGCACCGGCATGAGCTCATCGGCGTGCTCGACCCGCAACGGCTCCAACCGGACCCGCTGGCGGTTGAGCATCGCTGCTGCCCCGCTTTCGACGAACACCACCGGCGTCACGGTAGAGCCCGGTCACGCGGCGGCCAGGGGGGCCCAGCCGGCTTCCAACCGGCCGACCTGAAGCGCGCTGGTAACAGTTGCGGTTGAGGAACCTCCTGCGGGGCGGTCTTGGACCCGAGTGTCGCCTCGCCGGCTCGTCCCGGTCGACGATGCTCGGTCTTACGGGACGTAACCCAGGTCGACGTCAGCCTTGGTGAGCGGGAGGAACGGGGTCGCTGCCATAGTCGAGCCATGAGGGTCTTGGTGCTGGGCGGCACGACCTTTATCGGTCGCCGTGTCGTGGAACGGCTGCACGGTCGCGGCGATGAGGTGCTGGTCGTGCACCGGGGTCGGCACCAGCCAGCACCCTGGGTAGCCGTGGACCATCTGCACGTCGACCGGCAAGACCTTCTGCGCCGTGCGGGCGATGTCGAAGAGTTCGGCGCGGCCGGCGTCGTGGATACCTGCGCGATGACCGCCGGCGACGTCACCGCCGTCCTGCCAGTGTTGCCCGAGGTGCCGACGGTGGTGTTGTCCAGCCAGGACGTGTACCAGGCGTACACCGGACTGCGTACCAACCGCTGCGAGTCGCCGGTGCCCCTCACCGAGGACTCCGAGCTACGTCGCGACCGCTACCCCTACCGCGGTTCGGGGCTCGAAGGCGTCCCGGAGGACTACGAAAAGCTCGATGTCGAGGAACACTGGCTCGCCCGTGGCGCCGTCGTCCTGCGACTGCCGATGGTTTACGGCCCGCACGACCAGCAGCGGCGAGAAGACCTCGCCCTCCGCCGGGTTCGTGCGAGACGACCTCAGATGCCTATCGGCCCGGGCAACCTGCTGTGGACCCGCGCCCATGTCGATGACGTCGCAACCGGTGTACTCGCGGCGCTGGACACGCGAGCCGCCGACGGTCTGGCCATCAACTTGGGTGAACCACAGACCGTGCCCATCCGCGTCTGGTTGGAGCAGATCGTGCGTGCCGCCGACGCCGACCTGGAACTCGTACAGGTCCCCGAGCCCGCGCTACCTGCGGACTTGGCACTGACCGGAGCGCCGCCGCAGCACATTCTCGCCTCCGTGCAGCGCGCCGAGCAGCTCCTGGCCTGGTCGCCTGCCGAGCCCGAACTGCGCGTGGCCGAGTCCGTGCGGTGGCACCTAGAGAACCCGCCGGACATGGCGTGGACGGACGAAGACACCCGCACCGACGACGCTGCCCTCTCCGCCGCCTGAATCTAGCACCTCGAAACTGTCCGTCCCGATGGCCGATCGTCAATCGGCCCGTGCCTCGGCGACCTCAGAGCCCGCCGGATGCGTAGATGATCTGGCCGGTAAGCCACCGGCCCTCGGGGCTCGCGAGTAGGGAGACGGCGGCGGCGATGTCGTCGGGTCGTCCGAGTCGCCCGAGCGGGGTCAGCGTGGCGATCTGGGCGAGCGCAGTCTCGGGGTTGGCGTGCCGGAGCAGATCGGTGTCGGTCGCGCCTGGGCAGACCGCGTTGACCGTGATACCTCGGGCGCCGAGCTCGATCGCGGCAGCCTTCGTGAGTTGCTCGATCGCGCCTTTGCTGGCGGCGTAGGCGGCAATGCCAGCAGCGGGCAGCCGGGTGTTCACGGTCGAGATGTTGATGATCCGGCCGTCGTCGTTCATCGTCCGGGCGGCATGGCGGGTGGTGAGGAACGCCGACCTGGCGTTGACGGTCATCGTGAGATCCCAGAGCTGTTCCTTGGTGTCAGCGATCGGCCCGACCGTCAAGTCCAGCGCTGCGTTGTTGACCAGGATGTCCAGGCCCGCGAGGTGTTCGGACGCGGCGGCCATCAGCTCGTCCACAGCGTCGGGCTCGGCCAAGTCGAGTTGCACCGCGTGGGCCCGACCACCAGCCTCCCCCACTACGCGCTCGACGGCCGCAGCCGCGTCCGAGCTGTGCGCGTAGTTGAAACCACGACGGCACCGTCACCGGCCAGCTGCTCGACGATCGCCCGGCCGATTCCCCTCGAGCCGCCCGTCACAACTGCGCCCTTCCCGTCAAGCACGCCCACCCTGGTCCTCCTGATCGTCGACAAGCAACCAACCTACGGAAGCCCGCGGGGTGGCGGCCAGGCCACCTCGCAGGTCGCCCCGCAGCACGATCCTCCTACGGTCCGCTTCTTGCGGGCGGCGGCGTACAGCAGCCACAGGCAAAGCCGTTGGGCCGGCATTGCGGGTGTGCGGTCAGGCCGAGGATGGCGGTTCCGGGCGAGCAGGTCGCGGCCAACAACACCGTCGGTCCCGGGGGCCGTGCCTACGTCCGCGACGCCGCCACGGTCGGGACGCCGTCACTCCTGCTTGTCCTGGGCTGCCCGGGGTGGGGCCTTTCTGGCGGGCCGCTTCCTCGCCGGGGCGCGCGGTGCTGTCGCCGGCGCCTGTCCGCCCTCGCCTTCCGTCCGGGCAACGGCGATGACGTCGGCCTCCGCCCACCACGCCTCGGCGGTCTGACGCAGATGGTCAGCGCTGGCTTCCGGAACGGGCATCAGGACGGTTGTGCCTGTCCGGCCGATCGCGTTGAGCGACATCCCGATCGTCTGCACTCCGGTTGCACTGATGACTAGCCGGTCGTGCACTGCGCCGGGCTTAGCTCTTCGCAGCTCGGCCTGCCCTGCGGCTCCCGAGTTGACGAGCGTGATCATCGTGACCCGGTCCTTCTCGGACACGTTGGTCCCGATCAGGAAGCGGTCCGCTCGGGTGGTCGTCAGGAGAGTGAGCAGGGGCTCCGCTCTCAAGTAGGGATCGACGATCATGACCCGTCCCGCATCGGCGATGTGCCCGAGCAATTTGGCGTATGCCAGCGGATCGTCCTGGGCCAGTACCAGCACCTCGGCCGTGTCGTGGTCACTGTTCGCCGACTCCTCGGCCCGAAGAAGCGCTCGGCTCAGGGGCGTGAGGGACAGGCCGCCGCGGTCGCTGACAAGCAAGGACAGTCGTTGCATCTGAGCCACTGGCGACTCCGGCGGTCCGTTCGGTGCGTACTCGGCCGGTCGCCCAGGCGTGCCGATCAGTCCTGCTGCTGCCAGTTGCGAGAGCGGACCCACCATGTTCGCGATCATTGAGCGGCTGATGTTCTCCAGAGGGAGCGAGGCGAGCGTGGAGACCATCGACGACATCAGCGGCGAGGGCGTACCCGGCTCTGCTGCTCGAAGGAGCTTTCCCTTCTTGCCGGGGCGTGGACCGGGTCTGGCGCGCCACTCCTCGACCTCCTCCGACGTCGGCCGGTATCCGCCGGTGTTGGCTGCACGCACGTAGCGCAGGACTCGTTGCTGTTCGGCGTCGAGGATCACTTGGACATCTCATCTCAAGCGAGTGACAACAGCAGCCACTCCCCGACCTAACCGTTCGCGGACTGACAGGCGAGACAGGCACCCGTCCCGTAAGCCGAAGGGCTTCTGGAACAGCCGTCCCGGTAGCCGACCGTCCCATGGGAACACCCCGCACCCCCACGGACCGCACTTGCGCGAGCCTGATAGTCGTTCCCGCACGACTGGCCCGCACAATGCCCGGTGAAGGTGCGGCGACCGACGCCCGTTCACAGTCACTGGGAGCGGACTGCTCGCCAGTGGTCAGACCGGTCGGGTCCCGACGCCGTCGGGATAGAGGTGGAGCAGCAGCGGCACCCACGCCGCCCACGCGCCGTCCGGGAACAGCTCAGCGAAGCTGGTGGTGGCGCCGGTGCGGACGCCCGACCAGTAAGCCTGCAGGTCGCCGGTCAGCAGCAGCAGCCGGCCGGCCTGGTGGACCTGGTCGTGGAACGCCGGCGGGTGGGGTTCGTGGAACACCCCGCCTATCACCCAGTGCGTGCCGCCGGCCGCCGCAGCGCCCGGGGTGGAGTTGCGCAGACCGGCGGCGTCGACATCGGCCGGGTGTTCAGCGCTGATGACCAGCACGTCTGACGGGTCGCTGCAGTCCGCGGCCATGTTGCGGGCTGTGCGCACCCGGCCCCACTGCTCAGGGCGCCTCACCCGGGTGAAGCCGCGGCGCCGCGGCCGCGGCGCCCGAGCCTCCAGCCCC
>JAABUZ0100009112.1_pt1 | contig 11460 bp, 12 predicted proteins | sample 5562091 | NCBI WGS metagenome assembly JAABUZ01 (sample SAMN12813069, study PRJNA571459) | rock metagenome | isolation source: Antarctica rocks | place: Antarctica: Victoria Land, Linnaeus Terrace sud | collected 2015-12-21
CTTAGCAGGGTCTGAAGGAGAAGGGACAAAAAAAGAGCGAGGCAGTGAATGCCTATTCGTTCGATTTGAGAGAGCATGTAATGGCTCAATCTTGTAGTTTCCCGCTGTAGGAGAAATAGGTACTCCTCAATCAATTAAAGCGAGAAACATCTGTGCTGCTCTTGAGAGCCGCTTCTGCCTGGGATAGACGATGTACAAGGGTCTGGTTAGCGTGAAATCCGTGAGTGGTACGCGTCGCAAGAGATGTGTTGCTAGTTCTAGTTTTATAGTATGTTCCGAGACAAACGCTATACCCAGTCCCGCTGCCACTGCCTGTTTGATCGCTTCTGTACTGCCCAATTCCATGAATGGAGTAAGTGGGCGTAATCCACGCGCATCAAGAGCTTCCGTTAGCACAGTTCGTGTCCCTGATCCTGGTTCACGGAGGATAAAAGGTTCAGTGTATACACTCTTCAGTGTGAGCCGCTTCTTCGAGGCAAAAGGAGAAGCAGGGGTAGTAATTAATACCAATTCATCTTGTCGCCACTCCCGCTTAAATAGCTCATTCTGCATCACCGCCCCTTCAATCAATCCTACCTCTATGCGGTTCAGTAAAAGCCGTTCCTGTACCTCACTCGCGTTAGCAATATCCAAAAAAAGTTCAATATGCGGATATTGTTTGCGATACTCCCCAAGAAGTTCAGGTAAAAGATAGGTGCCAATGGTGGTGCTTGCCCCTACCGCGAGACGCCCACGTTTCAGATCGTGCATATCATTGAGAGTCGACTCTGCCTCATCTGCAAGCGCGAAAATACGTTGTGTATACTCGAACAATGTCCGACCTGCTTCGGTCAAGTGGACTTTTCGCCCTACTTGAGAAAAAAGCGGCTGCCCTATTGTCCTTTCAAGCTCATGTATCTGTTTTGAGACAGCGGGCTGGCTAATGAATAATGCTTCTGCAGCTCGCGTAAAATGTTCCTTTTCGGCAACCTTGTGAAATATCAACAGGTGATTAAAGTTCATTGGATTCCTCTTTCATTATCAGTAACTTTAAGTTATGCAATCAATATACACCATGTATTGGATTTATGGGTTAAAGACAGGTACACTTGTCACAAGAGAAACGTTGTTTTAACTACTGTGACGAGAGGAAACGCTATATGTCTTTACAGGAGCAAGAAATACTCCAAGATAACAGGGAAACCGGCAAGAATGATAATACTCCTAAGAAATCTGATACTTCCACCCGTAAAACATTTGCCATTGGTTTAGGAATCACTGTCTTGATTGGTATCGTTGCAACACTGCTTGCGCCTTTACCTATATTGGCTGTGATGGGAAGCTTGACGGTCGCCTTGTTGCTGGGGCTTGCATGGCGCAGCATTATAGGATTGCCCAAAGCATATGCTGGTGGTGTACGGTTTTCGGCACAAAAATTATTGCGATATGGAATTATTCTCACCGGTGTACGCTTAAATTTTGCACTCATCGCGGTCAGTGGTGTGAAGGTGCTCATCATAGATGTGGTGTTGATCGCGTTCGGAGTAGGAATCGTACCTTTGCTCTTACGCAAAATGGGCTTATCGCAACGATTATCCCTTTTGATTGGCGTTGGACAATCCATTTGTGGTGCCTCGGCTGTTGGTGCAGTTGCGGCTCTTTTCCCTGACATAGATGAAGATGATGTCTCACTCGCTGTTGCCATTTGTGGACTAATAGGTACCGTTGGCGTGCTACTATTCACCTTCAGCACTCATATATTCGCGTTAACTAGCACTCAATACGGACTACTCACAGGGTCTACCCTACACGAAATCGCGCAGGTCGTAGCGGCAGGTGCTGCTGGCGGCTCAAAGGCTGCTGACCTTGCGACAGTAGTAAAGCTTACTCGTGTGATGTTGCTTGCCCCAGTTGCTCTATTAATCGCTTTCATTGTCACGTTACGTGCAGAAAAGAAAGCAGAGCAGTCAACGCATACTGGTTTTGATTGGAAAAAGGTCCCTATGCCCTGGTTCGTCTTTGGCTTCTTAATCGTTGGTGCCGTGAACTCATTGGGTTTATTTCCCAAAAGCCTTGCAAATATTATTCTGCAAGCGAGTGTCTTTCTCCTGGTTGTAGCGATGGCTGCGATGGGACTCATGGTAGACCTGAACGTAATCCGCAAAACAGGTATTAAAGCGTTAGGTGCTGCAATGCTTGTGTTCCTACTATTCGTAGGAATGAGTGGACTACTTATTGCACTTACAGGTAGCTTATAAGCAATAAACTTCTCATTGATCGAGAAGAGGACGTTGTGAAACGTAAATTTCACAACGTCCTCTTCTCGATCTTCTATCCGAAAACGCTTTATTGATTCTGTCCGATACGTGCATTTGTATTTTTGAGTTCCGTCTGCGTCGCTTCAAGTTCTGCCTGAAGTGCTTGCATTTGCTGTTTCATAGCTTGCATCTGCTGCTCATGTTCTTTGACAGTCCTAACCTGTGCTTCGCGCTCTTTCGCTGTTTGCAGTTGCGCTTTAGTATCCTGTAGCTGCTGTTGCATTCTTTGCATTTGGATTTGCATCTGTTGCATTTCGTCCATCTGTTTAGATGCACCTGACGTTGTAGTTGCTTGTCGAGGGGCTATCGTATTCGCTCCCGGTTGTGCTGTTTGAGGAGCGGCATTGTCGTTTCTCATACCCTGACCAGCGAACGGTTGCGTTGATGGCTGATTTGTATTGTAGTTTGGTGTAATAGGTGGTGCAGCTTGAGGGCCAGAGGTAGAAGTAGCACCACCACTTTGAGCATTATAAGGATTTGCATCATTTCGTGGAGCGATAGCATTGGGAGGAGTAGTTATAGACGTCGCATTCTGTTGAGCATAACTGGACGGTTGTTGTACGCTATTCGTTGTACTCCGTTGCGCATCAATTCTTGCTTGAGCGTTATATGCACCATATTGATGCATAATTGTTTGCGCCTCTTGCTCTCGCCCGGGAGCTTTTACAGCGAGAACAACGTTTCCATTGTTCTGCTCGTTGGCGTAGTATTGAGCCTCTTCATTTGAAAGCCCTATATCAGTAAGGTCACTAGCAGTATTGCTGCTTGCAGTGCCCGGTCCTGAGAATATGCTTTTGAGATCATCAAAGAAACCACCAGAGCCAGAGGTACTTGACCCTGAATAGCGAATCTGGTCACGTTCAAAACCTGCGTTATGTAACGCATTCATTGCTTGTTCAGCCATTGCTCGATCCCTGAAAACGCCTACGATAGCGGAAGATGGTGTTATTGGCATATATTTGCTCCTTTGCTAGCTAACCCTCTTTGGTTATACAGAGTTTAGAGAAAATCATACTTATTTTTAAGGCTATCTATTTTAGGTCTACCTATCAATTGTACGGGTTAGGGGATCAAAAAGATGCATGTACTTATAACTCCTGGCTATCCAGCCAGAGCGTTACAGGGCCGTTGTTCAACAATTCCACTTCCATATGGGCACCAAAAATACCGCCTGCGACATGAATCCCATGCGCGGCTATAGCTTCTTTGAAGCGTTCGACAAGAGGTTCTGCTAGAGCGGGGAGTGCTGCTCCAATGAAACTGGGGCGACGACCTTTATGTATATTGGCATACAGAGTAAATTGTGAGACGACGAGAGCCTGCCCACCGCTATCGAGCAACGAACGATTCATCTTGCCATCTTCATCCTCAAAGACGCGTAAATGTACAATTTTGTTGGTCAGTTGTTTGACCTGGGCTTCGCTATCGCCCTGACCAATACCCAGGAGAATGAGAAATCCGCGCTCAATGTTCCCGACAATTTTCCCATCGACGACAACGCTTGCGCGGCTGACGCGCTGTAACAATGCTCTCATGCTTGCTCTGCCCGCTGATATTTACGGAACATGTCTATCCGTTTGTGCGGCAACGGCAATAGCGATAGAGAGGTGGACGAGATCAGCAATACTTACATCAAAGGCACTGAGACCAAGTTGCTCGGCGCGTCGTTTCGCGTTGCCATGTAAGCGTACTGACGGACGCCCACTACGCAATTGGACAACCTCCATTTCACGCCATGCAACACCGTGAAGTCCTGTTCCCAATGCCTTACTGATCGCTTCTTTTGCCGCGAAACGACCCGCAAGTTTCTCGGCTCGCCCCCGGCATTGCCGCACCTCGATCTCAGTAAAGACACGTTTAAGAAAACGCTCTCCGTGATGCTCAAAGACTTTGCGCACACGGTCAACCTCGATAATATCGATGCCAACAGCGATATTAACGCCCTGTGGCATTTGCAACGATGTTGGAAGACCAGCCACGCCGGCAGGTCCAAACAGCCAATCTGGAGGAGTGGCTCCGGCCTGACCGACAAGCGGAGTAAAGAGCAGTGACTCGTCTTCGTCATCCATTATCGTGCCGCCTCCAAGTCGAGTGTTGGCTGTTGCGCCTCTTGCATCTGACTCGACGTGTCTCCGGCTGGTAGCACTGTGGGAGCCGGACTTGTGCCGCGTCCCATGCCACGATAGATGAAACCAATACGGTTCATCGCCACAGCTTCATACATGTTGCGCCCATCGATCAATACAGGACGATGCATCAAGGCATGAATTTGAGCCATGTTGAGCGACTTGAACTCGTTCCACTCTGTAACCATGACGAGCGCGTCGGCCCCTTCCGCCACTTCATAGGCGTCTTTACAAAAACGTACATCGTCCTGACGCACCTCGGCCCGTTCGAGTGCTGCACGACCTGTCTCAGTAGCGATAGGGTCATAGACGCGTACAGTTGCACCCTGACTTGTAACCCAGCGAATAATATCAACTGAGGGCGCTTCACGCATGTCGTCCGTATTGGGTTTGAAGGCGAGGCCGAGAACACCGATGGTGCAGCCACGTAAGGAGCCGAGAATAGCCGTAAGCTTTGAGACGACAAGGCGACGCTGGTCGTAGTTAATGTCCATTACCGCGTGCAATAATTGTGGATGCAGACCAGCCTCATCGGCCATATGTGCCAATGCGCGTACATCTTTAGGAAAACAACTACCACCATAGCCCAGTCCAGCATCCAGGAAGGCACGTCCAATACGTTTATCGTAGCCCATGCCGATGGCAACCTCTTTCACGTCAGCTCCCAGACGTTCACAGATTTGGGCAATCTCATTAATAAAGGAAATTTTTGTTGCCAGGAACGCGTTTGAGGCATACTTAATCATCTCGGCCGTGTACAGGTCTGTGATGACAATATGGGCACGCAATGGCAGGTAGAGCAGTGCGACACGATGCGCGGCCTCTTTATCAGAGGAGCCAAGTACAACACGATCAGGATTCTGGAAATCCAGTACAGCGGAACCTTCACGCAAAAATTCGGGATTTGAGACAACGGCAAATGGTACTTCTGGACGTTTAAGACTACTATGTATAATACGTGACACAACGTCACCACTACCAACTGGAACCGTGCTTTTGTTAATAATGACCGCGTAATGGTCAAGCTTTTCCGCGATACTACGAGCCGCATTTTCCACGTAGCGCATATCAGCGCCACCTTGAGTGGTCCCCGTCGGAGTGTTTACTGCGACAAAGATGAACTCACTATTGTCCAGTCCTTCATCATAGCTTGTAGTGAAATGTAGACGACCGGACTGCACATTGCGCTCAACCAATTCTTCAAGCCCAGGCTCGTAAATAGGCAGAATGCCACGCTTTAGTCGCTCAATTTTTTCTTCTACAATATCAACACATGTTACTTTGTTGCCCATATCGGCAAGGCATGTGCCCGTAACGAGACCTACATAGCCCGTGCCGATGACGCAAATTGTTGACACAATATTTACTCCTCAACATTTACAAATGGATTTTCATGTTTTTCTTCAATAATAGTAGTTGGCTCACCATGGCCTGGGAAGACTACAAGGTCCTCCTCTAATGAATAGAGTTTTGTACGGATAGATTGAATAAGCTGCTCATGATTACCACCCTCTAAATCAGTACGTCCAATACTGCGATGGAAAAGTGTATCACCACTAAAAACACAGTAGGGACGACTGACGAAACATACACCCCCTTGTGTATGTCCCGGCGTGTTCAGTACCTCCAGTGCAAGCGTACCAAAACGGATGACATCCCCCTCTTTTAAGAGGATGTCTGGCTTCCGTTTTACCAGTGGGGCACGCCTTCCAAAGTTCCTTGCCGCCCGCTCATCTGTGTACCTATATATATCGGCAGGATGAATAGCTAGTGGAACAGGATATACATCACTTATAGCGTCGATAGCACAAATATGGTCTATATGTCCATGAGTATTGAGGATATACCTGGGGATAAGCTGTAACTCCTGAATGCGCTCTAAAATACGTTCCGCCTCATCGCCAGGGTCGATAATGACCGCTTCGCGCGTCGTAGGGCATGCGTACAAATAGCAATTTTCCTCGAACATGCCAACGGTGATACAAGCAACTATAGGTATAGCTTGTTCATCTTTTTCGTGTATAGTATTGGACATATATTTTTTAATCTCCTAATGCGCTGTTTTTGTACCCTGATATACTGCACGCTATTTTGCTATGCTGTACAATTCACCTTAAGAACCATTATAACATACGGCCTCTGCATGAATACATTACACCTATAGCTGTATCCCTAATTGTAAGAACGGCAGAAGTAGTTTTTGTACATCAATTGGATGCAAAACACGTATAATTAGTAGGTTATGTGTGGCGTGGTAGCGGTCATGTGAAACAATGTGTTATAATTGAAAGTGGTGTAATTTGCACGTTGTGTACGTTTTTTCTTAATAAATACAAAAATGTGGTATGGAAGACGTGCAAAAAGTAATAGTAATGACCCAGAAGTTAGACGTAATAAAACTTATACTGTAGAATAAAAAACACTAGCATTGTGAGTTATCATTTCACATCCTGGTTGCCATATACATTTGGACGTGTGTTCAGGAGGGACAGAAGAAAATATGTCAAAAGATCGTTTGGAGCGAAGAATGTATCACAAAAGTCCCGGGCGCCAATATGGATACGATTATGATCCATTACGGAGTCGAAACGGACAACATGGACAACAGCAGGAGGAGCAGACCACGCAAGCTGAACGCTCACTAAGAGCAAGCACACAACTTGCACAACGCCCTGATGCACGTAGAACTCGACAACTCACGAGGAAAAGCATCTTGGCAAGTAGGCGTGCGGCAAGTGAAGGCCAGGAAGAACAGTCCATTGATGAAGGGGTATACGAGAGTCCAACACGATTATCCAGCATCGAAGAACAAGACGATCCCACATTTTACAGTCATCGCCGTCATGCTCGCCTTCCCTCGACGCGTCAATTGATGGAGACTGGCGAAGAAGAAGATTTTGCAGAAAATGATGAGGACTATCAAGAGGTAGATCCCGATCAGGGCTACGAAGAGCAAGAGCCTGATCCCCTTGATTTACGCCTGGGCTATGCACAAGTACCAATGGCGCGTCACACACTAGCCGCGCCACGTACTCGTCAACTCCCTGAACCAGAAGAGTATGAGGATGAGTACGAAGACGAATATGAGGATGATGTGCTTGCTCGTCCGCGTAGGCGCGACAAGAAGATATCACGACGCGGCGTCTTGTTTGGACTTGGTGCGGCAACAGTAGGTGTTGCTGCCTATGAGCTAGGCCCCAAAATTCCAGGAGCCGTCAATGGTGCTGCGTCGAATATAGAACGTCAGCTCGAGGATGCCTTCAACAAGGGCGTAGCAAAGGGTGCTAACACTGCACGAAAAGAACTGCTTACCGCGCTACAAAACCTGGAGGGCTTTACACTTGATGGTGCTATTAGTGCCGCGAAATTGACACGTGTTGCCTACGATGTGTTTGTCTCACCTATTGTAAAAGTGGGTGCCGCAATCACGGGCGACTTCCTTAGCACGATGCTACGGGCCGTGGTAACTGCACGTAGTTGGTTGCATGGAGCGTACCTGGACAACGGAACGCTTGAAGCCGTCCAGACAGTACTGCGATCGTGGGTCGACCAGGTGTCGCATCTGCCGCAGCAACTTGACGCGATCACGAACACTGATCTTGATGGCGCACAGTCGTATCTGAGAGCGTTAGAGGCAAAGATAAAGGTTGAGCAGGCAAAGCTGAATAACAGCGGAACTCCCACTTCGACTCCTACACAAAAGTCGAAATAAGCAGGAATAGGACAAGAAAAAGGCTATGGGCATACTCATAGCCTTTTTCTTGTCCTTGACCTATTTCACGCTATACCGCAAAGTACCACCACTCTCCAAAGACAAAAGCGGTCGCGTTGATTTTTTTAGAAAAGGCAAACCACTGGACAACTTAAGAACGAAACACTTACTCTACACCGATATCCCATGCCTGTTGTAGGTCAGCTTTGGAATAGCATTGAAAAGCCATCAGCGTATTTGTTTTAACGATTGCAGGTAGCCGCACCATGTGTGATGTAACAACATCAGCGAGGTCCTCATACTTTTGCAGACGTAGCAGCGCAACGAGGTCGTATTCACCAGTCACAGAATAGACCTCTGCGACGCCCTCTATCTCCAACAACTGTTGCGCGGTCTGATTGACCGCGCCACGCTGAACATTGAGCAATACAACGGCGGATATCATGAAACAACTCCTTCTTTGTATTTCACTATCAGTCTTCTGATAATTTTTTTGCCAAAGCAAACGCTTTTGCTATCTGTGTCTTGTCGTGTTCCCAATCCTCTTTCTCTTTGTCGTCGGTGAGAATGGGTGTCTCCAAGAGTACGGCTACATGGTCAAGGCGTGAATCAGTAAGCAGTGCGCGTAGTCCCTCTGCACCAATAATCCCTTCACCCAGACGAGAGTGAACATCACGATGACTACCAAGTGCCATTTCGGTATCGTTGAGATGAATAATCTTAAGTCGCTTGAGTCCCACCGTCTCGTCGAAATGCTGCAAGACCTGCAGCGCGGACTCCTCACTCGCTATATCGTGTCCAGCTCCCCAAAGATGCGCCGTGTCAAGACAGACGCCCACGCGCTCCTCAAGTGCTTGTGGCAATAAATCGAGTGCCGCCGCCAACTGCGCAAAACTATGTCCGACAGCGTTGCCCGCTCCAACATCGTTTTCCAGCAGGAGCATAACAGATAAAGGGGATTCCTCCAAAACGCGCTCGACTCCTTGCGCGATACGTGCAACACCAGCCTCAACGCCTGAACCACGATGACTGCCTGTGTGAAAGACGACATGCGACGCCCCAATCTGTGCGCCACGCTGCATTGTCCAGGTTAGGAGTGCAATGGATTTTTCCCAAATTGTTTCATCGGGCGAGGCAAGGTTAATCAGATAGGGGGCATGAATGACAACGGGATACAGAGTAAGTGTCTCAGTTATGGCTTTGAAAGCAGCACACCCTATTGGGTCATCCGCCGTTGGTCGCCAGCCAGTCGGGTTGCTGACAAAGACCTGAATCGCCTCACAGCCGAGCGAGGAAGCGATTTCAGCCGCCTTGACCATCTTCGAGTGCGTGGGCATGTGACGACCAATACGCATAAATGCTATTCTTTCTTACTACTGTTCGTTGTGACAGTCTTTTGTGCCTGTACTACTGTTTCCTGAACCTGAGCGAATTGAGTCAACTGTTGCTCCGCGTGAACGTTGGGTAGCTGTGTTAACGAGGTCAGGCCAAAGAGTTGTAGAAACTCGGCGGTGGTGGCGAAGAGTGCGGGACGACCTACTGTTTGAGCGCGACCTACCTCGACGACCAACCCGTGTTGTAGCAGACTTACTAGAGCACGATCACTATTCACACCGCGTACCGCCTCAATCTGACCGCGTGTAATCGGTTGACGATAAGCGATAACCGCGAGTGTTTCCAGCGCGGATGCGGTCAACTTCGCGGTCATAGGCAAGCCAAGGAGAGCGGCAATATAGCGAGCATTTTCCGGTGCGGTTACAAGTTGAACCTGCTCACCCAAATGCTGCAAGCGGATACCACGCTCCATCTTGACCAGATCACGCTCTAAATGCTGTAGCCCTGCAATAAGCCGCACCTCATCAACGTCTAAGAGTTTGCGTAGCTCGGTTAGTTCGAGTGGACGACCTGAGACAAAAAGTACACTCTCAATTGCTGCCGCAAGCTGCCTCTCTGTAAGGAACACAGGTGAATGTGATGATATAAGTTGCGTCTGTAGTTTCTGCATCGTGAAGGGATTATAGCATGTTGCCAGGGGAGTTGTCAGTAGGGTTTGCACTATACACTTTACGAGCATCTGTTGCTATCGACGTGTTTGCTGTTGTACAGCATCTTTGCTGTCAGGAGTTTACCGGACGATAGAGCGAATTTGACGGGAGTCTGATTAGCTGCGATATGCTTATGTGATAGCATGCTAGAATTGTGTCATCGAGAATGAAAACTCAACAGGCATTAATCTATATATTGGCTTGCCATCACAACCTGTCTCTCTTTTTTTCTTGATTGGGAGAGGAAGCATGCTGACCAGGGAAACATTTTGACAATCCATAAGTGGGAGAGTTATACTCTGACAAGAAGACAGGCAAAAGGAAATACCTGGGTAACAGACCTACGAAGAAATATGTCTCGTAGGTTGGCATGATGAACCTCCAGAAGGGGGTGATGTCTGGGTTGTCCCCCTGAGACAGGTTCTGGTCGATGATGCCAGCGAAATGATGTGGCTAGTATACTGAAATGAGTAGCCCTGCCGAAGTGGGCTGATGCATATACATGTTCCTCTGAACTCTCCTGGCTCACTTTCGATGATCCAGGAGCGAAAAAATGAGTTTACTTCCATACAACTGCTTCTCTAGTATCGGAACGCACGAGCACCAAGACAAGACGCGAGCACCACAGAAAGGAAGATCTAATGAGCGATCAACAAGCAATGCCTCCAAACAGCATGAGCCAGCAATTCAGTGAGGGTACACCGGTGTATGATGTGAATGGCGAGCAGATGGGAACCGTGAGCAAGCATGGACTGGTAGAAAATACGCTTGTCTTGTACAAGAGCAAGTTCTTCCACCGGGACATCCAGGTTCCCCTCAGCAAGGTACAACGTAGCGATTCCAAGGGGATATATTTGAGTGTTTCCAAGAATCAACTTCAGCATGAGCGCTATGCGGCCCCACCAGTGATAGCAGAGTCTGGTGCAGGCGAGCTGAACTCACAAGGTGTTGACGTGATTGAGCAAACGCCACACACCCTCACCAAAGGTGTTGACGTGATTGAGCAAACGCCACACACCCTCACCAAAGGTGTCGGCGTGATTGAGCAAACGCCAACTACCTTGGCTAAAGGTGAAGATACAATTGAGCGCAACGCAGAAGGCCCTATGTCAGGTGAGGTGTCATCAGGGGGAAAGTAAGCTCGAAGGTTTACCGATACTGTTCAGACTTGGCCCAAAGAAGATGGAGAGGACAGCAGGGCGAGACATTGGCGAAAAGGATTAAGATGTTGAGCGGTCCAAGTGCCGAAAAGAGAGGCCAGTCCCATACGAGTATCGCTG
>JAABUZ0100009115.1_pt1 | contig 11459 bp, 14 predicted proteins | sample 5562091 | NCBI WGS metagenome assembly JAABUZ01 (sample SAMN12813069, study PRJNA571459) | rock metagenome | isolation source: Antarctica rocks | place: Antarctica: Victoria Land, Linnaeus Terrace sud | collected 2015-12-21
CCGCCCGGCGGTGCTGTTCCTGCAGGAGAACGCGGGCAACATGGCGCTGCGGCTGCCCTTCCTGCGGCTGCTCGCGCGCTACCTGGACGCCTCCGTGCTTGCGCTCAGGCCCGCGCGCCGGGCGCCCGGGTCTAGGGCCCTGCCTCTAGGCCCCTGCCTCTTGGGCCCGGCATCCTGAAAGGCGGGCGTTGGGTGCCGCATGCAAGGCTTGCATGCGCTGCAGCCGCCCGCTTGCGCCGGCGCTTGCGGCCAGGCGCTGTTGCGTGCCTGCACGCGCCCAAATCCCTTGGCACAGGGCAAGCATGGCGAGCCAGGGCGGGGCAACAAGGCAGGGGCTGTGCAGTCACAACAGGGGTGCCTGCTCTTTCAGGCATTTGCCTGCACAGCATTTGCTTGCACAAGGGCGGCGCTGCCCGCGGCAGCGCTGTGCCAGTGCGGGTTCTGCCACGCCAGCCGCACAGGCAGACGCTGTGCAGCGGGCAGCGTGCGACTCCAGGCAGTGTCACAGACCGGGTTTTGGTAAACATGCGGGGCCCGCGCCCCGCCGCGCTGGCGGAGGAGCGCCCTCCTCGCAGTGCGCGCGCCAGCCGCACGGGTCACGGCGCCGCGCGCCGCACCTGACGGGCTGCCTTGCGCGCGCACAGCTACCGCGGGTACGGCCTGAGCGAGGGCTCGCCCAGCGAGCGCGGGCTGCAGCAAGACGCGCAGGCCGCGCTGGAGCACCTGCTCACGCGCCCAGACGTGCACCCCCGCCGGGTGCGCGCTCGCCTCACCCTAGGACGAGCGCGGCCAAGCACCGCAGTCGTGCACTGTTGCACCTCGGCTGGCACCCGGCGAACGCGTGGCGTCCGTGTGCGCGTGTGGCCGCGCTGGGCGGGGTGCCGGGCGGCGCCGCGGCGCCACATGCAGCGGCGGCCAGCCGACAGGGACCCTGCGGCAGCGCGCCGTGGCGAGCGCGCGGTGCGCGCGCGCGCAGGTGATCGTGCTGGGCAAGTCGCTGGGCGGCGCGGTGGCGCTGCATGTGGCGGCGGCCAACCCGGGCCGCGTGGCGGCAGTCGTGGTGGAGAACACGTTCCTGTCCATTGAGGACGTGGCGCCCAAGGTGGGCCACGGCCGCTTGAGCCAAACATGCATAGCCTGTTGCTGCCTTCCCTGGATACAACGCGGACACCGGTGCCACTGAAGTGCGCTTGATCCACCCAGATACGTGGCTGCCCACGGGGGGGGGAACAGCCTGTCATGCAGTGCACGTGTTTGGCCAGCACGAAACCGCGACACGGGGCAGACACTCAGTGCCCTGGCGCTGTGTCAAGTGTCGGGCGGCGCTGGGGAGCCATGCTGCCCTAGCGCGGTGTCATGTGCCGGGCGGCGCTGGGGAGCAATGCTGCCCTGGCGCGGTGTCAAGTGCCGGGCGCCGCTGGGGAGCAGCTGATGCCGAAGCGGTGGCTCGGTGTGGGACATAGCTGGAGGCCGCACCTTCGGATGGCAGGCCTCGCGCCCTGCGCGGCGGCGGCCCTGATGTGCGGAGGGAAGCCGCGCCCAGGTGCTGCCGATGCTGCGGCCCGTGCTGGGCCGCGGGCGCGTCGGCAACTTCCTCGTGCGCAACAAGTGGCGCAACTACGAGGCCATCCAGCGCTGCCGCGACCTGCCCATGCTCCTGCTGTCGTCGCTGCGGGCGCGCGCCAGCCTGCGGCCCGGCGCCGCGTGCGCATGCTTATCGCATGCGCACCCTGCAGCCGGCGAGCTGGCAGTGCCGAGGGCGGGGAGTGGTGGGAGTTTGGACGCCTGCTTGTCAGCGTGTCACAAGGGCCTGGCTAGTAATCTGCGCTGCCGGCACGCGCTCTTCCTCAATGGCTGACGGAAAGGGAATGCTGTAGCGCCCTGTGAACTTGCCCACAGCTGCTAGGTGCGATGGAGAGTGGAGATCGCGCCGCGCGCGCAGGACGAGGTGCTGCCGCCGGTGCAGATGCGGCAGCTGTATGAGGCGGTGGGCGGCGAGGCGTGCGCCACGTGCCGATGGGTGGAGTTCCCAGAGGTGATGGTAGAGCGCCTGGGCGCCGTTGTTTGCTGAAGAGCGCGTGAATGCCTTTGATCAGAGTGCTCCTCACTGCCGTGGCGACTGGAGGTTGCTTGCATGCCTGGTTGCAGGTGCCGGACAGACCAGAGCAGCTCTGCAGTGTGCTTCAGAGGAGCTTTCGTGGGATGTCTTGCGAGTCTTCATCCACAGCTGCCGTGACGCTGATTTGTAAATTCGTGTGCAGGCGCACCACATGGATACGTACGAGGTGGCGGCGCAGCAGTACTGGCCGGCCATCATCGCGTTCGTGAACTCGCTGGGCAAACCCGCCGGTGAGCATCCCGCTGCAGTGACCCCTATCCCCACTGGTTATGCTGTGGGTAGGTATTGCTGTTTGCATGCATGCAAAGCGTCCGCAGCACCCAGGGTGTCTGCTGGCTTGCTGCAGCAAGACGTGGTGCTGCGCGGTCCACACTTGAAGGCCTGCTGTGTGGTGAGCTGTGCATGCACCGGGGATGCAGAGCTGCTCTTGGGGGTGCCAGCTTGACCAGCAATTCAGGCTCTGCCGCACACAAGCGGCGACCCCCACTAGCAGCCTGCAACAGGGCCCGAGCAGGGTTGCATTATGCTGCCCTGCCAGACAGTGATGTGCTTCCTCAGGTCGACCGACCCCATCCATGCTGGCTCACACCCTGTGCGCTCTCTGCCATATGCTGCACACGCTCAGCACGGCCGCGCACCGCGGCGGCAGAGGAGGAGGCCCAGCCAGACGTCGCGCGCGCGGCCGGCGCCGCCGCGCAGCGGCGAGCGCGGGAAGCCGCTGCAGCAACCCCCGCCCCGCCTGGCGGCGACGGCCCTGCGCCGGACGGCGTGCAGGCCGACGCCCGCTAGCTGCTGCGTAGGCGACTCTGAATCGGGCCTTGGTGCTGCAGGGCGGCGTGCGCCGCTGGGGTGCTGTGCTTCTGGGAACTAGCAGGGCTTGCATGTTTCGTGTGGCCGCCAGTGCAGGGTCGACTGAGCCTGATGTGCAGGACAGACATGCCTTTGTGCTAGCTCAACCAGCCAGCTGCTGGTCAACCGCTGCAAGTGCACTCCCGGGGTGCTTGTACGTATATGGACATTGAGCTACGTGCAAGGGAAAATAGAGCCTAGGGCCGCAGGGTCTGCTGGTGCTGTTCAAGTCGTGTGTGCAGGAGGAGGCGCAGCTCCCTCCTCTGCGCAGCAAGTTTGTGATTACACAGGCACGTCCAGTGATGGCTAGTAATGCCCCTGCACCTTGCGCGCGTGCGGGTGCCCAGTGCGTTCAGGGCATAGAGGGCTGGTTGTGGCCCCGCAGCACGCAACATTCGGCGGTCAACCAGGCAGTGCGCGTGTCGGGCGCGGAGCCGCCGCAGGCGCAGCGGAGCGGCGCGTGCGCGAGCTCCCGCTGCAGCATGCTGCTCGCACTGTTCAGGCGGTTGGCCGCCGCGAGCGCGCAGCACTCCGCCAGGTAGGCTGGCCGCAGGGCGGCCGCAAGCTGCTGGTGGCCCTCCACGCGAACAGGGGTGCCGCCCACAGCCCGCGGGGCGCTGGGCAGAGCGAGCAGAAGCTCCAGCAGGTCATGGTCGGTTCTGCCCCAGCGCTCACTGTAGGCAGGTGAAGACGCACGGCAAAGTCGCACGCAGGAGAGGCACTCACGAATCGACGCGGGTAGCGCGTGACCTGAAGCAACGCGTGTTTGCCGCGTCACCGTCCCCCTCTGCTTGCCTAGTGCAGAGCCGCATATCTGTACCCGACAGAGCTGCAGGACCGCGAGGCCGGGTGGCGTCATTGCTCAGTTGGTGGCACTCCTGGGCCACCCAACCATCTATCCCGGTACCCACACTGGCATTGACGTCCCTCGCGAGCAGCGCTGGGCCGTCCGCAGCGCTGGGCCGTCCGCAGCGCTAACCTGGCACCTGTCTGCGCCTGAGCGCTCTGCGCGCCGCACGACCCTCGCCGCGGCAGCGGCCGTGAGTGGCCCAGCGCTGCTTGCGGGCGATTTCAATGCCGGATAGGTACCGGGACAGATGGCGGACGACCCAGAAGCGCCACCCAATCGGCGGTGACGCCACACGGCGCCGCGCTCCTGCAGCTCTGCAAAGATACGGACATGCGGCTGTGCACTGGGCGGGTAGAGGGGGACCGGGAGGCGGCACACACGTATCACTTCAGGTCGCAACCCAAGCACACCAGTCACATGATCACCTCTCTTGCAGGCCTGCCGTGACTTTCCACCTGTCATATAGGGATGAACGAATGAATTACAACCGTGTATCAGCCAACTTTGGCTGCTGACGGGCGTGGGGGTAGTGCGCGCGCGCACAGCGGCAGGACAAACCTAACCCTTGCATATTTTGAATATGCAAAGGGAAGCCTCTTTTCTGACCATTGATTTACTGCTTCCCGGCGTAGGCTGGCAGCCAACACTGGGCGCTACATTTGGTGCTGGGGTCACGCCAGGTCTGTGCCTTGTCCAGTGTCAAGCAACTCTGAAGTGAAGATCTGCGCTCTGTGGAGCCCCAGGGTGGTCAGCAGCGCACCAACAAGGCAGCAGGTCTGCCAGTGACGCGGCCTCGAGCGTCTTGCTGTACACGGCGCCTGCACCAGTTTCCCAAGCCGGGGCGGCTCCCACGGCACCCCAGTGCTGGACGTTCCCTGTACAGGGCGCGCCGTAGCGTCCTCCTGTTGCGCTATGGCAAGAGGGACGCAGACTGCGCCTGCAGGCGAAGTCCGCTGCGCCCCCTGCAGCTGCTCGCCAGGAGCGGGGCAATGGGAGGGGCGGGCTTGCGGCGGGCGCAGCAGCCCACCTTGTGAACCAAAGCTGGCGTTGCCACGCTCCCTGGACAGCGCCTGTCAGCCTGGGCGGCGGCGCTGGCGCCGAGCAGCGCCATGGCCGTTGAGCGCACCCCATGCCGCGTTGCTGCTGGCAGCACTGTTGGCTGCGGCGCTGCCGGCTGTGGAGCCCGCCACACGGATTGTCATCAGAGCAAAGGTGTGCGCCCTGCTGTCTTGGCCTGCCGGCGCTGACTGTCGCGCACGCGCCTGACGTCTGGCGCGCACGCTGCAGACCGGGCCGGGCGACGACGACGTGCTGCTGCCGCCCCTGATGCCTCCCGGTGCGGCGTCTGCTCTCTGGCAGTGTTGGTCAACGGCCTTGGGTGAAGTCAAGAGCCCGGGGCAGACGAGCAGGGCTGGCGGGGCCGCTGCAGCTGGGCTCTGCGCACGCACCCTAGCCTGGCATATGTTGATCAGCCACACGCGCGCCCTTTTGCGCGCACCGCGCTTGCTTGCGATTGCACCTTGACGTGAAGCATATAATTGCCGCTGCCTAATCCCGGGCTCAGCTGCTGTGCGCTCTTCCGCTGGCTGGCACCGACTGGTCAACAGCGCAGTAGCCTGGGTAAACGCTTGACCATGCTCCCGGGTTCAGCTGCTGTGCGGTGTGCTGCTGGTTGGCACTGACGTGTCAACAGCTCAGTCGCCTGGTCAACAGCTCAGTCGCCTGGTCAACAGCTTGTTCGCCTGGTCAACCGCTTGACCGGGCTCGCGGGCGCCATGCGCCAGGGCTGGGCATGTACGTGCGCTACGCGCTGGCCGGCGCGCTGTGCTGCGCGCTGACGCACGGCGCGGTCGTGCCGGTGGACGTGGTGAAGACGCGCATGCAGCTGGAGCGGGGCGTGTACACGCGCGGGCTGCTGGCCACCGCGGCGCACCTGGTGAAGGAGGAAGGCGCGCCCTGGGCGCGTGTGCGGGCTCGGACAGAACTGCCCCAGAACTGCCTTGCCAAAGTCATGAGCGCGAATCTTGCTGGCTGCCGCTGCGCACCTGGGAGAGAAAGTTTGTCTCCACACGAGCCGGGGGCGCGGTGGGGGTTTGCGTCTGGTGCCGGACAAGCTCATGGGGCCAGGCTCCACACTGCCACCACACCAGTGCCGCACTGTGCCTCCTGACTGGAAGGAGCGCCTCGGCAGGGCTGGGCGTGCTGGCGGCGGGCGCGGGGCCGACCCTGGTCGGCTACTTCCTGCAGGGCGGCCTGAAGTTTGGCGGGTACGAGTTCTGGAAGGACGTCATCGCGTCGCTCGCGGGCGCCGGCGCAGTCGCGCGCTGCGCCGCGCTCGTGCACATGGTGCGCGACACGAGCACTGGATTAAATAACGAGGAACCGACCGAATGCGGACGTCTGCACGCGTCCCAGGGAGGCATGCGCACAGCCTGGTCGCGGGCCCACCCGGCCGGGGCCGCCGCGTTCACGAGTGTGGCAGCGCCTGAAGAGGCGGCCGGCCTGTCCCGGCGCGCAGGCGGCGAGCGCGGTTGCCGAATTCTTCGCCGACATTGCGCTGTGCCCGCTGGAGGCGGCGCGCATCCGCCTGGTCGCGCAGCCCGGGTACGCGCCGGGCGTGGGCGGCGCGCTGACGCGGCTGGCGGCCGAGGAGGGTGTCGCGCGTGGGCTGTACGCCGGCTTCGGGCCGATGCTCTTCAAGCAGGTGGGCGGGGCCCAAGCGCTCAACCTGGCGCCCCTCGTCGTCTTCTTGCGTGCGTGCAGCGACGGGGCTGCCGCGCCCTGCCCCGCGCACCGCGCTCCTAGGAGCCTGACCAGCGAGCCTTGGCGGCACCACAAGCTGCCGCCTGCCTGCGGGCAGCTTGCGGCGCCTATAGCAGCGAGCGCCGCGGGGCCACGCTGACGCTGCGGAGGCGGCTGGGAGGCTAGGCAGAGCGAGGGCCGTCCCGAACCTTGCGCGTGCGCCCAGCGCGCGTCGTGCGCTGCCGCGCAGATCCCGTACACGGTGGCCAAGTTTGTCGTCTTTGAGCACGTCGCGCATGCGCTGCATGCCGCGCACGCGCTGCACGCCGAGGCCTTGGCCGCGCTGCCGCTGCGGCCCGGCGGCCCCCCGGGACCGCCCGCTGGCCACCCCGGCGCGCTGCCCGGCGCGGCGCTGTCGCCGGCCGCCGCCGCGGGCATCAACCTGGCGGCCGGGCTGGCGGCGGGCTGCGTGGCGGCGCTGGTCTCGCAGCCGGCGGACACGCTGCTGTCGCGCATCAACTCCGCCAAGGCCGCGCCGGGCGCGCCCCGCCCCCGGCCGGGCGCCCCTTCAGCAGGCAGCCCCGGCTCCGATGCTGCTGCAGCCCCTGCCGTCCGTGCGACGCGCTCTGCTCGCGCGCGGCCGCTGCTGCAGCCTCTGTCGGCCCAGTGGGCTCAGGCCGGGAGCCGCAGCAGCGGGCGCAGGCAGGGAGGGGGCAGCCGCACCGCTGCCGGCGGCGACGCACAGCAGACCACAAAGCACGCACGAGCCGCTTGCGCTGGCATGCATGCACTCTGCATGCCCTTGCCGCGGAGGCGCGCGCAGCGGTGTCGCCTCTGGACAACAACCTCTAGAAAAAAGAAAATAAATGGGCGCCCGCATGCGTGCCGAGCAGGGGTGGCGCTGCGCGCAGGCGAGGAGAGCACGGGCGCGCGGCTGCTGGCAATCGCGCGCGAGCTGGGCGCACGGGGCCTGTTCGCCGGCCTGGGCGCACGCATGGTCCTTGTTTCCGCCATCACCGCCAGCCAGTTCGCCGTATATGGCGACCTCAAGCGCCTGCTGGGCATCGAGACCGCGCACTGACCCGCGCTGGGCCTCAGGGCTCCAGCCTGGCGCATGGGCAGGCCCGCCGCGCTGACTTGTCTCTCCTCTATTGTGCGCAGCGCCGCCCTGTTGCGCATCGAGCTGAGTCGCGCCCTGGAGGCACGTCCGGAGCCAGGCGTTGCATGTTGCACATAGGCATAGTCAGCGCCTGGCACATGGTCCAGCTCACCGTGACGACTTTGCCAGTGTGCTGTGTACAGCAACAATGTCTGTGAGGCGCTGCCTGGTCGAGGCGCTGCATAATCAGACTTACCCATTTACAGTTACATTTGGTCCTGGTGCTTTCGGTGCGTGGTAGCGTTTGTCCAGTCGCCCACTAGGCAGGTTGTCTGTGTGCTCTAGGAGCGTGTTTGAGGGGCACGCAGGAGTGAATAGGAGGTCGTGTGGCAGCGCGCTGGCCCCCAGCTAGCTAGACCCCAGCGGGCGCGCAGGCGCTTCGTATATAACCCCCTATCTAGCATGACCCCAGCGTGCGCACAGGCGCCCCGTATACAACCCCAGGCTGCGTTGTGGCGGGCAGGGGGAGAGGTGGTTGTCATGCCTGGACTGCCCGACACCGCAGCCTCAGGTGCGGTGTCAGGAAGCGCGCAATGTGCCGAGGCTCGCTGGGCTGCCGCTGTGCCATGCAGGCCTGCAGGCAGCGAGCGGGCGGGCGCCGTTGCCCTGCCTGCCTTTCACTCATGAGCCGTGTAGTGGCATGTGGTCTGGCCCAGGCTCTGCAGCTCGCGGGGCTGTTTGCATGTATCCGCCAAGGTCTCAGGCCAGGGCCGTTTCGCCTGCGTGAGGAGCTTGAAGGATACATGCATGGAGCAGCAGGGTTCAGTCGGGTGGCTTAAAACGCATGCGTGCGCGCCCCCGCGCGCCAATACAGGAGAGTGCTGTCTGCAGGATGGTGTGTATAGTGGTGTTCCAGCCTTTTTCAGGAGTCATGGCACGGTGCTCGCATGCAGGGTGCACCCGAGCAGGCAGATACTCGCCAACTTGTAAATACAGGCTTAGCTGCCGCGGCATGCTTGCTCTTCTTTGCATGCTACCACTGACAGGCTTAGCTGCCACGGCATACTTGCTCTTCTTTGCATGTTACCACTGCTGCAATAGAGGCCACCAACAGCCATGCGCGTGCGGATGATGGCTACGCGAGCGGCTGCAGCCGTACATGCTAGCCAGCAACGTGCCAGGAGCCCTGACCCCCGGAGCCTGAGCCTGGAAGTGGAACGTGACCTAAGCCGCTCAGCGCAGACGCCTGGGCTACCTGTCCATAGCAGACTCCTAGGCTATGTAACCCAGCAGCAGCAGGCGAGCATGGAAGCAGTTTCTGCGCTCGTCCGGCGCCCGCGCTGGAGCTTGGCATGAGGCTACAAGAGGTTGTGCGGCAGAGAGGAGTGTGTGCTACAGGGACAGGACTGCCGCGGCGTTCGCGGGCGCCGCGGGAAGCGCTGAGCGTGCGTTGCTGGTGCACTTGCAGCTAGTGCATGAGCTTCTTTGGGAGTAGCGTCTCACACACTTAGTGGCGTATGCAGTGGCTTTGCATGGCCACATGACCGTGGTGGTGGGGCATGCAGTGGTTGTTCGCGGGGTGAGAGGGGAGGTTGCGGGCTGTAGAGGCAGCTGCTGAGCTGGGCAAGGCTGGCATTGCGCCCATGGAAGGCACAGGCCTACATCACGATTGGTCACGCAGCAGAGGCATGGACCCAGACAAGTGTCTGTGCTTATGCCCGGTGAGCAGGCCCATGGGAGGGACGAGCGACCCATGACAATCAGCTCTGGCAGACACACATATTTGACAGCAACCAACATTTGAAAGCGTGGCAAGCAGCTTTCAAGCGCAGAGGCGCCTGCATGCCTGCCTCTCGTGGGACTCCTCTCAGATGCCCCGCCAGCTGGCCGTGCAGACATGCACACAAGCATGATCGAATGCATATACGCTCATGAGTGCTGCTTCAGCAGCGCGCTGGCCGCGCTGACGTACACGTTGCCGCCATCCGCGCCCGCATTGCCGAACAGCCGCGGCTGCGTCAGAGGGTCCAGGCCCGCAGCATACGCCACCACGCCTGCAGCAAAGGCGGCCGCCACGACGCGCGGCCGCGCATGCTCCGCCACGGCGCCCAGGTCGGGGAAGCCCAGAGCGTTGCAGAGCGCGTGTGCGGCGACGGGCGCAGCCTGCATGCGCTGCCCGGGTCAGCCCCTGGCTGCCTGGGTGGCTGCTTGCAGGCGAGGCGAGCAGAAGCCACCCCTGGGTTACTGCGCAGCGGCCCAAGGCGTCTCCGCCAGGGTGTGCGCATATAACAAGAATTCGCTGTCAGGTGTTCAGCAGGGCTACTGCACGCTCGAAGCAGGTGAGCCGCGCACCAGGTGCCCGCTGCGGAGGAGCAGCCATGTTGCGAACCAGCCAAACAGCGTGGTGTAGCCAAACTGGAAGGCCACCTGCGCGCCAGCAGCCTCCGTATGTGAACGGGTTCCAAGGCGATGTGGCATCCGCTCAGCAACATGCTGTTCAGGCTTCCTTCAGTCGCTGCCTGTGGGCGCAGTCGGGCCACAAGCCGCGAAGGAGCAACCACTGACATGTGCGCCCCTGGCAAATCGCTGCAGGGCAGCACACGTCATGCTCTGCCCTCTGAAACGGACCCGCTGCATTGAAATGCATGTGCCCAACAGCGCACCTGCCCACTAAGGCAGTGCGCCGGGGGCGCATGGGGTGCGCTCGCCATGCCGGACGCGCGCGACAGCGCATGGGGTGTTGTGCAGGCGTGCGCCACGCCGAGCGCGGGCCGCAGCATACAGAGCAAGTGGTGCAGGTGTGCAGGCTCATGGGATGGGGCGGGTCTGGGTATGAGCCGGGCGCGCGCCATGCAGAGCGCGGGCCGCAGCGCGCAGCCCTGGTGCACCACGTGCTCGCGCAGGTGGTGCAGGTGCGCCACGCCAAACAGCAGCGGCGTGGCCAGCACCGTCGCCGCGGCGCTGCACCCCTGCGCCGGGCGCGCCGCCTCAGGTGCACGCAGGCAGCGGCGCCCTGGTGGCGCAGAGGCGCGGGCGTATACTTAAGAAAACGAAGGCTGGTGTGCACAGCTCCTGCTGGACAGCCTCCGGGCCCTTTCGGCAGATCCAGGCGAGAGCGTCGCCAACGGCCAGCACATGGCTGATGCCACAACCCCCGCGCCGACCGGCCGCGCGCCTGCGCCAGGAGCAGCGGCGCCATGCACGCCCGGAACACAAACTCCTCCGTCAGCGGCGCCACCACCACGTTGCGCAGGACCTGCCGCCGCGGGCGTCCTCGCTCAGCGGGCGCGCCTGCTCGGAAGGCGCATGCAGCGCATCTTTGCGCAGCAGCGGCTCCACTAGCTGCATGTCCAGCACGTCACGCCCGTGCGCACACAGTGTGGCCTGTGCTGTCTCAACTAGTCCAAGCTGTCAGGGCAGGGCAGCGCCTGCGCTCTTCAAGAGCCTGCGCTCGGGAGGGAGGCGCCTGCAGGGCGCGCCTGCAGGCGGGGAAGGCGGAGCAGGGTGGGCCGCGGGGCGCCAGGGCGCGCCTGCAGGCGGGGAAGGCGGAGCAGGGTGGGCCGCGGGGCGCCAGGGCGCGCCTGCAGGCGGGGAAGGCGGAGCAGGGTGGGCCGCGGGGCGCCAGGGCGCGCCTGCAGGCGGGGAAGGCGGAGCAGGGTGGGCCGCGGGGCGCCAGGGCGCGCCTGCAGGCGGGGAAGGCGGAGCAGGGTGGGCCGCGGGGCGCCAGGGCGCGCCTGCAGGCGGGGAAGGCGGAGCAGGGTGGGCCGCGGGGCGCCAGGGCGCGCCTGCAGGCGGGGAAG
>JAABUZ0100009118.1_pt1 | contig 11453 bp, 11 predicted proteins | sample 5562091 | NCBI WGS metagenome assembly JAABUZ01 (sample SAMN12813069, study PRJNA571459) | rock metagenome | isolation source: Antarctica rocks | place: Antarctica: Victoria Land, Linnaeus Terrace sud | collected 2015-12-21
AGCGCGCTGGACCCGCACCGCGCCGCGCATCGCGGCTTGCCCTGGCCCATCCTGGCCGTCTGGCGCGTCTACCGCAACCATCGCGTCTTCCCACGCGGCAAGCGTGCCGACCATAGCCCGCTGGATCTCTCCGGCTTGCCTGCCCCGCACTGGCTCGACGCCTTGGGCTATGGCCGCCTCAGGAGGTCGACAACGACCGCTGAATTTCCCGCGCGCCCTGCGCGAAGTGTCAACACATTAGCCGCCTGAAATGAACCATGCCCTTTTGAGCGTGACAAAGGTGGGAGCTGAGGTAGGGCATGCAGTATGTGCGCCAGGCCCCAACTATTACATACTGCGCTGTAACACCAGGCCGTCAATTGATATGCCATAGCTGAAGATCCTCATCGCCCGCATTCGCGAGCGTGTGACCGTCTGGTCTTATAGCCACAGCGTACATGACCGCCCCTGTGACGCCAGTGAAGGAGACGCGCCACGTACGCGCGATGATGCGCCAGAGCAGGACGGCGCCGACGTGGCTGTACTTTTCACCGAACGCGCCGGACACGAGCGTCCCGTCATCGTTGAAGGCCACCGCATACGCCGTGTGGTCCGCGGGGCCGAACAACGAGTACCGCGGCACAGTTCATCGCGTGGCGATTATATGCCATAATCGCCACAAGTGCGCCCGATTGTGGCGGTTATATGCCATAATCGCCACATGGAACGCCATGGGTAATGTCATGGCGCATGGACAGGCTTCGGAGTGGAAGGATGGGCGGCATGGATTCAGCATACATGCGGCATCTCATCGCTGGCGGTGAGACCGCCCTTGTAGAGTTCAAAGTCGCGCCGCCACGCGTTGTCGATCTGGCCACGCGCATCTGTGGTTTCGCGAATGGCGACGGCGGCTCCATCATCTTAGGAGTCGCTGACAGGACGTGGGACGTGGTCGGGGTCAAGGACAGCGCCGCCGGTGACGCGTCTGTCGTCGCGTGCCGTCGTGCCTCTTACTCTCTCAGGCCGACGTCGCGCCCCTGCAGCCTGGGTGGGAGAAAAGGTTGATGACGCGATCGTGTTGATCGAGCGTAGGCTCTATCAATATGTCGCTGGATATCTTGATGATAACCGTGCCTGCGCAAGGGCAGGCCAAGGTGCGCCTGTTGTAGGCCCGCCCCCTGTTCTCGCGTGGAACGAGGTCGCGCGCCTCAGCCGCACGCGACATGACCCCCGCCGGGTGGCAGCGATCCGTCGCCTGCGTGCATACGAAACGGACGAGCGAGCGACGCTCACGGAGCAGCCGCAGGGTTTCCGCTGATGGATGGCCGTCGATGTTCCGCGTCCCGACGGAGATAACGACGTAGCGCGGGTCGACCAAATCGAGTACGTCGGATACATGCACGGGCGTAGTGAAACTCGCGCCGTGGTGCGGAAACTTGAGCACATCGGCCTTGAGATTGACCCCGCGTTCCCTCATCCAGCGCCATGCGCGGCCCTGCGCATCGCCCGTGAGCAGCACGGATTTGCCTCGATAATCCAGTCGCATGACAACCGACGTGTCGTTGATCCCACCACCGACTGCGAGCATGTCCGTAAGATCCGCCTTGGCCGGATGAAGGATAGTCACTTCCAGCCCACCGCCGAAGCTCATACTGCGGTCAGCGTAGGGGTCCGGGTCCGCGCTAATCCCGTCCCTCAAGCGTAGGGCCATATTTGCCAGTAGATGTTTGTGCTTCGCTTGCTTCTCAGGGTTCGGGTCTATAACCCTATCGTTGAGATACGACAGGCGTTCTACGCTGCCCCCGTACGCGGTTCGGAAATCGGCGATAAGCTTTGGGACATCGCCCGCGTGATCCTGGTCAGAATGGGTGATGATAACCCACTTGATGATTGTGATGTGAGCGTCTGCCAGGTATGCAAGGACGGTCTCTGAAGCCCCAGAGGGGCAATCGACCACGATGGCGCTGCTTTCCCCCGGCACGAGGACAACAATAGCATCACCTTTGCCGACATCTAGGAAAGCAACCACTAACGGGTCGGGTTCAACGGGCTGATGCATGTGCAACGCTGTATGTGGCCCCAGGCGCAACATCGTATAGGAGAGGTATCAAATGGCCTGGGTCGTTCAGCAGGCCAGTCAGAGCATCTTCTGATAGGTACGCGTAGTCCAGGGGACGATAGTTGGTCAAATGCTCGATAGGCACATCATCGGGGTCGCGGCCGTCCCACGGCGCATCTGCCTGAAAATCCTGGTTGTCTTGCAGTAACCAACCAGGCATCTCATCCAGAATAGGAATATCGAAATCCTCGTCGTCGTTATAGCCACTGATCCACAGGCGTATATGGCGTGCGAGGGCATTGATGTGGAGAACTCGCCCGGTAATCGTCACATGGCGCGCTTGCGGTGTATCATCTGAGGCAACAGTAGGTGCAGCCGTCGCAGTCCACTGGCTACCAGGGCGACGAAATTGCGAGAAATACTGATAGATGTGCTCTCTCAGTTCATGGTCGATTCCGAATGCATCGAAGACGATTGCGTCGATCTGCCGCACGAGTTGTTCGACATCCGCAGCGCCCCCCTCGGCCACAGCCCCGAGGTTGAATGCATCCTTCTTAATGTTCGTGATCACATTGACGAGGCGAACCACTTCGTCGCGTTGCTCCACACTGAAAGACGGATAGGGCATATCCTCCAAGGTTTCACTGGCAATCCACTTTCGCCTGTTGCGTGCGTCGACCCACGCATTGGCCATGGGACTGTTAAGGACCGCTGCCAATTCCTCAAGGGACGCGCCAACGTCACCAATGGGGATGATGCAGTAGAGATTCTGTCTCGGGAAGAGACCGATGTCGTCAACCGCAGCGTATAGTTTCCAAGGGCTGCCTGGGAACCTGCTGGAGTTGACGAGGATTTTGGCCCGCGGGGCGGCGAAAACTCGCTCGAGCCTGCGCCGAGGACGCTCCAGGTCGCCGGGATATTTGATATACCGTAGAGCTTGCTCACCCCATCTGATCAAGTACGGTTCCATATGGGTGGGTCCATTCAGCCATGGTCTGAACTCCTTTGACTCAATGGAGCTGAGTTCCTCACGTTCCTTGCCAGTGATGATACCGTTGCGCACATACGCCACACGCCCTAGGCGTGTCCTCGCCGCTGCCTCTACAGTTGACCATAAGGACGCGTCGAACGGGGATGCATTCATACGGGCGCGCTGATCGTCAAGCCACACACGCTGTGAGGGCACGATGAAGGAATACGACGCTTTCCCGGTGAGCCTGAAGGCGGCGTGATCGGCTGGTGCGCCCGTGACGCGCTCAACACGAACCGGGTTCATCCGCCGGACCCCGACGGGCCGTTTCCTCGCTAGTATAACGGCAGTCGCGACATTGGAAGACGGGAACATTCCCTCGGGCAAGTGCCACACCTCCAGTAGTTCGCATTCGGAGAGCAGACGCCTGCGCGCGCCCTCAGTGCTGTCGGCATCAAGGAACGTTTCGGGGAGAATGATTCCCATCAGACCATCCGGTGGAAGGAGATCGAGATACTTCTCTAGGAACCGAGCGGCCAGTTGCTCGCGGTGGCCGCCAACCGATCTGTCATCCTTGAAAGGTGGGTTGCCGACGATAATGGTGGGGCGAGGAGCGAAGCCGCCTTCATCGATCTCCAAAAAGTTGCGCGCTTTAATATCCCAGCCGTCCTCTGACGGGACACTGAGTAGGAACAGCGAGAGCTGGGAAACCTCCGTGGCGAATGGATCGACGTCGACGCCGTGGAGATGGCGGACTAGGTAGGTATGGCCCTGCTCCCTGGTCAGACCGGTCGGCAGCAACGCGGCCAGGCGCTCGTAGCCCGCAAGCAGCAAGCTGCCAGATCCACAAGTACCGTCGAACACAGTCCGATCGCGCGGCGGAATCTCCTCTATCGGCAGCCGGGAGAGCATGCGCCTGGCCAGGTGTTGCGGCGTGTAATGGACCCCGAGGTCACGGCGCAGATCGTCGTCCACAAACGCGTTTTCGTAAAAATAGCCGAGCAACTCGTTGGTGAAACTCTGGAAAGTGAGGTTGCGCCGCAGGCGATCGTGCATGCCATCGGCCACTTCGTTCCCGACCGCAACGACCCGGCGCACGTCGAAGTACGACTGGAACGACCGGCGGGCTTTGTCAATGAGTTGCCGAGCGGACCGCGACCTCTCCCGATTACCTAGCAGGCCTTTATCCTCGAGAATCGCGGCAGCAAGGAGTTGCAGCGCGAAGCGGGTCAGCCGGTAGAGAGCGCTTTTCCTAGCTTGCGGCGCATCGGGAAGCTTTCCCCTCCCATAGCTCACGGCGTCCTCGAACTGCTCCACCAGCATCGTCCGTGTCGCGTCATAAGCAAAATGGACGAGGGTCGGGTCGACGTCGAAAAAACTTAGTTGCGTGCCGCGCGCCTTCGCCATTGCGATGGAGTCCGGCTGGAAATCTCTCTTGTGGGTCGAAAAAACTTAGTTGCGTGCCGCGCGCCTTCGCCATTGCGATGGAGTCCGGCTGGAAATCTCTCTTGTGGGAGGAGAAATACTCCACTACCTCGTCATATGTTTTGCTTGTGAGTAGCTCCGATGTCCCGTCTGCCCGTACTTCCCATACGTCCGCAGCGTCACGTTCGACGATAATAGCGACGGGGACTGCCAAAAATGAGAGTCGTCTGAGCAATTCCGTGTTGCTAGTGTTCGGTGAAGGACGCCGCACAGCGATGCAAGACGTTTTCAGGTCATGATGGATGGAATCCGAGAACGCGACCAGATCCGCCCTATCCATCAAGGTATGCCCGTTGCGCGCCACGAAGCGATAATCCTGCTCGATGGTGTCGCCTTCGTACCCCGCGCCTCGGAGGCTCTCCCGCACGACCTGGAGCCGGCGATCCGACGTGCTAGCGGTGGTCATCCCGGTATCTCCAGAATGGCGCCCACTACTCCGGCGCACTTTTGGAGCGGCAACTTCATCTTAATTTTCCTATTCCTGGCCTCATAAACCGCCCATCGCTCCCGTCGGCTTCTCGCTATTATAGAGCATAAGTACTATGCTCGTCACTTTTACTGTGGATAAGCTGTGGGTAACTATCCTATTCCTGCGGATATCCATGTGGATAATACCTTACTGACGGTTATCCTGCGAAACAGGTTAAAACAGTGCCTCCTCTGGCTATTTTATGATTCGTACGCGCCCTGCTCGTCGGTGATAGCCGAGGGACTATGCCACCCAGCGGATATCATCTTACGTCCAACATTCTTTGTTTCTGCGGAAAGCTTGCCCTTGTCGGTAGCGTCACTATGGCAACATCCAATACGTGCGGTTATCCCGCCAGGATCTCGCCGCGCTTCCAGAGCGCTGTGCCGATGAGCAGCAGGGCCACGGCGGCGAGCGCGACGGCCAGCGCCAGCGCGCTGACGGCGAGCGGGCCGAGCGTCCCCAACACGACGGCGAAGAGGACCGTGGCCACGCTGACCGGCAGCGAGATGAACGTGACCGTGGAGGAGGCGCCCACGACCGTGCGCGAGCGCGCCGAGATCAGTAGCGCCGCGCCGTTGACCAGCAGCGAGAGCGCGCTCAGGAAGAGCGCCGCCGAGAGGACCGTGCCCAGCGGCAGCCACGCGGCGGCGGCCGGGGCGGAGATGTTGACGCTGGCGACGTAGACGCTGTAGGCCGCCACGACGGTGACGAAGCCCGGCAGCAGTGTGGCCACGAGCTTGCCGCACACGATCGCGCCCAGTGGCGCAGGGGTCGCCAGCAAGGCCGGCAGGGAGCGCCGCTCACGCTCGGCGGCGAAGCCCACCGCCGCGAACTGCGCGCTAAACAGGATCGGGAAGATGCCCAGCCACACCAGCAGGCTCTGCACCAGCCCCTGCAAGCCGGTGACGTGCACCGTGGCGCGTAGATGCCCGATCGTGCCCAGCCCGACGGCCGAACTCAGGCGCATCGCCACACCGACGAAGCCCGCGCCGGCCAGCAAGGGGATGACCACGCCGAAGCCGACGGCGAAGATCAGCATGCGGCGCTGGCTCAGGATACCGTTGACCTCGCGCCAGGCGATGACCCAGGCTACATCCATTACTGTCCCCACGCATTTGGTTGTTCGGCCTCGGCGATCGTTTCCAGGTACACCTCAGAAAGGCCGCGCGGGCGCGCGGCCAGGCTGACTACCGCGGCGCCGCGCCCTACGACGATGGCGATAACGGCGGCGTTGGCGCGCCGCGCGTCGCTCGTGCGGTAGCCGAGCGTGTGCTCCTCCGTGCTTGAGGCGACCAGCGCGATATCGCGCACGCCGTCCAAATCTTGCAGGGCGGCGAGGTGGCCGTCTTGCGGACCCGCCAAAGTGAGCGCGTAGGGCTCGCTACCGTCGGGCAGCCGGCGCAACTCGGACGGCGTGCCCTGCCGGCGCAGGCGGCCGCGCGCGACGATGGCTACGCGGTCGGCCAGCCTCTCGGCCTCGGGTAGGTTGTGCGTGGAGATGATCACGGCGTCGCCGGCCCGCTTGCGCTCCAGGATGTACTCCTGCACGGCGCGCGCCGAGAGTGGGTCGAGCGCCGAGGTCGGCTCGTCGAGCAGCAGCACGGGCGGCTTGTGCAGCAGAGCGCGCGCGAGCGAGACCTTCTGGCGCATGCCCTTGGAAAGGGTGTCCAACGTAGCGCGCCGCTTGGGGGCCAGACCAAAGCGCTCCAGCAAATCGTCCAGGTGGGGCCGCACCGCCGGGGGACGCAGCCCGTAGAGGCGGGCGAGGAACAGCAGGTAGTCCTCCAAGGCCATCTCGCCGTAGAAGCCCGGCTCGTCAAGCATAATGCCCACGCGCGCCCGTACGTTGTCCGCGTCCCGCACGACATCGTACCCGGCCACACACGCCGTCCCCGTCGACGGCGCGAGCAGGGCGGCGATCATCTGCATCGTGGTCGTCTTGCCGGCCCCGTTCGGGCCGAGCAGGGCCACCACCTCACCGGCCGCGACGCGCAGCGACACGCCCTCCACGGCCACGAGCGCGCCGAAGCGCCGGCCCAGACCCTCTGTCTCGATCACCTGTTGTTCGCTACTCACCTGTACATGATAGTAGCTGGACAGCGCGTTGCACCTAGCCCGATCGTGCTATCGTCGCTCCACCGCGCTACGACGGCAGCGTGTCGTTGTGCCCGTCGATCACGGGCGGGAAGGGGACTGGCGCCGTTGGCGTGCTGATCGCCGGGCGGCAGAGATCTTCTAGCTCCGTCCGCACCCGCCCCGCTACCTCGAGAATGGCGCCTGCTTCTCGCAACAGGCCGGCCGTCGCCGCTGCCAGAGCGCGCCTCAGTTCAGCCACGGTCAGGGCGCCCACCAGCGCGCCCATAAATGGGTCGAGGACCTCCTGAGGCAGGCGATCGAACCCCCGTCCATTGCTCCCTTCTAGGCCAAGGCGGCGGCAGGCAAGGGCCAATGCCTGGTCGCGCACTCCGTGTATCCAGTATTCCGCCTGCCACAGCCGTCCCCGTTGGATGCAGATGTGTCCACGTACAGCGTGATGCGCCCCGAGCCCGAAGATGTGTTCTGGCGATGGTGGCGGCGCAAAGGGACGCTCCACCGCAGCGCCGAACAGCAACTGGAACCGCGGCCCGCGCGCGCCGAACTCCGCGGCAGGCGTGAAAGAGAGATCGACCTGCAGTGCGCCGGATAGCAGAAAGACCCGGTAGATCGTCGAGAGAACAGGGAGGTCGAAGAGCACCGCCGCATCAAAGTCAGCTAGAAGGGCCTGGGTCCAGTCCGTGAGGACCGCCTCCACCGGCGTCCCATCCGCGACACCGAAGGTGAGATCGAGGTCGGACCAGCGGTCCCCTCCGCTGGCGGATGACCCAACGGCCGCGGCCGCGACCAGGCGGGAGTCCGACCGCGCCTTCTCAGTAAGCAACTCCCTGACGCGTTCACGATCTTCGACGCTGAACATGATTCCCCCCACATTAAGGGTTCCGAAGGCTTGTCTCGTCCATATCCAAGGTTAGCACACTAACCCTGGGTATGGACAAACCTTACCCAAGGTTAGGGGATCGCCAGACTACTCAGCAGACGATACAAAGATCACTCGTTGGCGACCCGGGACGCGACGTTGAGGCCGTTCTGTAGCGCGAGGTGTAGGCGCCAGCCGGTCGTGTAGTCGCCGGCGAAGAATAGGCCGTCGTGGTCCCGGTTGAGGGTCGCCAGGTCGACCGTCACAGCAGGCTTGGTGTAGCGCCAGCGCGCACCCTACTATCCTCCGAATGTTACTGATGGGACGACATACTCCACTACTGCGCCATTCCTTGTGTGCTGCGCAACGTACGACGGTCGCGGGTGAAAATGGTCTGCTCCGCGATGAATCCGCGACCATTGATAGAGTGTAGGGTCACGCCGTGGAACCCTGTGAGTCCAGCGACATCGTTGACGTGGATGTTGTAGCGTGTCCATGGCGGCACACTGATACGTTCATGTATAACCTTGCCATTCTTGCCGAAGAAAGTGACGTCGATCGGCATTGGAGCGGGAGATGGAGCGAAAAGCAGCAGATACTCGCTCGAGATCCTCGTGTCTCCGGCGGGGAAGTTCCATGTCGTGCCCAGGCCATTGAGGCCGAACGTGTCGGAGCCGGCAATATCAGCATCATTCGGTGAGCCGAAATACTCCGGCCGTTCGACGACAATGGGGTTATCGCTCTGCACGATAGTGGCTACGCTACTGGAAGGTATGACATCATTGATCTTGATATTAGCGCGACTCCATGCCGGCACACGTACTGTTTTGCTTCCCATCGGCGTATGTGTGCGACCATAGAAACTCGCTGTCACCAGCGCGGACGACGCGTTTGGATTAAGGATGGTAAGGAACGTCTGGAAGTGGTTTTCGGTCGTGCCCTCGGCACTCAACCAACTTGTCGCTGGGGTCAATACCCCGGCGCGCGTCGTCATGCCGTATCCGGGCGTCGTCGCGCCGTGCTGTTCGCGCTTGCTGAAAGTGAGCGTACGCTCAACGACAACCGGCCGGTCCGCTGTCGCCAGAATACCCAATGATCGCTTAGGCGCCTCGCTGTTGATGTCTACGACTTTGACAGAAAGTGGCGCAACAGTCACAAGAACACTCTTGCGTGACAGGCCACCCAAAGGTAATAGGCGCAATTGGACGCGCGCAGTGGCGGCGTTAGTGTTGAAAATAGTTACCTGCTCCTTGAACGTCAGACCGGTGTACCCTTCCGCCAAGTACCATTGGGTTGCCGTCCCCGCATTACCTTGTAAGACATCGCCGTCCATGCCGTCGCGCGACAGCGAGAGTCCCGTCGAGATCTGACGATCAGCCTCGATGTAGAGCCCAAACGATCCAGTCACTTGCGTGAGATCCGCGACGGAGACAACTTGATCGGTTGCGGAGGCGAGGGTAACGGTATGTGTATTGGTCTTGCCGGCGTCGGAGTAAAAAGTTAGATGAACCGTGGCGGGCCGGTTCGTCGCGTTGAGCATGTGGATGGATGAGTGTTCAGTCGCCGTTTCAACGCCTCCGGCGTAGTAGAAGCGCGACGCGACAGGGAGCGTCCCCGTCAGCGTCGCCGTGGCCACAACGCGGCTCAAATTGCCGATAGCGCTGACGGTGTTGGCGCCGCGGAGGATGCTATTCGGGATAGCGACGGTAGCAGCGAACGCGCCGCTTTTCGTGACGATAGCGGACGGCGAGGAAATCAGCGCGGCGCCATCCAGCGCGACCGTGACCTGCTCCTGCGCGCCGAACCCGCGCCCGACAACGCGCACACGATCGCCCGGCTCCGCAGTCGTTGGGATCAAGCTAATACGAGGTGTGAGCGCTTGGACAGTCACGCGCGTACGAGCAGTTCGTCCACTGCTGACGCCGTCGGCAATGACGGCGTGGATGCCGACCGTGGAGGTATAAGGGAGCGTGACACCAGTTAACAACAAGCGCCCAGATGAGTTCACCCGTCCCGACGTAGCCGTTCCTGTATTCTGATCGAATAAAAGCCGCACCGTTTCATTAGGCGCAAACCCAGCACCATCTATGGTGATCAACCCGCCGGGATTGATCGTGCTTGGCCTCACGCCAAGCGTCGCCGTGACGGTAGTGGAGACGCCAGGCGTCGCCGTGATAGTAGTAGGGGTATTTGGCGTCGCCATCGCGGCAATCGCGGTTGCCGACGTGGCGGGGCCAGTACCCGGAGGAAGCGCCGTCGATGTAGGGCTGGCGCTTAGTTGGGCAGAGGGCGTCGCGCTTCTCGAGGCGATACTGGTGGACGTCGGCCGTTGTGATGCGGTAGCGGTGGGTGCTGCGGCAAGGCGAGGGCCTGCGGATAATGCTTTGCCTTCCGTGTTCGACGCCAGACAGGGCGCCTGTTGATCGGAGATCGTGATAGGCACAGTATCTGTGATGTTGTCGTCGCGGACGGCCAGCAGCACACCAGCTGCTGTAGTTGCAGTAGGGACTGGAGTCGCACTAGGGCGTGTCGTCACGCTAGCCTTTGCTGCCGCGCTGATCTTTGCCGTTGCCCTGGATTTTGCCGTAGCGGCGGGTTGTGCCGTTGGACTTACCTGCGCTGTTGCCGTTGCATTGGATGCAAGAGGGTTGGGCTCTACGACGTACCAATAGCCATCGGCGTGAGCGATGAGACTGCCACAGACGGTATGCCCCTCTTTATTTGTCGTCGTCGCGGCGGTGAGTGGATTTGTTTGAATTGGATTCCTGTAGTATGCCGCAAAAGGAAACCCAACGTACGCTAAAGACAACCCTACTAACAGCAATCCAAGAAATGAATAGTTTTTGTTGACGATAGTGTTGTTAATTATGATAAGACTAAAGGCGCAAATTAACTCGATAACAAGAGCGTCAACAAAGAAACCATTGAGATGCGTGGCTTGAGTCCCTGTTGCGAAAAGCACAGTCGCGAATATAAGTCCTCCAACAATTATTCCCATTTCCAAGTAATTTCTATCTCGCAGTTCCTTGACAACGATATACGCGCCTACTGTACTCGCTGTTGCTGTTGGAACAGTAATCCATAAGGGGACCGCTGATCCGCCCAAAATAAGCCGTAAAACGGTGTTTGTTTTTACAGCAACAGTTATGAAGCTGGGCGCCTGCATGTAAAGTGTCAGTAACGTTGCAAGGGAAAAAAGGGTGAGTAGGTCGTACAAGTTCCGCTTAACGGCCGGACCACGCCGATGAATCCACCCTTGTATCAACCCCCTAAGAGCCGCAATTCCTGTTAGGAAAAACGTATCTTCTCAAAAAGCCGGGGACGGTATACTGAGGCCAGTAAGTAGGCGTGTCGTGGAGTAGGGCAGGAATGCTGGACGAGCTAGATCTGAGCGGGATCACGGACCCTGAGGCGCGGCGCATCGTGGGGCTGCTGCTCAACGTGATCGAAACGCAAGCGGTTGAGATCGCGACGGTGCGGGCGGAGAACCAACGCCTGCGCGATGAGAACAACCGACTTAAAGGGGAGCAAGGCA
>JAABUZ0100009119.1_pt1 | contig 11453 bp, 17 predicted proteins | sample 5562091 | NCBI WGS metagenome assembly JAABUZ01 (sample SAMN12813069, study PRJNA571459) | rock metagenome | isolation source: Antarctica rocks | place: Antarctica: Victoria Land, Linnaeus Terrace sud | collected 2015-12-21
GCGCTCGCGCACGGCCTGGTCGAGCTTGGGCTGGAGCTGCGCGCGCACGCGGGTTTCGATCGCCGCGGCGTCCGGCGTCTTCGCCTTCACCTCGGCCAGCTCGGTCTCGAGCGCGGTGATGCGCTCCTGCGCCGCCGCCTCGGCCGCCTTCGTGCCGGCGTCCTTCCCGCGCGCCTCGCCGTCCTTCAGGGCCGCGCTGTACATCTTCGAGCGCGCCGCTTTCACGACCGCGCCGCCGTCGTTCTGGAGCGCCGCGGTGAACGCGGCGTGCTCCTCCGGCGGCAGCTCGTTGATGGAGGCGACGATGTCGGCAACGCTGGGCATGGGGCGGGCTCCGGGGCAACGGCGTCTAACGCGACGCGGGCGGGGGTGGCGCGGCTGCGTGACGCGGCAGCGGGGCGAGGGGCGGACGGGGACGGCGGGGCGAACGGGTGCCCACTGACGCGGGGCGGACGAGGGACGAACGGGGGAACACGCGGACGCTACGCGCGCGGCACCGCCGCCGGTCAGGGGGCCAGCACGCACGAAAAACGGCGCCGGCCTGGGAAGGCGGCGCCGTGGGGCGGGGTGGGGGTGGGCGAAGGGTGCGCTAGGGCGGGGACAGGTCGCCGCCCTCGCCGACCGGCACGCCGTACACGTCGCGGTGCAACCGCACCACGGGCGCGTCGATTGCGGCCACGTCGGCCCGCACCAGGGCCTCAAGCTCAAGGACGCTGTAGGTGAGCGTGGCGCTAGGCATCGACAGACTTCCGGCGCTTGGAGGGTGGGGCCGGGGCGTCCGGCACGTAGACGAGCAGGTCGCCGGGTGTCACGCGCAGCTCGCGGCACAACGCGTTGAGCGTTGCCCGATCGACCCGCGCCGTGTTCCCCTGCGCGATGGCGTTGATCGTGGTGAAGCTGATCCCGGTCCGGCGGGCGAGCTCGCTTTGGCTCAGCGGGTCCGCCCCGCTCGCCCGCTGCGCGAGAATCTTCCCGAGTCGCCACTCAACCGCCATCGTCGCGTCTTGGCTCATGGTGGCAAGCTATCGCTATAGCTGATGCTTGACAAGCTATCGTCCTTCCGCTATACTCCCTGACACAAGCACGGGGCGCCGCAGCCCACCTGGACAGTGATTGCGGACGCCCCGAGGACCGAACCCCCGAAGAGAGAACGGACCATGCCAAGCTACTACACTAGCGCCGAGATTGAAGCCGCTCTTCCATGGGAGTATGTCGCCACCGCCCAGAGCGCCGGCGAGTACGTCCCGGTTCGCGCCGCAGAGTACGAAGCGCCGTCCGATGTCGCGTCCACCGCGCCCCGCGGCGTCGTCGTCGCGCCCGCGCATACCGTTGCGTGGCTCGCGCGGAAGCTCCGCGGGTCGATGTTCCTAAGCTTCAACGAGATGGTACGGCGCGCGTTCGCCCTTGGGTTCGCGTCGCAGGGGTGTCGGCTCGACGCGGCGCAGTCGGCGCGGTTGCGCGCGGCGGCTCGGCAGTTGTGGGACGCCGCGCCGGTCGTGGCAGGGATGCCGGGGCGCCTGCTGTGAGGCGCCAGAAGCTGCGCCATTTCTCAGGCGTGTACGTGATTGAGAACGCCATCACGGGGCGCTTCTATGTCGGATCATCGAAAGACGTCCCGCGTCGGTGGCGCGCGCATCGCATTGACCTCCGAAAGGACCGGCACGGCAACAGCCGGATGCTCGCCGACTACCGCGAGCACGGAGCGGACGCCTTCCGCCTGCGAGTCGTAGCAGAACTGCCAATCGAACAGGCGCGAGAGATGGAACAACGGATGCTCAGCGAATCGGTAGGGTCGCCGGACTGCTACAACATCGCGCGATTCGCGGATTGCGGGTTGCGTGGGCACATCCCCGGACCCGAACAAACCCGAGCAAGCGCAGTCACGCGGACAGGCATGACCCGATCACCAGAAGCGCGGGCGCGCATCGCGGCGGCGGGTGCGAAACGCAGGGGCGTACCGCTCTCTCCGGATCGCCGAGCACAGTCCGTCGATGCACTAAGCCGAGCGCGAGAGGCCGTCAAAGAGCGCGGGCACTGGAATGTGGGGAATCCCCGCGGGCACCGCTTGACCCCCGACGACATCGTACGGCTCGGCGCCGCTCGGCGCGGGAAGAAACGGAAGCCTCTTTCCCCTGAAGTCTACGCACGCCGAGTTGAAGCGCTACGCGCTCTCGCGCAGCGCCCTGACTGGCAAGAAAAGATGCGTAACCCCGAGCGTTTACGCCGGCTCTCAGAAGCGGCCCGCGCGCAATGGGCAGACCCGGAACGCAGGGCAATCCTACTAGCTGCCCGCGCAGAGTCGCTGGCGCGGCGAATGAACGAAGGGAGGAGACAAGGATGAACGCGAACACGATCACGGACTACGGCCGCGCCGCGCAACTCCGGCGGTGGGAAGCCGAGCGGTTGGTCGCGGACGCCGACCGCCGCGCCGCCGCGTTCGCCACGCGCCCATGCGAGTGGTGCGGGCACGCCATCGCGGGGGAGCGCCGGGACGTAGCGGGCGCGCCGATGCACGCGGCGTGCGAGCGGGAGTATGCGCAGGATATGGGGTATCTCACGGACGACTTCGCACCGCTCACGCCGAGCGGGATGCTGGCGAGCGACCTGCGGCCGGCGCCGGTGCTCGCACCGCCGCCCGGAAGCGCTGGGGCGAGGGTAAATCGAGCCGCGACTAGACGCGCCTCTTCTTCACTTGACAAAAACAGCACATTTGGTCACTCTACTGGAACCCGATTGACCCCCGTTTCAGGAGTGCCGCAGTGCCGCCGCTAACCTTGCCAACCTGCGCCGGCACCTCGCGGCGGTCGCACTCGGCGGGGCGCGGCGCTACGCACGACGGAGGGGACGGGAATGGCACTCACAGACGAGCAGATCAGGCGTGCGGCCCTGTGGTGGATGGGTGTCGTGCGCGCGCCGAAGTTCGATGCGCTCGGCGGCGAGCGTGACCGATTTATGGAGCTGGCGCAGGTGCTTATGTCGCTGGGCGCGGCACGGAGCCGACCGACCGAAACGCAAATCGCTGCGTTCGGTGGCGCGCTTGCGGACGTCCTCCGAGGCGAGCCCGTCTCGATTGCTTCATCGAGTGGTCGCGCCGAGACGAGCGTGTTTGCCTCGTCTGACACGCTCGTCGTTGACTATCACCCCGACCCGATGCTCGCCCACGCGGCAAGGCGGGCGGGTCTCTCCGAAAGCGTATTGCCGATCAAGACGTCGATGTGGTTCGATGCGGCGCACGAAAGCGTGCGCGTCCGGTACGGGTATGGCGCGCCAAGGCAGGAAGTCGGACCCGACGGCGCGCTGTATCCTCTTGCGGAATCCGCCCCGTGACCGGCCACTGCTGCCCCCGCCGGTGTTGTTGGATACGACGCCGTCCGCCTAACGCTTACCCCGGCAGCGGCGGACGGAACGGCGTCGCGCCCGCCGGCCGCCGCGTCGCCGTCGCCACCCCGCCCGGCGCGCCCGGCGCGGGCGCTTCCTCAGGCACGCCCTGCGCGCTCAAGCCCGACCCGTCGCGGACGTAGTGCTGCGCTAGCGCTGGCGTCGCGTGCACGACAAAAAGCTGCGCGCACCTGCACTGGACATCCGACTCCCCGACATACGCCCACGTCCGCGTGGTCGCGGGGTCGCGGAACTCCGTGCCTAACAGCACGCGCGCGTGGTGCATGCGGTGATGCTGCGGGCGCTCGCGCCCGTCGAGCCGCGTGATCCACTCTGCGGTGACGGTATCGCCGCGCACCGTCCCCTCCGCGACCGTCTGCCGCCACTGCTGATCTTGGCCCCGCCTGGCCGCGTCGAGCGCGAGCGTCCGCGCCTCGGCCTCCGCGCGCCACGCCTCCACCCCTCGCGTGTAGCTCGCGACCTGGCGCTCGACGTCGGCCTCGGTGAGTGGCGCGCCGCCGGACGCGGCGCGCTCGAGCGCCGGATCGTGCCGGCCGTCCCGGAGCGCGCGGGCGAGCTGCGCGCGCAACCGCCCCGGGTCGCCGCTCGCGAGATCCGCGCGCACGCGCGCGACGAGCGCCGCGTCGTGCGCCCCGAGCCCGAGCGTCCCCTGCACCTCACGCGCGGCGACCCGGGGGTTGAGGCCCGCCGCCGACGTGCGCGCGACGGCGTCCGCCACGGCCACCCGCGCGCCCGTCACCCACGCCTCCGTCGTGCCCGCCTGCGCCGCCGCCGCCGCCGTCCGGGCGGCCTGCTGCGCGCTGGCGAGGGCGCGCGCGGTCGACGCCGGGAGGTCGGACCGCAGCGCGACGGCGGGCGTCAGCCGGCCGCCCGCGCGGACGCCCAGGTCCACGGCGGGGAGCGTGCCGGCGACGTCGGCCGCCTCGTGGAGCACCGAGCGCGCCCACGCCCGCGCCGCGTCGGCCACGGCCGCGCGCACCGCGGCACCCGTGCCATTGAGCGCCGCGACCGCCTCGGCGCTGCCGAAGAGGATGTGCAGCGCGCCCTCGACGTCGCCGCGCGCGATCGCCGTCGTCAGCGCGTCGAGATCCACGCCGGCCCGGAGCCGGGCGAGCGCATCGGCGTGCGCCGAGCGCAGCGCGGGCTGCAGCCGGTCGGCCAACCGCGCGAGCCGGAGCCGGGCGGCGGCGTCGGTCACGTGTTAGACGGGATCGTACGTGGCGGCGAAATCCTCAGCGCGGACCGGGTAGTAGCGGTCGGCCACCAGCATTTCGGCCACGACCCACTCGCCGGGGTAGATCTGCACGCGCTGCCCCGTCGCCGTCGTCACGTAGAACGCCGGATGCTGCGTGCCGTCCGGGTTCTCGAACATCAGCGTCTCGACGCCCCGGGGCGGCCGACCCGGGTCGGTGAACTGCTCGGCTTCGACGGTAATCGGCTTCTTGCGAAACTTGGGCATTGTTAGGCGGGTTGGGGGTTCCGTTCCACGATCGGCACGCCGACGTACGGCCCCGGCGTCCGCTTGTGCGCGATGATGCGGCCTGCGACGCGGTCGATCTTCACCCATCGCCGGGCGCGGGGATTGTACAGTTGGACGAAGCGTGCCCGGTCGGCCATCACGCGCCGCACGGCCGCACGGGCGCGGGCCGGCGTGATGGACGACTGCCCGGCAGCGGGTTTGATCGTGCGGAACGCGCGCGGCGTCACGGCGGCCCCCCGTCGACCATGAGGCCACGCGCGCGACACACGGCCGCGGTCAGGTCGCAGACCGCGCCTTCCATCGCACGGCGAAACTGTTTCCGCGCCCACTGCTGCAACGGGGGCGGCGCATCCGGGAACGCCTCCAACAGGTCGTCCATCGCGTTTTTCATCGGCTGCACGGCAAGGTGGACCACCTCGTGCTGCACCACTTCGGCGCGCTCTGGCACGGTCAACGCGAGCCACGGCGCGTACACGTAGAGCGACGCGCGGCGGTACTCGGGATGCATGAACATCTCAGCCATCCCGCCGTTTTCGCCCGCCGTCTGGTAGAACACGCTGAGTTCGCCGCACCACGAAGGCGCCGCCGCCAGGGCCGGATGGAGCGCGGTTTCGATCGCCGGGCGGATATTCGGCGGAATACCGATGTCCCACGCGAGCACGGGCGGCATGTGTCGGCGCGCCGGTCCGGGCACCGGCTGCGGGTCACGCATCGTTAGGCACCCTCGTTGGCCCAGAGCCGCCCGCCACGGTCCAGCCGAGCACGTACCAGCGTACGGCGGGGTCATCGCGGCTGTTCGCCGCGTCCAGCGCGGCCGTCAGCCCGCAGTCGCACGGCATGACGCCGCATCCGGGGCGGTGCTCGGCGTAGGCGTTGGCGATGTCGATGACCGCAGCGAGCCGGTCCTCTGTCTCGTGAAGTCGGTCGAGGAATAGCGGCCGTCGCCCCAGCGGCGGCTTCCAGACACGTTCCCCGAACGCGTTCGGATCGATCAGCGCCCATCCGGCGCGGCGCAACGTGTCCTCGTCGACGCGCGCGCGGTCCGCGAGATCACGCATGGTTAGGCCCCCGGCCGCCGACGCACGTACCGCACGACGCCGAGCGGCCACGTCAGCACCGCCAGCACGGCGGAGAGTGCGAGGAGCCCGACGACGAACCCCGCGGGCACCATGTCGGAGGACTGGCGGACCTTCGCTCGGAGGTCCCGCTCGACCGCGTCGGCCGGGGGCGCGCTGCCTGCCAACAATGGCGGGAGGCGAGAGAGTCCCCGCCACGAGAACGCGAGCCCAGCGGCAACATAGGCGTACTCCGCGAGCCATCGGACCGTGACACTGTTCGGCATCGTCAGGCCCCCTCGACGGCTTCGTACTGCGCCGGGAAGTCGCGCTCCGGCACGACCGATAGCGCGCCGGACGCGTCACGCACGAGCCAGTCGCCGAGCGCGAGCGGCGGCACGGCGGCCGGGCCGGTCACGCGGCAGACGGGGCCGGCGTCGGTGGACGCGCCCTCGGGGTAGTCGATCTCGACGACGTACCCGGTCGGCACGAACCCGGACAGCGCGATCTCGTTGCCGGGGGCGTCGGTGAACTGCAGGGCGGCGGACAGGGCGTTGGACAGGGCGTTGGACAGGGCGTTGGACAGGGCGTTGGACATGGGCGGAAGTTAGACAGCGGTGAGGGCCGCGGTGGGCCAGCGCTCGGTGCAGACGTTGAAGAGCAGCCGCGGCGTGCCGCTGCGCGCGACGAGCGTCGGCGATTCGCCGCCGGCGACGAGCGCCCCCCCGACGACGCGCGAGCAGTTGTACTCGCCGAGCACGCCGAGGCCGGCGTAGCACCCGACGTCCGCGAGCCAGTCGTAGCGGGCGCCCTGGACGCCGTCGCACCACGCGGCCACGCGCGCGGGGTCGACGTGGGGCGGGACGGGCAGCAGCAGCCAGTCCGACGCCGTGCTGCCGGGCGCGCCGGGCGCGGGGTCGAGGCCGGACGCCCACGCGGCCCCGGCGGGCGGGGCGCTGCTGAACGTGCGGCCGTCCGCGAAGAAGAGCGCACAGTGCACGGGCGACCCGTCGACCGCGTGCACGATTTCGAGCGCGGGCGACGTCGGGCGGGTGAGGAAGGCGACGCGGAGCATGGCGCGTGAGGGGCGCGTGAGGCGCGCGTGAGGGGCGCGTTAGACGTCGCCCGCGGCGACGACCGTCTGGGCGGCGGCGGCCGCGGTGGGCGCGCGACCCGGCGGCCGGACGGCCTGCGCGTCGAGGACCGCCTGTTTCTGTGCCGGCGTGGTGCCGCCCGGCATCGGTTCGCCAGGCGCAGCGCCCGGCGTGAGGTGCGGCGCGAACGGGTTCGGCGCGGGGGGCACGGCCGCCAGCTCCGCGTCGATCGCGGCGCCCTCGACGTCGTCGGTCGGCCAGAGCCCGCGTTCCCGCGCCGCCTGCGTGACGAGCTTGGCGGCGAGCGTGCGCGAGGTGAGGCCGGACGCCTCGAGCGTGCCGAGCATCGCGTCGATGTCGTCGACGACGGGACGCAGCTCGATCTCGCGCGGCCAGTCGCTCGTCGCCTGCCACGCCGCCGCGTGCGTCGCGCCCGCCCGCCGACCGACGTAGTAGAACACGGTCTGCTCCCAGCTCGCGCGGTGCTGCAGCATGTGGGCGAGCATGGGGCTGGCGCCGGTCGCGAACTCGACCCGCTTCGACGCGCCCGACGTCGCGGCGTCGGACGTCAACTGCCGGACCATCACCTCCCGCGCCTGCGCGAGCGCCATCGTCACCATCTGCGCGAGCGCGTTCGCGTCGACCAGCGACGCCGACGAGTTCCAGAGCGTCGGCGCGTGCGCGGCGCCTGCCTGTTCGTGCCACGCGGGGACCGGCACGATAATCGAGCCGACCTCAACTTTCGCCACCGTGAGGTTGACCCCGCCCGGGTCGCCTGGGTCACTTCCGACGACGAAGGTGATGCTCCGGCACGCCTGGCTGTAATTCGCGTCGCCCTCGCTCATGCGGTTCATCAGGTTGACGCCGATCTGGCCTAACTCCATGATCAAGGAGCGCGACGTCGGCACGACCGATCCCCGACTAAACACCCCGCCCGCCGCCCACGGCCCGGCCGCGTAGTCCGTGCCGTAGAGCAGGCGATAGAGCGCGGGCGCGCCGCTCGGCACGGCCCCGGCCGTCGTCACCGCGCCGGGGGCGCCCTCGCCCCACGTCCCGTGGGGTGCGACGTCGAGGGCGGCGTCGTCGGTCGCCGCGATGAGCGCGAGCATCGGGATCTCGCCGTCGCAGTCGTCGAACGTGCCGCGCCACGCCGCGCCGTCCGCGCCGCCCTCCGCGGTCGCGGGACGCCGCTCGGCGTCGAACAGCCACCAGCCGCCGCCCGCGAAGTACTCGCCGAACCGCGTGCACCCGCGCCGCACGAGCACGTAGTACCCGAGCCGCGGCCCGCCGGAGGGCCGCCCAGCGCCTAACGCGACGTCGGCCGCGTCGGCGACCGGCACGCGGAGGATGGCGCAGTGGAGCGCGCCGCGCACCACCTCGGCGTAGGGCACGACGCGCGGGCTGTATTCGATCAGGTACGGCCGAAAGCCGTGGGCGACGTCGAGCGCGTCGGCGGTGTCGCCCGGCCGGTAGGCGCGACGCTGCGCGGCGCGGATGTCGGCCAGCGCCGGCATCTCGACCAGCGTCCACCGGTGCCCCGTCGCGCACGCCCGCTTCTGGATGCCGGCCGCGAGACTCCGAAAACTGGCCGCGCCCGGCCCCGTGCCGTCCGCGCCGTCCCAGAACGCTTCGGCGAGCGTGGGCTGGCCGTGCTGATCGGGGCGGTCGCGGAGCTCGCCGAGCGTCGGGAGCGACACGCCCCGGCCCGGCATCGGCGCGGCGCGCTCGAGGTGGCCGCTCAAAATGCCGGCGTGCATCTGCGCGAAGTTGAGATATTTCGCCTGCGCGAGGCGGGCGCGGTAGCCGGTCGCGTCCTCCCCGGTCCACGGCACCAGCTCGCGGAGCACGTGATCCGCGCCCGCGAGCCGCGCCTCGTCGCGCGCCCACGCGGCGGCGCGGGCGCGGAACTCGGCGCTCGTCCACCCGAGGAACGCGAGGTCGACGGCGTCGGCCTCGGCGACGGCGGCGTTAGGCACGGCGTTAGGCACGGCGTTAGGCGCGGCGGTCGGCGCGGTCAAGACGGTCACGGGCGGCGGGTCGCGGTGGCGTAGGCGGTGGGGTCGTAGTTCGCGGGGCGGCGGCGCGGTGTCACGACCCGATAGCGCCACTCGTCGCCCGCGTGGTCCTCGGCCGCGGTGTTCACGTCGTCCCGGTCCCGGTCCGACCGCGGGAGCGTGGGCACGGTGCGGATCGAGTCGAGGCAGGTGTTGAACACGTAGAGCGCCGGCTGCTCGCCGTAGCCGTCGTGGTCGGGTCGGGCGTAGGCGAGACGCTTGCGGATCGCCTCCCACCCCGTCTTGCGCGAGCCCGGCGCTTTGTCGGCTTCCACCCACGCGACGCCCGCGCCCTGCATGTCGGCCCCGATGCTGTTGCCGTTCTCGACCGCGTAGATCGCCGGGTCGGCGGGACCGGGCACCACCCGAGCGCCCCAGGGTTCGCGGCGCTCGCGCGTGCGGATGCCCTTCGCCACGTCGACCGCGAGCATCCGCAGCCCGACGTCAGGCTTGGGCTTCCCGGCCGCGTCGCGCTCGACCCCGTACCACTCCGCGATCCGGAACACGGTGCCGCGCGGGTAGTAGCGCTCGGTGCCGTCGGCGAGGATCGCCGGCGGGCCGTCCGACTCGGCCCACCAGCCGACGCTAAACGGCTTGCTCGAGCCCCAGTCGAACGAGCGATCGACGTACCAACTCGTCGGGATGGCGAACGGCGCGACGATATGGTAGCGATCCGCCCATAAGTCGTCGAACATGCTGCCGGCCGCGATGCTCCAGTCGCCGTAGAGCATGGCCTGCGCGAGCGCATGGTCGTCCATGCCGAGCAGGCGCCCGCGGTACTTCGGGTCGTTCTCGGTCATGCTCGGGTTGTCCTCGAGCCGCCCGGGGATGAACTGCCGGACGAGCCCGCCGTCCTCGTCGGGCATCGGCGTGCACGTGAGCGGCGGCGCGAGGTCGATGAAATCGGCCTTGACCCAGTTGTGGCCGATCTGGCCCGGGTTCGTGCCGCAGAGGATGCGCGGGAACCGCCCACGGAGCCACGCCGGGACCTGGAGCCCGCCGATGCGGACGCGGCTGCGGAGCGTCGTGTACATCTCGCGCGTCCACTGGGTCAGCTCGTCGATCATCAGCACGTGGATCTCCGCGCCCCAGTAGCCGTACACGTCGCTCGACTTCTGGCAGTGCGAGAGGTTGATCACGCTCCCGTTGGCGAACCGGATCTGATTTTTCCCCTCGACGATCTTGACCTCGCCCCGCAGCTCCGCGTCGGCGAGCATCGTGCGGAACGAGCCCGCGCCCGCCATGTGATTGCGGTAGAGGTCGGGAAACTCGCGGCGGAACAGGTAGACCTGCAGGCCCGGCACCCACTGGCACCACGTGATGGCCGCGCGGCGCATGAGGTGCGACTTCCCCGCGCCGGCCGCGCCGCCGTAGAGCACCTCCGTCGCGGACGTCTCGAACGCCGTCCGCTGCTTGGGGTGGAGATCGTCGGGCGTGGGGCGCGGGGCGATGGACACGCGCCGGCGTCGGCGCTCGCGTTCAGCCGCGGCACGGAGGCCCCATCCGGACTCGCGCGTGAGGACCGTCAATCGCGGCTCGCCTCACGGATCACGTCCGCGATGTTGTCGCCCGCCGCGATACGATCGAGCTGCGCGTCGCTCAACTTGGTGAGGTCGACGCTCCCGACGGTGCCGGACGTGCGTTCGCTCCGGTTCGCGCGCGTCATTTCCCACCACTTGATCGCGGCGACGGCGTCGCGCCCGCTGCCCGTCGCGCGCTTGAACAACGTCTCGGCGACCCTGCCGGCGGCCTTCGCTTGACCGCGCGCGATGGCGTCGGCGACCGCCGCCGTGTCGGCCTTGCGGCGACGAAACGTCCGGTCTCCGAGGCCGAGCGCGGCGGCGATCTGCGTCTGGTCGAGGCCGTAGCCGGCCAGGACTTCGATCTGCGCGAGCTGCGCGGGCGTGATCGCGACGCGGGTCGCGGACATCACCCCCAGCCCCGTGTCATTCCGACACTCTTGCGTGTCGGGGCCTTGGCCCTATATTGACTTTCAGACGTCTGGGCACTCCCGCCCGACGCGACCGACCCGCTCTGAGGAGTCCGACCATGACCACGACTCGCGCCGTCGCCTACGGTATGCCCCGCACAGATGCTGCGGCCCTCGTCCGGCGAGCCGCCGGTGCCGACGGGATCCGGGTCCGGCCGATGCCGGTAGCCGATGCCTTCACCTCCGAGGAGGTACAGCCGATCGTCGGTCGCGCATGCACGCTCGCCGAAGTTGAGCGCCTGTGCCGCGCCGCCGGCTATCGCATGGTACGCGCGGGCGGACTGATCGAGGTGAACGACGCGGGCGAACTGGTCATCACGGTCCGGGCCTGACATGCCGAACGACGCGTCGCTCCTCCGCGCCGCCATCGAAGCGTCGGGC
>JAABUZ0100009120.1_pt1 | contig 11453 bp, 11 predicted proteins | sample 5562091 | NCBI WGS metagenome assembly JAABUZ01 (sample SAMN12813069, study PRJNA571459) | rock metagenome | isolation source: Antarctica rocks | place: Antarctica: Victoria Land, Linnaeus Terrace sud | collected 2015-12-21
CGGCGGCGATGCGCTGAAGACGTTCAATATCTCGACGGCTGCCGCGCTGGTCGTCGCGGCGGATGGGCGGCTGGCGGTCGCCAAGCACGGCAACCGGGCGGCGACAAGCAAATGCGGCAGCGCGGACGTTCTGGAAGCGCTGGGGGTCAAGCTGGACCTGCCGCCGGAGCGTTTAGGCCGGTGCATTGACGAAGTGGGCATCGGCTTTTTGTTCGCGCCGTCCATGCACCCGTCGTTCAAGTACGCCGCCGGGCCGCGCAAAGAGATCGGCATTCGCACCATCTTCAATATGCTGGGGCCGCTGACCAATCCCGCCGGGGCGAAAGTGCAGCTTATCGGAGTGTATGATGGGAAGCTGTGCGAGACTTTGGCGCATGTTCTCAAGAACTTAGGCAGCCATCGGGCGCTGCTTGTGCATGGGATAGACGGGTTAGATGAACTGTCGACGCTCGGCGAAACGGCGGTGAGCGAGCTGAAAGACGGCCAAGTCACGTCGTACACGCTGGACCCGGAATGGGATTTGGGGCTGGCCCGCGCAACGATTGAGCATCTCGCGGGCGGCGCAAGCGTCGCGGAGAACGCCGAGATTTTGCTGCACATTCTTCGGGGCAAGGATCGGGGGCCGCACCGGGACATTGTCTGCCTGAACGCCGCCGGGGTGCTGCGAGTGGCCGGCGTGGAAGAAAGCTTGGAAGACGGCATGGAACGGGCGGCGGCTTTGATAGACAGCGGCGCGGCGCTGTCGGCATTGGAGCGATTGAAGGAGTTCACGAATGCCTGAGCCGACGATACTTGATACGATTATCGCCTACAAGCACACCGAAGTCCGGGAGCGGCGGGCAAGGTTGTCGCAGGGTGACTTGATGCCCGATGTCAAATATGCTCCCCCGCCCCGCGACTTTGCGTTAGCGTTGCAAACACCTAAAATTGGGCTGGTAACGCTGATCGCCGAAGTCAAGAAAGCCTCGCCGTCGGCAGGCATCATCCGCGCCGATTTTGACCCCGTGGAGATCGCCAAGACTTACGAAGCAAGCGGCGCGTCGTGCCTGTCGGTGCTGACGGACGAGAAGTTTTTCCAGGGCCGTGACGACTACTTGAAAGCCGTGCGCGAAGCCGTCGCGCTGCCGATTATTCGCAAAGATTTTGTTGTCAACGACTGGCAGATTTACGAGTCACGGGCGCTTGGCGCAGACGCCGTGCTGCTGATTGTCGCCGCGCTCACGCCCGCGCAGATTGCCGACTATCAAGCGGTGGCGCAGGAGCTAGGCATGGCGGCTTTAGTGGAAGTGCATACGGAAGCGGAGATGGAAGTCGCCCTCGGCGCGAATGCCACACTCATCGGTATCAACAGCCGCGATCTCAACACATTCGTGACGGACTTGGGGACGGTGGAACGGCTGGCGGCGATGGTTCCGAAATCTGTGACGCTGGTGGCGGAAAGCGGCCTCAAAACGCCTGCCGACGTGAGGCGCGTGGCCGATGCCGGAGCAAAGGCCATCTTGGTGGGCGAGACGCTGATGCGGTCGCCTGACATCGGCGCGGCGACGCGGGCGCTGTTGAAAAACTGAAGAACCCCTCCCGCTCGTTCCTCGCTCCCTCCCCTGTTAGGGAAGGGCATCAGAGAGGATAAGAGGGCGCGGCAGGAGACAGAGGGCGCGGCAAGCAGCGCCCCTACGGGCTAGGTTCCTTGTCCTTCTCTAGCCCTTCCCTAACAGGGGAGGGAGCGAGGAACGAGCGGGAGGGGTTCTTACCTCCTTCCCGCCGACACCGGCGAGTCTTTCAGAAGCCCGTTCACCTGGCTTTGCGTCGTTTCTGCGATGTCGGCCCCCGGCGGGAAGACGGAAATGGCAATGCAGCGGGAGGCGGATGACAACGGGCGGGTGAACTCAAACACGATGCCGCGCCGGGCGTCGGAGTAAATCTGCGGGTTGAAGCGGTCGGCACGCGCATTGGGAAAACGCCGCCGGACTTCAGCCAGCGTACTGCGCGTCGAGATGCCGCTTTGCGTGTGGAACTGCGGGGACGTAACACGAATGGTGTCAATGGTGACGCCGTCGGCGGGCTTCACGGGAGTATCGCCTATCGCCGCGTTTGCAACCGTATGCACATACAGCGTGTCGGTGCGGCCTGAATGATGTGAAACCCAGACGTTATGGGTCTGCATCATGCCGTTGTCCTCAGCGGCGGGCGTCGGCAGGCGATTCAGCTCCGCCGCACCGTTAGGTCCAAGCGCCGTCTGCCCGACGCGATGGCCCGGCACAATTAGAAAATTACCGGCAGGAGCGGCGCTGACCGAGGCCGTGCCGCAAAGACCGGCAAGCACCGAGACCGTCAACAGTCGCGTATTCATAAACAGTCTCCTTTGCCGGTAAAGACGCACTTACGCAGGCAAATGTTCCGGCAGGGACGACCGCAGGGACGCAATGACCGCGCTTTCGGCCTCCGCCAGCGGCAGGTTCACGGTGCAGCCGGAGGCCATGCGATGCCCGCCGCCGCCGAACTTCTCGGCGATTGCCGCGACATTAATGCTCTCGCGGGAACGCAGTGAAACTCGAATGCCGCCGTCGGCCATTTCCCGAAACAGGATGCCGACTTCGGTATCACGCACGCCGCGCACATAGCTGACAATGCCTTCAGTGTCTTGGTCTGTCGCGCCAAGCTCGGCAAAGTCCGACGCCGTGATAGAAGCCCAGACGATTTTGCCGCCCGGCGTCTGCTGGAGCGACGATAAGGCATGTCCTAAGAGGCGCGTGGCGGCAAACGTGCGGTTCTCGAAAACATTCTCGGAGATAAACGCGGGCGGCGCACCGGCTTCGAGCAGCGCGGCGGCGACTTGGAGCGTATTCGGCGTGACGTTCTGGAACCGAAACGAGCCGGTGTCGGTGATGATGCCGGTGAACAGGCACGTTGCGATCTCCGGCGTGATGGGGACTTGGAGGGCGAGCAGCAGGGCGTAGACGATCTCTGCGGTGGACGCGGCGCGGGCATCTAAAACCCGGATGTCGCCGAACGCGCCGGTGGTGACATGGTGGTCAATGTCTACGACTTGACGCGCCCGGCCGATAATCGGCTGAACGGTCGTGCCGACGCGGGGCAGATCGCCGCTGTCTACCACTAAAGCGAGGTCAAACGCGGATTGGTCCGTCGTCTGCTGAATAAGATCGGCATGGGGCAGGAACTTCAAAATATCCGGCACGCCGTCTTCCGACAGGCAAACCAGCGTCTTGCCGAGCGGGATGAGCGCGAGGGCCAAACCGAGCAAAGAGCCGAGCGCGTCGCCGTCCGGGTTGACATGGCAGGCCATCACGATGGTTTGGCTTTGGTGAATGGCCGCCGCCGCCTCAGCAAGCGGCTGGCCGAGGCCGTCAGGCATTGGCACAGTCATTACAGACGCACTCATTACAGACGCACTCATTGGGATCGTTCCTGGGCGTCTGTTTCCATTTCAATCACTGTTTCCAAGTCGTCCACAGGCGGCTTGGGACGGGCGGCATCTTCGCGCTTGACTTGTTCCAGCACCTCAAACATGTGGCTGCCGCGATCTATCGTGTCGTCGTACTTGAACGTCAGCGCCGGGACATTGATGAACGCTTTGGAGCGCTTCAGCTCTTCCCGCAAAACGCCGTTCGCGCCGCGCAATAAGTTCAGCTTGTCACGCTTGGCGTCTTCGCTCCCCAAAACACTGATATAGACCGTCGCATTTTTATAGTCCGTAGTGACTTCCACGTCGGTAATAGTCAGCAGCCCGTCGGTGAAGCGCGGGTCGCGCATCTCGCGCCGGATGACCTCGGAAAGCACTTCGCGCAATTGGTCCTGCAAGCGCTGTTTTCGTGTGGCGGGCATAGTTTGTTTCTCTTAAAGCAGCTCAATTTCCGAATGCGTCACATCGGCACGCGGATTGCTTTCAATATGGTCCAGCACTTTGTCTAAGACTTGATTGGCATACGCGCCGTCGGTGGCGACGACCGCAATGCCGACAGTGGCCGTGCGCCAGACATCATGGTCGCCGACTTCCGTGGCCGAAATGTTGAACTCGCTGCGAAGATGGGCCAGCAGGCTTTTGAGGACCTGCCGCTTGTCTTTCAGCGAGTTTGCTTCTTCAATGTGCAGTTCCACCGTCAAAAGGCCGATTGTCATAAGAACCTACCCCGGTTCGTTCCTCACCGACCCTCCCTAAAGGGAAGGTGAGGAGTTTAGGATTGCGAACGGGCAGACGTTCACCCGCGTGTTCTTGTCTCCTCACCTTCCCTTTAGGGAGGGTCGGTGAGGAACGAACCGGGGTAGGTTCCTACAGCGTCCGCTCGGTGCGCTTCATCTCGTAGCATTCAATCACGTCCTGCGGGCGGTCGTTGACGGGTTCCATCGGGTCGTAGCCGGGGACCAGAATGCCGCACTCGAAGCCCTGCGCGACTTCGCGGACATCGTCTTTCTCGCGCTTCAGCGTGTCAATCTTGCCTTCGGCGACGAGCTTGCCGCCGCGCCGGACACGGACTAACCCGCCGCGAACCACTTTGCCGGACAAGATGTAAGAACCGGCAATGGAGCCGCCCGAACGGGGCAGCTTGAAGACGGCGCGGACTTCGGCAGTTCCGAGAGGGATTTCTTCGTAGATCGGGTCCAGCAGGCCAGCCATCGCCCGCTTGACATCGTCAATCAAGTCATAGATAACGCGGTACTCGCGGATTTCGACATGCTCGGCTTCGGCCAATCGCTGCGCGGCGGGTTCGGCCCGCGTGTTAAACCCGACAATCAGCGCGGAAGAGGCCGAGGCCAGCAGGACATCGGAATCGGAAACCGCACCGACGCCGGACGAGATAAAGCGGACTTTGACTTCCGGGTGCTGGATTTTCTCCAAAGACTGCCGGATAGCTTCCACTGACCCCTGCACGTCGCCCTTGATAATCAAGTTCAGCTCTTTGTTCGCGCCATCCTTGAATTGCTTTTGCAGGTCTTCCAGCGTCACCGGGCGGCGCGTGTTCAGCTTCTCGTCGCGGGTGGTTGCGGCCCGTCCTTCCGCCAGTTGACGGGCGGCTTTCTCGTCTTTCACCACTTCCATCCGGTCGCCTGCCGCCGGGACACTGCCCAGCCCCAGCACGACAACCGGAGTTGCCGGGCCTGCCGTGGTGACACGCTGGCCCCGGTCGTTCAGCATCGCTTTGATGCGCCCGAACGTCCCGCCCGCAACAATGGAATCGCCCATCTTGAGCGTTCCCTGGTCTACGAGGATTGTTGCGACCGCGCCGCGGCCTTTGTCCAGCTCGGCTTCAATGACGGTTCCAGTCGCCGGTGCGCTCGGATCGGCCTTCGGCTCGATTTCGGCGTCGGTGACGAGCAAAATCTGTTCCAGCAGGTCGTCCAGCCCAAGCTGCTCTTTGGCGGAGACTTCGACTGTCTGCACGTTGCCGCCATAGGCTTCGGGCATCACGTCGTACTGCGTGAGCTGGGTCAGGACATTGGTCGGGTTTGCGCCGTCTTTGTCAATCTTGTTGACGGCGACGATAATCGGAACACTTGCGGCTTTCGCGTGGTTGATCGCTTCAATCGTCTGCGGCATAACACCGTCGTCCGCCGCGACTACGAGAACCGCAATGTCCGTGACCTGTGCGCCTCTCGCCCGCATCGCCGTAAAGGCTTCATGGCCGGGCGTGTCTAAGAACGTAATCTTGCGCTTCTGACCTTTGTTCTCCGGGTCGTCCACTTCGACCTGGTACGCGCCGATATGCTGGGTGATGCCGCCGAACTCGCCGGACGCCACTTTGGCCGAGCGAATGGCGTCCAGAAGCGACGTTTTGCCGTGGTCAACATGGCCCATGATCGTGACGACCGGCGGGCGCGTGACCGGCCCGGCCGGCTTCTGGCGCGGCTTCGGCGCGACGACGGCGACTTTCGGGGCTTCCGGTGCGGTTCCGTTAGTGGCCGCAGGTTTGGCTACCGTAATAATCGTGATGGGAACTTTGTAGCTCTTCGCCAGACGGGTGGTGACATTGGAGTCCAGCCGCTGGTTCAGCGAGGCCAGAACTCCGAGGCCCATCAGCTTCTTCTGGATGTCCGGGGCCGGAACACCGATGAGCTGGGCGAAATCTTTGAGCGTAATGACTTCCGGGACATCCACCGGGTTCGCGGGGATTGCCGGAACTGCCGGAGCAGGCGCGGATACGCCATTAGTGGATGTGCCGTTGGCTGCCGTGCCATTGCTCGGAGAAACGGGCTTCGCGGCTCCGTTGCCATTAGCGGCAGTCGACGCGGCGGGACTTGGCGCAGCAGCGACTGCCACTGCACCCGATCCAAAGCGCTGCCGAACAGTAGTAACCATGGCATCGGGCAGAGTGCTGGAAGCGGTCCGGGCGGGTTCGCCCATCTGCTTCAGCAGGTCCAATATCTCGTTATTGGGGACGTTTAATTCTTTTGCTAAATCGTAAATACGCACACCTGACATAAACTCGGTTCACCTCTTGCTTCTTATTATTTCTTAAATCATAGCGCGGTCGCTCCTATGTTTTGGCCTGTATTTTGGTCTGTCTCTTTCAGCGCCAGCGCTTTCAATTCTTCTCTCAAATCTTCCGTCAGCGTCGCCGGTACCGGGGCCGACAAAGCCCGCTCAAACCGCTTTTGCTTGGCGGCTTTTTCAATGCATTCTAACGCAGCGCAGACATACGCGCCCCGCCCATTGGCCCGGCCGGTCAGGTCCACCGCGACTGCGCCGCCGTCTTTTTCCGGCGCACGGACCACGCGCAGCAAACTTTTCTTGTCCGAAGTCTGCCGGCAAACCACGCAGCTTCGGATCGGGACACGCCGCATTTTCATCGAATTGCTCCGCTACGAATTCGCACCGACAGCCTCGCGCTGAACGAGAAGCCGCGATTCCGCTGCTGCCTCAATTTCATCTTCATAAAAGACATTACCGACGAGCTGCCCGGTTGTCGCTGCAAAATTAACTTCATAAGCAGGCGGCGCTGTTGTATACAGGCAAAAGATGACTCCTAAGCTTCCTGCGGGCAAATAGTCCGTGAGATCTTCAAGAAGAGCAACTTGATCGCCTTCTTGATACTTGTGTGTCATGATGTTCTCCAATCAACGCATTCCAATTTCTCTAGCGAAATCAGGGGCTGTGCCTGCAATCCGCTTAACCTGCCCCCGAAGAAACTTGGCACGCTCTAAGTTGTAAAGCCGGGCCAAATCAGAGTAGGAACCACCAGCCTCCGCTGCGAAATCTTCGTACCATTGTGCTGCTTGTTCGCGGTCTGCCGCCGACATCAGATCAACAAGATCATTGTTGGTGAAGGCATCTGTTGCTGACTTCTTGAGCGGCTTGTATAGTGGCGTCATTGAAGCATCCCTGCCCTGTTATTGCTTCACTTACTCTTCGTCCTCGTCGTCCAGCATTTTCAGCATGTCGGCGGTGATGGTGACTTCATCGCCGTAAGCGACGGCATTGTCATCGCCTTCCGCTGTCGGCAGAACAAACGCATCGTCTTCCGTGAAGGCGGCGCGGGCGGTTTGCCCGGTGCCGCGCTCCTCGGCTTCCACTTCCTCGGCGGCGCGGGTGAACGCGGCTTTGGCTTCCTGCGATTCGGAGCGGATGTCAATGCGCCAGCCGGTTAAACGCGCGGCAAGGCGGACATTCTGGCCGGATTTGCCGATGGCAAGCGAGAGCATGTTGTCCGGGACCAGCACAAAGCACGATTTCTTGTCTTCGTTGACTTTAACCTGCACGCTTTTCGCTGGGGATAAACTCTCAGCGACAAACTGCTTGACGTCGGCGCTCCAGCGGACAATGTCAATTTTTTCGTCGTACAGCTCCGCTACGACCGCCTGCACCCGTGCGCCCCGGTGCCCAACACACGCGCCGACGGGATCAATCTTGTCGTCTTCCGACGCCACGGCGATCTTGGAACGCGCCCCGGCCTCGCGGGCCACGCTTTTGATCTGCACCGAGCCGTCGGCGATTTCCGGCACTTCCAGCTCAAACAATCGCCGGATGAGGCTCGGATGCGAGCGCGAGACAATCACCTGCGGGCCGCGCGTCGAGCGCTTGACTTCCAGCAAGTATACCTTAATCCGGTCGTTAAACCGGTACGGCTCAGTCGGGACCTGCTCCTGCTTCGGCAGCAGCGCTTCCAGCTTGCCGATATTGATGTAGACATTGCCCATCTCGGTGCGCTGGACGATCCCGGTCGCCACTTCGCCGATTTTGGCATTGTACTCGTCAAAAACTTTTTCGCGCTCGGTTTCCCGGAACTCCTGCATCATCACCTGCCGGGCGGTCTGCGCGGCAATGCGCCCGAAGTTCTCCGGCGTCACGAGTACCGGAATCATGCTGCCGAGCGCGGCGTTCGGGTCAATCTTCCGGGCTGTTTCCAGCGTCATCTCGGCATGTTCGTTTTCGACCACCGGGACAACGATTTTTTCCGCAGAAAACTTGAAGGCGTTCTTAGTGGTATCAATATGGACCGCAACGTCGCCGGTAATATTGTAATGCTTCTTGTAAGCCTTCCCCAGAGCCACTTCCAGTGTCCTCAAAAGCGTGGCAAACGGAATCTCTTTTTCTTTTTCAATCTGCCGCAGGGCCTCGATAAAATCGCCGTTCATAGACTTTCCATGCTCCCCTAATACGCCCGCACATAACTAATACGCCTGCGGTTCATCCAGCTTAAACAGACAGAAAGAGCGGGCGCGATGCCCGCTCTTTCAGAAGTCTGTGTTCTCTGAAACTAATGTGTGATTATAGCATATCCGGCCGCCATATTGCAATCGCTTGAAAGTAACGCAAAGCAGCGCGGCATCCGATACTTCTATAACACGCTCTTAGCTTAAAGCGTTCCAAGATGTGCTAAAGGCTGCCGTCATCGCCGAAGACAAGGGTGTGGTCGGAAACATCCGTGCCGACGGTGTCGTGGCTGACGCCTGCCGGGGTCAGCAGACCGTCAAAATCTTCGTCGGTCGGTGGGCGTCCGCCGGAGCCACGCAGGCCGTTTGCGGCGTCAATTTCTTTTTCGCGCGGCGTCTCAGTCAGCGCAGCGTTCCGGTTGCCGAGCGTGTGGTCTATGGGTGCGCCCGCAAGGATGGCGCGGTCTGCGATTTCGTCTGCGCCGTCACGGAAAGCGGGTTTATCCGGGGCATCACTGAGCGGGATGCGCGTGTCGCGGGGCTTTGTTTCGAGTGCCATGAGTTGCCTTCTTTCTTGGTTGTGTTTTTTATTATTGTCCCCGGTCTTCCGCCAGGATAAACGAACCAAAGGCTCATCAACTTAACTGGCTTGACACAGGCCTAAAAGTAACGGATAATGCACTCAGTTATGATCCTCAACACAGACACGCTTCTGCGCCGGGCCGCCGAAATCACGGCGGCGGATGCCGCCGCCGCTTTGCCGCGCCTGCTGGCCCTGGCCGGGGAGGCGCTCGGCACGGACATCCTGGCGCTGTACCGGCTCGGCCCGGACGAAACACTGTGCTTTCTGGCCGGACAGGACAGCTTCGCTCTGCGTGTTCAGGCGGAAGCTTGCCTTGCAGCACGGGCCGGCTGCGCGGACTCAGCGCTGGCTCGGGACAGCGGCGGCAGGGTGCTTGGTCTCTGGACAGCCGTGCTTTCTGAAGAAGCCCGGCAGCGCTTGCAGGAGACACGGGAGACACTCACGCCGTTCTTCGTGATTGCCCTGCGCCAGACACGCTGGCAGGACGAAATCACGGCGGCGCAGGCGCAGGTCGAGCGGCGTATCCGCGAAGTCGCCACGGTTTACGAAATCGGCCAGGCAATGGACCGCGTCGAGATTGACCGGCTGCTCGATATGATTACCGAGAAAGCGGCGGCGGTCATGGAGGCGCAGGCCTGCTCGCTCCTGCTGCGTCTACCGGACACCGATTCGCTGGTCATCGCGGCATCGTTCGGACTGCCCAGCGACATTGTCGAGAACTCCCGCATCTTTGTCGGCAGCAGCGTCGCCGGCCGGGTCGTGCAAACCGGCGAGCCGCTTCTCTTAAACTCTTTGGACGACGACCCCCGCTTTCAAGGCTCCGGCATCGGCAGCGTCGCCGATGTATCTTCCTCTATCTGTATGCCGATGAAGGACGAAAACGGCGTGGTGCAGGGCGTTCTCTGCATCCGCCGCCGGGCTGCCGGGCCGCTGTTTAGCGACGAAGACCTGCGGCTGTTCTCCATCTTTGCGACGCAGGCGGGGCTGGCAATCAACAATGCCCAGCTTTACGCCCGGCTGAACCACAAGCTACAAGAGCTGTCCACACTGGCCGCGCTGACGGAAACAATCACATCCACGCTGGATTTGGACCAGGTGCTGAACCAAGTCGCCGACAATATCGTGGACGTGGTCCATTTTGACCGCTGCCGGATTTATCTGCTGGACGTGGAAACGGGCCGCTTCTCGCCCCGCATCGTGCGCGGCTACCACCGGACGCCTTTAGCGCAGACGACTTTCGTGGATGTCGATTTACAGGTCGGCATGGGAGTCGGCGTCATCGGCATGATCGCCCAGCGCCAGATGCCGCTCTTTGTGGAAGACAGCGCCGACACTCTGCCCATGATCCGGGACTACGCCGCCGCTCTGGACATGGAAGCGTTCTATGCCCAGCCGATTGTCGCGCGTGGCCGCTGCATCGGCGTCGTTGTCGTGTCCAACACCGGGCCGCAGCGCGGCATTGTCCGGGCCGATATTGAGCTGCTCTCGACGTTCGTGCATCAGGCCGGCATCGCGATTGAGAACGCCCGGATTATCGCCGGCCAGGAGAAGCGCTACGCGGAGCTGACGACGCTGTATGAAGTCAGCAAGACGCTGGCGGCGACTTCCGGGGTGCAGAAGGCGGCGCAGACGGTCAACGACCTAGCCACCCAGATTACCGACAGCGACGCCGGGCTGCTGCTGATGTTCGACGATTCGCATGAGGCCCTCAGCGCCGTGCATTGGCGCGGCGTCTCGGACGCCCTCGGCAAGCGCCTGCGCTCGTTTATCACGCCGGTTCCGGCGCTGCCGCAGTCGCGGACTTTGCGTGCGCCGCGCATCCTGACCGCGAGCGACGCCGCGCTTGTTTTTGGCCCGGACTGGCAGCCGATCTGCGAGGCGTTTCTGGCCCCCCACCGGGCGGCGGCTTTAGTGCCGCTGGTAGTGGACGACGCCGCCGTCGGCTTTTTGATTTTGGGCAAGCACGGCACCGACTACGGCGACCAGGAGCTGAAGCTGATCGCCGTGGCGTCGTCCCAGGCCGCAACAGTGCTGCGAAGCGCGGCGTCTTATGAGCGCCGGATCGGCCAGCGGGATTTGGAGCTGTCGGCGGTCTATGAGCTGATGCAGAAGGTGCGGGCGGCGACGACTTTGGAAGAAGCGCTGTCGTCTATTTTGGACATTGTCGCAAGCCTGGTTTGGAGCGATGAGTCTTCGCTGATGACCGTGGACGAGGACGGCCTGACAATGACGGTTCGGGCGGCACGCGGCGAGCGGGCAGAAG
>JAABUZ0100009121.1_pt1 | contig 11452 bp, 13 predicted proteins | sample 5562091 | NCBI WGS metagenome assembly JAABUZ01 (sample SAMN12813069, study PRJNA571459) | rock metagenome | isolation source: Antarctica rocks | place: Antarctica: Victoria Land, Linnaeus Terrace sud | collected 2015-12-21
TGTGGGCACGGTAAGGAAGTGGCCGGAGGCGGCCTCCAACTCCCTCGCGTAATCAAGCCAACCGGGCCTGGCTGCACCGCCGACCTGGACCAGTATCCGAAGCCGGGGGCAGTCGGTGCGAACCTCATCAACCCGATCAGCGCCGGCCGCGTCGGTCACGTACGCCACCGCCTCCGCCAGCTGAGCGCGGTAGGAGATGTCCTTTGCAGTCAGTAGAACCGTGCCTGGGACCGCCACAGCGCCTGCCTTGAAGCACCCGAGAAGCACTTCCCACCACTCCGGGATGCGCGGCAGCTGGACCATCACCCGGTCGCCGGGCCGCACTCCTTGCTGCTGTAGCACCTGCGCCACGCGGTCCGAACGCTGGTCGAAATCGCGAAACGTCAGCCGCCGTTCGGAACCGTCGCCGCCGAGCCAGAGCATGGCCAGCTTGCTGGGATCTCGAGCCCAGCGACCAATTACGTCGCGCGCGAAGTTGAAGCGCTCGGGCACCTCCAACCGGAAACTCCGGACGGTAGCTTCGTAGTCGGTCAGGTTGTGCTTGCCGTTTACCGCCACCGAGTCTCCTCCAAACCGCTGTTGACCAGAGTCGATGGACCTGCTTGCGGCACTCGCTCAGAGTCCATCTCGCGCTTCGCGGCTCTCACTCCAAGGCGCCCCCAGGTTGCCGTGCCCCGCATGATTGGAGGCTAGCAGTTCCGGGTAACAAGTTCGCAAATGGCACCCTCCACCACCTTCTGCGGCAACTGTGGTTCTGCTCTTGCTCATCCCACCGCCGGCTGCCCGACCTGTGGCATGCACGCCGCTCCCGAGGCGGCGCTGCAGCGCCGGAGCCCAGTGCTGGCCGCCGCGCTGAGCGTAGTGCCGGGGCTGGGCCACATCTACCTGGGACACCGGACCAAGGGACTGATGACCCTGGCCGGGTTCGCCGGCCTGCAGTTCTTCGGCGCCGATCTGGACCTCACGGTCATCGGCGCGGCGGTCGGGGTTCCGATGGAGATGGGCGGCTTCGGGCTTTGGGCCTGGAGCATCTTCGACGCCTATCGCCTGGCGCGCCAGGAGCAGGTGCCGCCCAGCACCGGGCAGGCCGCTTACCGCTAGGTGAGCTTCAGCTAAATTCCGAGACCTCAGTTGAGGGTGCTCCCGCAGGCCCGAATAATTAGACAGCTCAACCGAGCTGTGGCAACATCAGTCCCGCCCGCCGCCAGGCTGCAACACCCGCGATTCAGCGCGCGCAGCAGGACATAGGCCAGGGCGGACGCCCTGAGCAAGATCAGGGCCGCGTAGGAGGGCCTCGAGCGCGGCGCGCCACTCTTGAATCGGATCCAGCCGGGTCAGCCTTCCCCGGTGGAATTGGGCCTGTCCACGAAGAAACTGCGCTGGCGTCGGCCCCAGCGACGTGCGCCAGGCATGTGCGCCGGTCATCAGCAGATAGCCGAGGCCGCCACCCCCGCCCCGCGACTCACCGTACGGCGGAGCCATCCGCCGGCTGGGCGATTTGGTCATCCGCTGGGGCAGGACGCTTAGCCCAGGCGAATCACCCGGCCTGGCGCCGCCATGACCAATTCCCTAACCCCGGGCTCGCCCTCGACCACGCTCCAGCAAGCGTGTCCCCGCAGGACGGTGCTGAGCAGACGGCGAGCTGGCGCAGGATCGGGGTGCGAGAGCACCAGCGATTGGAACCTCACGTTGCGCTGGGGATCAGCTTCGGGCAGCCAGCCTGGATGGTTCTCAGGCGGCGCGAGCCACTCGATGAGGAAAGGCAGAGGACTCGGGATCGCCTCGGCCACCAGTTCCTGCATGCGCCATTCGAGCCACGTACCGTCCGGTTTCTGCCGCGAGCCGGCCGCCAACGGGGGCAGCGCCAGTCCGAGCCGTAGCAGGCGTTCCCGCTCGCGCCCTAGATCGTCGGTGCGCACGATCCAGACGGGCATGAAAGCGCGCTCTGCGAGCGGACGTGCCACCCGTAGAGACGTTGGTTGGTTGGCCGCTTCCGCCACGTCCGTGATTGTGATCCCTCCAGGTACGAGTCACCCAGCGGGATTATCCGGTTGGCAGTTCCGCGGCCCGGATGGTGACCGCCCGCTAGCGAGCGCAGGCCGTGATCGGCATGGAAACGGGCCGCGGCATCGTCCAGATCTGATACGGCGATCTGAACGTGGTCGAAGGCAAGCTGCGAGGTGGACGCTCCGCGCGCCACCCCACCGCCTGCCGTCAATTGCTAGCCTTTGTTCTCGGGCGGGGTCGGCCGACGCCGCCGCGTCGCGGAGCCGGTGGTGCGGCGGCGGCGGGTCGTAGGACTCGCTGTGAAAGCTCGCTCCACCCGCCGCTGGAGGCTGCGGAGGCCCTTTTCGATCGAAGCGGCGGCGGTGCCGCCCCCTTGAGTGGCCTTATCCAACTGGCGCCTGAGGCGGCGGTTTTCCTTGATCAAGTCATTGACCATGGTATTCAGTGCCTCGACCAGTTCCGGCCCCTTGCTGCGGGTGCCCCGGCTGCGGCTTCCCGTGCGCGAGCCGGTGCTGGTAGTGGTTCGATTCTTGCTGCCGGGTGGCCGGCCTCGCCGGCGCGGAGCGGATACGGTCACTTCTTCTTCAGACATGTGCAGGACTCTCCTTGAACCACTTTCAGGACGCGATCGGAAAAGCCGACTATAACGCGGATCACGCCGCCAGTGACAGATCGCGTTTGCTCATGCTCCGCAATCCTTGTCGGGCTAGTTCGTGCGCCGGATTCGCGCGGCGGCTCACATAACGAACGACGCGATGCCGGTGGCGAATGCGTTCGCGCACCTCGCTGACTGCCAGGCGGAATGTCTCGCTGGCCTGACAGCGGCTGCGAACCACGGGCGCGCAGTCCGTGCGCACCACGACGCGGTAGGCCGGCCAGCGCGCCGCTGCCAGGTCCAGCGCGGCGGCGCAGACGTGCGCCTCCAGCTGCGCCGAGCCTCCCGCGTGATCCAGGCCGAAGGACTCGGCATAGAGCAGATGGCCGCGAAAAAAGACGGCCAGACCACATCCGGCCCGGCCATTTCGGTCGAGAGCAGCGTCCACGTAGATCAAGAGACACTCCCGCAAGCCAACCTCCGTCAGGGGGATTTGGTGGGAGTGTAGCACCATGTGGGGGGCTCGGCCATCGATCCGCGCAGGATGTTGTATGGCGCGGACTTGGCCGGGCCGGGAGAGGTTAGCGGCGGGCGGTGAGGAGGTCGGCACCGCTCGCGTGGTGGCCGCCGTCGACATGGATGATCTCCCCCGTTGTCATCGGCAGGTAGTCGCTCAGCAAGGCGCAGACGCTCTTGCCGACGGGTCGAGGATCCCGCGTATCCCAGCCCAGCGGCGCTCGCCGGGCCCAGGTCTCCTCGACCTGATCGAAGCCTGGCACACCCTTGGCGGCGATGGTGCGCATGGGGCCGGCGGCGACGGCGTTGACGCGAATGCCGTGACGACCTAAGTCGCGCGCAAGGTAGCGCACCACCGCGCCCAGGGCCGCTTTGCTGACCCCCATCCAATCGTAGGAGGGCCACGCCACCACCGAGTTGTCGAAGTCGAGGGCGACGATCGAGCCGCCGCGCTCCTGCATCGCCGGCAGCAGGCCGACGGCGATCGTCTTCAACGAGAATGCGCTCACCTGGTAAGCGGTCGCAGCGCTTTCCCAGGGCGTCTGCAGGAAATTGCCGCCGAGCGCGTCCGGCGGAGCGTAGGCGATCGAATGGACCCAACCGTCCAGCCGTCCCCAGCGCCGTTTCAGTTCCTCGCCGACGGCGGTAGCGTCCTCCGGCTTGGTCGCGTCCAGGTCGAGCACGTCAGCCGCTTCGGGCAAACGCTTGGCCATCATTCGCGTGATGTTCGCGACTCGGCCAAAGCTCGTGAGGACGATCTCGGCGCCCGCCTTCTGCGCCGCTTCGGCAATGGCGAACGCGTAGCTCTTGCGATCGAGCACGCCCGTGATCAGCAGTTTCTTTCCATCGAGCAGCATCGCTAGAGGGTAAAGCAGAGGAGGCGGGCAACCGTTTGCCAACCGTCACTCAAACCGTTGGCTGTCCTCGGGTCAGCGGTCGACGTCTACGTTAGCGAGAGCCAGGACTGTGTCCGGTCTCGACCGGCGCCTCCGCCCGCGAGGACCAGTCGCTCCAGGATCCCTCGTACAGGCGAGCGCCGGGAATGCCGGCCAGCTCCAGTGCGAGCAGGTTGTGACAGGCGCTGACACCTGAGCCGCAGTAGTTCACCGTGTTTTCGCCCTCCGCCCCGAGCGCCAGAAACCGCTCCCGCAATCTTTCGGCCGGCAGGAACCGGCCGTCCCTCTCGAGATTGCCGCCCCAGGGCGCGTTGCACGCGCCTGGGATATGACCCGCGCGGGGGTCGATTGGTTCTGTCTCACCGCTGAAGCGGTCTGGAGCGCGCGCGTCGACGAGCACGGTGCCGGCCGGCCGGCTTCCCATCAGAGCGTAGTCGAGCACCCATTCGGCGCGCGGCTCCTCAGCCTCGAAATCGCCGGGCGCCACTCTGGCAGGTTCGCGGCTCAATTCGTGCGGCCACGCCTGCAAGCCGCCATCCAGCAGCGCCACCTGCCCATGGCCGAAGAAGCGGAGCAGGAACCAGAGCCGGGCGGCGGTCATGCCGCCCTGGTCGTCGTAGACGACGACGGGCGAGCTCCGCCCGACGCCTGCCTTGCGCATCGCCAGCTGGAAGTCGGCCGGCTCCGGGAGCGGATGCCGGCCGGCGTCGGTACGACGGCCGGTCACACTGGCCATGTCGACGAAGACCGCGCCAGGGATATGGCCCGCCGCGTACGCGGCTAAGCCGGAGCGGCCGTCCAAATACCAACGGAAGTCGAGCAGCGACAGGTCAGCGTCGGCGTGGTGCTCAGTCAGCCAGGCGGCCGAGACCAAGGGACCGGCCACCGGCGAGATGTTCCTAACCGGCGACGCTGCCGAAGGCCAGCAGCGCGAAGAGGCCGGCCAGGTAGATGGAGGAGTAGCCGAACAGCCGCCGAGTCCAGCCACTGCGAACCAGATCCAGCGCGCAGATCAGCACCAAGCCCAGCCCGAGAACCAAGGCGCCGGCCAGGTAGATAGCGCCCTCGGCACGAGTGAGAAACGGCACGAGGCTCACCGCCAGTGTCAGCACCGCATAGGCAAGGCTCTGCACCTTGACTGAGCCCGCCTTCGCCACGACTGGCAGCATGGGCACTTCCACCGCTTTGTAGTCGCGCCGGATCATCTGCGCCAACGCCCAGAAATGCGGAGGCGTCCAGAACAGGATCACGGCGAAGAGCGACAGTGCCGTCCAGTCAAGGCCACCTGTCACCGCTGCCCAACCCACCAGAGGCGGCATGGCGCCCGCCGCCCCTCCGATCACGATGTTCTGCGGCGTCGAGCGCTTGAGCCAGATCGTGTAAACGAAGACATAGATCAGGGTGCCGATCAACGCCAGGACAGCCGCCGCCAGATTCGTGGCGCGCCAGAGAAGCACGAACGCGACCACGTTCAGGGAGATGCCGAAGAGCAGCGCGTGCCGGGCGGGGATCCGGCCGGATGGCACGGGCCGGCGCCGGGTTCGAACCATCACCGCGTCGATGTCGCGGTCGAACCAGGCGTTGATGGCGGACGCGCCACCGGCTGCCAGTGTGCCGGCCAACAGCACGGCCAGCACCGCTCTGAGACTCGGCACCCCGTGCGCTGCCGGCAGCATGGCGCCCAGTGCCGTGAGCACGAGCAGCAGAACGACCCGCAGCTTCATCAGGCTCAGGTAGTCCCGGAGCAGGGACAGCGCGCCGCTCCGGGCTCGGCTGGAGGTCGCGGCCGCTTCGTTCACCAGTCCTCAGTCTAGCCAGCGTTCCGACCGGCGCCGGCCCGCGCCTGGCCCGGTCAGTGAAGCGAGCTCAGCGCCTGTACCAAGGCCGCCTCGTTGACCGGGCCGGCCTGCTGGTCGCGGATCGTGCCGTCCGGTCCGACCAGCACTGTGGTGGGAAAGCCGGCCACCCGGTAGGCCGTCGCCACCCGTCCGTCCTGATCCAGCGCCAGCGGCGCCTTCACCCCGATCGAGCGCAGATATCCCGTCGCCGTGGGCCGGCTCTCGCGGTTGTCGATCAGCAGCAGGCTGACCCCAGGATGCTGGGCGGCAAACCGCTCGAGAGCCGGCAGCTCCTGCCGGCAGGGCGGACAGCCCGTCCACCAAAAATTCAGGATGAGCGGCCGGCCGCGGAACTGCTCCAACGACACACTGCGACCATCGCCGCCGCTCAAGGTGAAGGCCGGCGCTTGACTGCCCGGCCGGGCCGGCTCGCCGGCCGTCACCGTCCTCAGGGCTTCCAGCACCTGCGGTGAGCCCCAGCCTTCCCCATGGCCGGCCAGAAGCCGCCGGCCGGAGGGGTCCAGCTCAGCACTCAGCTGTGCCGGCAGCCGGCCACCCACGTCGGGCGCCCCGGTGTAGGCGGCACGCACATAACCGTGACGATCGACCAGGATCAGCGCCGACGTGTGCGTATTGCCGGTCGAAGGTTCGATGCCGAAAGGCGCCCAGAACTGGGTGATCGCGTCCTGGCTGCCGGTGGCAAAAGCCCAGTCGGCGCCGATCCGCTCCCGATACTGCGCCAGCACCTCGGCTGTGTCGGTGCCTGGATCCGTCGTCACCTCGAGCAGAGCGGTATCGGGCGCGCTCTTGCGAAGCTGGAAGAGCACTCCGGTATAGAGCGGGCAGGTTTCGTGGCAGTTGGTGTGGAAGGCAGCCACCACGGTGTCGCGGCCGGTGAAGGCGCTCCGGTCCACTGACCGACCGGCCTGGTCGCGCAGGCTCACATCCGCCAGTCGGGTGAGCTTCCCGCCCAGTTCCTGCAAGCCCAGGTTCACCTCCTGATCGCCCAAGTAAGCGCCTCCGGCCGCCACCTGGCCCGCCTCCACCGCCAACAAGAGTGGCTGCACCCGGTTGCTGGTGATGGTGACCTTGCGCCCTGCGGCCATGCCGCCGACCTGCAGCTCATAGGTACCCGGCCTGACGCTCAGTTCCTTCACCTTCGCGCTTCCCGGCGCCTGCGGTGCGGTACCGGAGACGTCGAAAGAGCCGCCGCCGATCGAGACGCGGGTGAGCCCGAGGCGGTCGGGCTGCGCCGCCGCCACCAGGACGAGCAGCGTGCCCGGGGAGGAGCCGCCGCGCAGGTTGAGCCAGTAGAAGGCCACACCGCCGCCGGCGATGGCCGCAAGCGCTAACAATGCCACGAGCAGCCGGAGTCGAAGCAACACGCCCGCCCCTAGGCGCCAGCAGCACGGCGCGCCGCGAGGGCGGCTGCCGGCGTCCAGGGATAGCGCGCGCGGACCTCGTCGATGTACGAAGCGAAGAGGCTGGCGATCGGAGCGTGCTCGATTTCGAGGACGTTCTCGGCGTTGGCCTCCCCGCTGTGCGAGAGGTTGAAGCTGCCCACGAAGACAGTGTCGTCGGCCACCGTGCACTTCGCGTGCATGAAGTCGTGCACGGAGCCGGGCGCGTAGGGCTGGGAGCGCTTGGCGCCCCAGGGCACGCCGGCGGAGATCCGGGCCCAGAGGGCAAGCTTCCAGGCCGACTGGGACCGCGACTCCCACTGATAGCGCACCTCGTCCATCTGCGTGGCGTCGAAGCAGCCCGCGATGTCCAGGCCCGGCCGGCCGATCATCTCGGCCAGGGATGCCAGCACGGGGCCCGAGGTCAGCACGGGAGAGCAAATTCGAATCCGGCGCCGCGCCAGCGCCAGTCGCTGGGCGATCTCATGCACCAGCTTCGCCGAGCGGCCTGGGGTGAAGAAGGCGCGCAGCCGGAGGTCTGGAGCCGGCTGCTGCCACTCCGGCTCCTGCTGCCCTGAGTGCCGGACCGAGCGCTGCTGGAGCAGCTCTTCGAAGTTGGCCGCGTAGGCGGCCGCCAGCGCCGGCTCGGCCAGGCGGACGATGACGTTCTCCTCCCGCGTCCAGCTGTCCAAAGTCCAGTTCGCGGACCCCGTCCAGACCGCCGCCTGCGGCGTTCCCGCGTCCCGCACCACGTACTTGTGATGCATGAGGTCCGGTTCGCCGGGGATTGGCTGGAAGGGAACGCCCAATGCCTTCAGCCATTCCCAGTCCACGAATCCCGGTGGGGGCAGCGGCTTGCTCCGCCGGGGCGGCTCCTCGTTGAAGATCAGTCGAGACCTGACGCCGCGGTCGCTGGCGGCTCGGAAGGCCGAGAGCAGCGTGTCAGCCGCCGGACCGCTGGGGGCCAGGTCGTAGATGGCCACGTCCACGCTCTCCCGAGCCGCCGCCAGGAAGTCCGCCAGCAGGCCGGCGACCGCTTCGGCCGGCTGGCCGCCGTCGCGCAGGAACGTGAGCTGGGGAACCGCGGTGAGAACGTCTATTGGGCGTCCGCCTTCCTCTCGTCGAGGGCGGGCTGAGGGGCGCCGCGCGTGGCGAGCTCCGCGGCCTCGTCGGGATCGTCGGTGATGGCCAGGAGTGACAGGTCGTCCAGTGATACCAGTCCCTGCTCGAGCGCCTGCTCCTTCAGCCAGCCGAGCAGGCCGCCCCAGTAGTCGCTGCCAAAAAGGACGATGGGAAAGTGCTCGATCTTGCCGGTCTGCGCGAGTGTGAGAGACTCGAACAGCTCGTCCAGGGTGCCGAAACCACCCGGAAAGATGATGAATCCCTGGGCGTACTTGACGAACATCATCTTGCGCACGAAGAAGTAGCGGAACTCGACGCCCACCTCGCAGTAATCGTTGAGGGACTGCTCGTGGGGCAGTTCGATGTTGCAGCCCACAGACAAACCACCGGCTTCCAGGCAGCCCCGGTTGATGGCCTCCATCAAGCCCGGTCCGCCCCCCGTCATCACGGCCACCTCGCGCCGGGCCAGTGCCGCCCCGACAAGCAGGCCCTGCTCGTAGAGCGGTTCGTGCCGGCGGACGCGGGCAGAGCCGAAGCACGTGACGGCGGGGCCCAGGTCGGCCAGCGCGTCAAAGCCTTCGACGAACTCCGAGACGAAGCGCAGCACGCGCCAGGAATCGCTGTGGCGGTCGTAGCTGGTCGGTGTTTGCAGCAGGGTTTGATCGGCGGGCGGACGCTGCTTGGGAACCACCAGAGCGCCGGCGCGCCGGCGCTCGGTCATGGCCGGTAGTCTACGGACGCGGCGCGATCGTTCCTTCCGGCGCCTGAAGGCGAGCATCCTCGACGCCGCTGGGCACGCCATGCCAGCCGGTTGTGGGCGAGCCGAGACATGGTGCTCGGAAGCGGCTCCTTAGTCCTCGATCACCCGTCATGACCACCTATCCGACCCAGGGCTGAAAGTACGGTCACACGCTCCGCGGAAGGCCCCGCAAGGACCTCGCGCTTTGGCCGCCCGCAATAGAATGCGAGCGCCAGTGCGGCCGTGACCGCGCCAAGGCCGCAGACGCCATTCCAGCCGGCTGTGCCGTAGAGGATGGACGTGGTCACGGACATGATCGCGCCACCGAGGAAGTGCGGATTTGTGGCGACCGCTGCGCGTAATCGCGTTCTGGTTGCTGATGTGCAGCGCCTCGGAGGTCGGACCGAGCTCGGGCCATGTTCCGCCAGGCTTTGGTGAGCCTCATATAGACACGCAGAGTTGGTGGAGGCGGCGGGAGTTGAACCCGCGTCCGAAGCAGCGTCCCTTGAGATCTCTACGAGCGTAGCCGGGATTTTGCTCTCACCGCAGGGCTCCTCTCGGCGGGATCCCAGCCGGCCAGCGCCGGTGCAAGTCCCTGAGCGGGGCCGTCGCACCCCCGCCCGAGCAAGCCGACAGATGTGACATCGTTACCCCGGCGGGCCGGCGCCACCGAGGACGACGCCCGGGCCCTTACGTCCCGGGAACTCGTCTTCTACTGCTTACGCAGCGAGGGCGAGTTGTCGATCATTGTTGGCATTTGTGTTGCCTGCGCTGTATCGCTCACGCCTTCGGCTCGCAATCCCAAAGCCCACTTGCCCCGTCGAGACCGGACGCCCCCAGGACAACAGACTCACAGTTACCCGCTTAGCGTACCCGATCGGAGGCCGCCGCACCTCAGCCGCGCAGCGCCCGCGCCATCTCGCGCTTGGCATCGGCCGCAGCCAGCGCCTGGCGCTTGTCGTACAGCTTCTTGCCCCGACCGAGACCGATCTCGACCTTGGCCCGATTGCGCGCAAAGTAGAGCCGGATCGGAATCAGGGTGTAGCCCTTCTGCTTGACCTTGCCGACGAGGTTGGCGATCTCGTCGGAGTGGAGCAGCAGCTTGCGGGGCCGGATCGTCTCGTGGTTGGCGTAGCCGCCCTGCTCGTAGGCGCTGATGTGCACGTTCTCGAGCCAGGCCTCGCGGCCGTCGACCCGGATGAACCCCTCGCGCAGGTTGGCTCGACCCGCGCGCAGCGACTTCACCTCGGTCCCTGTCAGGACCAGCCCCCCCTCCAGCGTCTCGTCGATGAAGTAGTCGTGGTGAGCGCGGCGGTTGACCGCCACGTCCTTGAGTCGAGGTTTCTCAGGCACGGGCCGCCACCAATTGACGCGCCGGCATCGGCTTTCGGCCGGGCAGTTGGACGGCTTCCAGCAGGTAGGCGCCCTCGGCGCAGGCGACCTCGACTCCATCGCGACCAGTCCGCAGAACGGCACCCCCGTCCCCACTGCCCGGCAAGGGCCGGCCGCTCAGAATCTTGACCCGCCCGCCGGCGAAGGGCACGGTTACGCCCGGCCAGGGCCGGTAGGCGCGCACATGGCGGTCGAGCACGTCCGCCGGCAGCGACCAGTCCAACTCCCCATCGGCTCGGCTTAGCTTGCCGGCGTACGTTGCGCCACCGTGGTCTTGCGGCACCGGCTCGATCTCGTCCAGCCGGGCAATGGTGTCGACCAGGAGCTCGGCGCCCAGTTGGGCGAGCCGGGCCGTCAGCTGCACGGCATCCTCGCGCGACCCGATCGGCAGCTCCCGCCGGCTCAGCAGGGGACCGTGGTCCAGCGCTTCGTCCATGAGCATGATGGTGACGCCGGTCACCTGGTCGCCCTCGCGGATGGCGGACGCGACGGGGGCAGCCCCTCGCCAGCGCGGCAGCAGTGAGCCATGCACGTTGAGAGGCCCCCGGCTGGGGATCTCCAGCACGGAGGACGGCACGATCTGCCCGTAGGCCGCCACCACGAGCAGCTCCGGCGCAGACTCCGCGATCCGGCTCACCGCTTCTGGCGACCGAATGCGCTCGGGCTGGAACAACTCCAGCTCGAGCTCCTGCGCCGCCAGCTTGACGGCCGGTGCGACGACCTGCAGACGGTTGGCGGGACGATCCGGCTGCGTCACCACCAACTCGATCTCGTGCCCGGCGGCGACAAGCGCCCGCAGCGAGGGCACGGCGAACGCCGCCGTACCCGCGAAAACGAGGCGGCTCAGGCCTCCACCGCCTCCAGCTCGGCCTCGTGCTCCTCGACCCGGCGCAGCGTCTCGAGCCGCGTCAGGCGGTCGGTGAAGAGAATGCCGTCAAGGTGATCCA
>JAABUZ0100009122.1_pt1 | contig 11447 bp, 6 predicted proteins | sample 5562091 | NCBI WGS metagenome assembly JAABUZ01 (sample SAMN12813069, study PRJNA571459) | rock metagenome | isolation source: Antarctica rocks | place: Antarctica: Victoria Land, Linnaeus Terrace sud | collected 2015-12-21
CGGTCGCCTGGAATCTCACCGTCACCGATAGCCAGGCAGCGTTGCAAGCGCCGGGCAGCGTGGGGCTGGGGGCCATGCTGGGATCAACGGTCTCGAACGCGCCCATCCAGGTCTCGTTCGACGATTTGCGCGTCACGGATCTGCAGGCACCGCCGTGCCTCACGGGGACCGCGACCGCGACGGGGACCACGACCGCGACGGGAACACCGACCGCGACGGGGACCGCGACGGGAACACCGACCGCGACCGCGACCGCGACGGGGACACCGACGCCAACCCCGTCGAGCGGTTCGGCCAACATGGTGGCGAATGGCTCGTTCGAGGCGACGGGCCCGAACTGGCTGAGCCCCTGGTCGTTCCTGACCCGTAGCGGCGCCGCGGGGACGATCGCCCAAGATACCTCGACGGCCACGGATGGCGCGGCGTCGGTTAGGATCACCATCACCCAAAGTAACAGCCAACAATACTACGTCCAGCTTCAGCAAGGGGGGCTCTCGCTCGCGGCTGGGAGTACTTACGTCCTCTCGTTCGACGCGAAGGCCTCGGCGACGCGCGCGATACAGGTCGCGCTCCAGCAGGTTGGCTCGCCCTATACGCTCCACGCGCTGCAGGATGAGAATCTCACGACCGGATGGCAGCACTTCCTGGTGACCATACCGGTGAACGCGGCCGACCCGAACGCGGCTGTGGAGTTCAACCTCGCCGGCACGACGGGCCAGGTGTGGCTCGACAACGTGTCACTCACGTCCCAGGGCTCCGGCTCATCGGCGACCGCGACCGCGACGGGGACACCGACCGCGACCGCGACCGCGACGGGGACACCGACGCCAACCCCGTCGAGCGGTTCGGCCAACATGGTGGCGAATGGCTCGTTCGAGGCGACGGGCCCGAACTGGCTGAGCCCCTGGTCGTTCCTGACCCGTAGCGGCGCCGCGGGGACGATCGCCCAAGATACCTCGACGGCCACGGATGGCGCGGCGTCGGTTAGGATCACCATCACCCAAAGTAACAGCCAACAATACTACGTCCAGCTTCAGCAAGGGGGGCTCTCGCTCGCGGCTGGGAGTACTTACGTCCTCTCGTTCGACGCGAAGGCCTCGGCGACGCGCGCGATACAGGTCGCGCTCCAGCAGGTTGGCTCGCCCTATACGCTCCACGCGCTGCAGGATGAGAATCTCACGACCGGATGGCAGCACTTCCTGGTGACCATACCGGTGAACGCGGCCGACCCGAACGCGGCTGTGGAGTTCAACCTCGCCGGCACGACGGGCCAGGTGTGGCTCGACAACGTGTCACTCACGTCGCAGTAAGCGGCCGCACGGGCGCCATTGCCTGCACCCATCGACAAGCGCAAAGGAGAGTGTATAGCATAGGCAGCCTGCTTCTACGGAAACGCACACGCCGGGGACGGTCTTGTGTGCCGGGACATGTTGACCCGGAGAGGGAACCTATGCACCGAGCAGGTCGAGAGGAGGGTTCCATGGATGTCGCGATCCCCGGGTACACGAGCAATTCAGAGGACAAGCGGCGGCTCAGGCCACAGCGGGCGAGGGCGTGCAAAACAGGCCGCCCCCGCCCACTATGGCTCCTCCTCGCTGCTGTGCTGGCGCTCCCTCTTATGGTTATGGCGCGCCGCGCGCCTGTGGCAGCGACGGTGCTCACCTTCGGCGTGACCAGCACTGCGGACAGCCATGATGCACACCCTGGGGATGGAGTGTGCGCGGACGCAGCAGGGCAGTGCACCCTCCGTGCCGCCGTCGAGGAAGCCAACGCCCAACCTGCGGGCAGCGCCCTGCGCGTCACGGTCCCCGCGGGCACCTATGGGTTGACGCGGGGCACGCTCCAGCTCACAGCCAATACGCTCACGCTGACCGGCGCGCCGAGCAGCACCACGATCATCAGTGGCAACAAGACGAGCACGGTCCTGGCCATCTCCAGCACGGTGCGGGCGACCCTCAGCCAGGTCACGCTGACCGGCGGCGACAACAAGGGGAGCGGTCATGGCAGCGGCATCTATAACGCCGGCACGCTGACGCTGACCAACAGTACCGTGAGCGGCAACGTGGGTGGAGGCGGCATCTATAACACCGGCACTATGAGAGTGACGTACAGCACCGTGAGCGGCAACGCGGCTCGTGCTCCCCATTTGTTCCTGGCGGGCAGAGGCGGCGGCATCTATAACGCCGGCGTCATGATAGTAACGAACAGCACCGTGAGCGGCAACGCGGCGCTCACGGTGGGCGGCGGCATCTATAACGCCGGCGCCATGAGAATAACCAACAGCACCGTGAGCGGTAACGCGGCGCTTGGCGCCGGCAACGGTACGAGGGGTAGAGGCGGCGGCATCTACAACGGCGGCACGATGACCCTGGCCTACAGCACCGTGAGTGACAATTATGTAAACCTCTACGGCGTTGGCATCGACGGCGGTGGCCCCCTCACGCTCAGGGGCACGATTCTCAGGAACGGTGGGCCTGGCGGCAATTGCACCCTTGGCGTTGTGGTCATTGACCAAGGCTACAACCTGGACAGCGACAGGTCGTGCAGACTTACACAACCAACCGACATCAACAACAGGGATCCGCGACTCGGTTCCCTGGCCCACAACGGCGGCCCGACACAGACGATAGCCCTCGAGGCAGGGAGTCCGGCTAGCGGCCACGGGGGCACGCGCGCGAGCGGCTGCCCGGCGACGGATCAACGCGGCTCGGGGCGGCCTGACCCCGAGGATGGTGCCTTTAGCCGGTGCGATATAGGAGCGTTCGAGGCGGCTCTGCCGAGCAGCGGTATGGTAGCCGCAGATCGCTTCCAACGGAGTGTCAGCCAGGGCTGGGGCAATGCGGATGTCGGTGGTCTCTACACCCTCTACACGGGCAACAGTTCCGTGGCCAACTTTGCCGTGACGGGTGGGACCGGCGCCATGATCCTGACCACGCCTGGGGCCAACCGGGCCGCCTTCCTCCTGGGCATCTCCACCCGCGACGTTGACGAGCGGGTATGCGTCGCGTTCGACAAGCCGGCCACGGGCAGTGGAGCGGACGCCTACCTGCTGGCCCGCCACCTGAACGACGGCAGCGAGTATCGCGGCAAACTGCACGTGTTGCCCTCAGGTATGGTCACGGTGCGGGCGACGCGGGTGCTGGCCACAGTGGAGGACAATCTGGGCACGGACGTGTCTGTGCCGGGGCTGACGGTGACACCGGGTCAGTGCGTGTGGGTACGGCTGGAGGTGACGGGCAGTAGCACGACCACTCTGCAGATGAAGGCATGGGCGGACGGCCAGCCAGAGCCGGCCTCCTGGCTCGTCCGTACCACGATCACCGAGCCGCGGCTGCAAGGGGCGGGGGCCGTCGGCATGCGCACGTATCTGGCCGGGGCGGCCACGAATGCCCCGGTCACCGCGCGCTTCGCCGACTTCCAGGCACTCCAAGGAAGTCTGTTGGACAGCTAGGCCGACGAGGAGCGCGCGGTCCGTGGGGTCGGGTAGCCGGGGGACATTGCTGCCCCCCAGCCCCCTGAGAACCGGACTTGCGGTAGGGTAGGCCGCTAGCGAGGTCCCAGTGTAACTGGGCCTTTTCCAACGGCCTCCCTCTTCCAACGGTTGGGTAAGGGGACCAGCGTTGCCGCTGCCCCCTCCCCTTTCGAACCGCGCGGGCCAGTTTCCCGGCACGCGGCTCAGGGCTCTCGGATGTCCCGCGTGGGACACGGTGACGCCCCGGTTGTCCCATGGTGGAGTTGCATGTGGCACGTCGGGTGCAGCAAGCGGCGGTTTTCCGCCCCGTCGCTGCCGCCTTTGGATCGCCATTCGACGTGGTGGCTGTGCCAGCCCGTCAGCTTGGTGATCTTCTGGTGACAGACGGGGCAGAGCCCGTCCTGGTTTTTCCAGAGGTAGAGCAAGCGCCGCTTCCCGCTCAGACCCTGCTCCATCGTCACGTCGAGGCGCTTCTCGAAGTAGAGTTCCCAGGCGGGATCGAAGGGATTGGCCTGCCCCTGGATCTTGGTGTGCCGCTTGATCGGCACGCTCGCCGCGCGGAACAGGCGGACGGTGAGGGGTTCACCTCTGGTCTGTTCCACGGTCCCCGTGAAGACCCAGTTCCGCTCCCCCTGGCTCAAGAAATACTTGTCCTTGATCCAGCGGTACGGTTTGGTCTGGTGTCTGCGCCGTGCCCAGTACCACATGAGCGGGAAGATCGCGTTGTCCACATCGTTGAAGATCACCTTGCTTGTCGAATGCCGGTGATAGAGTGCCCAGCCGCGGATGACCGGGTTGAGCTTCTGTATCAGCACGCCGGCGCTGACGCCCTTGTTGGTCTTCACGATCTCCCGGACCTTGTCCAACACGGCCTTGATGGCCTTCTTCGACGGTTTGCTGAGGAGCTTGCCGTTGAATTTGCGGTGGTGCTGCCTGAGGAAATCGAAGCCGTCGTCGATATGCGTGATGCTGGTCTTCTCGGGGGAGAGTTCCAGCCCTCGCTCCCTTAGGAATCGCTCCACGAGGGGCTTGACTTCCCGTTCGAGCAGCTCGCGGGAGCTGCCCGTCACGAGGAAATCATCCGCAAACCTCACCAGATTGATCTTGGCCTTGCGGGCTCCATGGTAGGTGGGGTAGAGGCCCCGTAGCTCCCGTTCGAGTCCGTCGAGGGTCAGGTTGGCGAGCACGGGCGAGATCGGATTACCTTGCGGCGAACCGTCCTCGGTCCGATGGAAGACGTGCTTGTCGATGTAGCCGGCCTTGAGCCATGCGGGGAGCATGGAGCGATCCACAGGGATGTGGTCCACGAGCCATTGATGGCTCAATCCGTCGAAGCAGGCGGAAATGTCGGCGTCCAATATCCACTGCGCCGAGTAGCGGTGACTCAGCACGTTGTGGCATTGCTCGATGGCGTCCACCGGGCTCCGGTCTACCCTGAACCCGTAGGAGTTCGCGTCCCCGGTCGTCTCCGCGATGGGTTGGAGGGCGAACAGATACAGGGTCTGCATCGCCCGGTCCCGCATCGTGGCGATCCCCAAGGGACGTTTCTTTCCGTTGCGCTTCGGGATGTAGACACGCCGCAGCGGTTGGGGGCGATAGCCCCGTTGCGTGAGCGCGTCTACGGCCTGCGCTTTCTTCCCCGGCGTGTCCCAGACGACCTGGTCCACGCCCGATGTGTTCTTGCCATGGTTCTCGGTCACCCGTCGCACGGCCAGGGCTTTGCCGCTGTACGAGTGTGTGAGGAGATGTTGCAAGGCTTTGACCTTGCCCCAGCGCCCCTCGTGCGTCGCCTTCACGATACGGGCTTGGAGCCGACGGACGGTCGTGTGCGCCTGGTGCCAGTTGATGGCGTGCCAGGCGTTGTCCGCGTCGGGGGGCGCACCACTATCTACCCCGCTGGGCACGCGTGTGTCCGTTGGCGTGGATACCGTCATCTGCCTTCCCCCCTCAATCGGTTTGCCAAGTATTCTCGTGACGAGGAGTCCCCGGCGGAAGTCTGCCCGCTTTCGCGTAGGGCCATGTCGCTTGCGCTCAACCCCTATCCGCTCGATTACGGAGCGGCCTTCGCTTTCTCCGCCGTCCTGTACCCTCTGCCCCGTAGGCCTCCCTTGCGGTCGGCTGTCCCTTGCGGGAGGGCAACGGGCTTACCACGTTCCGCGCGCGTACCCGAGTAGCGTAGGTCCTGCCTCTCCGCCGGTGGATATCGTGTCTGCGCCGGGGCAAGGGGCATAGCCCGGACCGATCCACGGTGCCATTTTGGCTCAAGCCTCTCAGCATCTTTGGCTTGTCTTCGGTGACGACGTTTATCAGCAGTTCACATGTGTTGACCATACTACCCAACCCTAGCTCCCGACCGCCGCGATGCTGGCAGTCGCAACGTGCCCCTCACGGGGTCGTTGCCGCTCTATGAGCGAGGCATCCATTGTCCCAGGAGCTTCACACCACCGGGTTACCCCGGTCGCATGTCCTGGTAGGGTACCGAGGGCAGAACCTCGGGTTGGGTCTCGACAAGTCGGCCCCAACAGCTACGCGCGCAGCCTCGTGTCGCACGCCCCCCTCCGAACACACCATGCATCTTTCAATGCAGTACGCTCTCCAGTGTCTCAGGCCATGCCGTGCTGCCGCGTCGGACGCCCTGCGATGCGTGGCTTCGGCTCCTTTGACGCAGCGGCCCGCTTCGGCTCCGCTCACGCCGAACTGCGTGACCACCTCCGTTATCGCCAACACCTGAACGAGACGGTCTCCCTGGCGGACCAACGGCGGCTCTTCGTGGAGCGGTGGGGTGAGGTGCGCGCGGGGCTGCAGGCTGCGTAGGGCGATCAGACGGGCAACGCCGCAGGCTGACGCGCGCCACAACCCGATTGCGTTCCGCGTCCTGACGCTTCCGGCACCCGTGCTACCCGTCTGGCACATCGTTTTGTCCTGTAAGGTTTGGGCAAGCTGGCACATCCTAAATGTAGTAGCGAGGAAGGACGATGGGGACTTGGGCTGCACTCTATCGTCCTCCTTGGCCTACAGCAGCCGGTAAGGCCGCGGCGGGATAGGGGAATGGCACGCCTTGTCTGATCAAGCGCCACGGGTTGTACGATTCGTGCGAGGCCTCTGCCTGCCCGCCTAGGGATCCACCGGGGACCGTCGTGCGTGAGCGTCGGGTGGATTCGGGTGGATTTCCCTAAAGGGATCCACGTATCATCATTGCAGCATAAAGGATTCTGGCATTATGTATCATTCTCACCTCGAGCCTATCGTATCGTGGGGGCATGCGTCGGGTCGTCTGCGTCGCGCGCGCGACGTACGCCTCCTTGTGGTCGTCCTCGTGGCGATCTCACTCGTGGGCACCGCGAGCCCGCTCAAGGCGTCCGGCCACGTCGGTCACGCCGCGCGCGTCACCTACTACGTCGACTGTGGTCAGGGCGACGACGCCAACAGCGGCGTGCAGCCCGGCAGGGCGTGGCGCAGCCTGACCAGGGCGAACGTCGCCGATCTGCAGCCTGGAGGTCGCGTGCTGCTCAAGCGCGGCTGCACCTGGACGGGGCCGCTTGTCGCGCCGTGGGCGGGGACCGCGTCCGCGCCCATCGCGATCAGCTCCTATGGCAGCGGCAATCCGCCGCTGATCGAGAACGCGCACGACGACGTGCTGGTGACGGGTTCGCACCTGATCATCGACGGCCTCGCCACGTCGGCCGCCGCGCCGCTGTACGACCGCACGTGCGCCGACAATCCCATGGGCTGGCGGGTCGGCTTCCACTTCGCCCCCGGCGCGCACGACAACATCCTGCGCAACAGCGCGGCGAGCCACCAACTCTACGGCGTGCAGGTCGATGGCGGCGCGACCCGCACCCAAATCCTGTACAATCGCCTGATCGACAACAATATGAAGAGCGCCAACGGGACGTCGGATGCGGGTGGGGTAGGCGTCGTGCTCAGCGGCGACGGGAACCTCGTCTACCACAACTATATCGCGGGCAGCGACATGTGTTCGCCGCTCTACGGGCGCGACGGGGCCGCCGTCGACGTCTACGGCGGCCGGGACAACCTGATCGCCTACAATACGGCCGTCCAGAACAACGACTTCACCGAGGTGGGCAATCGGCGCAGCTTCGGCAACACCTTCGCCTATAACGTCGTGCGCGCAAACGAGGATATCGCCAACTTCCTCGTCCTGCACGGATTGCAGGACGACAACGGCCCGGTGTACGGCACGCGGGCCTACAACAACACGGTCTACCTGACTGGCCGGCGCAGCTACGCCGTGCAGTGCGGGCGCGGCTGCGGCCCCGCGGTCCTCTCTCTGCGCAACAACATCATCTACGCCGAACGCTCGATCGGGTTCTCCGACAGACCGTTCGACGAGGGCAACAATATCTACTGGCGCTCGGACGGACAGCCCGCCATCTGGTTCCGCCGATCCCCCTCCTCGCGGGTGGCCAACCCGCAGTTCGTGGACGCGGCTAGTGGGCAACTGCAGGTGCGACCCACAAGCCCGGCGATCGCCGCGGGTGGCTGGGCCGGCGTCGCGGCCGGTTTTAGGCACGACCTGGCTGGTACGACGGTACCGGAGCGCGGCGTCATCGACGCCGGGGCGTACCAATATCCCCGCTGAGTAAAGTCGACGGCTGAAAGCCGATGAATTAAGAGAGAAGAGAAGATCCCGTGCGGAAGGGTCCGCGCGGGGCGAGAGGGATGTGGAACAGGATACCATGACCATGACAGTTACTCCAGAGTCCGCGGCCACCGGCCGCAATGCGCCTGCGGGCCGGGATGTGCCCGCCGGGCGCGAGCGGCGACGCATCGGGCACACTGGTCTCCGTATCGAGCGGCGCGCGCTCGGGCCGGACGGCCAGCGCCGTTCCCCCCGCGTGAGCGTCGTCATCCCGACGTTGAACGAGGCCAGGAATCTGGCCTATGTCTTCGCGACCCTCCCCGACGACCTCCACGAGTTGATCGTCGTGGACGGCCACTCGACCGACGACACGATCGCGGTCGCGTGCGCGCTGCGTCCCGACGCGCGGATTCTGACGCAACCCGGCCGCGGCAAGGGCGACGCGCTGCGGCAGGGGTTCAACGCGGCGACGGGCGATCTGGTCGTGATGCTCGACGCCGACGGCTCGACCAGCGGAGCCGAGATCCCGCGCTTTGTCGCGGCCCTGCAGTCCAACGCCGACCTGGCCAAGGGCACGCGCTTCGCGCCGGGCGGTGGGAGCGGCGACATCACACGGTCGCGTCGCATGGGGAACCGGACGCTCAATCTGCTGGTCAACGCGCTCTACGGCACCCGTTTCACCGACCTGTGCTACGGGTACAATGCTTTCTGGCGGCGCTGCCTGGTCCACATCGACATCGACTGCGACGGCTTCGAGGTCGAGACCCTCATCAATATCCGCGCGGCGAAGGCCGGGCTGCGCATCCGCGAGGTCCCGAGCTACGAGGCCCCCCGGCTCCATGGGACAAGCAACCTCAACGCCTGGCGCGACGGTCGCCGCGTGCTGACCACGATCGTGCGCGAATGGACCCCTCGACGGCGGCAGGCGCGGCCCGCGCGCCGCAGGATGACGCCGGTCGCCCGGCCATCAGCCGGTGGGAGGGGGGCACCGGGGGAGCGTCGCGACGGGGCCGCGCGACGGGACATGCCCGCGCGCGGCGTGCTATTTTCGTCGCCGCGCACGGCAGAGGAAGGGCGGAACGTGTGAGACGCGTGCGGCACGCGTCGCCCTATCCCCCTCCGGTCTGACCCAACCAGGGATGCATCGAGATGCGCAGTCCCGCGCCGCGACGGCCGGACAGCCCCGTCGTTGTCTGTGAGGGGAGGATCGCCCGCCAACGGGTGACGTTGTTCGGAAGGGCCACATCCTTGTCCGGGTGGATCGGGACGCCACATTCGCGGGTTGTGCTGGTTATCCGGTTATATAGGGCGCATAGGTATACGGTACTTTGTGGGTTCTGGCAGGCGAGGCTCCCGAGCGGTACACAAGCGGCCCGAAACCGCTGTCCTGACGGCAGTCCACAGGGTATTGATGGCCGTTAATCATCACCCGTTGGCCTTGATCCGGCCAGCTCATCCAGTTTCAACAAACCATCGTATACAGGCCATGCATTCCTCAGAGGAGCGCGCTTTCTCTCCCCGCATATTCGCGCCGGAGGCCACAGCGCGGCCGGATTTATGTTCGGGGCCGATACAATAATCAATGGGGTGTGTTTCATCCATGTTGAAAGCCTCCTCATGCGGCGAGGGCGGGCGGCGTAACGGCGCGCGGCTTCAGGGCGTGGAGGTCGAGCGGAGACGCCAGGTCGTCGGGATAGGGAGTCGCGTAGAGCCGGAGGTGGCGCTGGCGTCGGCGGAAGGCGTGGTAAGCGTGGTAGGCGTCCCAGTCGTCGTTCTCATGCACGCAGCGCAGGTGCAGGAGGGCCTCGGCGCCGTCAATGGTCCAGCGCATGCCGGAGCGTTCGCAGCGGTCCTTGACCAAGTGGCGGCAGGCACCCTCGATCACGCCGGTGGCGATGGGCCAGCCCTGCGCGAGGTAGGTCGCGTCGTCCATATACGGGGCGTTACGCGCCAGGTAGGCGGCGACGGCCCGGAGGACCTTCGCCTGGGTCGCGGTGCGCTCCGACTCCTCGGCCAGCGCGGCGAGGTCGCCGACGACGGCGGCGACGCGGCTGCGGAGGAGGGACAAGGTGTGCGCCTTGACCCCCTGCGTGCGCCACGGATGGTCCTCGCCGAGCAGGGCGTTGGCCGCGTCCCACAGATATTCGGTGGCATGGATCAGGTCCAGGACCAAGGGGGCGTCCGGGAAGCGCGCGCGCACGCGGTCTTGCAGCGCGTGGCTGCCGTCGGTCAGGGCCACGCGCGCGGTGAGGGGCGGCCCGTCGCGCCGCGCGACATGGGCTGCGGCCTCGTCCAGTGCGGCGTCCTTGCCCGCCAAGGTCGCCCACAAGCGCTTGTGGCGCGGCCCCTCGCGCGCCTCCCGCTCCGCGTCGCCCGCCCCACGCTCCTCAGAGGGAGCGCGAAACAGGCTCTCGACAACCTCCTCCGGCGTGCGCACCACTGGGGCGATGGTATAGACCGCCGTCAGCGTCGCTTCCTTCTTCCCGCCGCGCTTCTGGCCCTTGCCCAGCCGCACCGGGGCCGTCGCCGGGCGCAAGATCGGCACGCCCTTGCCGTCCGCCTGTCGCACCAGGATCGCCGCCTCCTCCTCCACGGGCGGCGGCGCCTGCCGCGCGTAGAAGGCCTCCACCGCCGGCGCGTCCTCCGCCACCTGCTCCTGCAGCGTCCGCGTCGAGAGCGCCAGGCCCAGCAGCCGGCGCAGCACGCCCAGCCCCTTGTGATACGCCTCGCCCACCCCTAACTCCTCCGCCGTCTCGCGCACCAGATCGGAGCATACCGTCGGCGGCAGCGAGAGCAGCGCGTCCACCGGCGCCCGGCCGCCCGCCCCCGTCCGATATCCGATAGAAGTACGGGCGGCCCACCACCACCCGCCCGAAGATGGACAGGTAGGGGCGCGTCCGCTCATCGTGGTACGGCCGTTCCACACCGGCCGGGTCGCGGTCGACCGCCGCCGCTGTCGCCGCCGCCCGCATAGCCAGGAACAGCGCGAACAGCGCGCGCCCCAACGCCAACAGCTGCCCCAACAGCCGCCGCTCCATGGTGTCGGCGCTCACGCGCTGGGCCTCCTCATTCGTCAGACTGGCCAAGACATCCTCGAACTGGGCGCGCAGGTCGGGTACACTCGGGGCAGGGGTGGCAGGCATCGTCAGTCTCCTCTGGCTTGATGGGTTGGTTAGCACTCTCATCTTGCCGGACCTGACTCCTCCTGTCACCCCTCCCTCCAACTCGGATGAAACACACCCTAATCAATGGGGCGTGCGGCGAGCACGCAAGCGAGGGAGGCAATGGATTTACGGCTGGCGCTCATCGGTCTTGGCGTCGGGCTCTGCGTTGGTATATCGGGCGTCGGCGGCAGTTCGCTGATGACGCCCT
>JAABUZ0100009123.1_pt1 | contig 11447 bp, 8 predicted proteins | sample 5562091 | NCBI WGS metagenome assembly JAABUZ01 (sample SAMN12813069, study PRJNA571459) | rock metagenome | isolation source: Antarctica rocks | place: Antarctica: Victoria Land, Linnaeus Terrace sud | collected 2015-12-21
TTCTTGTTGGGCACCTGGTAGACGGGCACCTCGTCCCACACGAGGATCCCCGCGCGGTCGCACATCTCGAGGAAGGCGGGGGAGAGCGGGTAATGGGCACGGACCACGTTGGCGCCGAGCGAGCGCAGCTGGTCGAGCGCGCGCGCGCGCTGGGCCGCTCCCCACGCCGCTCCCACCTGCGGATCGTCTTCGTGCATGCTCGCCCCGTGCAGCAGCACCGGACGGCCGTTCAGCAGCACGCGCTGATCGGGGCCGACCTTGAGCGAGCGCAGCCCGACGTGCAGGGCGTAGCGGGCCACCGGACGATCCTTCACGGTGGGATCGTCGAGCACGTTGGCCTGCAGCGAGAGCGGATAGAGCGAGGGTTGCTCGGGGCTCCAGAGGTGCGGGTGGGGAATCTTCAGCGACGTGGAGAAGAGCCGGGAGCTCCCCTGCGCCACCCAGCGCGGGTGGAACACGATCCTCTCCCCGGCAACCCTGAGCGAGAGCCCGACATGCCATCCGCGCGAGCCCGCGCCGAGCACGCGGGCCTTCACCCGCAGCGCCGCGGTGCATGTAGCCGCGCAGCGGACGACCGGCGTCGCGGCGACGTCGGAGAAGTCGACGTGGTCCACCGAGCGGAGGTAGACCTCGCGCCCGATCCCGCCGAAGTTCCACCAGCCGGCGTTGTAGCCGCCGAGCGAGGTCCGCCGCCAGAAAGCCAGGTCGTTCCCGTTCTTGTGGGAGTCGACGCGCACCACGAGCCGGTTGCGCCCCGGCCGCACGCCGCGCGCCGCGAGCTCGAAGGGGAAGTAGCCGCCGTAGTGGCCGCCGAGCCGGCGCCCGTTCAGCCACACCGTCGCGCTGCCGTTGACCGATTCGAAGCGCAGCATGAAGCGCCCGGTGCGCGGGGGAACGAACTCCGTGCGAAACCAGCCGACCGAGGGCGCGTCCTGCGTGGTGTCGGTCGCGTTCCAGTTGAAGGGGATGTGGGTCGGCGCCCAGCCCGCGTGCCCGCGATCGAGCTCAAAGTGGCTCGCCAGGCCCTGGTCCGCGTCGTCGGCGCGGTACTGCCAGCCCGCGTCTATGAGGTAGCGCCCACCGGGGCCGTCGGCGTAGAGAGTCCGCTGATGGGGGACGAGCGGCGCGAGCGCGGGGTCGCGCTGAGGAGGAGTGGGGCCCCGCTTCGGCGTGGCGGCGCCGGCCGCCGGGGGCACGACGGCGAGCACGAGGAGGAGGGCGATGAGGCGCAGGAGCAGGGACATGGTGGGCTCCGCGAGGAGTCGGAAGTTCCGACACCTAAGCAGCTCGGCAGTTGCGGGACCGCCGGTTGGCTTGCACACGGCTCGTCGCCCGGTTGAGAACCGGCCACAATGCTTCCGAGGATTGTGGCGCCGACTCGGGCTGGGATTGGATCGGATGGTGAGCTCACCGACGAGCTCGCTCGACGAGGAAGTAGCCGCGCCGAACGCGGTCGTCGGCCGGAGCGCCCACAGAAGCATCGCGAGCGCGAGGCCAACGCCGACGCCGTGCTGCCCAGCCGCTTTGCCCGATCAGCCGGCGACCGTAACTCCTCCGCGGGAGCTCAGCGTTCTGCCTCCGACCTTCACGCTCACGCTGAGGAGGTACTTGCCGTTGATGTACTGGGAGGTGGGCGTGCCGCTCGGCAGCATCCGGTAGGTGAAGTAGTCCTGCTTGCCGGTCGGTCCGTTGAAGAGCTCCGCCTGCTGTTTGTGGTAGGCCTTGAAGAGGCCGTGGGAGAAGGGGCCGCTGAACAGCGACGCGCCGGGGTCCAGGTTGTCCCTGTCCCAGGGCGTCGTGAACGTGTAGCTCAGTCGAGCGCTGGCGGGGATGCTCGTGGCCTGAACGTAGGCGTAGACCTTCAGCTCGCTCGGCTCGCCACTGGCGCCGCCGATGATGTAGCAGCCGTTTGACGAGTCGCCGGCCCTGACGGTCGTGCCCTGACTGGCGTAGAAGCGGTTGATCGAGAGGCCGCGCACCTTGATGGAGGGTTTGGGCGCGTGGCGGGCGCGCGCGAGGGCTGAGGACGGGACGAGGAGCACCACCACGGCTATGGCCGCGAGGCGCAGCGCCAGACCCGCCGGTATTCCGCGGCCAGGACGAGTCGTGAATCGGCGCATCACGAGATACCTTCTTTCGAGAGCGGCACGTTCGTGCCGCGATGGGGAATCGAATGCCTGTCAAGGCCGAAACCTCCGGAGACGCCCAACTGCGCGACCGTGTCGTTCGCATCCACGTCGCTGAGGGGCTCGCCGGCACGCATACGCTGATCTTGCCGGGATGGACCCCGTCGCACCTCAGTGCTAGCACTGGAAATGGGTTCGCGCCGCACAGGGCGGGAGTTGCGCGTCGCCTCAGGTCTTCAGCGAGATGCTTCCGGAGATCGTCATGCCCGACCCGGGCGCGGACTTGCACGGCGAGCTCGGGCGAGTGCGCCGGCCGCCGCTCCCTTACGGGGCCCCGGGCAGCCGGCAACGGCGCCGCCCGTCGCAGCTCCTGAGCACCCCGACCCTCGCCGAGCCCCCCGGAGTCCTGGGGCGCGTAGGTCGATCACCGCCCACGAGACGCCGATGCCACAGACGCACACCACAACAGCATTACAAGGCACATCACGACACAGCGACCCGCGCCCCGCCGCGCACACCCCTCATTGGCCAGTAGGACGCAGGCGCGGGGTCCGCCTCCGCGGGCGCGCTGATCTCCAGGCGCGCATCGTCGGCCATTATCCGTTCGTAGGCGGATCCGTGCCTGAGCGACGCCGATGGATGCTGCCGCCACGTGCTCGGCTTGATCGGTGGGGTCTCCTCGACGGGCGAGCCGAGAGGGCGTTGTGCTCGGCAGGCTGTGCGTGAGGTTTATCGCCAGCTCGGTGGGCGAGAGCCTCTAGCTCGCTGGCGTGTAGTAGCCGACCGCGTAGGCGCGCCCCGAGTCGTGGTAGCGCGCGAGGAAGCGTTGCCAGACGCCTTGCGCGAAGGCGGGCGAGTGGCGGGAGACGACGGCGACGAGGATACGGCCCGAGGGGTTCACGCCGGTCCATTCGATCCTCACGCTGCCATCCCGGTAGGGCATGTGCTGAAACGCGCGCAGGAGAGCGATCGTGCGGTTCAGGCGACGATCGCCGGGGCTGAGTCTCCTCGCCCGGGCTTGGTAGGCGAGCGCGCGGCGTAGCTGCGCGGGGCTCAAGGTGCGCCTTCTCGGGCTCGAGGTCCGAGCCCGGGCCGCTCCTGCCCCGGCGCTCGAGGCGCGCGCCCGGGGCACCGGCGAGGCATAGGCGTAGATCCCGCCCGGCTCACCAACCGCCTGGGGATGGTGAATCGGCACGACGAAGCGCCGGACACCGTGGCGCGAGTCCCCCTCGATGGTGACCAGGTAGCCAAAATAGACGCCCTCGACGATCCCGATGTGAAGGCTCGTGCCAACGCTCCCCGGACCCGTGCCAAAGAGGACGCTGTCACCCGGACGCGGCCGCGCACTCGGCCGCAGCACGTAGGTGTTCGCAGTGGCCCAGTAGTAGACCGAGCCGGTGAAGGGAAAGCTTCCGATCGGGATGCCCGCGCCCCGCCACGCCCAGGTGCTGAACAGCGAGCACCACTCCTCACACGGCCCGTACTTGGTGCAGTACGAGCCGTGATCGCGATACCCGAGCTGGCTGGCCGCGAGCGCCACGATCCGACCCCGCACCCCCGACGGCCGCTTCAGCACCGGCGCCGGGCCGCTCGTGACCGGCGGCGTCGAGGGAGGAACCGACGCGCCGAACGCGCTCGTCGAAGCGAGCGCCCAGAGAAGCAGCACAGCCGTGACCACGGCCAGGCGCGTCGACATGGTGCTGCGCGGGCGCATCAGAGATAGGCGCAACATGAGACTCCTCTTGAAATTTCGGCTTTGGCGGAGCGCCCCGCACAGTGGGGTTCTCGCCGTCCCGTGTGCAATTTGCCGTATCGGCGACCGGTGCAGCGCCAGGCCGAGTGCGCGCTCAGCACAGCACGCGCCGGCCTCCGGGCGACTCACGTCGCACGCATCTCCTTCAGCGGCGGTGCCTCTGGCGTGCGGGTCCGAGCTTGACGTTGACCTTGGTCCCCCGGGGCCTTGAGCTGCCTGCCTTGAGGGACTGCGAGGCGACGATGGACTTGCCGAGCTTGGCCTTGGGCTTGTAGGTCTTTCCGAGCGCGCAGTGCGCGTCGGATAGCAGCCGCTTGGCCTGGGAGAGCGTCCTGCCCTTGAGCCCGGGCACGATGCAGCGCGGCCTGCGCCGGCTCGGCGGCGCTGAGCTCGCTCCGCCGGGCGACCCGGTCGTGAGGTCGGCGCTCATCAATACTCCGAGCTCCGACGCCACCCCACCGTTGGGATTCGAGTATTGAACCGTTCCGGGAATGGCGTTGTAGCTGGGCGCCTCGATGCGCTGCTCGGTCGGCCCGGGGTAGGTTCCGTAGGTGTTCGCCGCGCCGGTAAAGAAGTTGTTCGCGGCCGGCGGGTCCCTGAACAGTGGGATTGGGACGTCCGGCGCCTCGACCTCGAGCGCGAGTTGGTCGATCGCCCTGATCGTGGGGTCTCCCGGGAGCACGTAGTCGTCGGACTGGACCCGGAGGCTGGTCGGAACCTGGGTGATCGAGTTGGGCTTGGGCGTGAACTCGGGTCCGTAGGCCTCAAGGTATGGGCCGCTGACCGATCCGCGCTGGTTGAGGAAGCGAATGACGTTCACCCGCATCTTCCCGGTTACGGGGCCGACCTTCACGCGAATCGCGGTGATCCTCCCGGTGGCAGGCGCCCCAAGACCGTCGAGGTCATATTTGTCATAGCCCGTGTAGGTCCACATGCACGACTGGTATCCGGGCGGAACGAGGGCAGGCGGGGTGACCGATCCAGGAATCGGGGCGATCGGATTTGCTACTCCAGCGGCGCACACGCCACCCGTTGTGTCGTTGTTGGGCACGTTCGCCGGGTTGTTGAGATCGGCGCCGAACGTCAAGGTTCTCGCGCTTGCTACGGGAGCGGCCCACGCGGCGAGCGCGATCACACACGCGCAGGTACGGATGGCTCGTCTCACGGCTGTCCTCTCCCTCGCTGGACCGAGCACGATTGGGCGGCAGTGCCTGCCCTGCCCGCAGTTACGGCTTGATCGCGAGCGGACATCGGCGCCGCCTCGTGTAATCGTCGAAATCCTCTGGTCGGTTCTCTGCCCTTCCGGGTGCATGCGCCGATCTTGCCGGGCGAACTGCCTCCCTTCCTCAGTGCTGGCACTGAAAGCAGTTCCCGTGCCAGCACGGTTCACGCTGGGGCTGCGCCCGTTCTCAGGTCTTCATCGCGATGCTCCCGAGGATCGTCGTCCCCGAGCCCGGCGTGGACTCGATGGTGAGCTCCCCACCGAGCGCACCGATCCGGTCGGTCATGTTCTGCACGCCCACGCCCCCTATCCCGGCCGCGGTGTCGTAGCCCCGGCCGTCGTCGGCGACCTCGAATACGAGGCTTCGAGCGCGCTCGAGGTCGATCCTCACCTTCGCCCCGGCCCCGGCGTGCTTGGCGGCGTTCTGGAGCGCCTCGAGGCAACAGAAGTAGACTGCGGCCTCGAGCTCGGGTGGGTAGCGCCTAGCCCCGTCGCAGTGGAGCTCGGTCGGGATCGCGGCGCGCTCGACCGCTTCGCACAGCGCTCCGGGCAGGCCTTCGTTCTCGAGCACCGCGGGGTAGATCCCGTGTGCGAGGTCGCGCAGCTCGGAGAGCGCCTTGCGCAGATCGGCGCGGAGCTCGTCGTGCATCGCCGTGGCCGCCGCCGCATCCTTCTCGATCAGTCGCTCGGCCAAGCCGAGCTTGAGTCCGAGCAGCACGAGCTGCTGCTGGGCGCCGTCGTGCAGGTCGCGTTCCATTCGGCGGCGCTCGACGTCGGCGGCGGTGACCACGCGCGCCCGCGAGGCGCGGAGCTCCTCGGCGTGGTGCTGGAGGTCCTCGAGCGACGCCTGGAGCGCCGAGCTCAGCTCGATCTTGTCGTTGCGCAGCACCTCGCGCTCGCGCAGTCCGCGGATCATGTCGTTGAAGCTCGTGGTGAGCACGCCGAGCTCGTCGTCGCTCGTGACCGGGACGGGATGCTCGAGATCGCCCGCGGCGGCTCGCGCGGTCGCGCTGGTCAGGGTTCGGACCGGACCGACGACCGAGTCGGTCACAGCGCGGATGAGGACCGGGGTGAACGTCAGCGCGATCAGGGCCGCGATCGCCACCGCGCCGAGCATCCGGGACGTCGGAGTGTGCCCGATGCTGCCGATCGCCTGGCTCATCAGCACCGCAAAGGAGGTCGTCACCGCCAGCGCGAGCAGCACCTTCTGGCGTATCCAGCCCCGCGGTTGACGGACGCCGCCCGCTGGGGGCACGACCCGCGCGGCGTCCTCGACCATCGGACGAAGCATGGCCTCGCCCACAAAGAACATGTACGCGGCCGTGACCGCGATCCCGAATTGCGTGAAGATCCAAGCGACCGGAAAACCGCTTGCGCCGCCAAGGTGGTAGTGATCGACGGCCCAAACATTCGCCGGGATCAGGAGGACGCTCGAGAGCGCGAAGCAGCGCGGCAACGCGCGCCTGATGAGCATCACACCCGTCTGCCATGCCGCAGACGCGGCGTCCTGAGGACGACCGTCGCGGATCCAGTCGGTAAGCGGGCGGGCCTCGCGCCACAGAAACACGAACGGCACGCCGCACCCCACGGCAATCGCGCCCTCCACCATCAAGACGAGATCCAACGGCGGGCGAAATGACCGATCGAGCAGCCGGCTCGCCACCACGGCTGAGAGCATCCCGCCCGCGAGCGCCAGGAACTCCAACCACCCCAACACGAGCGCGACGTAGTGGGTCCCGAAGCGCGCGTAGAGCCGATCGAGCGTGCCGAGACCGACCGGCTCACGAACGGATTCCCTCACCGCATGTCCCGTCGCAGGTCGCGGGGCCCCCCGACCTCCGTCATCCCATTCAGGTGTTGGTTTGCCGATCAAGCTCAGGCCCCCTGCCGGGCCGAGACTATTCTCTCGAGCGTGCTTTCAGTGCCAGCACTGAGCCGCATGGGCTCGCGTTGCGCGATCCTACGGGAGCTTGATCCCCACCCTGCTGATAGTCGACGATCACGAGGGGCTGCGGAGCTTCGCGCGTACCGTGCTGGGCGCGGAGGGGTTTGACGTGATCGGCGAGGCGGCCGACGGCGAAACGGCGATCGTTGCCGTACAGACGCTGCACCCCGACGTGGTGCTGCTCGACATCGGGCTCCCGGGCATCGACGGGTTCGAAGTCGCGGAGCGTCTCGCCGGCGCACCAGGCGCGCCGAGCTTCGTGCTCACCTCCAGCCGGCGCGCCTCGGACTACGGGCAGCGGATGGCGGACTCGCCGGCGCGCGGCTTCCTTCCCAAGCACGAGCTCTCAGGGGCCGCGATAGCGGCGCTGCTCGCACGTGCGCCGCGCGCCGCCTGACTCTCGCGGCATCGTGCGCACGGGGAGAACCAGCGGCTGACGTGCGCCTAATCGTCGCCGATGACTCGCTGCTCTTCCGCGAGGGGCTTGTTCGGCTGCTCTCCGAGCAGGAGTTCGAGGTGCTCGCGCAGGCCGACAACGCCGAGGACCTGGTCCGCCGGGTCGGGGGGCTACGTCCCGACGCGGCCCTGGTCGACATCAGGATGCCGCCGACGTTCACCGACGAGGGCCTCAGGGCTGCGCTCGAGATCGGCGAGCGCTATCCGGGCGTGGGCGTCGTGGTCCTCTCCCAGTACGTCGAGTCGGGCTACGCGATGCGGCTGCTCGAGCAGGGGAGCGCCGGGCGCGGGTATCTGCTCAAGGACCGCGTCGGCGACCTCGACGGTTTCGGGGACGCGATCAGGCGGGTCGGCGACGGCGGCTCGGTTGTCGACCCCGAGGTGGTCGCGGCTCTCGTCGCTCGTCGCCGGCCGGCGGGACCGCTGGATGAGTTGACCGAGCGCGAGCGCGAGTGCCTGGCGCTGATGGCCGAGGGCCGCTCGAACACCGGGATCTGCGAGCGCATCCACCTCAGTCCGCGAACGGTCGAGAGCCACGTGCGCACGATCTTCCGCAAGCTCGACCTCGACGAAACCCACGACGACCACCGCCGGGTGCTCGCGGTTCTCGCCTACCTGCGCGCCTAACGCCTCGGCGTTGCGCTCATTGCCTCGAGCAGGCGATGTGGATCTGCTCGACCATCCAGCCGCTGGCCCCTCGCACGAGGTCGACGGGACCCTGGCAGTGGTCGGTGCGAGCGGTCTGCACGGAGGTCGTCCGCACGGCGACGGTCGCGCGGTCGCCGGCCTGGCTCGAGGTCCGCGCTCGCTGGAAGGTGATCGAGCGCACGGGCGAGAACTGGCTCTGGAACGCGGCGAAGCCCCCGAGCTGAGAGCGGAATGCGGGAGCGGCAAGGCTCCACGCCGCGTCGAACCGGTGGGCGGCGGCCCGGGTGTAGAAGGCCTTTACGGCTGCCGCCGGCGACGAGGTGGTGGAGGGCTTCGGCTTGGCCGGCGCGGGGACCGGTGCCGGGGAGGAGCGAGGCGGCGCGGACGCTTGGCCGCCGCCCTGCTGTGCCCCGGTGGCCAGGAGCACGGCCCCCACTGCTGCTCCGGCGACGAGCAGGAGGGCGAGCGGCAGGGCCCATGTTCGCCGCCGCCGGCTCGTGGGACGGCGGCTCGGCGAGTCCGAGGCGCCGGTCGGTGCCCGCTCGGAAGGGGCGGCCGGAGCGTTGATCGGCTCCGCGCCCGGCGCGGCCGGAGCCGCCGGCGGCACCGACGCCGGGGGGGGCGCGGGCCGCCGCGGCGTCGGCGCCGGCCGAGGAGCGGCCTCCTCCAACGCGGTGCTGATCGCGCTCACGAGCTCTCCGGCCGAGCTTTGCCGCTCCTCCGGACGAGCGCTCATCCCGTCGCACAGGGCGCCAACGGCGTCCGCGGGGGCCTCGGGCCAGGAGTCGCGCAGGCTCGGCGCCGGTTCGGTGGCGATCCGGTGCATGATCTCGAGCGGCGTCGCTCCCGCTCGCGCACGCCGGCCCGAGAGCACCTCGTAGGCCACCGTGGCGAAGGCGTAGATGTCGGTCGCGGCCGTCACCCGGTTGCCCTCGAGCTGCTCGGGCGCCATGTAGGCCACCGTGCCGGGCGCCACTCCGGTGCGCGTGATCCGGGTCATCTCCGCCGCGGTGGCGATGCCGAGGTCGGCCAGCTTCACCGTCCCGTTCGACCCGAGCAGCACGTTGGCCGGCTTGACGTCACGGTGCACCACGCCGTGCTCGTGGGCGTGGTCGAGCGCGGCGCCGACCGCGCGCAGCACCTCGAGCCCTCGCGCGCGCTCGAGCGCGCCGCGGCGCAGCGCGGTGGAGAGATCCTCCCCGGCCACGTACTCCATGACGAGCACGACGTCCTCGCCCTCGGTGAGCGAGTCGAAGACGCGAACCACGTTCGGATGAGCCAGCGAGGCGCCGATCCGCGCCTCGCGCTGAAAGCGCTGGGCGAGCTCGTCCGCGCTGTGGGGGTGCAGCCGCTTGATCGCGACCTCCCGCCCGAGGCGCTCGTCCTCGGCGAGCACGACGCTCGCCATGCCGCCCGCGCCGAGCGTGCGGATCACGCGGTAGCGCCCGGCGATGAGCGCTCCAGAGGCCTCCACGAACGCTTCTCCTCCTACCCGCGGCGGATCTGGTCGGCGGGCACCGGGCGGGAGAAGAGATAGCCCTGCGCCAGCGGGCAGCAGCGCCGCACGAGGAACTCGAGCTGCTCCTCGGTCTCGACTCCCTCGGCGATCGCCCGCATCCCGAGGTTGCCCGCGAGCTCGATGATCGCGGTCACCATCGCCGCCGAGGTCGGGTCCTCGGGCAGGCGGGAGATGAACGAGCGGTCGATCTTGAGGGTCTCGGCCGGCATCTGCCACAGGCGCGTGAGCGAGGAGTGCCCCACCCCGAAGTCGTCGATCGCGAGCCGGAAGCCGTGCTTGCGCAGCGCGCCGAGCACCGCCTGGGCGCGCACGGGGTCGGTCATCGCGGTCGACTCGGTGATCTCGGCCACGAGCGACTCAGGCGGCACCTCGGCGCACTCGGCGGTCTCGCGAATGCGGTCCACTAGGTTCGGCTGCCAGAGCTGGCGCAGCGAGAGGTTGAAGGAGAGGTCGAGCGCGCGACCATCATTCCGCCAACGTTGGGACTGGCGGCATACCTCCTCGAGGACCCAGTTCCCGATCCCCTCGATCAGCCCGATGTCCTCGGCGAGGGGAATGAAGCGCGAAGGGGGAACGAGCCCGCCGTCGTCGGCGAGCATGCGCACGAGGGCCTCGGGGGCGACGAGGCGCGGCTCCCCGGTCCGCGCGCCGCTCTCGGAGCCGTGAAGCGGGGTCAGGTCGACGATCGGCTGGTAGCGCAGCTCGAGCTGCTCGCGCTCCACCGCGGTGCGCAGGCGCGTGGCGAGCCACAGCCGTGCCCATTTGTCGCTCGTGTCGCCCGCGAAGATCTTGGAGCGGATCTCGCCCGGGCGCTTGGCCTGGCGGGCGGCGGCCTCGGCGTGGCGCAGCAGGACGTCGGCGCTGTCTGCGTCGGCCGGGCAGCGGCTGATGCCCACCGCCGCATCGACGTAGAGCTCGGTGCCGGCGACCTCGAAGGGGGCGGCGAGGACCCGGTGGACCTTCTCCGCGCACGCGCTCGCCTCGGAGATCGGGGCGTCCTGATCGGTGCGGTCGGGGAGGAGCAGGAGGAAGCGATCGGCGGAGTAGCGCGCCACCAGGTCCATGGGGTCGACCACCTCGCGCAGGCGGGAGGCGGTCTGGCGCAGCACGTCGTCGCCCGCCTCGCGTCCGAGGCCGTCGTTGATGAGCCCGAAGCGGTTCAGGTCGACGTGGAGCAGCGCCACCGCGAGCCCCTGGCGGTGGGCGCGGTCGATCGCGAGCTCCATGTTGCGCGTTAGCGACGTGTGGTTGAGCAGGCCGGTGAGCGTGTCGTGATCGCCGAGGTAGGCGATCTCCTCCTCGGAGCGGCGGCTGTCGCTCAGGTCGCGCACCAAGGCCATCAGCGGCTCGCTGTCGCCCGCGTCGAGCAGGGCGACGCGCACCTGCACGGGGAACGAGCTTCCGTCGGCGCGCCGGTGCAGGCGCTCGAACACGAGCGGCTCGTCGTCGCAGAGCTTGGCGCGCGCTTCGGTGAGCTCCGCCGCCCCGGCGCCGGCGTCGAGATCGTCGAGCGAGAGGGTGAGCAGGCGCTCGCGCTCGTAGCCGTAGGTCTCGCAGGCGGCCCGGTTGACGTCGAGCAGCAGCCCCTGATCGTCGTAGAGCAGGAACGCGTCGGAGACGTGCTCGACGAGGCAGCGAAAGCGTCGCTCGCCGTCCGAGGACTCGGGCGCCTGCGCGGCGCTGGCGCTCAACTCACCCGGATCGACATGGCTCATCGCACTGACCTTTCTGCGCCAAGGCCCGCGTACCTTGCGCGCCCGGGCCGCCGCGAGCGGCAA
>JAABUZ0100009124.1_pt1 | contig 11445 bp, 14 predicted proteins | sample 5562091 | NCBI WGS metagenome assembly JAABUZ01 (sample SAMN12813069, study PRJNA571459) | rock metagenome | isolation source: Antarctica rocks | place: Antarctica: Victoria Land, Linnaeus Terrace sud | collected 2015-12-21
GCGCTGTCCAGCCGCACTCGCAGCCGCCCGCTGCGCGTCGCCCGGCCGGCGCGCTCGCCGGGGTCCAGCGCGCGGATCGCGCGCCCGTCCCACACGTAGCGGCTGTGGCGGCCGCCTGCGCCGGCCCCGCGCATGGCCAGGCATTACGCGCGTGGACGTGCTGCCGCATGCGGACACACCGCAGCCCGTTCGGCACCCCTGTGAGTGCACGCGGGCCATGTACTTGTCCTCACGAGTTGGCGCAAGGACAAGGCCGCCCGGGGCAGGCCGACAGAGGCGTGCGCGCAGCGTGGGCCACGGCAGGAGCCGCGCATGCGCACGAGCATGCCCATCCAGCCGCGCTCGATTGGGGGCTGCTGACCTCCTCGCACGGTGTATAGCCGCTGAGGAATAGGAGCAGGCCCGGGCAACCAGCAGCCAGCGGCTCGTTACCATGGCCTGGCAGCAGGGGCGCGCCTTTGACAGCGCCGACCGGCAGCACCCGGCAGTGCGAGGCCGGGTCGGGCTCCGCGGCAGCGGCAGCGCCGCCCTCGTCCGCTTGCCGGCCGGCCTGGGTTGCCTGTCCGCGCGGCGCCGCTGTCTTGCCGGGCACAAAGGACACAGTGGCTCCCGCAAGGATATGCATACGGCAGGACCCCGGGGCGCCTGCCCTTGCGCAGGCACAGTCCAAATTCAGACTTCGAAGGGTCAAGCTCGCCCCGCTCGCCTCCCCTCGTCCTGCCTCCCTACACAGACGATAACAGCGGGCTGCGAAGGCGCCTGTTTGCGAGCAGGAGGGGGGCAGTAGGCCAGGCTGCGCAGGCGCAAGCGAGGCCGGCTGGGACAGGCGCGTGCCGGGTCGGGTCCGTGAGCACCTGCCGCCTGCCGGCGCGCCGCCTGCCGCGGCCCCAGCCGAGGATGGAGCCCAGCGACGCGAACAGCGAGCGCGCCCCTGCGCCGCGCCGCCGGCACGCGGACGAGACGCGCGGCGCCGGCCGGCGCTGCGCGCCGCGCGCGCTCAGCTCGAAGCGCAGCTCGGCCGCCGGCGAGCCGCACGGGCTGAGCAGCACGGCGTGCACGGCGCCATCGTCAGCCATTGCAGGCTCGCCTGCTGCTCGGGCTTCCGGCCGGCCGGCCGGCGCCTAACTCAGCATTGCCGGCGCCGCTGCAGCGCGAGAGCGCCCGCTGGCCGACCCGGCGCGACAGCGGTGCACGCTGCACGCGGCTGCCAGGCGGCCCACGCAGGCAGCGCCGCAGAGCAGGTCTGAGCTGGGCCGCCCCTCGAGCAAAAGGTGGGCCGCGTCGACAGTGCCCCCACACGTACAGGCGGGCCGCGTGAACAGTGCCCCCACGCGTTTAGGCAGCTCTGCAGAAAGCTAGCGTCTTGTGGCCTTTTCCCAGTAGCGGGGAAACTCTTGGAGCTGCAAACGCCTGGACTTGGTGTTTGTTCCTAGGTCGCATCGGTTGCAAGGATGATCCAATGCGCTTGGCCCGCAGCCGAGGGAGGACAAGGAGTTCACGCAGGCGGTGAGCACTGCTCAACGAGCAGCCTCGAGCTGCCGCCTTGCGTGGGCCTGACTGTGCTGCTCCTGACCTTGCAACCTTGCAAAAGGGCAGGGCGCAGTTCTGCTCTCGAAGGCCCACATCAGCTGCGCGGCAGGATGCCTGGGGCGGCGCCCGAGCTGCCAGCGCACGCCCCAGGTCAGCAGCCCTTGACAGCGGAGCAGTTCCGGGTCTGGAAGCAGCAGCAGGACGCGCAGGCTGCACAGGCATGCATATGCTCGTTGCTCGTTGCTTCGCGCAAGCTGCAGCCAGGCTCTTTTGCGCCGTGAGGACCAGGTGCTTACGATTGGTGCCGTACAGGACAAAGCGGCGGAGGCGCAGCAGCGCCGCGAGGACATACTCGCAGGCAGAGTGTTGCCAAATGGTGCGCACTTGCGCATGTTGCAAAAGCGCGGCAGGGGCGCCAGGGAAAGCCGGTGTCACAGCTTGCGCGGTTGCACGCAGGTCGGGAGCTGTACGAGCTGCACCCAGAGCTGTTTGAAGACTACTGAGGGCGCTGGGGCAGCGCGCGCAGCTTGACATTGCTTACAGGCTCCTGCCTTGTGCTAGCCAGGCTTGTTGACCCTGCCACCCGCTGCAAACACGCTAAATACGAGCGCGCGCCTCAACTCACTGACTCGCGCAAACGCGCCGGCAGCAACGACGAGCAACGACAAGGAGCGAACCAAGGCTGGTCAGCCACACACCCAAACGCGCCGCGCTTGTAACGCAGCAGGGCGCTCAGTGGTCGTGGCCCGCAAACTTGCGCTCCTCACGGCCGTACTTGCGGTCCGACTTTTGGAACTCAAACGCGGTGACGTTGTAGAGGAACCAGGGGAACGCGACCATCCACAGCGCGACCGTGCGCAGCGTCTTGCCGTCCCAGCGGTAGGTCAGCTCAATGTGCTCGCGCGCGGTGCCCCAGTCCTCGATGTACTTGTTCGGCTTGTACGGCAGGTCGCCGAGCGCCCGGCGCTGCTGTGCGCCTGCGCGGACGCCCGCGCGTCAAGTGCTGCGTACCCCTTTCCTACAACCATCAGCGCTCACACAGCAGAGCGCAACAGGGCAGTGCTGGGCTGCACGTGCACAGCTGGTGCACGAGCACTCGGCGGCGACGCCAGGGACGCGGATGGCAGTGCAGCGGGCGTGCTGGGCCGTGCGGGGCGCGCCTGCGGGCGCCGGCGCCTGCATCGCACGGGCTGCCTGCCGCGCCAGGCCGCGCAGCGCGCCCGCCATTGGCTCGCCGCAGGTCCCTGCAGGCGCGCTCACATGCCAGTAACGGTGCGCCTGTGCTGGCAGGGAGCAGGTGATCGCAACGGACACCGTGCACTGCAGGAGGATTGCCTCTCGGAGGCCTCTCCTGCAGAGGTCCAGGGCAGCAGGTTTCCGAGGGACCTCACATTACTGTAGCTCTTGCCTGCAGCAGTGCTCACGCCCGATCACAGCCTGTGAGCCCGGAGCACTGGCGGTGGGATGCGTCCGTGTTGTCGCTAACCTTGGTCACGGCGAACGCGCCTGGATCTGAGCGAGATGGCTGCGCCTCAGCCCGGCGGGGCCATCGGTGCGCGCGGGGCGCTCTGGCGCCGTTGACTGCTTGGCCAGGCCTGGCTGTCCGCTGCCGCTCGCGGCCTGGGCGCAGCGATGCAACCATCCGCGCTCAATAATCTTAGATTGTTTGCCCGCGCGCCCGCGCGCAGGTCCGCCGGCGCTGCCTGTGGCCAAGGTGCAGGCCGCGCCAGCCGCGGCCCCAGCACCACCTGCGGTGCGCCGCGGGGCACGCAGGGGTGCCTCAGCAGTGGCCCCACCATAGGAAGTTGGTTGGGCTCCCGGCCTGCCGGTTTCTTGCAGTTCTGTCGTCAGCGGGTGAGCCTGCTGCCCGCAGCACAGCTACACAGCCATCCAAGCACCGCCTGGCTCGCTTGTCGACCAAACACGCCAACGTGTTTCGGTGGCCACAGGCGTTGTTGCGATGGTGGGCGCGCAGGCCACCCCACCGGCCACTCCGGACCCTCCGCCGGCCGTGGCAGCAGTGTCGGGCTTCGGCATTGCGCCGGGAACGCGAGCCAGCCCGGGAAACAACCCTGGCGCTGGCAGGGGCGCTCCCAGGCTGGCGCAGCGGCCCACCACACCACCCTCCGCGCTGGCCAACAGCCTGCGGTCCTCGCCGTCGCCTCCGCGGGAGGCCGAGCCGGCTGGGGCCGCTGTGGCGGGTGCACCGCCCGGCCCGGCCATCTCGGCCGAGGAGCTCGCGAAGCAGACGGCCCGGCGGGGCAAGGTGCCGGCCCTGCGCCAGCTGCTGCGAGGTTGTGTGCCCTGGCGAGCCCTGTGGCCCGGATGTAGCTTTTGGCGATGCAGTGCATCGCCACTGTGTGGCAGATGCGTTTGTGAGTGTGCTATCGTGCGGCGCACCAGTGCAGCGGTGCCCAGCTTGCACGCGTGGCTTGTCCCTGCAAGCTGCCAGCCCCCCGGATATGAACTGAGCGCTTGTATCTGTGGGCGTGCCTAAGTGCCATGACGGCGTCACGTCATGGAGCAATACGTGCGGTTAGGGCAGTTGTGTCCACTTCCAAGACTGTGTCTGCACTGAACGGGCCTGTGTCTGCGTGGCTCGAGGTGTGCTGGGATGTGCGCGCAAGAGCGGCCTTGCGTAGCAACGTTGGCCCGCTCCTGTGTTCCTCTGGTGGCCTGAACCCTTGCGCGTGCTCTGCCGCCGGCGCCTTGCATTCTTCGCGTCTTCCTGTGCGCTGCCAGCTACTATTGCGAGCACCAGCGGTGTCTGAACTTGCGCGCTTGGTTCTGACGCGTGGACGCACTGGCCGCGCAGAAGGCCGCGGGGACCAAGGCAGAGGATGGCCCGCCCGTCGTGGGCCCGGACGGTGTCGTAAGCAAGGGCAAGAATAAGACCTACCGCGGCGTGCGCCAGCGCCCCTGGGGCAAGTGGGCCGCGGAGATCAGGGATCCCACCATCGGGCAGCGCCGGTGCGCGCCCTGCCTGCAGCACCTCTGGACGGGTTGCGTTGGCGACCTGCAACACGAGACTGTTGTGCGAGCGCGATATGCCTGCCTGCCTAGGGCTGCACACCAGCCTGCGCAAAGTTAGCCTGATTTTATCTATGCTGAGATCGCACTTGACGCTGGCCAGCGGCGGCACGAGTGTGGGTGCATACTCGCTAAGCGTGTCAGCTGCCGTGTGCTGCACAGCCACAGAATGTCTGTCTGCACTAGCGTATAACGCTTGCCTTGCCAGTGGGGCACGCAGAGCACCTGTGGGGGGGAGGTTTGATATGTATGTATTTGTCTACATATTCCTCTTAGCTCAAGAATACTTGGCAATCGTTCTGGTGTGGCCATATGAGATGGGAGTGCGCTGAAGCCTGGCGTCACCCTGCAGGTGGCTGGGTACGTTTGACACGGCGGAGGAGGCTGCGCGCGCGTATGACAACGCGGCGCGCGCAATCCGCGGCGCAGCTGCGCGCTGCAACTTTCCGCTGGAGGGGGATGCTATGCCGACCGGTGCGCGCCTGCACTGGCTGTGTGGCGTGCATGGCGGCGGTGCCCATAGCTGCTCAGTGTTCTGTGCCGCGTGCCAATTTTTTGTTATTTGATTTTAGTTCATTAAATGTGGTTTGAAGTAGGACAGTATTTCGGTGTGTAACTTTTTATTGGCCCTTATCATTTGGTATTGCATAGGCCTTGTATTGGTCTTCGTGGCTGATCTTCATTGGTGTCCTTGGCTGACCTTCATACGACTCAACGCGACTTAACGGGACACGGAGAAGGTCAAATATATGCTAGATGAACGCTTTTTCTCGCTGTGGCAGTTTGGATTGCCCAGGTTGTCTGTATCACCACGCTGATTTGCCAAGGCGCTAATCGCGTGTGTGCTCTGTGGCTGCAGAGCCGCTGCCGATGGTCCAGCAGCGCACGCCCGCCGTGCGCAAGGCGAACAAGGAGACAGCCAACGCGGCAGCCAAGGTGGCAGCGGCCGCTGCGGCCGCTGCCGTCACAACCACGGCGGCCGCAACTGCGGCGGCTGTGCCGCTGGGCCGCTCCCCCGGTGGCGATGCGCTGATTGACTCGCGCATGTTTGCACGCAACGTCACGGTGCGTGCGCGCGCTCCATGGGCAGAACGTTGTGCGTTTGGACTCGTGTCATACGCGCGCGTGGCGCTTTTTGGGCACAGAGAATCATGTCCAGCGAGCCACTCGAAGGGACATGTCTGGTGGCAGAGGCGCGTGCTGTTGAGTCTGGTAGGCAGGCAGCATCCTAGGCTGCTTCGAGAAGGCACACGTTTGGGCACGCCTTGCTCTGTGGGGTGAGGCCCATGCTGTGTTGAGTCGAAGCGCGAATTGCTTGCTGAAGCGGCGGAGCCGTTTGCTGCAGGGCGTGATGACGATGAGTGACGCGATGATGATCCCGCCGGCGCTGATTGTGCCGGGCAGCATGGCTCCGCCGGCGCTGCCCGTGCAGGTGGGCCCCGAACGTAGCCCTGCTTGGGCGCATGATGTGCAGGGTGTGGGAGGCTCGCCCTGTGGGGGGGCCTTGTGGGGTGAGGGGCTTTACGTTTTGCCCCTTGCATAGCCTATGTGTGAGGGAGCTGCGGCTGCTGCTCGGCGCTGTGTGCACGCTGATGCGGCGTCACAACGGGCTGGCTGAGGGTGCAGGCGCTGGCTCATGCTCGTGGCTGTGAGCGGTTCCGCTGTTGACTCACTGCCAAGCACGCTGCGCGGGGGCAGATGCGCATGCCGAGCAGCACTGCGGCGCCCGCGCCGCCCGTTCCGGCGTACGTGGGCGGGGCGTGGCCGCTGTCGGCTGCCGGCGCAACGGGCGGCAACGGGGCCTCGCTGGGCCGCAGCGGCACGCCCTCGTACGGCGCATCGCCCTACGGCAAGAGCGTGGACATGGTGGACGTCTGCGCGCAGATCATGAACAGCGGTGCGGCGCGCTCTGCCAGACTCGCTATGCCACCCCTGCTCGGGACAGAACAGGCAGGCCCGGTTCTAGGGGCCATCTGACAATCGCTCAACATCTGAAACAGGGTTCACAGGCGCCTTGCCTGCTATCGTCGTGCAGCAACATTTGCGGCCTTTCAGCAGGGCGTGCTCCTGCTCAGCGGTCTGTGAGAGCTTTGGCATGGTGGCTGGGTGAGCCTGCACGAGTGGAGTACGGCGCACAATACCTTGCAGTGTTATTGATGGTTACTGAGAGCGCAGAGACCTATCGCCGCTGGGCTGTGACCCCCGATAAGGGTGCGCCCTGGTTGGGCGGATGCAGGGCGAGCGGGCTGCGTTGTGACCAGTGTCACTAGGCAGGCGCGCTTACCATGTGCTGCACGCGCGTGCGCAGGCGTGGGCTGGCCGACCGCGGAGGCGCTCAACATGGGCAGCCTGCGCGACAACCTGGAGGGCATGCAGGCGGCCGCGGCGCACCATGCGCAGCAGGCGCCGCGCGACTCCGACGGCGAGGAGCTGGACGACTCAATCATGATCCTGGGCACAACGCCGCAGGCGCGCCGCCTGCGCTGCGCAGCGTTGAACCTGTGCCAGGGCTAAGTAGGTGGTGTAGGGTAGGGTACAAGCCTGGCTAGACCGGTGCCTTCCTGATCCTGATGCTGAGGTGTAGAGCGCTTGTGTCTGAGACCTTCGCCAGTTGCAGCCGACCAGAGAACAGGCACACCTGCAACAAATGTTTGCAGGACCCTGTGTGCACATGTGGTTGTAGCGTACAGAGCAGAGGTGGCGATGCGTAAATGTCACCACCGTCTGCGAGAACAAGCTGACGCGCTTGCTTCCCTCCGCGCAGTTCGGCTCAGCCAGCGTGCGGCATCCGGTAGTCGGTCGCACCGGGCTGCCGCCACGCCCGGCGCAGCCTGCGCCGCCGCACTCGGCCGCGCCGGCCGCGCCGGCCAGCGGCGCGCGCTACGATACCAAGGAGAGCGGCGAGTCTGATTACGAGGACCAGGTGCGGCGCCCTGGTTTGGCTGTGCCTACACTGCCGGGATCGCGCTCGGAGTTGCGGGAGGCTGTTTTGCGGAGCGGTGCATCAGCATAGAACTGCTCTGAATGCGGCGCTGGCGGTCGCGCAGGTCATGGGCATGAGCCCCGACCCGGGCTTTGCGCCGGCGGCGCTCTCGCGCTTTGCGCCCGCGCACGTGCCGGCGTTCCGGCAGCAGGTGTGGACGCCGCACGGGCAGATGATCGACAACGCATGACGCGCGCCGCCCGCCGGTGCGCGGCCGAGCGGGCGCTCGTGCTGCCGCCCCTCGCCGCTCCCGCGGCGCCAGCGCAGCGCCCGGATGCCTGCGCGCGCGGGCAGGACGGATGCGGGACTGCCGCCTTGGTGTGGTGCGCTGTGGAGCGCCCCCGGATCGGCAGGGAGACGGGGCGCGGGCTGCAGAATGTTATAGCATAGTCGGGCAGGAATACCACTTTAGTCTGCAGTTCGGGTTCTGACGAAGTGCCTCCTGGTTTTCTGGGTGTTGCGCGGGGACGCGCGCGGGGCGGGAGCGCGGTGGCTGTACAGACACGGGGCGCATTTTGGCACTACAGCTCAGCAGATACCTCCAGCGGGGCGCCGCCGCTGTCTGTGTGTCCGCCACCCGCGGCTCCCGGTGGATTGGCTGGGCGGGCTGGGCGGGGCGGGGGATGCTCGTTTGGTTTTCTGATGATTGCGACCAGTCTGCAGCGAGCGCGGGCCAGGATTGGCGGTGCGCACGCAAGCTACATATGCCCCTGCCGACACATGCACGCGATGCAGTGGAATTGCTTTATATACGCCCTCCCCCTTTCCGCTCTCACGCCTGTCCATGCACGAGCCCGGCGCATCGGCTGCGCCTCGAATTATATGCAGCTTGTGGGTTACCGGCCCGCCCTCGCGCGCCGCAGTGTGTTTCAAAACTCTCATCTCTTTTGCGGGCCTGCCCCTGGCTGGGCAGGCGCGGGGGGCCCGGCTGAACCGGTTGCAGGCACAGGCGCGACAACAGGGGCGCGGGTGCGGCTGCGGGTATGTTTCAGAAGTTTTGGTTGGCGTTGACCCGGGGTGAATATCAGGCTGTTGGACGTGTGACGGCAGGTCTCTGTGGAGAGCTGCGGTAGGCCAAACACTGTGCTGTCTGCAGCCGCCAGCGGCGGTGCGGCTGCACAGCTGGCACCGCTGGCGGCATGCAACGCAGGTTTGGTCTGCACCTGTGCGCGCAAACATTGTCCGTCATTATGGGGTTGGCTGAGCGAAGGGTCATGGGTGGTACATGCATGCCGGCCGGGGCAGACAGGGCCCAAAGCAAGGGGTTTGGGGGGAAATGCTGCCAGCGCCCGTGTGGCTTTGGGCCAGGGTGCGCGCTGGGGGTTGAGCTTCTTAACTCTGCGTTTTTGGGGCGTGGCGCGGAGCGCCACGCGCGGGCTGCAGCAAGCCAAGCGGCGCCCTGGTGGCAGCGCGCGCGCTTGCGCCAGGTCCGTGCACAGCGGCGTTGTGCTGTGGCGGGCTGCAACCGCCTCTTACCAAGCCCTCTCATCTTTACCTTCCCTGGTGATATCATGAAGCCGCCCTTACTGTCGGGGGCCGCCGTCGTGTGTTTCTGTCCCGCCGGTACCCCTAGTGCGGGAAACGCTTGGTTGCACATGCGGGCTGGGGTGCGGCGACGGCAGGGGGGTGCGTGCTTCAAAAGAGCGCTCGTGCACGAGCAGCTGCCTTATGCTGCCTAGGGCCTTCAAGCGGCGGGCCCGGCCAGCCTGCACAACTTGCGCCGCGTGTGAGGGAGGACGCGCGGCAGTCGCTTTTGGTAGGTATTCATTGAGCGGGCGCGTGCGGCGGGAGCGGGGCAAGCTGGCGCGGCGCGTGTGCACAAGCAAGCGCCCCTGGGGGCGGGTGCACCGCTCGCCAGCCCCGCGCAGGCGCCCGCTCTTGCGCCGGGGCAGTGCGACCCTTTGCCAAACCCTTTGCCAACCCGCGTGTTAGTGTAGACGGCGGGGGCGCGCTGCTAATTGCGCGGCGCTCGGCCGGGCGAGCGGCGGCGCTGCTAGGAGGGCTCAAGAAGCTGGGGCAAGCCTCTGAAGGGCCCCATCCCGCCAGAACCCTGGACTGTGTCCCCCCCCGTGGACAATCTGGAGTGAACCGACCCCACTCGCCCCCCGCCTTGTTTTGCGCGTGCTGCTGTCGGGGCGCGTGCGGCGCCTGCCTCCGCTGCAGGCGCAGTAGGACGCGACTCCTTTATTAGCTACCCTTGACAGGTGTGTGTGCGCGTGTGTGCAGAGTCCTGGCTAGCTCTTTGAGTGCGTCTCCAGGCTGTTGGTGGCTGGAAATAGGGCGTTTAGAGCGTTCGTGCTGCAGGCGTTTTTGGCGTTTCATTGGGAGGCATGGAGGGCAAGCTTTGTGGCAGCGGCCGGTGGTATATAGGACTATCTGCACTATTAAATGAGCACCAGGGCCCATGCATCCTATCCTGCTGCGCGCACCCATTACCTGCTGGGCATCAGCTGCCTCGAAACATTGGGCCTCTCGGCCTCTAAGTAGCAGAGGAAGAGCGCGCATGCACACCTAAGAACTTAACAGTGGAGCAATGGAGTTATGACACAGCGGACATAAGGCTCCTGTGCGCACCCGACTGCCCGAAGAGCTGCCACATGCACTGAGCACTGCATGTCGCGGGCGCGTGCGCCCGGCTGCCAGCATGCGAAGCCTCAGCCCTGACCAACAGCTGTACCGCAGCTGCTGTAGCATTCGCCCGTGAGCAGACGGCGACTGCACATGCTGCCAGCCCCCGGCAACCTCACAGCGAGCACACAGATGCATGCTTTACATCATGTTCACACAGCTGCCGCCTCAGCAGCAGCCGCCGTGCCTGCAATGTCCGAGAGCCCGTCCGCGATCGCCTGCAGCCAAATGGCCTTGGGGCCGCGCTGCAGCGGCCACAGGTGGTGGCCCTCGACGCGGTGGCACTGGAAGCCGCCGGTGGTGAAGCGCGCCCAGCCGCGCACGTGCGCCTCCGTGACGCGGCGGTCGGCGCTGCCGTAGAATGCAGTGATGGGGAAGCCGAACGGCGCTGCCGCATGCGCCCCGTTCAGCCCATGGCCGGGCGTGCATGCGGTGCCCTGAAATAGTGCAGCAGCTCTGCCACACTTTACGGTGACCGGAGCTGGCAGTAGCGCGAGCTGGCTATCAGAAGTGGCCGCGGTGGCCCTATGGAAGACACCACGAGCGCCTTGGCGCGATGCAGTGTGTTCATGTCCTGCACGTCCATAGCTCTTACACATGTGCTGCTTTCCTCCGCTGGTTGAACGCCTGAGAGTCCTACCAGGAGCGGCGCACACAGACACATGAAATGACAGGCTGCTCCATGCACTGCCGCCCCGGGGGGCGCCGGGGTAGGCCGGACATGCGCGCTGATGCATGCCGGGCACCTGGCGAGGGTGCTCGTCCGGCAGCAGCCACACCCGGGGAGGCCGGGCGCGGCCCCCACCCGCGGCTCGGAACTCGTACTCGTCAAACAACGTGAAGTCCGCGCGCATGAGCGGCTGGTAGATGGGCCACAGCGCGGCGCTGAACACCGCCTCGTTTACGTCCCAGCCGCGGCACTCTTCCTGCGAGGCTGCGCATGCTGTGCGCCTGCCAGGCTCGCGAGCGGCTCGAGTTCGTGCATGCGCTGGGTCTTTTCTGGACTTGAACACACGCCGCCTGTGCATGCAGACACCTCCAACCCCAGGGCGTAAGCATGGGCTGCATCATTCCCTCGGTACCCCAACGGCATACCTTGAACTCGGCCTCGGACAGGCCGCGCTGCGCGCGCCAGGGCCGCTGCGGCGCCGGCAGGTCTGGTGAAGGCATGGCCGACAGGAAGGCCGCGCGCGGCGGCGGCAGCCCGGCCGCCCCGGCCGCCCGCAGCAGCTCGAACGCCACCCATGTGCCCGCGCTGTGGCCGATGACCTGAT
>JAABUZ0100009125.1_pt1 | contig 11444 bp, 16 predicted proteins | sample 5562091 | NCBI WGS metagenome assembly JAABUZ01 (sample SAMN12813069, study PRJNA571459) | rock metagenome | isolation source: Antarctica rocks | place: Antarctica: Victoria Land, Linnaeus Terrace sud | collected 2015-12-21
GCGATTGATTCGGCCAGTTCGTCGATGTGCTCGAAGCCCTTGCGTGGGTTGTCGCCAGACGGGGCAATGCGCTCGATCGGGATCATGCGCGCGCGCGGGACTGGCGCGAAGGCATTCTCGGCCACTCGGGCGAGATCGTCCAATGACGCCTCCCGTGTGGGCGGCGTTTCGGCGAGCAGGTCTGCGGCAAGGCGCTTAGGCCGGATGCGGGATGAGCTTGGCATGGTCGAACAACTCCTGCGCCGGCGCGTCATACTCGGGGGCCGCCAGGTCGAAATTGGAGATGCGCGCCCGCCACGGGACGGGCGGCAGGACGAGTAGGGGCGGACGGTGTGCGGCCGCGATATCCTTGATGTCTTCGATGCGCTCGCGGTGCAGCACCGTGCGCTGGACCATGGCTGGCAGCAGCGCGAGCAATTGCAGCCTCGGGGAAACGGTGATGCGCTGATTGTCGATGTCGCGCAGGTAGAGGAGTAGGTTGGTGACGCCCTGGTCCTCGGGTAGGACGGGCACCAGCACGCCGTCGGCCTCTTTGAGCGATGGGATGGCCGAGAGCCCTGGAGGCGTGTCGATGACCACGAGTTGGTACGCGTGCGGTAGGTTCTCTCCGTTGACGAGATCAACGCCCGGCCAGTGCAGTTCGGGCCGCATCGCGAGCAGACGCGTGAGATTCTTGGACTCGTCGCGGTCGACGATAGCCACGGCGCGGTCGCCTTCGCGCGCGCCGAGTGCCGTAGCCGCGCGCACGGCTAGGTACAGCGCCGAGGTGGTCTTGGACACCCCACCCTTGGCTGAGCCGACAGCAAGTACTCTCATAGTGCCTCCCGCCCCAGGGTAACCCGCTCGGCGCCCGCCTGCCCTATGTGTCCCGCGTCGCCCGCCCGTCGAGTCCAGTGCTCTTCCAGGGCTTCGCGCACGATTAGGCTCACGCTTAGACTGCGCTCGTCGGCTTCGTGCTCGAGCCGTTCGCGCATATCGGGGGAGAGGCGGATTGTGAAATTCCTGTCCAACTGAGGCGTTAGGGAGCGGCGCCTTTTAGGCATAGGGTGAACCCTCCGCGAACAGTATAACGCATTGCGGCCTGCAATACGTGGCGTATTGCATAGCTGCCACTTTGGCAGGCCAAAGTGACAGCTATGCAGATACTTATGCAGCCACGCCTGCGTCGTCTATCAACGGTGTTGCCCCGTCCCGCTCTGCCGTCAGCCTTCATCCGAGACGGCGCGGCGACGCGCCCTAGACCACACGGACTGCACATCCCAGGCGAGGAGACCCATGATACCCCCGACACTGAGGATCGTTGGATAGAGTGTATCGGGATCACCCCAGCCAGAGACGTTGGTGACGGCGGCGGCGACAGGGATGAGCACGAGCACGACTGCTGACAGCCAGAGGAGCGCATCGAACGGTACGCGCTCTCCCCTCGTGCGCGTCACAGCCCGATAGATGGCACGCCACCCACACACGCACAGCGCGATGAGATAGACGGCGTTTAGTGCAACACTCATACTACAGTTGTAGCGTCATCGCCACAAAGTGTGCACCCCCTGTTGCGCGCAATGTCGGATGAGCGCGTGGCGGCGCGACAGGACGCGGTGCTCACGGTCGCTAGAGACAGTAAGACGACCGTCGGTGTCTAGGCTGTGCGCCGGCGGTAACCTCGCCACGCCGGACGTGGGGTATGGGTTATACCGCACGTCTGGCCTTTTCATGAGCGCGGCTATGCGGTCTGCCGCCAGCGGTTCAGCTACGGGGTAAGGGTGCGTACCGGCGCTGTTAGTGCACGAGGGCAAGCGCAAGCAGGGTGGCGAGCGCGAGGAGAAGGGCGACGAGGAGCAGCCACGACCAGCGCAGCCGGAGGGCCGGGCGCGCCGGAACGGCACGCATCGCCGAGACTTTGATGGCCATGGGCCGGCGGTGCGCCGGCAGCGAGGGCTGACGAATCATATACTTTTCTCCTTCGACGCGCTGTCGCGGCGCGCCATTTCTTACAGAAGGGGCTACCGGGCGAGGTAATCCTCGATATCCACTAACGCTAGGGCCATCGACCCGAGCCACGTCAGGGCGTCCTGTGCTCGCTCTGTCTGAAACCGGCGACGCGCCGACAGGCGGACGAACGCCGCCTTGTCTGCGTCGTCCACGGACGAGAGCAGGAACATGAGAAGCCTTTGCCGCCACCACGACACGTCGGCGGCACACGCCGTGGACAGGATCGCGTGTAACGCCGTCGCGTCGTCGGTCGCCTCCGTTGGCCAGTACATGGTGAGAACGCGCGCCACATCCGCATAGTCCACGCGCAGGCGCAGCGCGCGCTCATCCATTAGCGCAACGGTCATCGCCGTCTCCCCTGCAACCGGCCCGAGAGCACGGCATTGGCTCCAATCACGTCTCGGACTGGTGGCCCCACTGAATCGGGAGGCGCGCTTGCCGCGGGGTCAGCATACGCGCAGTCGGGGCAGAGCACATCGAGGCAGGATGCGTCATGGCACGATGCATAGAAGGGCTGGTTACACGGCTGACACGGGACGAGGGCCATGGGACCCCTTCCTTTCTCGCTAGACATGGGACGGTGTCGGGGCGTATTATAGTACGGGCGTCCTATTATCTCAACGGGTTATGCACGCATGTGGGCTATCCGTTCTGTCGTGCGCGACAGGAGAGGGTGCTTGTGAGACGACGACGTTCTACTTTGCGCCCCGACCAAACCGACAAGCTCGTCGATCTCGTGACGGCCTATCAGAGATGCTGCTAGCAATCAACATGCACGGGATAGACCCAGGGCAATCGCATTTAAATTATAGCATAATTATGGCACACAGAGGGCCAAGCCGATGGATTCATGCGGTGGAAACGATTTATCCATTGCGTTCCCGTTGCACGTAGAATTACGGTTGCGGGTTCGTATGGGCCAATTGCAAGATGTTCGGCCGGATGAGCCGCACCATTCCTATTTAGTGCGAAAATTTGTGGCGCTAAAGCGAATTTAAATGCGATTGCCCTGGGATAGACCAATGATCGCCGCGTGATTTTATGCTTCCAACATATTTCTATCCGTCACTAATACGATCGGAATATGCCCCTAATTAACCTCTGGCGCAGGGTGGCTGCCTAGGGTAGGGAAGGGTGGATGCGACACAACTATCGTGAAATAACTATTGCGACGTGGAGTTATCTACGCTGTGGCACACAACATTGCGTTGTCGCTGGTCTGCCTCGGCCAAGCCCTTGATCGTACGCAGCGTCTTACTCGCGATGTTGTGTATAAAATTGCCGACGACGTAGCGGGCGAAGAGCGGGCCGACGATCCGGGGCCAGGGCGGGTTGAAGTCGTGGACGATGCGAACGTCCGTGCCACTTGGGCCGGGCTTGATGATCCACTGCACATCCATCCCACGCGTGACGCCCCGCACATGCCGGAACCGGATGCTGTGTTGCGCGGGGTCTATCTCCTCGATTGAGGTCCACTTGACCGGAAACCCACCATCGCGCGTCGCGGCCATCTCGGCCAGGCGCGTGCGGCCATCGTCCTGGAAAAGGGTGACGTAGCGGTAGTGGGGCAGGATGTCCGGCCACCGCTCGATGTGCGCGGCCAAGTCGTAGATGCGCGCGGGTGGCGCGTCGATGATGATGTGATCCTCGCTATGCATAGTCATCCCCCTAACCCTCTAATCGTGCCGTATACTCACAGCTATGACAGCCTTCGACCCTGCAACCAATCCGCTGCCCGTGGCCATTTTCTGGACGACGTGCGCGGCATGGTTCGTTATGTGGGTGTGGATCGCGCGCCACGCGCACGCGACGGCGGCCGCCACGGATCGCGGCAGTCGGACGTTTCTTGTCGTCAGCTTGTGGGCCGGTTTGCTCCTATCGTTCATCCTTGCATGGACGGTGCCGGCCGCGCGCATCACTGGCGGCGGATGGGTCCCCTTACTCGTCGGGGTTCTCTTGGTGTGGGCCGGCATTGGCCTGCGCGTGTGGTCTGTCCGCACGCTCGGGCGCTTCTTCCGCACCATTGTCACGATCCAGGCCGATCACCACCTCATCGACACGGGGCCATATCGGTTGATACGTCATCCCTCCTACGCCGGGAGTGTCCTGAGCGTCACCGGCATAGGACTGGCCTTGGGCAACTGGTTGAGTGTGGCAGTGTGCCTCGCCTTCACCCTCGTCGGGTTTGGCCGACGCATTGTCGTCGAGGAAGCGGCGCTCCAAGACGCCTTTACAGGCTCGTACAAGACCTACGCGCGCCACACCTGGCGCCTCGTACCCTTTGTGTGGTGAGCGGCCGTCACGCGGCTCGACGCGGCTCACCGTGCCCACGGGAGAGCGTGGGTGGCGCGGCGGTGTGAGCCGCTCCGTCCTTTCGCGCTGTCCTCCTCGCGGCGCATCTTCTCCAGTAAGGGCGTCGATTGGCCGAACTCGCCCATGATCGTCGCGATGCGCCGCGCCAGCCTCCAATGGCGCGCGCTGGGCTCGCGGTGGTCCTTCTCGCGCCAGCGATCGGGGCCGAGCACGAGCGCGATCAGCAGCATCTTGTCGCTCAGGAAGTAAATCTGCCGACCGACGTACTCCCAGGCGGTCCCGGCCAGCAACTTGTCGGTAGCCCGGCGCACGTCCTCGCTCACGTCGCCCCACGACTCGGCCTCGACGTTATCGGGGTCGTCGATCACATTCGCCCGGCGGTTCGTGATTAGCCGGGTCGCCTGTACGGAGAGCTTGCAGTCCTCGGGTGTTTCGCCCTCCGTGACGCAGCGTGCTTCCACGGCGTCGACGATCTGGCGGTTAGGGGCCGTGCAGAAATAACCACTCCAACTTTTCGCCTCGTTCACGCCTACAGTGGACGGGGAGTTGACTACTTTATTTCTGCGCGGGCCCTTAGCGTAAACCTCGCTATGGTTCTCCGTTTCCTTCTGATCGTTGTAAACAATGAGATCGACGAGATCGCCGCGTAGCTTCACCCATTCCGGCCGCGCGTAGCGCAGCGCCAACTCCTTGCGCCGCTCCCAGAGTGGCCATACGAAGACCTGGATCAGCACGAGGGCACCGCCCAGGCCCACTACCGTCACGGTGACAGGGATTTTGGCGTCATACGGGCCGGTCCCGTTCAGGCCGACGTGCCGCGCCGTCGCCTCTGCAATCGTGAGGAGACCCGGTAGGGCGCCGCCCACGAAACCGACAATGCCGTAGGAGATTTTCAGCCGCTCTCGTCGAGCCCTGGCGTATCGCAGGGCGTGGATATATTCCACCTCGGTGCAGAGCGACGCGACTGTGACGCCTGCGCCCATGACCACATTCATCAGCCACAGGACCGTTGGGTGACCCCAGCGCCCCCCATAGTACAGCGTGCTCGGGTTAGTGACGCTCACTGTGTGGACGCCCAGCCAGAACGCGGCAAAGACGGCGAAGACAGCGGCATCCAGGAACACAATGATAAGCTTCCGGCGCCGGCTACGGCGGTTCACGGTCGCGATCATCAGGTAGTGGAACACGAACACCGCCATGAAGCTGGCGTGCGTGAGCAGGCGGCCCAGTCCCGCGACGGGGATCGCGTGATCGACCCTCATCGCATTGGCGTCGGGCAAGAGCAGCATCGCGGCGACGAAAAACAGGGCGCTGAGGAAGGCCGGCATTTGCGCGGCCGCCGCGTGCCGACCAACGTACGCGACCCCTAGGGAATAGGGGAGGATGAGCGTGATGAGCAAGACCATCGTCATCGTGTCACCGACGGCCCAGGAAACGACGGAGGGATCGGCGGAACGGACCTGCGAAGAATTGGCCGAACGAGGATTCCTCCTCCTCGGGCCATGCGGGCCATGCTTCGTCATCGCCGAGCGTGTAGATCGTTGCGGCCGCGCCAAGTTGCTCGGCCTCGGCGTCGTCATCGTCGGTGACAATATAGCCCTTTGACAGCCCGAACGGTAACAGGGAGGCATGCGGCGACAGGTCGGACGGCAGCCTGATCTCCTTGAGCCGGTGCCTCCTGTAGATGTGCATCAGCTCGTGATACAGCGTGCGTAGGACGACCAAGGGGTTGCGGCGCGGGTCGTAGAGGATGACGTATATCTCCGTTCCCACCTCTTTGCACACCATCCCGAACACACCATCGTCGAAGGTCAGGTGCTCACGCAGCTCAATCTTGCACCCTTCGGCGTGGCGCAGGGCCTCTATCGCACATGCGAACTTCAGCGGCGAACAGTCGTGTGGGTATAAACCCAGCGTCGGGAATTCTCGAGCTATAAACTCTTGCGCAGGGGTGATCGTATGCCTTGGGCGTCGGCGGGGTCTCATGGGTACGCGTGCTCCTGATATCCTGATGCTTCTGTGGGCTGACGGTCTACTTGTCGGAGCCCTCGCGCCCCGGCTCGCTCGTCCTCTTCGACTCTTCCAAGACGCGCTCGGCGTGCTCCATCATCTCTAGGATGAGTGCGCGCTCAGCCATGCCCATGCCTCCGGCCCGTAGCGCGACCTCTCGCACGAGCGGCTTATTCAGGGTGTGCCGCATCTTGTCGTCCAGCGTGTCCACGGGTGCCTCGGTTTGCGAGAAATAATCGAGAGGCACACGAAAGAATCGCGCCAGGGCGTCCACCCGCTCGAAAGGGACCGCGCCGATGTTGCCCTTGCGTAGGATTGACAAGTAGGAAACGGACATCCCGGTGCCCTGGCTCACCTCGCTCAGAGTGTAGGGGCGGCCACTATCCGTCAAACGCGTCTTGAACAAGTGATTCAGCAATTTGGCGAATTGGCGCGACTGCCCCGTCTTGCCCCGTTGCTCTACATCCTGGTTGTCGCCCTTCTTGGCCCCTTCATTCACCTTGACACCTCGCCACACGACTAGTTATGCTCCATATATGAGTTGTCTATCTTTGAATACCGCTTGTGTATATTAACACACGCGGCGTAGGCACTGATGGAGGCTACCGGTGAACCTGAAAGAATCAACCCCGTCTAGCGAGATCGAAGGACACGCCTGCGTGTGCTGCGATTGCGGAGCCGACGTCTTTCCGCTCCCATTCCGCGTCAACCCGGACGTACACATCGTCCGGGCTATCGTGCGCGGCGTGTCGATTGTGGACAGTCACACCGGCAAGTGGAGGAATTGCGCCATCCTCTTCTGTCCGACCTGCGCCAATCCGGAGGAGGTGAGGGACTACGAGCAGCTAGAAAGTACCCCTGCCCACGACGCCGGCGCGCACGCCGCACGCGTGGCGAATACCGATGTTAGTGCGCGTCACGCGACCTATCCGTAGAACTGATGTTCCATCTTTGTTGGGTTCGCGTTGCAGGCACATGCTGCGATGCGCTATCATGCGCATCATGGAGAACTCTGCGATGCCGTAGCAAAAACGTCGTGCGACATGCACGAAGCCCACCGGGTTTCCCCGATGGGCCACGTTTATCACCTATATGGTGCGGTTCTGGCTCCAACTTGTAAGAGCAATGCCAGGGCCGCTAGATTGGGTCCGAAACCTCGACAGGGCTACCACCCCCAATAGAGCTTTCGGGACTCACAGGGGAGCTTTACGCTTCCGAGGAGTACCTATGAGCAATCATACGGGAACGGTGGCTGCATGTCAAGATCATGCCCACCCGCCCGGGGGAGAAACGACACCAGCGCCATCGTCCACGGCGCCCGAGGCCATCGACCGGCGGCTGGTCAAGCGGTACGGGCTGGCATTGCTGACTGGAGGGTACACGGCGCTGCCGACGTACGCGTGGGTGTACTACGCGCGGCTGGGCGTCACGGAGGCCGAGATGGTCTGTATCGCACAGCTCTGCACCTACTGGTGGACGGCGCGCGACCCGTACCCCGGCGAAGCGGCCCTAGCGGCGCGGATGGGCAAGAGCGTGCGCACGATCCAGGGTTATCTCCGCTCGCTGGAGGGGAAGGGGTTACTGCACATACATACTCGACTATCCACCAACGGACGGCAGTCCACGAACAGCTACGACCTGCGCCCGTTCTTCGCGGCCGTCGAAGGGCTCGCCCGACTCGACGGGCTGCTCCCCGCCGCCGACGCGCCCCCCACAACGCCGGCGATCCCCGCCACCGAAGCGTGCAAGAATGGGCCATGTGACCATACCAACAGGGCACAGAGGGACGCGGAACGGGAATCGCTATGTGCAGAGATGGAGCGTACGGGACCCGAAACCACCGCTCAGGGCGCTACGGCGGCCGGCCCGCGCAGGGGTGAAGGATCGCGCGCCGCAGGGATGAAGAATCCTGCACCCCAAGTAAACCCAATCGAAATAAACAACTTCGATCTCGACTCGATACCCCCTACCCCCACTAAGACAACATTCACGCCGCCCGACACCGAGGCCCGGCCACGGGCCAGTGCAGACCCAGACGCCCAAACGCTCGCGTCCGAGATCGCCGCCCTAAGCGCCGCGCTCGGGGATGATGCGCCACGTTCAAGTCTCGGCCGCGCCCGCAATCTACACCGCGCCGCCGACGTATCCCTCGACTGCTTCCTGCGCCTACTCGACGAGGCGGCGGCCCGGACGCGCGACCGCCAGGCCAGCATCGTCAAGCGCCGGCGTGACGGTCAGGCCCCCAACGGCATGCCCTACCTGTTCGCCGTTCTGCAGGACCTCTTGCACCCCGCGCCGCCCTGTGCAGCCGACGTCGGCCCAGATCGCCGACGAGTTGGCCCGTCAGGTCGACGACGCCGACGTGTGGTATCGTCTGCGCGCGCTGGCGCGCCGCGCCGGCGTGACACCGCTGGGTGTCCACTCGCTGCGCCACTACGCGGGCACGCGCTTGACGCGGGAGAATAACGGGAACCTGCGCCCCACCCAGAAGATGCTCGGGCACGAGAGTATCGTGACCAGCGAGATCTACGCCGCCTGGTCTGACGAGAGCCTGGGCAAGCAGCTCAAGTCATGGTAACCAGGACCACCGACGCCCGTTGCGGCGACGACGGCCGCCTCCGCCCTCTCTCCCGCACGCTGGCCTTCTCGCGTCCCCTCACAGGGCAAAGCGGTGTGAGAGTTCCCCCGTTCCAGACGAAGATGGTTTAGCAACCCGTCGCTGCGTGCTCTCTGCCGGGCAGCCGAAGGAGCAATCCCTGGGAGACGATGGCGCCCCCAGGGCCGCCGCCGTACCATTTTGGTTCGGGTGTCTCAGCCGTTTCACCCGTCTTGATGTACGACCTGTTGCACGTTTCTGTCGCGCCGAAGCGCTCGTCGTCAGCATAGGTTGCAGGGGTCGCCCCGTGGCTCGTTCGGCTCGACCCAGTTGTCAGCGGGCTTCCCACCCCGGAGAGTGCCACTCCCCGACGCAGGCCGCTCACCCCTCGTGCCATTGCTCATACACGGTCCTTTATGAACACCTCCTTCGCCCGTTTAAAGGGCGCACCCATCAGTATCAAACGTGAGCGCGTCGGAACCATAGGGAGCGCCCGTAGGGGTGATTAGTGGGGGAAGTATAGTAATTATGTGCTGTGAAGGCCACGGGGTGGATGGGACGACCATCCCTTCATGGAGACACCACGCCACGGGGTAGGGGTGACGCCGACCCCTGACCGCCTATGTCTCGAAGGCGTAGGGGTAACCGTCACGGTTGATCCTTCAGGGTGAAGATGGATGGATGGATGGAAGACATCTCGGACATGAAAACGAAGGGACAGACACATCGACGCGCATGAGGTGGTGCGCCTCGTTGAAGACGACGACGAGGGACAGCTGTACGCCATGGGCAGGGTGGCCCTTACGGCCGCTACGTTACCCGCCGCCACACGGGTCCCGTGGCAACCAACACGCTCTTTAAGGGTATGCGATAGCGCGCGCCGGTCGACCAGTAGATCAGGTCCACGTCGCAGGAGTGGCGGTCGCTGGCCGTGAGGGTGGCCCGCCAATTAGGGTCGTGGCGGAGGGCCTTCACGAGGGCGATGAGCGCGTGCGGCGCGATGTCCCCGTCGAAGTGGGCCAAGACGGTAGTCGGGTTCTGGGTGATGCTGGACGCAGTGGGCATAGGGCGTCTCCGCGGCTCGTGTAGCCGGTGTAGCCGATCAGCAAATGGGGAGTGTGGCGCTTCTACCGATTGAGTGTCGGTGATGGAGAGTAGCGAGCCAATAGGCCGATGGTCAGGGCAGCGATCGTGTAAGGGCGAACAGAACGCCGACGGCTGCTGATTGTAGCGACTACCGAGGGGAAGAGGGACAGGCAAACCGTCGGTCGGCTATAGGTGGCCTGTTATAGAAGCCGACAGAAACCGAAGGCAAAGGCGTCGCACCACAGACAAGGGCGACGACAGGAGCAGCCATAAGAGAGATCCACCAGACGAACGACTCCACAGAGAACCGGCAGCGGTAGGCAGGGAGTAATGACGGCACAATAGATCGGAGCGTCATGAAGGAGACAGGATGGTTTCCTTGTTCTTCCTCTTCCCATACCAGGAGAGATAGCTATAGATAGGGAAGAACAAGGAAACGGTGGGACCTCGCACGGTGTCGCCACAGCCCATTGTCACGCTCAAAAAGGGCGCGGAGTGGTATGTTGACATCATTTCTCATGTTGTCGTCATTTCTCAACGTGCCGTGACCGTGTGGCCCCACCCCGGCGACATCCCGGCGACACGTCAGCGACACGTTCCTGGTAGACCGCGTACGCCGCGGATAGGGTGCGGAAGTGAGTCAGCTCATGAGGCGCACCAGGTCGGGGACGAGGAAGCAGCGCCGGGGCGACAGCGGTCCCGGACGGTCCGGATAGGCGTCCCTGATCCAGATCTCCCCGAGCATATCCCACCGCTCCACCGTGTCGAGGTGGGCCGCGACGACGCGCACCGCCCGGCTCTCCAGCTCTCGCGCGACATCCTTGGCCGTCTGCAACAGGTTCACCGCCCTCTCCTCGCTGCGCGTCGTCACGAATGCCACCGTGATCGGCGGCACGGCGATAGTGTCGCCGCCGGCCGCCTCGACGGCGCGGCGGCGCCGGAGGCGCCGGAGGCGCGCATAGCGGTGGTAAAGCGCGAGCTTGGCCGCGATCTCGGCGTGGGTCTCGGTACTCCGGTCGACCTCCAGGAACACGTCGACACCGACGCCCCCGATGTCGGCGATGATCCGGGCGTCCGGGCGCAACACATCCCGCCGGAGCCGGGCGGCGGTGGGATCCTCCTCGCCCCAGGCATCTCCCCAGTCGTCCTCCCCCTCCCACTTGTCCTCATCACCGTCGTCCCGGCCATCGTCCAGGCGCTCGACACAACCCCACTCCCACAACCACCGTAGCGTGGCCTCCCGGCGATCGACCGCGGCGAGCACCGCGAAGAAGACCTCTTGGATCGCCAGCGTGTGCGCCGCATTGCCCAACGTGAAGACGAGCCCCGCGCGCCCGCCGATCGGGCTGGCATCGAGTTTCTTGTACAGGATGCGATAGGTCGCGGGCGACACGCCGACCCGTGCGGCCAGCAGGCGCGTCCCCCGGTACGTCAGCGCATAGACCATCAC
>JAABUZ0100009127.1_pt1 | contig 11442 bp, 9 predicted proteins | sample 5562091 | NCBI WGS metagenome assembly JAABUZ01 (sample SAMN12813069, study PRJNA571459) | rock metagenome | isolation source: Antarctica rocks | place: Antarctica: Victoria Land, Linnaeus Terrace sud | collected 2015-12-21
GGCCGTGGTAGGCCTTGGCGATCGAGACGATCTTGCGCTTCTGCATCGCATGACGGGCGCTCTTGAGGGCGATATCGATGGCCTCACCACCACCCGAGGCGTACGCCACCTTGGTCAGTGACGCTGGGGCGCTGCACACGAGCGCCTCGGCCAGTGCCGTGCGAGCGACCGAGGGAAAGTGGTGGTTGCCGATGTCGAACCGGGTCATCGCCGCACTGACGGCGCCCATGACCTCCGGATTGCGGTGACCCAGGTTGTAGGTACCACCGTTGAGGTGTACATCGATCAGCCGTCGACCGTCCATGTCCCACAGGAAGTAGCCCTCGCGGCGATCGATCACGAGGTCGACCCCGGAGTCAGACCAGAACTGGGTCTTGTCCGGGTTCCAGTACTTCTTCGACTTCGCCAGGACCTCGTCCTTGGACTCGAAGCCAAACAAGCCGTAGTCGTGCATCAGTTACCCATCGCTGTAGGGCCCGGGCCGAGAGGATGCCCGCAACGTCGACTGCGAGCATCATTGGTCGGACCGGCAATGTCAACGGTCCGGCCAAAGCTGAAAACAGTTCGACCGAAAGCCTTGTCACGGGGCCGACTCGGGTGCCACCATGGCTGCATCGATGTGGTCTACGCCACATCCGCCCAGGCCTCGAACCGTGCAAGCGATTGAAGACAACCCCGGCATGACCACAGAGCAAACCGCAGGAACCCCCGCCGGTGCGGCGAGCACCGGACCCGAGGTGCAACACGCATGTGTCGTCCACCACCCACGCGGCCGGCAGCCTTCGGAACCCAGATCAAGACACTGAAACTGCACGTGTATGGACGACCAGAAACGCCGAAACCAGCCGAGTCCGTGCATACCGGATCGAAAGGACGTAGTTCAGTGACCAGCCCACCCACCCCGCAGCAGGAGGCCGGCACGTCGTCCCCTTCGTCGACCTCCAACGGCCTAGCCCGGGCCATCAGGTCAATCTCCCCGCACACAAAGAACCGTGCCTTCGGCTCAGCGTACATAATAATCACACTGATGGTGATTCTCCCGCCAGCCTATTTAGCTGCGAGCGGTGGTACTCCGAAGGTCCTGGGACTCCCGTTTTCCGTCTTCTACATGTTGCTGAATGGTGCTCTGGCGGTACTCTTGATCGTCACCTTGTGGTTCGTCGAGGCTATCCGCGGAGAACATGAGATGTTCCATGTCGATCCTGCCGCAGAGGAGCGCAACCATGAACAGTGACACCATCATCACGGTTGGCATGAACGTTTTGTTCTTCGCCGCCGTGATCGGCATCCTCTACGCCTCCTACCGCAAGGAGCGTTCCTTTACCGATTACGCGGTCGGTGGGCGGGCGTTCGGGCCGTGGTATATCGCCATGTCCTATATCAATTCATGGTTCCCAGGAACTATCTTTATTTCCTTCCTGGGGCTCGGCGTGGCGTCCGGCGTCGTGGGACTGTATCTCCTTAGCTACAGCCTGCTCGGCGTCGCGGCAATGTACTTCATGGCGACACGCGCCTGGAACTGGGGCCAGCGCTTCAACCTGCGCACACAACCGGACATGATGCGACTACGATACGGCAGCCGTGCGGTCAGGGTCGTCGCGAGTATCATTGGTGTAGTTTCGCTTTTCCCGTGGATCGTGCTGTCGATGCAGTCCCTGGGTCTGCTGTTCGAATACATGACGCTCGGTCAGCTCAGCGCTACGGTGGCTCTGCTGGTCGGCGTCCTCGTCATCATCATCCGCCAATACTGGACGGTGCGTATGGGAATGCGCGGGCTTGTGGTCACTGACCTCTTCCAAGGCATCTTTGCGTACATCATCTGCTCGATTGTGTTCGTGTTCATGTTGTCGATCTACTTCAACGGCTTTCAGGCGATCGACAAGTTAAGCGAACAGATGTGGAAGTTTCCAGGAGATGGTGGCACCTACGGCATCTGGTACTTCAGCGCCATCACTTTCACTGGCATTGTCGGCAGCCTGTCTTGGCCAACAAGCTACCAACGCATCTACACTGCCCGCAGTGTCCGCACGGTAAAACTGGGAACCTTGATCGCAATGCCCATCATCGGGATTTTTGCCTCCCTGCTTCTCCTCGTCAGCTTCTCGGCCGCGGCATTACCCGACGCTGCGCAGAAACCGCAGGAGGCCTGGTTCATCGCGGCGCAGGACGCTGGCGGCAAATGGTTGCTCGGCCTCGCATGTGTCATCGTCTTCGCGGCAGCAATGGGTTGGATCGATGGCTGCATCCAAGTCTGCGGTACGCAACTATCGAACGACATCATCTCGACCTTCAAGCCGCTCACTGACAAGCAGCTCGTCAAGATCGCCAAACTGAGCATGATCGGGTTCCTGTTGCTCGGTACGCTCGTTGCATACTTCACCTTTAACAATACCAAACTCGTCAATTTGGCCATCATGTCCTACCAGGGCGTCGTGCAACTGTCGGTACCCATGTTCGGCGGGCTGTTCTGGAAGCGCGGAACCCGGGAAGGTGCACTCTTTGGCATGATCGCCGGCTTCGGCGTCGCCTTAGGCTTGACCGCCATGTATTCCGACAACATCCCCTGGCTCGGCGGCGTCACAGCAGGCATCCCCGCATTGGCCCTCAACCTCGTCCTCTACGTGGCATTCGCCCTGCTACGGCCACACTCCGATGCAGAACGGTCACGCGTGAATGAGCTATTCCATGCCGGCTCCCGCTCACTCCGCCTGACCGATGTCGAGCAAGCACTCGGCGTGGCGGAAGCCGAACCGGTGGCCTGACCCAGTACGCCGCTAACCACAGCGAACGGAGAAACCAGATGAACACGCAGTCCACACCCCCGCCGCGCACAGTCGCCGAGGAATTCCGTACCCGGCCTCTTGGTCACCACAGCCCCGCCCTGCAGCGTGTCTTGGCCAAGTTCCGGGGTGAACCGATGGAGGGCAAGTACGTCCTCGTCTGCACGCGTTCACACGAAGAATGGAACCTCGGGCAACTGAGTGGCGTACGGGGCGAGGCAGTCACCGTATTCGACGACGTCATTTTCACCACCCGCGCCGACGCCGAGTGGGAAGTGTTCAAGCGCCGCTGGAAGCGCTACTTCAACGAGGACCTGACGGACATGGACTGACTCACGTCGCCAGCACCTACTGGAATCGGTGCTCAACTACGATAGATTGGTAAAGACAAATGACAAAGCGCATCGTAGGTTACGCCAATGAAATATCTGCCGTCCCAGGGCAGGCACTCGATTTCATGATCAGCTGCTTTGACGTAGACAACTACACTGTCGATATCGTACGACTCATTCACGGCGACTTGAATCCGGCCGGGCCCGGATTCAAGTCGGAAGCCGTCTCCGCGATTCCGGCGGCGAGTTACCGTGGACGGGAACAAGCGGTACATAGCGGATCCTACGGCACAGTGCGGGTCCGCACCGACATTGATGTTCCCCGCAGCATCACGCTGCAGGCCATGGTGTGGCCGACGACCCCCGGCCGCGGCGTCCAGACGATCATGAGCTGGGCCGCCGAGGATTGCAGGTGTGAGCTGATCCTGGACGAGCAGGGCGCCCTGGCCGGGGTCTTCAAGGCATCCGGCAGACAGCAGCGGGTGTCCAGCGGGGTCCGCCTCATCGCGCGGCGATGGTACTGCGTCGGAGCTACCTTCGACGCCGACACCGGCGAGGTGAACATCTACCAAAATCCCATCGACGATCTAGGTCACACCGCCCGTGCGCACGCTACCGCGAGGCTCGAGTTTCCCTTCGCCCTGCCCAGCGGCGGCGCCATCAGCTTAGCAGCCTCGTTTGTCGGCGAGGCGACCGGACGCACCGGCACGGCAGATCATTACAATGGCAAGATTGAGTATCCTCAGATCGCCGCGAGCGCACGCACGGCAGATGAGATTGCGGCGTCGACCCCAGGTGATCCCGGCAGCGATCTCTTCGCGGGCTGGGACTTCAGCATTGGCATCAATGGTGTCCACATCACCGACGTGTCACACAATGGCTTGCACGGAGTTCTGATCAACCTTCCGGTACGGGCGATGAAGGGATCAAACTGGACGGGCGAGGAACTCTGCTGGTCCAAGTTCCCCACACAGTACGGTGCGATCCACTTTCACGATGACGATGTGTACGATGCTGCCTGGGACGTTGACTTCTCTGTCACACTCCCCTCTGATCTCCGCAGCGGCGTCTATGCCGCACATCTGCAGGCCCACGACGCCGAAGACTACATACCGTTCTTTGTGCGTCCGGCAGATGGTGCCAAGCGCGCAGATATCGTCTTTGTGGCGCCGACCGCTAGCTACCTTGCGTACGCTAACGAACACATGCCGACGGATGCTCCGTTGGCGCAACTGTTGACCGATCAGGTCATCCCGCTCCAGGAGGAGGACCTTTTCCTCCTGGAGCACCGTGAATATGGAGGATCTACCTACGATACGCATACGGACGGAAGTGGAATTTGTTACTCATCGCGGCTTCGGCCTATTCTGAATATGCGACCAAAGTATGCCGACTGGCTCGGTGGCAGCGGCTCCGCGTTATGGCAGTTTAACGCTGATCTGCACATCACTGACTGGCTCGAACATGAAGGGTTCGCGTTTGATGTCATTACCGACGAAGACCTCCATCGCGACGGCATCGATCTCTTGTCCCAATACCGCGCAGTCATCACGGGCACTCACCCAGAATATACGTCTGCATCGATGCGCCGTGCGTACGCGTCATTCACCCGCGGAGGAGGCCGGCTGCTCTACATGGGTGGGAACGGATTCTATTGGCGCACTTCATACAGCACTGATCTACCTGGTGTGATCGAGGTAAGAAAGGGTGAGGGTGGAATCCGTGCATGGGCCGCCGAACCAGGCGAGTACTATAACGCATTTACCGGCGAATACAGCGGGCTTTGGCGGCGGTCGGGTTTCGCACCGCAAGAGCTTGTCGGAGTTGGATTCACATCTCAGGGATTTGACGTGTCTTCCTACTATGTGCGGCAAGTCGGGAGTCGAGATCCAAGAGCAGACTTCGTCTTCCGAGATATAGGTGACGAAGAACGACTCGGTGACTTTGGCCTTATCGGAGGCGGTGCATCGGGTCTTGAGATTGATCGTGCCGACCCACTGCTCGGCACACCCCCGCACGCGCTGGTGCTCGCTTCATCCGAGGGACACACGGATACATACTTGGTCGTACTTGAAGAAATTCTCATCAACCAACCGGGCCTGACCGGCACAATGAGCCCATTGGTTCGTGCTGACATGGTCTTCTTCGAGACGCCGGGCGGCGGTGCTGTATTCTCGACCGGCTCGATCGCGTACTGCGGAAGTCTGTCGAACAATGACTACAAGAACAATATTTCTCGAGTAACCTCGAACGTGCTCAGTAGGTTCGCGGATGAAGAGCCGTTTACGATGCCCGACATTGGCGCCTGGCCTGCGTAACTGCGCTAGCGTCTGGTGGCAATGCCGGTTAGTTAGCCGTGGGTGGTCGTTCACTCTCGCACCCCTGGTGCGTGTCGCCTGATGCTCGGACCCCGATGCTGGCCAGCGACTGTCACCGTGCGGGGTTGACGGCTCTTCCCGGTTCCGCGTGAAATCTGGTCCTGTGTCGTAAGACGTTGGGGGCCCGTGGATCTGCTGTGATTCGTGTTGTCGAGACACCCTCACAGCGAAGAATCCACGAGCCATGGCCGAGCGTATCGGCTCGCCGCGTGATGCAGCGAGCACCTTGTTCAATCTGCCCGGATACCGAGTGATTGCCGTCGGGGAGGAGCCGTCGGCCGGTCGGTGGGTCGACCTGGAAATCGACGGTGAACCGCGTTGTTCGGGCTGCGGGGTGATCGGAGTGCGGGTGCATTCATCGAGGTCGCAGCGGATCGGGGACATCCCTGTCGGAGGTGAGGTGTCGGCGATCTGGCGCAAGCGCCGCTGGTTCTGCGACAACACCGCCTGCAGGCGCAGGACGTTCTCCGAGGCCACCGCGCAGGTCCCGGCCTACGCCCGCTCCACCGGGCGGCTACGCGAGGCCCTGGTCGCGGCGGTCACCACCTCGGGGCGGGCGGCCAGCGAAGTCGCCGCCGCGTTCTCAGTGTCGTGGTGGCTCGTGCAGACCACCCTGACCGCGGCTGCGGCACTGATCAGCGACGTCGACACGATGCTGGTGCGCCACATCGGGATCGACGAGCATCGCTTCCGCCGGGTCCGCTACTTCCGGTTGCCCACTGGGGCGTGGCGGGAGCGGATCGAGGTCGTGGCCATCGACCCGTCCGCGGCGTTCGCGAAAGCCATCCGCACGAACCTGCCGGCCGCGGCGATCAGCGTGGACGCCTTCCACCTCGTCAGGCTCGCCAACGACACGCTGACCGCTGTGCGCCAACGCCTTTCCCACCACAACAACGGACGACGCGGACGGTCAGCGGATCCGTCGTGGGCGAACCGACGGCTGCTGCTGCGCGGGGCGGACACCCTCTCAGCCGGCGGCTGGACCCGCCTGAAAGCAACCTTCGCCACCGACGACCCCACCGGTGAACTCGCCGCCACGTGGGGGGTCAAGGAACAGCTCCGCCGCCTGTTGGCCTGCACCAGCCTCACCGACGCCCACCAGGAGAAGATGCGCCTGGGCCACTACGTCCAGGTCGCTGACATGACCGAAACCGACCGACTGTGGAACACCCTGTGCCGCTGGTGGCCCGCCATCGAAGTCCTGCTCATCACCGGCGTCACCAACGCCAAAACCGAAGCCGCGAACACCAGCATCAAAAACATCAAACGCACCGCCCGCGGATTCCGCAACGAACACCACTACACAGCACGTATCCTCCTCACCAGTGCCGCCCGAAGCGCAGCATGAACACCCATCACCGCGAACCCACATTCACGCGGAACCGGGAAGAGCCCGGTTGATGTACCACGGATACGCATTCCACGGCAGGAACTCGTGTTGCGAGACGCAAAGGGAGTCGAAGAGGACGGTGTGACGTTCGGCGGTTTGGTCGTCGTTCTCGGTACAGAGAAAACCCGAGACACTCTTAGTCTGCGTCTTGGGACCAGGGTCTCGGAGCAAGCTGAGGACGCGCGCGTTTATTCCGCCATGAAACGGAGCGACGTGGGGTAGCCAACCGCGACCGTCCTGGTCGCTGAGCTCATCGACCAGCTCGTTGACGGCGCGAATGTGCGGTGCATAGATGTCTCGGACCTGCTCGGCGCGAAACGCCGCACTCGCCATCCGTCGTACCACTGTCACCCCCAGGGTGTCTTGACGCAGGTTAGCGGATCAAGTAACCCTCCGTCGACGCACGGTGCGTATGCTCGTCACGCTCGGCGTGAGCTATTCGGCATCACATCGAGCGTAGGACGCGCACCGCATGCCACCGACGTCGGACGATTCTCTCGACCTTTGCCCTTTCCGAAAGGACCAGACGTGGCTCAGCAGTTTAGCCTCCTGCCGCTGTCCAGCCCGCTTCAACAGATCTACGCAGGCCGCGATGGATTTCAGCACCTCAGGTCACACGGGAACTCTGGCTTGGGGAGGCTGAACACTATCGGACAAGCCCTGGAGCGTCTCTCATGCAACTGCCCAGCCTGGTGAAGGAGGCGCGCAAGCACGAGAAGCGGCCCGCGAATGCCGCTGGGCACCCGAAGAAGGCGGCACGCTCAAAGGTCGAGAAGATTAAGACGGTCAAGGCCATAGCGTCGGTGCTCGCCCGTTTACGGCACAGCCGATTACCCATCAAGACGACACCCGCGCCGGCAGATCCCGGGCTCACGCCCGGGCAGATTTGGCACAGGCCTCACGGACGAGACCGGTGGCGTCTCAGTTCAGCTACCCGCACGCTCACGCGCCTACGGGACGACGCTGCGCTGTCAACCATCATCGGCCCGGCAGACGCAAAACGCACCGTGGACCAGTTTCTACGCGTCCGGCCAAGCGGCGGGCGCGTTTGGGTGGATGAAGACGGCAATGCGGCCACGCCGCTCGATGGCAAGGTGGTGTACCTCGGCCACCTCGGCGTCGACCAGACGCCTGTAGTCACCGAGGATGGCACCCTGGGGACCGCCGTCGTCCGTGCTCTGATGAACGCGCCCGACTCCACAGCCCGGGAGGTACTTTTCCAACTGCGGAAGAACGGCCACCCACATCTCACCCGGCCCGACATCAATTCCCTGCTGTACAGCGAACGAGAGACCTTCGAGAAGGACGACTCGGTCGTTCCCCACTGGAGGGCCGTACCCCAGGCCACCGCCGTTCAGACGAGGAAGGCAACCAAGAAGAAGAGGAAACAGCCCGCGAAATCGGCGGGGAAGCACGGCGTCTACAGCAAGCTTGTTTCGGACGCGGGCTCACCGCTCGGGACCACCTCCCACCGACCCTCCGCCCGGTCCGCGCGCCAAACCCCGAGGCAGGTGCTCGACCTGATGCCTTGGCAGCGCGAAGCGATCGAAGCGTGGTACGTCAATGGATGTCACGGAATCATTGAAGCGGTCACCGGGACCGGGAAGACTCACGTGGGACTGGAGGCGGTCGCTCATACTGCTGAACAAGGCCAGCGGTCGACGGTCCTTGTGCCCTCTGTCGATCTCCAAGACCAATGGGTCGCACGCTTCGAGACCTTCCTTCCAAGCCTGCGGGTGGCACGGGTGGGCGGCAAGAAGTCAGGAAATCCCGCGAGGGCTGACGTCACCATCGCCGTCGTCAACTCTGCGTTGAAGTCGGACTTAAGCACGTTCGCCCAAGATTCGCTCCTCGTCGCGGACGAGGTTCACCGATATGGTGCTGAACAGTTCCAATCCGCTCTCCGCGCGGGCTATCAGCGGCGCCTCGGACTGACCGCCACACTCGAGCGAAGCGACGACGCGATCGAGACCTTTCTCCGCCCGTACTTCGGGCCCACTGCCCTGACCGTCGGCTTCGACCGAGCCATCCGGGAGAAGGTGGTCGCACCGTTCCGTTTGGTCATGGCACCTATCGCGATGTCCGCGGACGAGGAAGACGCGTACGGCAAGCTGAGCCGTCAGATCGTCAATGGTCTCAAAATGCTGCGCAGCGCAGGCGCACTCAACAACGGCAGTGGCCCCAGCATGATCCAGCAACTGGGACGACTCGGAGGTGCGGCAGGCCGACTCGGAGCCGCAGCGAGATCCGCACAAAGCGGCATGCGTTACCGCCGTCTGCTTCTGGCGAACCTGGCCGGCAAGCTCGACGCCGTCGAGGAGCTCGCGGAGATGATCGGTGCCAGCCAAGGAGCGGTGCTGTTCACCCAATCCAAGGAGCTTGCCGAGCAAGCAGCAGTACGCCTACGTGAGTGGGGGGTCACCGCTTCTGCCCTGCACAGCGACATGAGCGTTGACGAGCGTCGCGCCAGTTTGCAGGGGTTGGAGGACGGACACATTCAGGCCCTTGCCGCACCGAAGCTACTCGACGAAGGGATCGACCTGCCGACCATCGACCTCGGCGTTGTCATGACTGCCAGCAGGTCGCGGCGACAGATGGTTCAGCGCCTCGGCCGGGTGATCCGTCGTAAGGCCGACGGGCGGCCTGTGGATTTTGTGATCCTCTATGCGGCCGGAACCGTGGAGGATCCCGAGAGCGGGGTTCACGAAGGCTTCTTCGATCTGGTCGGCGAGGTTGCGACCAACAGGCTGGTGCTTGAGCTGGGTTGGTCGGCCAACGACCTTCTCTAGGCCGGCGCCTTGGATGTACAGATGGCCCGTCGAACACTCAACCGATGGCACATCGTATGCGGCCTAAGACGATGCGGACAGAGGCCGCCTCGAAGAAGCCGAATCCGCCGAGGCCAAACCTGCCGAGAGTGACCAGCGCCCTCGGGATGTCGATGCACCGGCGCGTCGACATTCGCTTGAGGCCCCGAACATCGAATCATCTTGGAGTCATTCACCGGACGCTTCTGATGCCTTTCTCATGATCAGACTGAGTCTGCGGCAGCCCTCCCTGAACGCGGATCCGCTATCGTTGGACCATGGCGATTCAGGGCCCCACGAAGACCACAGACACCGAGAAGGTCGCAGCGAGCCTGCTCAAACTGGCCCGCATCGAGTCCGGCCTCTCGCAGCGCGCACTGGCCAAGGCCGCGGCGGTCCCACACTCGACGGTGGCACGCATCGAGTCCCGTGCCATGCAGCCAACCCTTCCCCTTCTCTACCGAGTCCTGGCAGCAGCCGATCTCGAACCGCGGATCCGGCTCGACGCCTACGACGACCACGACGATGTCCTGGATGCGCTGGCCGCGAAATTTCCCGAGAAGCAAGAGCAGATGGAGAAGGCGCGCGATGAAGCGCTCTCCGCACTGAATGGATCCCGACCCCGTGCCAGCTGACTCCCCCTCACTGGACGCGCCGGCCATCTTCGCGATCCTCGACGCACATCAAGTCGATTACGTCGTCGTAGGCGGCTATGCCGCTCAACTGCACGGCTCGACGCGGGTGACGACGGATGTCGACGTCACACCTGAACGATCGTCAGCGAGCCGGGGGCGGCTGGCGGCCGCTCTGCGCGGACTCGGAGGCGGCATCCGCGTCGACGACCTCGAGGACGGGCTTCCCTTTGCAACGTCGGCCGAAGCGCTGGGTGGAGTGAAGACCGTGAACTTGAGGACGCCGTTCGGCGACATCGACCTCATTCGGAGCAAGACTGGGGCCGGCCGGCAGAAAGTCTGCTCGCCCTCCCGGAGCTACGCGAGATCGCCCGGCGAAACCAAGCGAACGGCTCGGCCTGACCCGGAAGGACGCCGTCGGGGTCCGGTCAGCGGTTGGCGGGCCGGTACACCGTGACCACGGCCGTACCGCCCAGGCCGATGTTGTGCTGCAGCGCCACCTGTGCGCCCTCGACCTGACGCTTCTCGGCCGACCCGCGCAGCTGCGCGGTGAGCTCGGCGCACTGGGCCAAGCCAGTAGCGCCCAAAGGGTGGCCCTTGGAGATCAGGCCGCCGGAGGGATTGACCACCCAGCGGCCACCGTAGGTGGTGTCGCCCTTGTCCAGGAGCACGTGGCCTTCACCCTCGGCGGCCAGACCCAGCGCCTCGTAGCTGAACAGCTCGTTGGGCGAGAAGCAGTCGTGCAGCTCGATCACGTCGACGTCGTCGGGACCGATACCGGCCTGCTCGTACGCCTCGCGCGCGGCGGTACGGCTCATATCCGCCCCGACCAGCGACATCATGCTGCGGTCGGAAAACGTCGACGGCAGGTCGGTGACCACCGACTGGCCGACGATCTCGATCGCCTGATCCCCCAGCCCGTGCTCCTCGACGAACTTCTCGCTGGCCACGATCGCCGCCCCGGAACCGTCCGAGGTGGGCGAGCACTGCGTGCGGGTCAGGCCGGCGGGCTCGTAGATCATCTTGTCGTCCCTGATCCGGTCGGCGCTGTAGGCCTCCTGGAACTGGGCGTTGGGGTTGTTCACCGAGTGGCGGTGGTTCTTCTCCGCGATCTTCACGAAGT
>JAABUZ0100009128.1_pt1 | contig 11442 bp, 12 predicted proteins | sample 5562091 | NCBI WGS metagenome assembly JAABUZ01 (sample SAMN12813069, study PRJNA571459) | rock metagenome | isolation source: Antarctica rocks | place: Antarctica: Victoria Land, Linnaeus Terrace sud | collected 2015-12-21
GGCCGCGTCTGCCGCCACAACGAGCGGCTCCCTTCAAACGACCTTATCCGGAGTGCCCCGGCCCCGCTCTGTCCGGCCTCTCCACTCTTTCTGCCGGGTCACCCCCGATAAGGTTCTCACGTTTTCAGCGCATAATACTGAACACTTGCTCGTCCTACTGTTACACACCATTCTGGATGAAACCTCCACACATCAGAAGGAACGAAAGGAGTCCGCTACTAACAAGCAATATCCTCGGCCAGCCACGGGGAATGTCCGGTAGATCGTAGAAAGTAGCGACTCTCAAGCTCGGAGCCTTGATAGGCTCAGAGCAATTTTCTTAGCAGGAAAAAAGGAGAGTCGCTAATGAAGAAACCATATCAGATTGAATCGCAGCGAGCGGTGAAACGGCTCGAGGAAATGGCCGCCGAGGGTAACCCAGCGGTACAGATGGTGTTGCCGATGGCGGAACTGACGGTCTGGCTGCGCCAGGGCGTGGGCGAGTTGGTGCGGCAGGCTGGATTGCAGTTGATGAATTTATTGATGGAGGAAGAAGTGCGGGCGTTGGCCGGTGAGCGGAGCCAGCCGCAGCCAGACCGGACCGCCCATCGTTGGGGCAAGGAACGCGGCTACTGTGTGGTGATGGGGCAAAAGGTGCCGATCGATCGACCGCGTGTGCGCAGCACTGAAGATCGGGAAGTGAAGTGAGGCAGCTACGAATTGTTTCATCGTGGTGAGCCTTTGACGGAAGCAGTTTGGGAGAAACTGATGCTTGGCCTCAGCACCAGGAAGTACGGCCAAGCGGTGCGACAGTTTACCGAAGCCTACGGCTTAGAGAAGAGTGCGGTGAGCGAGCATTTTGTCGAAGCCAGTCGGAGCAAGCTCAAAGAGTTGACGGAGCGACGGCTGGACAAGCGGCGGCTCTGCGCTCTGTTGATCGAGGCCACGCCGTTCGAGGGACAGCAGATGATTGTGGCCTTAGGCATCGGCCAGGACGGGCGAAAAACGATTCTGGGCATACGGCAAGGAGCTAGCGAAAACGCCACTATTGTCGGAGAGTTGCTGGGTGATCTGCTCGATCGTGGCCTCGATTTCAGCCAGCCACGGCTCTACGTGCTGGATGGCGGAAAGGCCTTGCAGGCGGCGGTGAAAAAGTATGCCGGCGAGTCAGCACCCATCCAGCGTTGCCAAGTCCACAAGCGGCGCAATGTGCTCGATCACTTGACGGAGGAGCAGAAACCGGCAGTAGCCCGAAAGCGGAACGCGGCTTACGCGCTGGACGACTAGGCTGCTGCCAAGCAGGCGCTGGCGGGATGGCATCACGAACTCATGCCTCTCAATCCGAGTGCAGCCCGCAGCTTGGCAGAGGGATGGGAAGAAACGCTGACTGTGCATCGATTCCATGTTCCGCAGCAATTACGGTTGACCTTGGCCAGCACCAACGTCATCGAGTCGGCCTTCTCGATCGTAGAGAGAGTTTGCCTCCATGTGAAACGCTGGCATTCCGGTGATCAGCGGGAGCGTTGGGTCGGCTCCGGGTTGTTGGTAGCCCAGAAGCAATTCCGACGCGTCAAGGGATACAAGCAGATACCGCTTCTCCTCTCTGAACTGGAGGCTGCTGTTTCTTGTAAGTCGAACCTTGCGAAACGAAGAAAGGCATCGTAAAGTGAGTTATTCGAGAGCCGTTACTTTCAACGGAAACTCGGGCATCCCCCATGGCGAGACTCGGATCGACAACCCTTCCGTAAATTAAATGCCGACGCACGAGTGATGGAATTCATGCCTGGCCTGCTGGGACCAGAGGCCAGTGATCAGATGATTGATCGCATTGAACGGCACTTTCAACAGCACGGATTTGGCCTTTTCGCGGCGGAGCTTCGTCAGGATCAAACCTTTATCGGCTATATTGGACTGGCCGTCCCGAGCTTCGATGCTTCGTTTATGCCTTCTGTCGAGATCGGCTGGCGACTGGCGTCCGAGCATTGGGGCCGGGGACTAGCCACGGAGGGCGCGCGCGAAGTACTTCGATATACATTCGAGGTCATCGGGCTCACGGGCGTTGTTTCTTTTACGGTTCCCGCAAACATCCGGTCCCGTCGAGTGATGGAAAAACTGGGGATGACTCACCACTCAAGTGACGATTTCGAGCACCCGCGTCTGCCCGAAGGGCACGCTTTCCGACACCATGTACTCTACCGGCTCCATCGCGGGGCATGGCTCAACGCGTGAAAGAAAGCGTTACCGTAAAGCAGCAGCGTTATTTCAGCTTAAGCAGAACAACGCCGTGAGAGGGCACCTCGGCGGTATAGGTATCAGTTGCTTCGCCGCGACCGGCGTGCGCCCAAAGGTCACGAACCTGGCATTTGCCAGTTACCCCGATGTCAGCTAAGCGGGCTGTGACCTTAGCGGCGGACGCGCCTCGATTGAAGAGGCCGACAGCGTGGCTGCCGTCTGCCAAGGGACGCGCCCAGACTTCGAGATCGCCTTCTTTCGAGACGCGCGTGGCTTGCTTGCCGAGCGAGTCCTGATCAATCGCAATCACTTCCTTGTTGAGCAGGATTTCGCTGATGTCCGGCGGAATGTTGCGGAGATCATTGCCCGCCAACAACGGCGCGGCCAGCAAGCTCCAGAGGCTCATGTGGGTACGGTATTCGGTGTTGGTCATGCCTCCGTTGCCGACTTCCAGCATGTCGGGATCATTCCAATGGCCGGGGTTGGCGTAAGGAGCCAGGTCGGCTTGGAGGTCGAAACCGATGTGCTCCATGGATTGCCAAGCATCGCGTATGTCGCCCGTGGTGCGCCAGAGATTGCCGCCCACCTGCGCGCCCCACTGCGGTCCTTTCAGCACTCCGTATTGACAGAGACTGAAGACAATGGGACGACCGGAGTCGAGCAGGGCTTGGCCCATTTTGGCATAGACGGCCTGCATGGAGTGATAGTCGTAGACGCGGCTGCCGCTGCACCAGTCGTATTTGAGATAGTCAAAGCCCCAGTCAGCGTACTGCTTGGCGTCCTGCTCTTCATGCCCGAAACTGCCTTCGAAATTGGCGCAGGTTTTAGGGCCGGGCGAGGAGTAAATCCCGATTTTCAGACCTTTGCCGTGAACGTAATCGGCTAGGGCTTTCATGTCCGGGAACTTTTCGTTTGCCAGGATATTTCCCTGGGCGTCCCGGCCAGCTTCCCAGGTATCGTCAATGTTAACGTAAATGTATCCGGCGTCTTTCATGCCGTTTCGCGCCATGGCGTCGGCGGTTTCCCGGATGAGCTGGTCAGAGACGCGGCGCGCGAATTTGTTCCAACTATTCCAGCCCATGGGCGGAGTCTTCGCCAAGCCGTTGCCGCGCACTTCTTTCGCGGGCGGCAAAGAAATTTTGGGAGCAGGTGGCGGCAGAGGCTTCGGCGTTTCGGTTGAAACGTGCTTCATGGAAAGCTCGCGGGCCGGCATGCCGTTAGGTCCGGGGACATGGAGCGTGAGGGTATCGCCGGTCAGGGTTCCGGTGTATTCGGCGCGGCGGATCTCGCCGAAGTTGTCGCGGTTGATGACAAAGGAAACTTTATCGGCGATAACACGGCCATCCGTAATGGGATCGTCGTTGCCGGATTGGGACAAGTAGCCGGTGAGGACATTTCCTTTTTCCGTGAGCCAGAGCGAAGTTTCACGGGTTTGCCCGTCGGGCGTTTTGAAGGTGTAAAGCCAATGGCCAGTGAGATCGGCGGCGGATACCGACTGGGCGAGCAGAAGGGGGATCAGCGGGAGGAGGGAAATCTTCATGAGCTTTCCTGAAATTCTATATCACAGTACTACGAGCATCTTCGGTCGACTCGCCTTCCACTGAACGAGCAAGGGTGTTTCAGCGCTGGTCGGTTATGCGGTGGTATGCTCGGGGCAAGGCCGTGCGTTTGAAGTGGCAAAACATGTTGCTGTTGGCGGGGGGCGTTTTTACGTTCCTCTGCACGGCATATGCGCTTGACCGCACGCTGCCGAAACCGTTTCGTGAGTTGCCGGGCATAGAGTATCGCCTCGGCAGCATTCCGCTGCCAGCGGATTACGGAGAGAAAACAGAGTGGGTGTTTGCGCGGCTGATGTTTCCGCCAGGGTGGAATAACGGCTATGAGGGACGCGATAACCCAGCTTGGTGGGAAGGAAGCTCGCTATGGACGCAGGACTTTCCGCGGGCGGACCGGCACTTTTCGCAAGCGGTGCGGCGATTGACGCGGGTGAGCACGCGTTCGGTTGAGCAACTTGTCAATCTCGACGAGGGCGATGACGTTTATAACTGGCCTTGGGTGTACGCGGTGCAGGTAGGCGAGTGGGGCCTGACGGATCAAGAAGCGAAGAGACTGCGTGATTATTTGTTGCGCGGCGGCTTCTTCATGGCTGATGACCTGCACGGCACGGTGGAGTGGCAGGTTTTTGAAGAAACCATGAAACGGGTGTTTCCCGACCGTCCGATTGTGGACGTTCCCAGCAGCGACGCCGTGTTTCATACGGTTTATGATCTCGATGACCGCTATCAGGTGGTGGGCGCTAGTCATTTAGGTGAAGGCCACAAATTGGATGGATATGTGGCGCGCTGGCGCGGCATCTACGACGATAAAGGCCGCTTAATGGTGGCGATTTCCTTTAACTCCGACCTGGGGGATGCATGGGAGTGGGCGGATGAGCCCGCGTATCCCGAAAAGTATTCGGCGCTGGCGGTCCGTCTGGGCGTGAACTACCTCGTCTACGCGATGACGCATTAAGCGCGATTACTCGCGGCTATTGGCTGCCTTAGCGGTTTTGATCTTACCCCAAAAGATGCTGCAATCGCCGATGTCGGCTTGATTCGGAAACAGATTGGGCAGTTGCATTTCATCAATGCGTTCGTCCTTGCAGCTTTCGACAGTGGCGAATTTGCCGGCCTTCACCTGTTCATTCAGCTCCTTTTCGGAAATGATATGGAACAGAGCTTCTTTTTGCGGAGACAGGTCGAGCTTGTGCGAGTAGGAAAATTCCATGCCGGGGGGAGGAGCGCGGCGGAGCAGAAAGTAAACATGCTCGTCGGCGTAGAGACGGGCATTCGGCGGAGTGACTTCCCGGATCTTGTTGGCGATGCTTTCATAGTGCTTCCAGGTGACGGCTTCGCGATTGTCGAAAAGCGTTTTGGCCAGGGAGAGAATCAGGAGAGCGCTCAACAGCAGCGCCGGCCAGAAGGGACGGGCGGGACTCGCCAGACGCGAGCCGACGGCGTATAGGCCCACCACGGCGAGGACGCTACAGAATGGGACGGCGAAGATGAAGTAGCGCTGAAAGGTAGGGTGGGCGGTTGCGATATAGAAAAGCAGCGCGCCAGCGAGCCAGGCGCATAGGTAGAACTCGGCGCGGCGGAGACGATCCCATCCGGATTGCCGCCGGAGAAAGAAAAGCCCGGCGAGCGCAAGCAGCCCCAGAAGGAACGCCGGAGTGGAATTGAGCCAAGCGGTGAGAACATCAATGTCGTGCGTGGTAGCGCCGTTCCAATTCACGCGACGGAAGAGAGCCTGATACTGCACGACATTAAAAAACGTCTGTTCCGGCGCTTTCACAAAAAGCCGGATCATGGGAGCAAAAGGAGCCATGCACCCAAGACAGAAAGCAAGAGCTTTGCTCCAGCGGCTGCTCCTGCTGTTATAGACCAAAAGCCAGAGCAGAATCACTGGCGGGACAGGCGCGGTCAGGAGCGTGCTTCCGGCCGCCGCGCCAGCGCAGAGGCCGGAAGCGAATGCCCATGGCCACGCGGCGCGAACGAATGTGTTTACAGCGAGCCGGAAAGCGGCAACCGATAAGAAAAGGCCCGCCGCGTAGGACTGGGCGATGGGGCCGAACTGAACAACAATATCGTTGAAGCCGGTCAGGAGAGCAACGGCCAAGGCGCAGGGCAAGCGCCATCGGGGTACGGGAAAACGCTTGAGAACGAAGTCAGCCATGAGATACACTCCACCGGCGATCAGCAGAGCAGCGGCTATGTGCGTGACGCGCCAAGTTTGCCCGAATACGCGCATCCAGGCGGCGTTCCAGTAGGCATTGAGCAGAGTCTGCGGAAAACAGAAATCGAGGTAGGGCGTTCTGCCGTTATCAATGAGTTGGGCGGTTAAGAGATGAAACCCTTCATCCCACACAAAGGCCATGGTCTGCGAATAAATGAGCAAGGCGACTGTGTAGAGCGCAAGGCAAGACCAAAGCAGCAGAAATGCCCGGCGGCTTGGCAGAACCGGAAACGCATGTACCGGCGAGACTTGTTCTTTCGGGGCTGAAACGGGGTCCACTGGGCGTGATGATACGACGGCGAAGCGCGCAAATTCAAGCGGGGCGGAGGCAAATCGGCCTAAATAAGCTCTTTAGCGGAGCAGCAATGATTTAATAAATGAAAAGGTTTCAAGAAATCTGTGGAGATTGCCCTCCCTTCTCTGGCACTATAGAAGTTAACGCTCATGTTTGATTGGTCACTGGACCCCCGGTCCCAGCTTGCGCTGTTATGCCTGCTGACAGCTTTTGTTTTTTGGAACAATGACTTGTTGTTCTTTACCTTTGCCTTTATGGCGGCCTGCTCGCAGCTTAGCCGCCAGATACTGTAGTTTTATTTATTCGGCGCGAGAGGCGACTCGTCATAGCGCCTCCATAAGTCTTCGGGATCTTGGAAAATAGCGCTGCAGCCGGCTCCCCGTAGATCCTGTTCCGGGAACCCGCCGCAGAGCACGCCTACGGTTCGCAAGCCTGCCTTTCCCGCAGCCTCCGCGTCATGCGGGCTGTCCCCGACGATCACCACGTCCTTTGCATGAATATCGCTGCCCAGCCGATCGAGAGCCACTTCAAAAATGTCCGGGTACGGTTTTGAGCGTTTGGCGTCAGCGGAAGAAGCTTCCACATCGACCAGATCTTCAATTCGGGCGATGCGCTCGAAAATTGTGAGTTCATCACCCTTGGCGGAAGAGGCCAAAGCGGGTTTCTGTCCATGCGCTTTTACTTTCTCGAATAACTCCCGGACGTAGGGAAAGGGTTTCACTTTGGAAAGATATTTGTCTTTGAAAAGCTGGCTCCGGTATTCCGTGATGGTTTTGCCCTTTTCCTTTTGATCTTCTTCCGACAAAAAGACTGGCAGGAGCTGATCTCCGCCTTTGCCGATTTGGCTGCGAATTTTATCAAAAGGAAAGTGATAACCGAACTTTTCAAAAGCTTCCTGCCAAGCTTGGGCATGCAAGTCGACGGAATCGAGTAGCGTTCCGTCGATGTCGAAGATGACTGCTTTTACCATTTGCGCTGTAAGCAGGTAGGACTACGAAGCGCCCTTTCCCGCTTCATGGAAATGTATCACTCAGGTTCAATGCGCCGGTGGGACCAGTATTAGCATCAAAGTAGCATCTTGGTTTGGGAGCGCGTCCAAATAAAGAGATGTCGACAACGCCGGTGAAAATTAGTTCCGTCCTTCCGGACGAAGTAAGGTCAGCTCATGAGGCTGGGTTGCGGTATGTGATTCCTAAAGGCCCAGGCATTCGGCGTGAGCAGACAGGTGATGCGTTTAGTTATTTCGACGCTCACGATCAACTCATCGACAATCCGGAAACGCTGCAGCGCATCCGATCTTTAGTGATTCCTCCGGCGTGGACCTCGGTTTGGATCAGCCCGAGCAAGAATGGGCACATTCAGGCAATTGGCTGGGACGCGAAGGGCCGCAAGCAGTATCGCTATCATCCGGCGTACCGGCAGGCTCGGGATCTGGTGAAGTTCGACCGCATGCTGGCGTTCGGTAAAGTGTTGCCTCGTATCAGGCGCGTTGTGAATCGGGATTTGAACCGTCCCGGGATGCCCAAGCGCAAAGTGCTGGCGGCTGTTGTGAAGCTGCTGGAGACGACCTACATTCGCATCGGTAATGAAGAATACGCGGAAGAGAACGGGTCGTTTGGATTGACCACGCTTCGCAACCAGCATTGTCAAATCCTGGGCGACGTTCTGAAATTTAAGTTTCGCGGCAAGAGCGGCCAACATCACGAAATCACGCTGGAAGATAAGCGGCTGGCGAAAGTGCTTCGACGCTGTAAAGATATTCCGGGTAGCTCTTTACTGGAGTACCTCGACGGCGACGGCAAACCGCAGAGCATTGAATCCGGCGACGTGAATGATTACCTGCGCCAAATTAGCGGAGGCGAGTTCACGGCGAAGGATTTTCGCACCTGGGGAGGAACTTGCCTTGCGGCGAACTATTTGCTTGAGCAATTTGTCGATGCTACACCTAATGAAGACGGCACGATGTCGGCAAAAGCCGCGAAAGCAGCTTTGGTGGAGGTAGTGAAAAACGTTGCCTGCAAGCTGGGCAATAAGCCGGCAACTTGTAGGAAATATTACATTCATCCTACTGTTCTGGAAACCTTTTCGGCGGGCACGTTACGTTCGCTGGCGGAGAAGTTTCGTGACAGCCGAAGCAACTATGTTTATGAGCAAATTGTTTTGGCGCTGATTGAGCCAATGAAACGGGCGCGTGTTCGCTCTAAAACCGTTCAAGCCGCTTAGTACCGCATAACTGAAAAAGACGCCGCCAGTAGAAACTGGAGCGGCGCCTTTTCCTAGTTTGTCAGGAATAAATCCCCGAAAAAGCGGAACTAGGCTTTTCCGGTAACTTTGTTCCATCCATATTGGATGGAGTTTTTCATCTTATCCCAAGTGCTGCCGGGATAACGGCTGCCGTAATCGGAGCGCAGTTGGCTTTCCACGGCGGAGAAGCTCTTCCCTTTGTAACGAGGATCAGAGGCCATGTCATAGCCGTAGCGGTAAGCGGGTGAGTAGGTGTCGTATGATGCTCCGCTTGTGCCGTAGTTAGTTTGAAAATCGCGACGGAAATCGGAATCGTCGAAGGCAGTTCCAGTCGCCGTGGAAGCGCCTGTCGTGGCTGTGTTAGCCAACTGCTCCACTTCAACCTCGGTGTGCCGGACTGTATCGCGCACGGTTTCGCTTCGTTGCGACGTTTCTTTTCCGACGCGAACTTCTTCCACCACTCGCGCTTGCTTGGAAACGACAGCCTGCTCAGCAAACTCCTCTACTTCAAGCACCTGTTCCCGGCCGGAGGTAAAATCAGCCGCTGTGGCGGGGCGATTCACCGGACGGCGATCCACGCGCACATGCTCTTCCTGCAATTCAATGCTTTCTTCTACTGGCTGCTCAATGACGCGGGAGTAAACGCGGACGCCGCCACGCTGGACGCGGCGCTTGCCCACCTGCAACTCTTCTTCGACAACCGGAATGGACTCCGAAGCGTTCGTTGCCACATTTCTTCCAGCTAAGCCAGCCGTACCGGCGGTTCCCAGGGCGGCTGCCGTCGTGCCGGTTGATCCGCCCGCATAGGCGTCATCGGTATGCACATTCACAGGAGAATGCCGGTTCAGAATGGCTTCTACCTGATCAATCTGGTTATCTTGCGCATCAACGCTTAAAAGATAACCGCCTTGGCTGTAGGCTTGTTCGTAGCCAACTCGATCCGTATCATTTTCAGCGCCGAAAAGCGATTTAAACCACCCGGTAATTCCGCCCTCACTCGCGGCGGTTCTTGATCCATAACCGGAAGTGGTTGAACCAGAACCAGTGGAAGTACCACTGCTCGAACTTTCCAGGTAAATATCTCCTCTATTAATCCCCGCTGCCTGTAAATCCTGCGCTGCCGCCTGTGCATCAGCGCTATTCCGGAAAGCAGCAATCACTGTTGATTTCGTTGTGGAAGCCATAACTTTGTTCCTTTTTACTTGACGAAGCTCTTACGTGTTCTAAGACGCCGGAACGGGCAAATTGCTTCAGGGTTTTCCAGTAAAAACTCGGTGGAAAGTTTATTACCTCCGGTATGTTTTGGCCCAAGTCTGACCTATCGCGCATCCGAAGGGAAGAGGATTCATGGCGAAAAAGGGCGAAGTAGTTGTAATTACAGGGGCGTCGGCGGGTATTGGCAGAGCTGTGGTCCGGCAATTTGCGCGGCGAGGTGCTCGCATTGGATTGATCGCGCGAGAACAAAACCGTTTAGAGGCAACCAAGCGCGAGGTCGAACGGTTGGGGGGAGAAGCTTTGGCGCTTTCCGCGGATGTGGCGGATGCGGATGCCGTCGAACAGGCCGCAGCCAAAGTGGAGAACGAGTTCGGGCCGCTGGACATTTGGATCAATGATGCGATGGCGACGGTGGTTGCGCCGGTGATGGAGATACAGCCGGATGAGTTCAAGCGCGCCACGGAGGTGACGTACCTGGGTTTTGTGTACGGCACGATGGCGGCGCTCAAAAGGATGATTCCGCGCAATCAAGGCGCGATTGTGCAGGTCGGCTCCGGATTGGCTTACCGGTCCATTCCGTTTCAAGCGGCGTATTGCGGCGCGAAACACGCGATGGTGGGTTTCACGGACTCGCTCCGCTCGGAGCTGATTTATCAAAAGAGCAAGATTCATTTAACCGTTGTGCATTTAGCGGGGATGAACACGCCGCAGTTTAGCTGGTCCCGCACTCGGCTGCCGCGCCAGTTGCAGCCGATCCCTCCGATTTACGAGCCGGAAATAGCGGCCCGCGCCATTTATTGGGCGGCGCATCACAAGCGGCGTGAAGTTTTTGTCGGCGCGCCGACGCCGGCGGTGATTTATGGCCAGAATTTCTTTCCCGGCTTCGCCGATTGGTACTTGGGCAAGACTGGATATGAGTCGCAACAAACTTCCCAACTGGTTAACGAGGACCGGCCCGATAATCTGTTTCAGCCAGTGCCGGGAGACTTCGCGGCGCGCGGGGTTCATTCAGAGAAAGCCATCAACTTCAGCCTGCAAAGCTGGGCAAGCCTCCATCGTGGATGGGCTGGACTGACCCTGAGCGCCCTGGCGGCGCGGGTGTGCTGCTTTGGAAAAAAGGGCGGTAAGTTTTAGGCTTTCAGCAGCTGCAGTTCAGGATATTCGGAGAAAACGCGGTCAGCGCTGAGAATGGGAACATTTTCAGCCAGCGCCGTGGCAATCAGCATGCGGTCAAACGGATCGCTGTGGCGCAAGGGCAGGTCAAACAGGCGCAGGGCATGTTTGGCGGTATAGGGCAGAAGAGTGAGGCGCATGTCGGCTATGGATTGCGTCACGATATCCGAAGTGAGGTCAAGTTTGCCGATTCTTGCTTTAATAGCAATTTCGGTCACTGATACCACGCTGAGAATACGTTCCACCTCTCCGTCTTCCATCAGCTTGCGAGCTTTTGGACTGAGATCAGCCAACCCATTCCTGGCAGCCACTATGAAGATGTGCGTGTCCAGGAGAACACGCACTAAACGTCTCCTTTCAGCCAAGCCTCAATGTCGTTCTGCGGTTTCCACCAATCGGGATCATTGATTTTGATTTTGTCCTTCATGGTGCCGTACTTCGGGCGCTCTTTTTGCAAGGCCTTGGTCGGCACTAGGTCGGCAACCGGCTTGCCATTGCGGCAAATGGTGATCTCTTCGCCATTTTCGACA
>JAABUZ0100009130.1_pt1 | contig 11440 bp, 16 predicted proteins | sample 5562091 | NCBI WGS metagenome assembly JAABUZ01 (sample SAMN12813069, study PRJNA571459) | rock metagenome | isolation source: Antarctica rocks | place: Antarctica: Victoria Land, Linnaeus Terrace sud | collected 2015-12-21
CAGTGCCCTGCGCGCTCGCCTCGTCGGGGGGAAGGACGCGCAGCACAGGTGGATCGGCGTGTCGCTCACTCTGGCGGCGGTGGTGGCCACGATACTCGTCGTCGGCGCCGCCATCCTGGGGTTAGAGCTTGTCGCCGTGATCTTGGCCACAGTAGCGGTTGTTGTGGCGCTCGTCATTCGTGCGCGCTTGCATTTGTAAGAGCCTGGTGTTGAACGGCGGAGCGCTGTAACAGAGCATTCCTTTGCCGAGGCGCTCTGTGGCACACGTATTGGTAGTGTGTTGAGGTAGGAGGAGGGGGAGTACAACGGGTGAGGAGCAGCAGCTATGACACAGCGCGGCCCCGTTTTGCCCGCTCTCGGTCCACTCGAAGCCTACTGCGTGCAGTTCGTCCCCCTTGTATATTCGAAGGCGGGAGGGGAGGAAGGATTTCCTCTCTCGAGGTAGGCAGGGAACGGTCTGGGCACCCCCCTTTCGGCTTGACCGACGCAAAAAGGCGCCCGTCCCTGCCTCCCGGTTGTGCACGGTCGATGGCCGAACTGCTGCACCAGGGGAATCCCTGAGTGCCTATGGACAAGGGAACCGCACCCGGGAGGTCAGGTGTCTGTCCACCGACTCCAGGATACCGCCAGAGGAAGGAGATCCGCATGCTTGACCCCGAGATTCAGCACGTTGTTGGCATCGATATCGCCAAACGCTCACACACGATCTGTGCCGTGGAGGCGCGAACTGGCACGATCCACCTGCGCCCACGCTCCGTCGCCGCCACCGGACGACGGCTATGCCGAACTGCGTTCCCTGCTCCAGAACTGGGGATCGCCAGCGACGATCCTGCTGGGGATGGAAGCGACCGGTTGCCTGTGGGAACCACTCTACGAGAGCTTAACCCAGGCGGACTACACCGTCCTGGTCCTCAACCCGCGACAGACCGCCTCCTGGGCCACCAGCCTGGGTCTGCGGGCCAAGACCGATGGCATTGACGCCCACACCCTGGCACGCGGCATCCTGGCCGGTTATGCCCGAGCCAGCAGTCTGCCCTCAGAGGCAGTGCAGGAACTGCGCGCCCTGACCCGTGCTCGTCAGGATCTAGTCCACAGTCAGACCGCCGCCAAGCAGCGCCTCCGCGACGAGCTGGTGATCCTCTTCCCCGAGTTGCCGCACCACACGCCGGCGAACTGTGACCTCTTCGCCCCTGCCCTGCTGCGGCTGCTCGGGCGCTACAGTTCAGCCCAGGCGCTGGCCGATGCCTCGCTGGAGGAGGTCAGTGGCTGTCTGCGGGAGGTGAGCGATAAGCGCTGGGGCGAATCGGAGGCGAAGGCACTCCAGGAACTGGCCACGGGCTCTACGGCCAGTACTAGGGCCGTCCGAGCACGGGGCATCGTGATCCAAACCATGGCTCAGCATCTCCTCGACCTGCAGCAGCGCCTGGCGGATCTGGAGGCAGCGATTGCCGAGGCGTTGGCCGGCGACGATGACGGGCAGCGCCTGCAGACCCTCCCGGGAGTGGGACCGATCATCGCTGCCACGATGCGAGCGGAACTGGGAGACGTGGCGCGCTTCCAGCATGTCGATCAAGTGGTCGCGTACGCCGGCCCGGACCCCCGAACCCGGCAGAGTGGCGCCTTTGTTGGTCAGAAGCACCTCTCCAAACGGGGGCCGGGCGCCTTACGCCACGTTCTCTATCTGGCCACGCTCGATGCTGTCCGCAACCGTTCGGAGTGGCGGGATCGCTATCAGCGGCTGCTTGATCGGGGGCGAGCCAAGAAGGGGGCCTTGGCCATCCTCTCCCGTTCCCTACTCCGGGTGGCCTACCACCTGCTCCGAAGTGGCACGGACTATGATTCGTCATTCCTGCAGCCGTCCCTTTCGGAAGGGACGGCTTGATTTCCGCTTATGAACTCTTTTTCCACGCCTCCTGGTCGGCGAGGTTGGCGTTGGTGTGCAGCGGGCGTGGCACTTTGGGAGCACAGCGTAAGCGCTCCAGCAGGCTGTCCATGCCGCCCTCGGTGTAGCTCACCCCATACGTCTGGTTCACCCAGGCCCCAATGGCCACGGCATTCCGAAAGCGCCCCGTCGCCACGTCGTGCGCCAACGCCTCCTGCTGCTCCGGCGTCAACCACGGGGCCTTGCCCGGTCCACCGAGCCGATGGGACCAGAGAGCCGGCAGCCCGCCCCGCCGGTACCAGGCACCTAAGCGCTGGACGGTGCGGTAATCGACGCCGATGACGCGCACAACCTCGCCGACGGCCCGCTCCCCGCTCCGCAAGAACCACCAGGCCTGGAGGCGCTGCCGCAGTGCCGGGTCCCGTTCGGCCCGATAGGCAGCCCGCAACGCCGCTTCCGTATCCTCATCATGCCATGCGACCACGAACGGTCGTCCACGCCGTGCCATCTTTGGTCTCCTTTCCCTGCTCAGTTTTTACGGCATCGGGAAAGGGGATTAGTATCATGGGCCAAGCGGCGGAACGGGTGAGTGGAGTCGAGAGATCCCGACTCCACCCCAGCAGCCACGTGGCTTCGCTTTCAGTTGGTTCTGGTTTTGAGACTTACGTCTGCTCCCTCAAAGCGAAACACGTAACCGCGACCCCTACCCGCATTGGTTGTAGCGGGATTGGTACGATGCGTTACCGTTCGCCGAGAAGACCATCATTGTATATTTGCCGTTACTCACCGCACCAGCAGAATCGGTGATGACGCACGTTACGAGCGACTGACATTGCTGATAGTCAGAGAAGTTATCGGTGATATTGAGAGGCTGATAGTAGTAGTACCACTCCCATAGACCCGTGACATAGGGATCAACATAAGACTAAGACGAACTCTGCGCTTTCTGGTTGTACGCACAACCACAATTGCTCCATGTGCCCTTGACGCTGTACGCATATGGCGTTACTGTTGATTTCGACACGCGTTGTTGGCTCTGAAGATGAGACCCGTTGAGGCTCAGACTTGCCGCGGCAGCGGCTGAATTCAAGGGGCAACTTACTGTAGTCGAATGAATGGTTTGGAGTGCCGCGCCAGCCTGGGTTGGCACAGTGTGCTGATGAACGGCACCCCTGCATCCAGCGGGCACGATGATGCCGGTGCTCATTATTTTGGCATGGCTATCCAGTGGGGCAGTCTGCACTACGTTGTCATCACCATTAGCTGCTCGGGCCGGGGAGGTGCCGCCCATCACGAATGCGAATCCGCACACAGTCAGAACCCTCATGCACCACATTTTCGTGCTGCTCCGCATCACAGAATCTCCTAAAAGGGGCTTGGTAAGAAACAGAAAAGGCTCTAAGTCCCATTTAACGCCGGTGATCCTGTACGCCGGTCCATCCCTTACATCCACTGCTGATACAACACCACTACGGATGCAGTTACGTTAAGTGTAGCAGCTGGAGTGGAGAGGACTATCATGCTTGTCGCTGAGGTGCAGTCAGGCGCGTCGAGACTCACCAGCGAAGCAAGTTCGGATGGTGCTCGCGTAGCTCCTCAAGCTCAAGGGCCTGCAACGCAATGCGTCGAGGGCATCGGGTGCCAGCGAGAGGTACAAACGCTCGGATTCCAGTTGCTGCTCAAGCGTGGCGAGTTGTGTCTGGACCGGCAGGTCGGGACGGTGCATGCTGGGCGCTCAGGCTGAATAGTGCTGATTGGGTGGGTGGAACTGGTCAAGACGTTCGACTACCGTTCATCATACTGCCCAACCACTCCCGAACCGACAGGTACAACTCTACGGGCAGGAACGCGTCCTGTCACGGACCATGCGGCAGATCCTGCTCGGGACTTTGGGCCTTATTCGAAGTAACGTCAAACCAGCGACCAAGTCCGGTGGGAAAAACCTGGGCTACACCGGGCAAGTGGTTAGAAGCGCACGGAAAGAAAATAGAATACATGCGCTTGCATTGCGCGAGTTTGGCCATAGCATTCAAGTATGAGGTTCGTACTGGCGAGCATGGGTTAGAGCCAGGACAGGAGAAATATGACGAGGTACTTGCGCAAATCCTTCTCGGGCACGAGCGCCAGTGTGGCTGGTGTGCTCATGCTGACCAACGCCACCTTGGCCACCGTCCTGAAAGCGTTCGTGGTGCTGGTGTTGTGCCTACTGGTGGAACCCATCTCGCGTGCGCTTGGTCCGTTCATCGATGAGACTGGCCGACTGATGCGGGACTGCGTCGTCTACCTTCGAAGAGGGCTTCGACGCCTGTTCGCGTAGCCCCTAAACTAGACTTTGGCCATTTGACAGGAAGAGGGAAGGCAGAATAAGCCAGACCTCACCTCTCGCCAAAGGGGCTGTCCGTGCTTACTCTGCCTCCCGACATTATGGCCATTCTGGCTCCGTTTGCTCCCGCCTTCTCCCGGCCGATCTGGCGTCTTATTCAGATGCTCGTCGCGGGGGTGATTCTCGCGCCCGGACAGCGCATGATAACATCCATCTTGCGTACCCTGGGCCTGGAGCACCTCCCCTCCTTCGGGACGTACCATCGGGTCCTCAGTCGTGCCGTCTGGTCGAGCCTGACCGTCAGTCGCATCCTGCTCGGCCTGTTGATCACGACGTTTGTACCGACTGGGCCGCTGGTGATCGGCATTGACGAGACGATTGAGCGGCGACGGGGTGTGAAGATCAGCGCGAAGGGGATCTATCGCGATCCGGTGCGGTCCAGTCACTCCCACTTCGTCAAGGCCAGCGGCTTGCGCTGGATCTGTATGATGCTGCTGGTGCCGATCCCCTGGGCCGATCGCGTCTGGGCCTTCCCCTTCCTGACCGTCCTGGCACCATCCGAACGGTCCAACGCGGAGCACGGGCGGCGCCACAAGACGATCACCGACTGGGCCCGGCAGATGATCCGGCTGCTGCATCGCTGGTACCCCGCCCGCCAGTTGGTCGTCGTCGCAGATCGTGAATATGCTGCCATTGCCTTCCTGGCAGCGGCACGCCAGGCTGCCACGATCATCACTCGCCTGCGCCTCGATGCGCGACTCTTTGCGCCTGCTCCCCCACGTCGTCCTGAGCAGATGGGACGTCCACGTCTCGTGGGCTCGCGCCTTCCCTCCCTCGCCACTCGGGCGATCGATCCGGCAACGAACTGGACGACCGTCACGATGTCCCGCTGGTATGTCGTGCGGGATCGTTCCATTGAGATCGTCTCCGACACGGCGGTCTGGTATCGAACCGGCGTGTCGCCCGTTCCCATCCGCTGGGTGCTCATCCGCGATCCCCAGGGCACCTTCCCAACCCAGCCCTCCTCTGCACCGACCTGGATGCTCGTCCCGAGCAGATCATTGCCTGGTTCACTCAGCGGTGGCAACTGGAGGTGACCTTCCACGAGGTCCGAGACCATCTCGGCGTGGAGACCCAGCGCCAGTGGTCCGACCTGGCCATTCTGCGCACCACGCCAGCCCTTCTCGGCCTGTTCTCGCTCGTCACGCTCCTCGCCCATGACCACCTCTCCGCTCCGGCTCCTTCCGTCCGTCAGGCTGCCTGGTACACCAAGACGACGCCGACATTCGTCGATGCCATCGCCCTGGTTCGGCGGCACCTCTGGACCTACCTGACTTTTCGCACGTCAGGGCTGGAGACCGACATGGTGAAAGTCCCACGCACGCTCGTTGAGCGCTGGCGTGATCTCCTCTCCTACGCTGCCTGAAATGGCCAAAGTCTAGCTTAGTGCGTGCATGTCTTGAGGCTGCCAGCCGTCCGGTCCTGAGGGATCGGGATAGTTGACGGCGATAGGCGTGCGCAGTAGCTCCCGCATCTGAGCCACACGATCGCCGGTATCGTCAGCCTCTTCCTCATGCCGTGGCGTAGCCTTGCCGCGCAACTGCTCGAGTACCCAACGGGCGTTTTGTGACTGCACGCGGGGATCGGGGCCGTCCATGCCCTGCATCAATACGTCGATTGCTTTCTGCCCAAGGCCGGCAAGGCTCGCGTCAAGTTCTCTCAGATACAGCTCGAGCGCCTGCTTCCGTTCTGCTTCCAACATCTCCGCAAATGCCGGCGAGCGCTTCCATCCTTTGGCCGTCTGTACGGCCACACCCTGCAGGCGGGCTGCCTCGTTGTATGCCGGCCAGGGCGGTGACGCATAGCAAGCAATCACGGCCCGCTGTTTGGCGGTAGGGTTCCATACCCGTTCCGGGCACATATCGGTGTCAATTGGATGGTTTTGGTATGGCACGGGAATATCACAGATAACCACACCCATGGGGCGGTTCTTATGTCGCGGCCCACCTCGTGGCTCATCCCTTCCAGAGCACAATGGGACCATAACCGAAACCCACTATACAGACACCCGTACCATTGACCTGGCTGCGCGGATCAGTTGATGGTCGTTCGCCATGGCTCCGATCTGATACCCGACAGTGCCACGGCGCCAGGACAGCGTAGGTCCTTCGTTGCCCCCCGTGTGCTGATTCAGGATGCCAATGATTCCGTGACCGAGAGAGATGCGTCTACCGGTGGTGTCACCCGCCCCCATGTCGGCGATCAACCAGAAGGCAAGTGAGGCATCTGCAGCACGCGGTTGCGTTGAGAGATTCACGAAATAGGCATGGCCATGCTTGTCCAACCCCCCGGTTGGATAGATGCGCCGTTGATAGTGGGGCATCCATGTCGGCAGATAGACGGGAATATGCGCGCCGTGTAAGTCATGCAGAATTGGAGTGAAGACGGGTGCTGCCACACTTGACGGACGGGCGGCACGAGCGTCTGGTACGTGGTTGTACAACACATTGCTCAGCGCCATCATCAAGGAAATCCCTGCCAACCTTCGGACACGACACACGACAGAACCTCGTCCTCGTTATTTGATCTTTCTGCACGTACTCGCTACTCTCATCGGTAGCCGATCGCTTGTATGCATCAAGGTACACCAAGTGGACTCATCCCACCGCTCGAGGTACTGCTGCCACATAGTCAGCTCCTCCCGTGCAATCTCTAGCTCATCCTGCGATGTGGTGAGAGGGACCATGTGCGTACGCCACGCCTCCCTCTTCCGGTCTGTTTCGTCGCTGCACAGAGCCAGGAGTGCGCCACCTCGTCGGGAAAGCCGCCCCCCTCTTTGGGTAGAACATTGCGCTAAGCCCCGGTTAGAGATAGAAGGTCCACGTGTCCATACTCTGTGGGACGGGAGTTACCGTGGGATAATCGTGTGCCAGGAATGAGGTGTCCGGTTGCGCGGTGACGAAGACAGGGATGGTCACAGTCCTTCCGTGACGCCCAACAATTACGCTGAGCGTATGTTCCCACGGTGGAACGAGGGCATGAAAGAGTGCCCGGATATCTGCAGTCGTTGATATTGTGGCAGGCACTTGTATCGGCAGGATGGTGTCAGGTGAAACAATCTTTACGGTGCGAGGAAGCGCTTTATTGCCCAGACCTCCGAGAATGTCCCCGCTCTCGATGCCGGCCCGCGCTGCCGGACTATCTTGATCCACGGACAGGACTTGCATCTGGGAGTTGATCAGAACGCCTAACTTGGGCGCTGCCTCCGAGAAATCACGAGACTGGCGCGCACCCTGGACGTGATGGTTGACAAACAACGTGGCGGCCCCGAGCCACACGACGAGGAAAAGGACTACCACCGGCCATCTAGATTCCCCTGTCATACTTTTCGCTTGCCTCACCTAAATTCCCGTGCCATCGCTCTAGTGCCGATAGGCTGTACCGAGCGAAAGGTGCCGCATCTCTCTGTCAACTTCGATACCTGGTTCGCTGCACCTTTTGTGCGGCGATCTGCCCATGTTGTATCCGGTAGTGGCTGGTGTTTCTGTGCACGTTTAGGAGCCGTGCAGCTTCGCTCACGCTCACCAATCACTGCAGATGCCGAGGAACGCGTAGCTACATGACAGTGGCTCAGAGCGTTACTTAATCCGAGGAGGGGCGCCGCATGGCACGTCGAACATCATTGGTCCTATGGGTCTCCGTCGCGGGCGTGATATTACTGTTGGCGTGTGTTTGGTCCAGTGGGGCAATCGCGCCAACACATACCAGTGATGCGTCGGCCGAATCGGCGTGTTCGACTACACGGAAGGTGATCGCCAATGCGCGAGAAGGATGCCTCGCGCTGTCAACGAACCGAGCGCTAGAATGAGCGTGTGATAGTTCATTCATTTCTGGTTCGAAACGTTGCCCCCCTCCTCATCCCGGTGCTCGCCTTGACGGCACCCGCTGCGGGATCTGCTGCAGCACAGTCGGCGGCTAGAACGCGATCCTCTCTCTTTCTCGCTGCCAGCGCTCGCTATCAGGCTAGCACCTTCGCTGTATCCGCTCCCACGCGTGCATGCGCCCCCTTTCGAGCGAGTGGAACCTGCAAACTCATTGTCTCAGTTGAGCTGCGCGGCTGGGGAGTCGAGCCCATGCGAACAGGCTCACGCTTCCTGACGGGATTACATGTCCGAACCGGCTACACATCGATCAGCGTCTGCCTCTCTGGAGAAACTATGCGTGGTACGGGAAACTGCAACACGAGCATTCCCTACTGTCCAGCCGGTTCATTCCCTCATTGCGCGCCCTCGTGGAATGCACGTATCTCGTCCGAGTATCAGTACAATGGCGCTGCCGTACGGCGGATCTGGCTCGATCCCAGCAGCCTGGGAGCCCTTGGATTCATCGTCCGATGTTCCCGCTCGTTCTCACTGCCCAAGGTCAGCCGGCGCGGCTCACTCGCTATCGGAGAGGACATCACGGTAACGGGGTCCATGCCGGCCACTCGAAGTACGAGAGTCGCTCTGCGTCTCAGGATGATGGTGTCACCGTCAGGCAGTGTGACATACACGGTGCGAGGACTATGATGTCCTGCCCGAGATCCCGCCGCGTCAAGCATAGCCCCTGTATGTTGCGAACTGGGCCGCCATTCTCCATCATTTGCCATCATTTACCCTCACTACTGCCCCGTCCATAGCCGAGCGTGTCCAGACGGGTTAATCGCGCTGTGTAGCAGGGTCGCTGCCGTCGTGTTCGTCGATGATCGCCTTGGCATCGCGAGTCAGGTCAAGACAATCCGGTGATCCTGTCACATCGTCCCATCGCATGCCGAGGTCATTCCGCAACGCCGCTGAGCGATGGCGTTGACCGTTGGTAGCACGCGAACGGCCTCCGAGAGGGTGCCCGCACGTCCAATGGTCACTGTGTCCAGGATGCTACTCAAGGCCACAAGGCGGGTTCCTCTATCTGGACGAACAAATGACAATGTCGCAGTTTCCGACGAAACTACCACGCCACCGCAACATCCGGGACCCGGATACACGTACTTCAAGGAATTAATCGAATGCACCAAGCGGGAGATCGTAGCGGGCCACGTGATCGTGAAACGCCAGAAGTGATTCCCTGTGGGCACCGCGCTGTACATATGCACCGTCACATTCACGCGAACGAACGGTCCGTGGAGATACGTTGCCTTTGGTCGAGGTGGCAGGTCAAGCGCCTGGAGGACGTAACGAATGGCGGTGAGGTGACGGGAAACGACACGATACGTGAGTTGAAGGTTTACTCCACTCGCGTTCACAAAATCGCCACCCGCGTATGTTATGCCGCCTTGTCTCTGTCGGCTCAAAAACCCATACTGTCGGAAACCGCAGCGCGACAGGGCCGCCGCATACCATGTCTGTACGATTTGCAATGGGACCGCGACGGCATACTCTGCAACCGCCACCTTACGGTATAGGGCAGGAATGTGCATCCCGCCGTTAAGTGGCATGGCGTATGTGGACGGTACTGCCTCAGGGTAGAGCGGTAGATGCATAACCAGTGGAGTGCGAGGGATGTCCGCTGCGGGCCTGTCCATGTCCGGCACGGTGCCGGGTCCCGGCGTAAGCAGGAGCGTGAGTGAAGCGGCGCAGCCACTACCTGCCTGCGGAACCTTTCCGGATGTAAACGCCAGGACAGCACTGGGTCGAGCAGCTGGCATCCACCCCAGGACAACCATAACGAGTACAGTGCTCCCTAATCGCCTTGTGTTCACCATCGCCACTACGCACTTCCGTGTTCTGTACAACGCTCGAAACACCTCTCTGTAACGATTCATAGCGACACACGCATGCTGAGAGTCGTCCTGTTTTCCCTGCCGTATGCGTCTCCTAGGTACAATCTTTGGCTCGTCTGCTCGAGTGCCCGGTCAGGTCTGATCGAACCCTGCCAGCCTGGGAGCTCGCCCGAGTACGTCTGTGTATCACAGGTGAGGATGCCGTGGAACACCACTCGCCGTCCATTCAGGTCCAGTGACCACGCCTTCGTGCCCCAGACTTGGACAAACGACTTCGTGTTAGCCGTGAAAAAGGCGTGCGGATTAAATGTCGTAGAGAGGCGACCGACCCATCCGCCACCGGGTCCCTGGAGAGGCAGGGCGGTGAGATAGCCACGAACAGATGCAGTAAAGCGGGCTGATGGGTGGGAGGCACAGAGAGCCGCCACACTTCCAACGTCGAGGACTCGCTGGATGATCCAGGGTTTGTGAGACGTCGGGCGACTCGCACTGGAGCTGCCGGTTAGACTGCTCTTGCCCCCGGGCAGTTCAGTGACGAGCCGCGTGATCAGATTCCAGAGCCGGCCACCATCGACCAGCCACCGGACGCCATTAACCGCAAGCCCTCCACCGCAGACCCCCGGCCCGACCTCAAAGGCATGGTCACTCGTGCCGTTCGGGTGGAGGAAGGGGATCCAGGCGGGTCCAGCAAGGCTCAGTCCACCGGAGCACACACCGAACGCTGTTCGGTAGCCCTTGATGGTGTTATCGGTAGTTTGTTGAAATTAGGAGGAGAGGGAGTACAACGAGTGAGGAGATACAGTTATGACTCAGCGCCTCCCCGTTCCTTCCGCCCCTGGTCCCCTGGAAGCGTACTGCCACGCGTTCGATCCCCTCTTTGCGCGATGGAATCAACGTGATCGCTTTCGCCGCTACCTGGAAGGTCTCCTGCTGCCGACCGAGCGCAACAAGACCCTGACCGCCCTTGCCAACACTGAACCAATCGTTGGTGCGCAGCATCCCCAGGCGCAGAGCCTGCAGTGGTTCCTCTCGGAGGCCACCTGGGATGCCGCGGCAGTAAACGAGCGCCGGATTGCCGCGCTGCGTGCGGACCCGGTGACGGCGCCGACTGCGGATGGTGTGCTGGTGATCGACGAGCATGGCGACCGCAAGTGGGACAGCAAGACCGCGCACATCGGCAAGCACTACCTGGCCAACCTGGGCAAGATCGACACCGGGGTGGTAAGTGTGACGAGCCTCTGGGCCGATGTGCACCTCTACTATCCGCTCCACGTCGAGCCGTATACTCCCGCCCACCACGTCGAGCAGGGCAAGGCTGATCCGGACTTTCGGACCAAACTGGCGATGGCGGTAGAACTGGTGCGCCAGGCGGTGAACGCCGGCATTCCCTTCCGTGCCGTGGTCGCAGACTGCTTTTACGGCGAGGATCATGGTGTCCAGCAGGGGCTGCGTGATCTGGGCACGGGGTATGTGCTTG
>JAABUZ0100009131.1_pt1 | contig 11440 bp, 9 predicted proteins | sample 5562091 | NCBI WGS metagenome assembly JAABUZ01 (sample SAMN12813069, study PRJNA571459) | rock metagenome | isolation source: Antarctica rocks | place: Antarctica: Victoria Land, Linnaeus Terrace sud | collected 2015-12-21
GCCGGCGCGGCATCGGTCACGCGCGGCGCTTCCACAATCCCGCGATTCCGTCGGGTGCGAAGAGCACGATGCCGAGCAGAATCGCCCCGGTCGAAACTTCCCGGTAATCCGCGAGAAACCGCACGCTTTCGGGCAGCAGGGTCATCAGCACCGCCCCGATCGCCGCGCCGAGCGAACTCGTACCGCCGCCGATCACGCACGCGACGAGAATCGCCTCCATGCGTCCGAATCCAAAATCGTTCGGCGCGATAAAAAAGTTCGCGTGCGCGTAGAGCGCACCGGCGAGACCCGCGACGATCGCTCCGGTAACGAGCGTCGCGAAACGCACCCGCGCCACATCGATGCCGACGCCGCGCGCCGCGCTTTCATCCTCGCGCGTCGCCGCGATCGCGAGCGCCGCCTTCGTCCGCGCGAACGCGACGAACCCGAGCGCCACGAGCGCGAGCGTGCCGTAGATCCAGGCGGTGTTCGCGTCGTTGGGAATATTCGAGTAGCCTTCCGCGCCGCCCGTGATCGGGACGTTGATCTCGACGATGCGCGCGATCTCGCCGAAGCCGATGGTCGCGATCGCGAGAAACACGCCGCGCAACCGTCCGAGCGGCAGGGCCAGGAGCGCGGCGACCGCGCCCGCGCACAACGCGCCGAGCAGCATCGATTCCGGCAGACTCCAGTGCGCCTGCACCGCACCGATCGCGCTGACGTAGGCGGCGATGCCCATGAAGGCGGCTTGCGCGAGCGCGAGTGCGCCCGCGCGCAGGCTTACGCTCAAGCTCAGCGCGAGCAGCGCGTTGATGCCGATCGCGTCGATGAGTTTGGAATGTGCGGCGAGATAGGCGACGAGATTCACGCGGCGCGTAGCGCGCGCTTGCCGAGCAGGCCGTTCGGCCGCAGCACCAGGATCGCGAACATCACGCCGAAGGCGACCGCGTCGCGATAACTCGAAGAAATGTACGCGACCGAGAGCACCTCGACCGTCGCGAGCACGAACGCGCCGATCACCGCACCCGTGATGCTGCCCATGCCGCCGAGAATGATGATCGCGAGGCCTTTGAGTTCGATGCGCGAGCCCATTTCCAGGCTCACGCTATCGTATTGCAGACCGATGAGGATGCCGGCCGCGCCGCCGAGCGCTGAGGCGATGAAGAAGGTCAGCGCTATCGTGCGCTCGAGATCGATGCCGAGCAGCGCCGCTGCGACGCGGTCCTGCGCGACCGCGCGGATCGCGCGCCCGAGCGCCGTCGCGCGGATGACGAAGCTCAACGCCAACATCAATGCCAGTGCGAACCCGAGAATGACGACGTCGAGCGTTCCGAAGGCGAGCGGTCCCAACTGCAGGCGCCCCGTGCCCAGAACGCCGAGCACTCCGCTCGGAAAGCGGTGTTCGCCCGGTCCGAAGAAGCCGCGTGCGACGCCGCCGATCGCAATCGCCACGCCGATCGAGGAGATCAGCGGCGCGAGCGTTCCGGCGTTGCGCGCGCGCAGGGGCGCGAAGGCGATGCGATCCAGCGCGACGCCGAGCAGCCCGGCGCACGCGATCCCGACTGCGGCCGCAGCCCAGAGCGGCAACCCCGCCGTTGCCAGCGCGAGCGCGATGAAGGCGGTCACCATAAAGATCGCGGCGTGCGCGAGATTGAGAATATCGAGCACGCCGAAGACGAGCGTATAGCCGACGGCAAAGAGCGCGTAGACCGCGCCGAGAAAAATGCCGTTCGCGAGTTGCTGGCCGAGCACGCCGGACTAGAAGTACGCGAACGCGCCCTTGGAGACGCGTACGATGGCGCTCGCCGCTTTCACGTCGCGCGAAGATTGGAAGTTGACCGGACCGAGTACCGTCTTAACCACGCTCAACTTCTTAAACGTCGCACAAAACTGCTCGGTCGTCGTCGCACCGCCTTTGATCGCCGATGCCGCGATCTGCGCGGCCGCGTAGGCCTGGGCCGCAAACTGATCGGGCCCCGTACCGAATTTCTTTTTGTACCGGTCGACGAAGCCGTTATTGCCGCCGTAGCTGTTGCCCAGAAAGTACGCCGCGCCGATCACGACGCCGTCGCCCGCGTCGCCCGAGAGCGAGATGAACTTCGGAGAGTTCAAACCGTTGCCGCCGATGAGGTGGGCCTTGATACCCGTCGCTTTCGCCTGCACGACGATTTTGACGGCCTCTTCGAGCAGCGCCCCGACGACGAGCATATCGGGTTTCTTACCGGCGATATTCGTGAGCTGCGCCTTGAAATCGACGTCGCCCGTATGATACGTCTCCACGTCCACGAGATTGACGTGCGCGCGCTCGAGCGCGGCTTTGAAGATCTCGAAGTCGGTCTTCGTAAACTGATTGTCGTCACCGTACACGATCGCCGCCGTTTTGGGATGCCATTTGTTTACCGCTTTAGCGACGGCTTCGGGGACGACTTGCTCTTCGGCGAGCGAATCGCGGAAGACGCACGGCCCCTGCGCGGTAATACCCTGGGCGGTATTGGATGTCGCGAGGATCGTCAGGCCGGCCTTCACGGCGATCGGATCGGCTTTCTTCGCTTCGGCCGATAGCGTCGGCCCGAGTAAGAGCGCCGTTCCGTCGCTCGTCGCCTTCTGCATCAGCGTCACCACCTGCGCGGGATCGCTCGCAGAATCTTGGATATCGAAGTTGACGGTCGCACCGCCCGCGTCGATCAATCCCGCGCGCAGGTCGTCGGTCGCAAGCTCGTACGCATTTTTTTGCGCCGTCCCGTAGGCGCCGGCCGAACCGGTAACGTCGGCGATGACGCCGAGCTTCACGGTTTTCCCGGACATGGGGCCTCCGGCACCGACGGCGGCGGCGGGACCGAACGCTCCCAGCAAAACGATGACGGCCAACGAACGCAAACGCATACGACCCCTAACGATAAACGAGTTGTTAAGCGGCTTCGGACGCAACGCAGCGCGCTCCCTGTCGGCTACGAATCGAGGTGGGGCCGCAACGCCGCCATGAACGCGGCGAAGCGCGCGTCGACGTCGGGGGACGAGCCGAGCGTCGTATAGACGACGACGATAAAGCGCCGCCCGCCCGGCAGGGTGAGGATGCCGCCGTCGTGCGAGACGTCATCGGTATCGCCCGTCTTGTGCGCGAATAGGTCGCCAGGTTCGAGGCCACGCGAAAGCTTGTCGTTCCAGATTTGAGCGCTGAGGGCGTCCCACACCACGTTCGCCTTTCGCGCCGCATCGCGCGCCAGCAGCTGCAGGAGGCGCGCGGCGTCCGAAGCGGGATGAGCGTTGCGCCCGGTCGCTTCGGGATCGGCAATGAGCGGCAAGGCCCCGGAGAGTTTGCGGGCGACGGCCGTCTGCGTGAGCCCGAGGGAGCCGCAGGCCCGCGTGATCGTATCGCGGCCCAGAACGTCGATCAGGACGTTGGTCGCGACGTTGTCGCTCTTGGCGAGCATGGCGCCCGCGAGCTCGCCGAGCGAGGCCACGTAGCCCGAGACGAAAGGCGAGGGCGCGTCGTTCGCCGTCAGATTCGCCGCCGTTACGGCGGCGTCGTCGCTCCAGGCGTACGCGCGCGCCTCACACAACCCCGCGAGCACCATCGCGACCGGCAGCTTGATCATGCTGGCGGGGTAGATGGTAGCGTCGGCCCGCAGCATCGCACCTGCCGCCACGGTAGCATCGTTTCCCAGCGCCTGGACGACGACCGAGGCGTCCCCCAGGCCGGCTTTCCGGGAAAGCGTTTCGAGCTTCTTCGGATCGAGGCGAAATTTTACGTGCAAGTGGGTACTTGCATGGAGCGGCGTGGCGTGGTACATTGCGCGTGCAAGCACTCACTTGCGCTCCTCGGAGTCGTAAGGGCCGTCAATGCTCACCATTAATCTCAAAAAACCGGTCGATGCCGAAGCTCTGGCCGTTCTACGGCGCGATGTGGCCGCCGCCATGGCCGTGGGCGAACGCGCGCTTTCAATCGATATCGACGATATCGGTATCTTGGAATCGTACGTGATCTCCGCGCTGCTCGCGCTCCTTCGCGAAACGCGCGAACGCGGGGCGACCGTCACATTGTGCGCCAGCCGGCCGCAGCTGCTCGACTCGCTGCGCATCACCGCACTCGATCAAGTGTTCAGGATCGTGGCATCGCCGAACGCCGGCATGCCTGCGCGGGTAAAGCGCCCGGCCGTTCGGCTCGGCGCAAAATTCGTGGCCGCGTTCGTCGCGGGAGTCTTCGCCCTGGGTTCACTGCTCGGGGCGCGCGCGTCGGGCGCGGGCGAGCCATCGCCGGAAGACCTCGTTCGTAACGTCATCGCTCAAAACGCCGAGATGCATTCGTATCAGGCCCAGGTGAGCGTCGATTTCCATCTGCGCAGCTTTCCTTATGCGTCGCAGCATCTCGACGGCACGACCTACTTCAAACGTCCCGACAACTTTGAAGTCGTCTTCGATAAGGTGCCGAGTTATGCGAAGGGCTTCGATAAACTTTATAGCGATGTCGACGATCCGACCAGTTGGAACAAGCGGTTCGATCTTTCGTTCGCGGGCGAACAGACCGTCGAAGGTCATCACGACTACGTCGTGCGGCTCGTGCAAAAAGTGCGCGGGATGATCGACCACGAGGAAGTCGCGATCGATCCCGCTACGTGGCGCATCGACAAGATGATCTGGCACTATTACAACGGCGGCGTGATCGCGATGAGCCAAGATTATCAGCACGTCGGCTCGTTCACCGTGCTCGCGAAGCAGCACGCGACGATCCGGATTCCTTTCGTGCACGCTGCCGCCGAAGCTACCTACAGTAACTACAAGACCAACGTCGCCATCGACGACAGCGTTTTTACCCGCCAGAAGCACCAATGATCGCCGAGTCTAAAGCATTAACCGGTGTCGAAGAGACGCGCGCGCGCATTCTCGCCGCAACGCGCGAGCTCTACGCGAGCCGCGGCAGCCGCGGTACGACGACGCGCGAAGTCGCGATCCGGGCGGGCGTGAACGAAGCGACGCTCTTCCGGCATTTCGGCACGAAAGGCCAACTGCTCACCGCGATGCTCGACCACTACAGTGCGATCTCGTCGTTCCCCGAGATGATCGAACGCGCGAGCTCGTTACCGGCGATCGAGGAGCAGTTGCGGTCGCTCGGGCTCTGGTGCATCGAGTCGGTCAAGCGCAAGGAAGATCTCATCCGCGTCTCCATGGCCGAAGAGCTCACCAATCCCGAAGGCCATACGTGCGCGTGGCAAGCCGCCACGGCCGCGCGCGTCCAGCTCAGCCAATTTTTTTCAGGGCGAGTCGAGGCCGGCATCTTGCGCGGCGAGCCGCAGGTGCTCGCGCGCGTCTTCATGTCGCTGTTTTACTCATTCGTTATGGCCCGAAAAATTTGGGCCGATTTCGATATGCCGCCGGAAACTGCGGTTAGGGACCTCGTCGAAATCTTCTTAAATGGAGCGCTCGTACGATAATGGCAGGCACACAGCAAGCAACGCCCGCAGTGGCGCTGCCGCGACCGCCCGACGCGGCTCCCGCGGAACCCGTCGAGACGACCGGCGGTCGGAACCCACTCGTCCGCATCGCGTTGATCGCCGTCGGCATCGTCGCTTTGATCTTCGCGCTGATCTTCGGCATCCGATACTTCGCATACGCGAGCGTTCACGAAACGACCGACGATGCGACGGTCGACGCCGACGAGGTTCAGGTCACGAGCAAGATCGGCGAACGCGTCGCTCGCATCGCCGTCGACACCAACGGCTCCGTGCGTAAAGGTCAGTTACTCATCGCGCTCGATAACCGCGATGAATCCGATCGCGTCCTTCAAGCGGAGGCGGCGGTCGAGGCGCAACGCGCGCAGGCGCGGGCCGCTTTGGAAAACGTCGCGCTCGCGCGCGATACGCAGACGGCGCAAAACGTGCAGAATAGCGGCACGATCGCGCAGGCGCGCGCCTCGATCTCCGGGGCAGCGGAGAATGCGCTATCGTCCGCGGGCCAAATTTCGGTCGCACGCGCCGGCGTCGATGCCGCCCGCGCGCAACTTCGGGCCGCGCAAGATGCCGTACCGGCCGGACGCGAAAATCTGCGTCGCGCCCAAGCCGACCTCCGGCGCGTCTCCTCGCTCGTTTCCACGGGCGATGTCGCGGCGCAACAGCTCGACGCCGCCCGCGCCGCCTATGCGACGGCGAATTCGACATACTCGGAGCTCCAAGCGCAGGTCGGCACCGCCGTGGCCAATCTCGATCAAGCGCAGCAGAAGCTCGACGCGCAGCGCTTTTCGACATCGAGCTCGCAGGCGCAGATCGGCGTGCAGCAAGCTCAACTTACGACCGCACAAGGCAAGCTACTGGAAAGCGGGGCGCCGAGTCACGTGTTGGCTCAAGTCGCGCAGGCGCAAGCCGCACAGGCGCAGGTCGGCTCTCTCAACGCGACGTTGATCACGTCTAAAAACAACTTGTCGTACACGCGGATCGTCTCGCCCATCGACGGTTTCGTCGGGCAGAAGAACGTGGAAGTCGGCCAGACGGTCGCCGCAGGAGCGCCGCTGCTCACGCTGATTCCGTCGAATCGCTTTTACATCACCGCAAATTTCAAGGAAACGCAAGTCGGCAAGATGCGCGTCGGTCAGGAATGCGACGTCAACGTCGATGCGTACAAGGGCGTCAAGTTCGTCGGACATATCGACAACCTCTCGCCGGCCTCGCAGAACAAATTCAGCCTCGTGCCGGCGCAAAACGCGACGGGCAACTTCGTGAAGGTCACGCAGCGCCTGCCGGTGCGCGTTCTCTTCGATCGCGTCGAAGGCGGCAATTTGCGCGACTATACCCTTCGGCCCGGGATGTCGGTCGAAACGTCGTGCAGGATTAAAAACTAGATCGTGGCGACGGCCGCCCCCGGCTTGCGTCGCGCGCGGCCTCTCGCCGGCGCGCCCGCATACGCGCCTCGCTCCGTGATCGAATACGGCTGGCGGCGAACGCTCATCACGCTCGCGATCGTGACCGCGACGCTACTCGAGATCGTCGACGTTACGATCGTTAACGTCGCCTTACCGAATATCCAGGGAAATTTCGGCGCAAGCGTCGATCAAGCGGCCTGGATCGGCACGGGCTATATCATCGCAAACGTCATCGTCATTCCGATCACGCCATGGCTCGCGCAGCGCTTCGGGCGGCGCCAGTATTACGCGGCGTCCATCGTCATCTTCACCGTCGCCTCGATCGCGTGCGGTTTTTCGCAATCGCTCGAACAGCTGGTGTTCTGGCGTATCGTCCAGGGTCTCGGCGGCGGCGGCTTGATTTCGACGTCGCAAGCAATCTTGCGCGAAACCTATCCCGCAAACGAGCAGGGCAAAGCCGCCGGTATCTTTTCGATGGGGGTTATCGTCGGGCCGACCGTTGGCCCGGCCCTCGGCGGTCTCATCACCGATCAGCTCTCGTGGCGCTGGGCGTTTTTCATCAACGTGTTACCCGGCGCGATCGCGTTACTCGTCGTGCTGCTGATGCTACGCAATCCCGAACGGCCGAAGAAGCTCCCGCTGGATTATGTCGGACTCGGATTGCTCGCGATCGGTATCGGCTCGTTGCAGTACGTGCTCGATCAAGGCCAGCAAAAAGACTGGTTCGACGATTGGTCCATCGTCGCGTGCGCCGTCTCGGCCGGCGTCGGCTTGAGCGCGTTTCTCCTCTGGGAGTTACGGCAGAGCCGGCCGATCGTCAACTTGGGCGTGTTGCGCTATCGCTCCGTTGCGGCCGGCAGCGTGCTCGGCATGGTGCTCGGCGTCAGTCTCTACGGTAGCGTGCTGATTTTGCCGCAGTTCGTGCAAGGCTCGCTCGGCTTCACCGCGACGCTCTCGGGGGAATTGCTGATTTTCCGGGCGGGAGCGGTCATGCTGCTCACGCCGATTGCGGCGATCTTGGCCTCGCGCAATAAGATCGATTCGCGCTGGCTCGTCGCATGCGGCTTTACGCTCATCGGGATTTCGAACTTCATGCTCGCCGACGTGACGACGTCGCAATCGGGTTTCTGGACCTTCTTCGCAGCGCTCGTCGTCAGCGGCCTCGGCTTAGCGCAGATTTTCGTTCCGCTCACGCTCGCGGTGCTCGGGTCCGTGGAACCGCGCGATATTCCCGCGGCCTCCGCGTTTTTCAATCTCGCTCGCCAGATCGGCGGCAGCGTCGCGATCGCGCTGCTCGTCACGCTGCTCGCCCGTGGGAACGCGACGCATCACACGGAACTCGCGGCAGAAATCACGCTCCACCGAGGGCCCGTCGTCGCATATCTCGACGCACGAGGCGGCGCCTCGTCGATGCGTGCGCGCGGCGATCTCAATCGGATCGTAACGCAGCAGTCCGCGATTCTGTCCTACGCCGATACGGCGCGCCTGGTCGGCGGTATCTCGCTCGCGCTAGCGCCGCTCGCGTTTCTGCTCAAACGTCCCAAGACGATGGCGCTGGTCGCCGGAGAATAAGGAGTCACGTCGTTGCTGTATCTTTTCGCGCTCGCCGTTGCGGCCAACGCACCGGTCGTCGCGCCGTCGGCAACGCCCGCGGCGATCGCGACCGCCCGGCCGGATCTGCGTACGCGCTCCGCCGGGGGTCTGGTCTTACCGGCCGTGCCCGCGATCGAGCCGGGTTTCCGGGCGCCGCAGCGGGCGCTGCCGTCCGGCGATATCGCCGGCAACGACGCCGCGTTCGTCGGGCTTTCGCTCGACGCGGCGATCGGCATGGCGCTTTCGCGCAATACCGATCTTAGCGTCTCCCAATCCGATCGACGCGTCGCGGGGTACCGGATCGCCGCTGCGAACGGCGCGTACGACGTGCTCTTGCAGATCCAGCCGTCGTATCAGTTCTCACAAAGTCCGTCTCAATCGTCGTTCCAAGCCGGGCCCGGGGGCACGCAGATCGTCGGGACCGCGCTCGGTGCGGGAGCGGGCGTCTCCGGGATCACGAGTACCGGCGGCCGCTATTCGGCCACCACGAGTGCCGCGCGCGCGAGCAACAACGTCTCCTCGAGCAGTTACGATCCCATCTATCAAACCGCACTCGGCGTCGCATACACGCAGCCGCTCGCTCGCGGCAGCCGCATCGACGAGCCGCGCCGCCAGATCCAACTCGCGAAGATCAACGCCGATCTCTCCGACGATACCGCGTTGCTGACCGCGTCGAACACCGTCGACTCGACGCTCGTCGCGTACTATAATCTCGTCGCCGCTTGGAAAAACGTGGCGATTCAAGAGGATGCGTTGCGCCAAGCGCGCGCGCAATCGGAATCGAACGCGCGTCTGGTTCGCGGCGGAGCGGCCGCGCGAGTCGACGTCATCGAATCGGACACGCAAGTCAACGAGTTTCAAGATAACGTCTATTCCGCAATCGCCAACGTCGCGAGCTTGCAGAACGCGCTCAAAACGTTACTGCTGAGCGATCCCGGCGATCCGATGTGGACGGCGAATCTCGTGCCGACTTCGCCGATTACGAGCTTCGTCGCCGAACCCGCCGTCAACGACGTCGTAACGGCAGCGCTGCGAACGCGGCCCGAAGTGTCGCGTCTGCGCGAGAGCATCCGCGCGCAGAACGTCAATACGGCTTTCGCAGGGGACCAGCGCAAGCCGCAGATCGACTTGACGTTGGGCGTCACCGAAAACGGTTTTTCCGGAACGCCGACGAGCCCGAACGCAAACCCGATCGCAGCCGTCATCGGCAACCAGATCGCCGCGATCAATCAATTGATCGCGCGGGCCAACGCCACCGCGCCGCCGGGAACGACGCCGCTCGTGCCGCTCGCGGGCGGATTCGGCGGCCCGCTGTTTGCGGGTTCCGTGGGCGGACTCGGCAGCTCGTACGCTTCGCTTTTCCAAGGCAAATATCCGCAATACACGCTCGCAGCGACGCTCGGCTTTCCGCTGCGCAATCGCACGGCGAACGCGAATTATGCAGCCGAGCTCGAACGCCGGCAGACGCTCGCGGTTCAGGAAGTGGGGTTGATTCAACGCCTGCAACTCGAGGCGCGCAATGCCGTCCAGGGGTACCGTTCTTCGCGTTCGCGACTCATCGCCGCTAGCGCCGCGCGCGCCGCAGCCGAGCAAGTTGCCGCTAGCGAGTCGCGAAAGTTCCAAGCGGGACAATCGACCACGTTTCTCGTGCTGCAGCGCCAAGTCGCGCTCGCAAACCAGCGCGGGCGCGAATTACAAGCGCAGAGCGACGTGCAGAAGGCGGTGGTCGAACTCGACCGCGTGACCGGGGGCATTCTCGCTCATAACAATGTCGACGTACGTACCATCGGTACGGGCCGGCTCGGCGCGACGCCCGATCTGCTTGGAGCGGGTACGCCGTAGCGACGGCGGCTTGAATTGACGCGGATCCCCGCCGATGATCGCGACCAGCAAGGCAGACCGAGGGTGCCGTGTTGCGCTGCGCGGACGACGCAGCGCGTTACGGATCGATCCGAACGCTACCCGGCCGTCGCCTGCTCCAAGGAGCCGCCGGAGAACGTGCGTTCTTGTTCCCGGCGTAACTTCCAAACGAACGACGACTCGTCGCACGTCACGTCGGCCTCGCCGATCGGGTGATCCGCCGCAACGTCGCGCCGAAGTCTCAGGCCGTAGGCGAGGCCCATCGGCACGAGCCGCTCGCGGCGGGCGCGGTCGCCCGAGACGACCGTGCCGTACACGGCGTAGCCGCCCTCGCCGTCGATCGACTCGCCCGCTTTCATCGCCGCGCGCGTCGCGCAGACGACTTCGGCGAGCGGCCCGTACGTCGGCGCGCCGGTGGGCTCGCCGTCGAAGCGGATGCTCGCGATCGACTGACCGATCTCGAGTCCGATGAAATGATAGGGTCGCCAGAGCGCACCGTACGTGCCGCTCGGATCGGTCGCGACGCCGTACTCCGGCCAGCACTGACGGCTATACGCCGAATCCGACGTGTAGGTGACGTACACGCCCCAGCGCAGGTGGTTGGCCACCTCGGTATCGTCTTCGTTGACGCTGCTGACGATGTCGATCATACCTTCACGTTCGAGCAAGCCGCCCGCGGATTTCGGAATCATCGTGCTTGCGAGTTTTTCGACCGGAACCGGTGCGAAGGTCAGGCCATTATCGGAAATCTCGAGTCCTGAGGCATTCGCGACGGCCGCCGCTTCGATGGCGGACTTGGTGCCGTCGAGAAACGAATTGAACATGCGCCCGTTGATGCCGGCGCGCGCGACCTCTTCGAGCGTGAAGCCGTAATGCGTGTGCCACGTGTCGGGCGTGCTGCGGCGATACTTCGAGCGAAACTTCGTTCCCTTACCGGCCGCGACGACGCGGAAACCGCTCGTGCGCGCCCAATCGATCAGTTGACAGATCAGCGCCGGCTGATCGCCGTAGGCCATCGAATAGACGACGCCCGCCTGCTGCGCCTTGCGTTGCAAGATCGGCCCGACGACGACATCCGCTTCGACCGTCACCATGATGACGTGGTGACCCGCTTCGATCGCGCGCAGCGCGTGCAGCGCTCCTGCTTCGACGAACCCC
>JAABUZ0100009133.1_pt1 | contig 11438 bp, 11 predicted proteins | sample 5562091 | NCBI WGS metagenome assembly JAABUZ01 (sample SAMN12813069, study PRJNA571459) | rock metagenome | isolation source: Antarctica rocks | place: Antarctica: Victoria Land, Linnaeus Terrace sud | collected 2015-12-21
ATGTCTATCCCCCGTACCCTCTGGCTGCGACGCGCCCGTGCGCCGTCTCCTCCTCCTTTTATTATACCGCCAAGCTATTTAAGCCAACATGTACTAGCGCCATTGGCACGCCTCGTGCGTCAGCATCCGTGGATCGACGTACGATCCCTCGCGGTCGCACGGGTGACGGTACAACTATGCCCCCTACGAGCATGCAACCGCGCGTCTTCGACCGGGATCGGCCAGGATCGGCGGCGTTTATGCGCTCGCGATCGCGGGCTTGTTTGTCACTAGGATAGGAGCATACAGTGTCCAGCGAGGAAAACAAGGCTGTTGTCCGCCGCTTTTTCGAGCAGGCGTGGAGTACGGGAGACCTTGCCGTCGTCGACGAGACGGTCGCGACGCCGACCGCGGGGACGCCGCCCGACCAGATGCCGGGCCCCGAGGGGGTTAAGCAGAACATCGGCCGCTATCGCGCGGGGCTCCCCGACATTACGATGATCGTCGAGGACCAGATCGCCGAGGGCGACAAGGTGGTGACCCGCTTCACGGCCCGCGGCACACACACCGGCCCACTCATGGGCGTGGCCCCGACCGGCAAGCCGGTCGACGTGCGCGGGATGAGCCTGTACCGCCTCGCCAACGGCAAGATCGTCGAGGGCTGGGACCTGTGGGACAAACTCGAGTTCGAGCGTCAGATCGGCGGGGAACCGACCGTCGGTAGTCAGTAAGGTGATTGGGGCGACGCCGCTCCGCGGGTAGCTCACGACAACTCAGTCCGCCGGCCGCACTCCTACCCGGTCAGGCACCAGTAGCCACTGGCGCCTGATCACTGCGCGTGCTGCTCGATGAGAGTGATGAGGTCGTCGATGTCGAACGGCTTATCGAGGAAATAGTCGGCGGTATGCCTGTTCCGCGGGAGTCCGGCAGCGCTCATCAATATGACGGGAACGTCGCGCCAGCGAGGGCTCCCGCGCACTTCCCGCGCCAACTCCACGCCGTCCATGCACGGCATCATGACGTCGGAGATGATGAGATCCGGCGGTGCCGTCTCGCGCGAGAGGGCCGCCAGGGCGTCGTATCCGTTCGTCGCCGTAATAACGCGGTAGCCCAAGTCCGCGATCAACGCCGCCATCATCTCCAACAAAACAGTTTCGTCGTCGACGACCAGAACACTGGCCATTGCTGTTGTCCCCTGTCCGGGCCCGACGGCGCGGCACGACAGCGCGCGGCGTTCTCCGTCTTTGGCTACGTGTTACGGGGGCGCTGCCATGCGGTCCATATGTGACTACATGGTCAAAAGAGCACGATCGGCGCCACTGGCCCGCCATGGGCTTTTGGAGCAGAACCTCATACCGTTGGACACGTTATACTGTTGGGCACGTTGCTAGAAAAACGAGAGTTGCGTCGGGCCGTCGCCATCCCCATTGTCGTCGTCCACGGCGGTTTCTCCGGGCGCGTCGTGGAGCGCCTCCGCGGCCGTGGCGGCCGTGGCGGCGTCGGGATGTCCCTCGTCTATGCCCTCAGGTATACCCGGCGCCTCCGTGAGCGCGGCGTCCACAAGGTTATCCGCATCGTCTTCCGCGTCGATGTCCATGGGCACGGTTCCCGCGTCGATGTCGGGTAGTGGCGCAACCGGCGCCGCGAGGTCCGGGAGTTGTGCGGGCGTCACGGACACAGGAACCGTTAACGTAGCGGCGCCAGTGAACATATCCGCAACCACGAACGTATCGGCGGCGCTGGATGTGTCCGCGGGCGCGACGCGTTCTTCGGGCGCGTCCACGGCCGCGGAGGAGTCTAGCGGTAGGAGCGAGGCGGCAAGGGCGCGTAGGTCCGCCCGCACCTCCTCGATGTAGCGGTCGCTGTGCAGCGCGGCGTAGGGATGGCGGATGGGATAGTAGCGGCGGCGGCCGCGCCGCACGAGGGTCCCGTGGTCGGTGGTCAGCGCGATGTCGGGGAGTAGCGCCGCCACCGCGTCAAGCCCGCACAGCACGATGACCTCCGGCGCGACCGCGCGGATCGCGATGTCGAGGCGCGGCGCGCACGCGCCGATCTCCCCCTCGCGCATGGGCCGCTGGTTGGGGGGACGGCACCCGATAAGCGTCGCATAGTGGACGGCGGCGGGGTCGAATCCGGCCGCGGCCAGGGTCTCTTCAAGCCACGGAAAAGCCGGCGAGGCAAAGGCCACGCCTTCGTGCTCCTCGTGGAAACGCGGCGCGCCGGAGAGCAGCAGCAACCGGGCAGGGACAGGCCCGCGCGCCGCCACCGCGCGCGGCGGCCCGAGCGGGCAGCCCTCACACGGATCGACGCCGGGCGCCGGGCGCTGGGTATCTGGTGTTCGTGGATCGGATTGTGCGCTCACAGCTCGTCGCCATCTTTCATCGGAGGGTTCTGCTCAGTTCATTGAACAGCACTATAGTACCAGCCCGACGAGCCATTTTTCCTGGACTTACCCTACCAACGCCCGATACCCGGCGCCCCCGTCACGCCGCGCGTTCGGCGGCGAGTGCGGAGCGGAGGGTAATGAGGGCGACCTCGGCGGGGCAGCACAGCCGCACGTCGAGCCCGCTGTAGCCGATGCCGCGCGTGACGAAGGTCGGCACGCCTTTATACTCGTGCAGCCCCATCACGCGGTCGCGCGGCAGCCTGCTCATCGTGATCAGCGGGCCGAGCAGCGGGAGCCGCACCTGGCCGCCGTGCGTGTGCCCGGCGAGGATAAGCCCCGGCCGGTGCGCCCCCAGGCGCAGCACGATGTCGGGGCTATGCGCGAGGAGCAGAGCGCAGGCGCCGGCGGGCACGGCGGCCATGGCGCGGTCGAGGTCGTCACGATACGTGGCCGGGTCGTCCACCCCCGCGATGAAGAGCTCACCGCCGCGGACCGGCCGCGCCCCGTTATCCAGAACCTCTAACCCGACCTCCGCGAGGGCGGAGCGCAGGCGTCGAACGTCGTTGGAGCCATGCGTGCGGCCCAGCGGAAGGTAGTCGTGGTTGCCCAGAACGGCGTAGGCTCCCTGCACGCGCGGCATGCGCGCGAGCAGAGCGGTGACCGGGTCGATGCCGTCGTCGGTGTCGATAAAATCGCCGGTGTAGAGCGCGAGGTCGTGCGGCACGTCGGCCACGAGATCCGGCAGTTCGTAGGCAAGCTCCGACCCCGGGCGCAAGTGCAGGTCACTCACGTGCAGCACGCGCAGACCGTCGAGGCTCGCGGGCAGCCCGGGGACGACGATGTCGTAGGCGGCCAACTCGATGTGCGGGCGGGGCAAGACGCGCGTGAGCACGGCAACCCCGAGTTGTGCGGGCGGGCTATCGATGGCGGCGTGGTAGACGCCCTTGATCACGGACATACTTGTAGACTAACCGCGACGGGCCTAAACGCCAAAGGCCGGTCGGGGCGCTCTCCCGGCGGCTATTGCTCGAACTCCTCGTCGTCGACCTCTTCGATCTCGTAGTACGTGTTCATCCACTCGTCGAGCGCCTCGGTGATGGCCTGCGCGATGGCTCGCGCCACGGCCGACTCCTGCTCAGAGCTCAGGCCGGCCCCGGCCAGGGCGCTCGTCGCGCCGGTAATCGCCCGCTGCCCGATAGCCTCGCGTGTCTCCTCGTCCATCCCTCGCTCCTCCACTAACTGTCATGACCAGTATCAACCCTACGCATGCTACCATGTTCCGGCCCGCCACACCTAGTTTTATGGAGAAACCCTTCACCCACCCACTGCCGAGCCCCTCTCAGTGGTAGGTTTGTCACGAGAGAGGGAGGTTCGGAGGGCGAAGCCCTCGGTGTTGCTTCGCGTGTGGAGGGGTGAGCAGCGTCGCTGCTCACCCCTCCACACAAAAAACCTACCCCTAAAAGCCGCCGAGCCCCCGACCGGGGGCGCCTACGGCGGGGTGTCAGGGGTTACTTCACCTGCGCGGCGGCCGCCTCGTCGAGGAACCACAGCAGGTCGCCGTCGGTGGGGGCGATAAGCTGCGCCGGGAGGGTGTCGGGCTCGCGCGGACCGTCGAGGACCTGCCGCACAACGTCCGCCTTCTCGGCCCCCGCGACGAGGAAAGCGACCGTCGCCGCGTTGTTGAGGACCGGCGCGGTCAGCGTGATGCGGTGGGCGTTCAGCTTCTCCACCCAGACCGCCGCCACGAGACTATCCGTGTCGTGCGGCGCGTCGGTACCGGGGAAGAGCGACGCGGTGTGACCGTCGGGTCCCAGCCCCAGCAGCACGAGGTCGAAGCGCGGCGTCTCATCGGGCTGGAGGCTAAAAAAGCCGCGTAGGTCCGCCTCATAGGTGGCCGCCGCGTCGGCGGCGTCGGGGATCTCGGCGCGGATGCGATGCACGTTCTCGGCCGGAATCGCGACTTTGGAGAGCAGCGCTTCGCGCGCCATGCGGTAGTTGCTCTCGGCGTCGTCGGGCGCGACATGACGCTCGTCGCCCCAGAACACGTGTACGCGCTCCCACGGGATCTGACGCGCGTAGGCCGGGGTGGCGAGCAGGCTATAGAGGCTCTTCGGGGTCGAGCCGCCGGAGAGAGCCACGGTAAAGCGGGTGCCCTCCTCGGCGGCCGCCCGCTCGGCGAGCGTCACGAAGAGTTCGGCCGCGCGCGTCGTGAGCGCGGCGGCGTCGCGCGACACGACGAGGGTCGCGCCGCTGGCGTGGGCGATCTCGGGCGGGATCGAGGAGTCGCCCAGGGTGTCGAGCGTGGGGTCGTGGCGTTCGCTGCTCATGGTGCTGTGTTCTACTCCTCTGTCGCGACGCGCTCACACAACGCCGCGGCCGCGCCGAGAGCCTGCTCGTACATATCGTCGTGCCGGAATACTTCGAGTTCCTCGTGCAGCAACTCCTCCGGCGCGCGCGTGACCATGCGCACGGCGTGGTCAACGCCCTCGGCCCCGCCAATTTTCGTCATGGTGGCCGCATGGGAATCCTCGGCGCATCGCTTTATCGAGAACACCGCCGGCACGTCGCGCAGCGTCGCGGTAAGGGTCAGGAAGACGAGATCGCCGTGGACAGCCCCGACGGGCTCCCGTGGCTCGATCGTAATGGGGACCGTCGCGCCGGGGCGCTCGGCCTCCAGGTACAACGTGTCGCCGCGCCGCCGCGCCGCCGACGGCCGCGCGGTCCAGCCCAATTGCGAGACCAGCCATCCCGCCAGCAGGAGCGCCTGCGCCATGCCGCCCGTGGCCTCCTGGCCCTCCTCGCGGGCATACCCGATCGTCACGCCCTCGATGCGGCCGACGTAGGGCAAATGCTGCTCGTTGTCGAAGAACTGCGCGGTGAGGTTACGCCAGGGGGTCAGGCGCATCCAGTGGAAATCGCCGACGCCGCGATCGAGGCCCGGGTTATCGGCTGTCGCGCGACTGAGCGCGGACAGCTTCACCAGGCCGCCGATCGGACGCGCGAAGAGGTCGGAATCGACGATGAGGCGGTCGCAGAGATCGCGCATCCCGTCGAAGAGCGCCGTGCCGAAGGGGATATCGTCGGTCCACCACAGGACGGTGGGGAGGTCGGGTAAGAGCAAGGGAATGGCCACCCCCGGCGCGTGACACGCGGTCGCGCCGTGCGCCTCGATGGTGATCTGCTCCCAACAGACGCGGTTGGCGGACGTTCCGGGCGCGACGCACCGCGCCGACACCTCCGCGTCGATCGACGAGGTCGGGGCGTCCGGATCGGCCACGATGACGATCGTGCGCGAGGGGTGACGCTCCGCCAGCGCGGCGATGACGTCCTTGACCCGTTCCGCCCGCTCCTGGTGCGGCACGTAGACGACGAGGTTCATCACGCTCGTACGCACGGGTGGCTGCCGCCCGTCCGCCACGTCCCGCGCCCCGGCCTCTTTCCACAAGCGGCCCAAGGCGACCTCGATCGTCGCGACGTCGACGGCCGAGGCCGCCCACGTCCCAAGCACGTTCTCTTGCGTTGCCGTCGTCGCCGTCGTCGCCGTCGTCATCGTCGACCTCCGGTCTTTACTCGTCGCCAGGCGCGCAGGTTATCCTCTATCTCTTATCTCTTGGCGTACGCGCGCCGCACCGTGTTACAAGCGTCCTTGTTTTTCCGTTTGCTGGCAATTGACACCCGATCGCCGACATCTACGGCCGCCGCCAGCGGCGGCCGTCGCGGGCGAGGAGAGCGTCGGCCGCCGGCCCCCACGTTCCCGCCTCGTAGTTGGGAAAAGCGGGCGCGGGCTCACGCGACCAGCCGTCGAGGACGTTCTGGACGAACGTCCACTCCGCTTCGACCTCGTCGCGCCGTGTGAAGAGTGTCGAGTCGCCGAGCATACAATCGAGGATGAGTCGCTCGTAAGCGTCGGGTGACTCGACCGCGAACGACGAACCGTAGAGGAAGTCCATGTGGACCGGACGTATTTGTAGGCTGGCCCCGGGCGCCTTCGAGTCGAAGCGGAGCGAGATCCCCTCGTTGGGCTGGATTTGGATCGCCAGCACGTCGGGGTCGCGCGCGCCCTCGTCCGACACCTTGAACAACGCGTGTGGCGCCGGCTTGAACTGGATGGCGATCTCGGTGACGCGCTTGGGGAGCGCCTTGCCGTGGCGCAGGTAGAACGGCACGCCCTGCCAGCGCCAGTTGTCGACGAAGAGCTTGAGCGCCACATACGTCTCGGTGGTCGAGTCGGGCGCGATGCCGGGTTCCTCGCGGTAGCCCGGAACCTGACGCCCCGCGACCCAGCCAGGGCCATATTGCCCGCGCACCGCGGCGGCCGCCGCCTTGGTCGGATCCATCGGACGCAGCGCCCGCAGCACCTTGACCTTCTCGTCGCGCACCGAGTCGGCGTCGTAGGCCACCGGCGGCTCCATACACACGAGGTTCAGGACCTGCAGCATGTGGCTCTGCACCATATCGCGCAGCGCGCCGGCCCGCTCGTAGTAGCTGGCGCGTCCCTCGACGCCGACGCTCTCGGCCACGGTGATCTGCACGTTGTCGATCTGGGTGCGATTCCACAGTGGTTCGAAGATGCTGTTGGCGAAGCGGAACACGAGGATGTTCTGCACCGTCTCCTTGCCGAGGTAGTGGTCGATGCGGTAGACTTGGTCCTCGCGGAAGACCTGCAAGAGCTCGCGGTTAAGCTCTTTGGCCGACTCCAGATCGTGCCCGAACGGCTTCTCGACGATGATGCGCGCCCACCCCTTGCCCTCGCATCCGCCGACGTTGAGGCCGACGCGGCCGAGTTGGCGGATGATGTCGGGATCGAATTGGGGCGGGGTAGCGAGGTAGAAGACGCGGTTGCCCTGCGTGCCGCGCTCCTCGTCGATGCGATCGAGGTCGGCGCGCAGCTTGTCGTAGCCGTCGGGGTTCTGAAAGTCGGCTGAGATATAGGAGAGGCCCTGACTGAACGAGTCCCACACGGCCTCCTGCACCGGCCGGCGGCGCGAGAAGGTACCGATCGCCTCTTTCATATCGGCGCGGAACGCGTCGTTGCTCGTCTCATTGCGCGCGAAGCCGACGACCGAGAAACCGGCCGGGAGCCACTGCTCCAGGGCCAGGTTGTAGAGCGCGGGCATGAGCTTGCGGCGTGTGAGGTCACCCGAGGCGCCGAAGATGACCATCGTGCAAGGTTGGGGGGTGCGCGCCATGCGCATCCCCGCGCGCAGTGGATTCTCAGTCGGCGCGATCGATGCCGCGGGAGCTACCATCCTCTTTTCACCCTCTTACGTATTACGCGGCCTACGCGGCCTACGCGGCCTACGCGGCGCACGGCCTCAAGCATCGTCGTGATGGGTCCCCACCATCGTTTTCCCGCTCCCCTCGGCCTTCTTCACGGCATGGCCGCCGAACTCATTGCGCAGGGCAGCGATGACCTTGGCGCTAAAATTCTCCTTGTCGCGCGAGACGAATCGCTGGATGAGGGAGAGCGTGATGACGGGAGCCGGCACGGCGTGGGCGATCGCGTCCTCGACCGTCCAACGTCCCTCGCCCGAGTCCTCGACATAGCCCTCGATCTGATCGAGGTTAGGGTCCTTTTGCAAGGCCAGTTCGAGGAGTTCGAGGAGCCAACTGCGCACGACCGAGCCCTGGTTCCACAGGTGCGCGATGTGGTCGAGGTCGAGTTCCTGGCCGTACTCGGAGCCTTGCAGGATGGCGAAGCCCTCGCCGTAGGCCTGCAGCATGGCGTACTCGACGCCGTTGTGAACCATCTTGACGTAGTGGCCGGCGCCGGCGGGGCCGACGTGCAGGTAGCCGTCGGGTGGCGCGAGGGTCGCGAAGATCGGGGCGGCTTGTTGGAACGCCTTATCGGAGCCGCCGATCATCATGCAGTACCCGACCTTGAGACCCCACACGCCGCCGGAGGTCCCGCAGTCGAGGAACTGGATGCCTTTCCGGTCCAGTTCGGCCGCGCGCCGCTTTGAATCGGTCCATTTCGAGTTGCCGCCGTCGATGATCGTGTCGCCGGGGGACATATAGGGCGTCAGGCCCGCGATGGTGTCGTCGACGGGCTGCCCCGCCGGTACCATGACCCAGATGTGGCGCGGCGTTTGCATCTTTTGCGCCACCTCTTGCAGCGTAAAGGCGCCTGTCGCCCCCTCGCCCTCGTACTCGCGAATGGTATCGGGGCTACGGTCGAAGACGACGCACTGATGGCCGCCCTGCGTGAGCCGGCGCACCATATTGCCGCCCATCCGTCCCAGCCCGATCATGGCTACCTGCATCTATCCCCTCCAACAATAGGCGCCGCCGGCTCGCGACCGCGGGCGCCTTGGCACAATATGGGCGCGGCATACGTTTGCCGTGTCCCCGCGGTCGCGAGACCGTTCCAGGTCAATCGGGTCAGCCGGGTTAGCCGGCGTGGGCCATCATCTCGTCGCGCTTGGAACTGATCGTCCCGATGAGTTGCTCGAACGACTCGGCGAACGATTTGACGCCGTCGGTCTGTAGTTGCGCCGTCACCTCGTCCATCGAGACGCCGGCCCGCTCGATATCGCCCAACTGGGTGCGCGCCTGATCGGCGTCCTTGTCAACCGTACGGGCGATCTGCCCGTGGTCGAGCGTATCGGTGATCGTCTGCGGCGGCATCGTGTCGACCGTGTGCGGTCCGATGAGCGACTCGATGTACATGACATCGCGGTAGGCGGGGTTCTTCGTGCTGGTGCTGGCCCAGAGGGGGCGTTGCGGCTTGGCGCCGTGTTGCGCCAGGGCATCCCAGCGCGGGCCCGAGAAGATCTCCTGGAAGGCGGCGTAGGCGAGCTTCGCGTTGGCGATAGCCGCCTTGCCCTGTAGTCCGCGCAATGTATTCTTCTCGTCCTCGCTCCCGGCCCGCGCGATGAGGGCGTCGAGACGCTTGTCGACCGCCGTGTCGACGCGGCTGACGAAGAACGACGCAACCGAGGCGATCCCGTCGATCGGCTGCCCCTTGGCGGCGCGGTCTTCGAGGCCGGCGACATAGGCCTCCGCCACCTTGCGATAGTTGTCGAGCGAGAAGAGCAGCGTCACGTTGATGTTGAGTCCGTCGGCGGTAGACTGGCGGATGGCGGGAAGCCCCTCGGCCGTACCGGGGATCTTGATCATGACGTTGGGCAGGTTGAGATACGTGAAGAGGCGGCGCGCCTCGGCCAGGGTCTCGTCGGTCTTGTAGGCCAGGGTCGGCGAGACCTCGATGCTGACGTAGCCGTCGCGTCCGTCGCTCTTATCGTAGACCGGCCGCAGGATCGTGGCGGCGTTGCGGATGTCGTCGAGCACGAGCCCGTCGTAGATCTCGTCGACGCTCTTGCCGTCGCGCACCATCGACCGGACGTCCTCATCGTAGTCCGACTCACCCTCGCCGATGGCCTTCTGGAAAATCGTCGGGTTACTGGTCATGCCGACGATACCTTGATCGATCATCGCCCCCAGCTTGCCGCTCTTGAGCAAGTCGCGGGTGATGAAATCGAGCCAGGGACTCTGGCCTTGATCGAGCATCCGGTGTAGAGCGTTCTTCTGAGCTGTCATGTTTCTCCTCCTCGTGCGCTGTCTCTATCCTTAGTATAGGCCCGCTGTCCCTACCCTAGTATGGGCCCCCTGAGGCGCGTCATGGCGCGTCGCTTTCGCGGGCGTCGCACAGGCGTATCATCGCTATAGCACAGCAGGGCGCGTGCCAGGGCGCACGGGCGCGAAAAAGGGGTCGTCGGGAGCTACTCTGACAAAGGTGATTGAATTGAGTAGACCCAGCCAGATGGCACACGACATGGGCGGGACGTATATCTTCCAAGGCCCCCAACGATAACATATCGTAGCCTAATGTTAGTGCTGTTGCACACCTAGCTCTCCCTCGCCGCCCTGATATGCTAGCGGTGATACATCGGCCGCAGGACCACTGTGGAACTGCCCGATTCGGCGGAGACTAGGAGAGCGTTGTGGATGCTGTGGAGTCCCGCCTGAAGGCAGCGCAGGAGCGGTTGCGGGCTGTTATGAAGCAATTGTCGTACAGCGATCCGCGCGCGGAATTGGATGCGGCCCATGCTGAACTCCTTGCCGCTGAGCGCGCGCTCGCCGCCGCACGAGGCGAGGAGTACGCGATCCCGTTGGAGGGGTTACCACCATCGGACGTAGGCGCTCCCCTCCCGCACCTCCTGGCCGCTGGCCATCGCGTGTTGCGCGCGTACTATGTCGCTGAGCGCGACCCGCACTGGGATGGGACATACATCACCATGATTGACGCAGCGGAGAACAGTGACGCGCCCATCGCCGTCGTGGAGTTCACCGGATACCTGGCCGTGCGCATGGGCATACCGAATGATGAGGCCCTGGAGGGCCATCCTCTAGACACTCATGGTCTCGACGCCTATGCGATGCACCTTGTCGTCAACTCGTCATGGATCACCGAGTTAGGGCGCATCAATAGTGTGCATTCTCAGCATAAGGGTGGCTGGCACGAGTGGGCGCGTCATTACCTCTTTACCTTTCATGATGAGACCTTTGAATGTATTGCCCGGAGTCATGAGGTGCGTCTAGTATTTCAACGAGACTTCGCAAACGTGAGACCGCGGCAGGTGTAATGCGGTATTCCATTGATAACTCGATTCGCATAGCTGCAATGGCGCAATCAGTGCCGCACGCGTGGCCTTGCTGGTTCTCGGTGCTTCCTTGGTTTGAAGTCTCGTTGAAATACTAGAGCGCACCGGAATGCGCACTCTGCTGGAACGGTTGGCGGGGGAACTGGTTAGCCGTAGCTGAGTAACGCGGCATGAGCATGAGGCGCCGCGGCATCATAGGCGGTGATCATGGTGCATGCCGTCGGCTAGCTGGTCCGGGCTGGAGTCGCCACGAGAGCGCATCCTCTTCGTTGGCATCGGTTAACCCTGGCCAGGTAACAGTTCGGGGCAACGCAAGCATCTCCGCCATGGCCCATGGATTGGATTGATAGTGTCCCGTCAAGTGGTGGGGAATCCACCGTGGCTTTCCGCCGGCTGTGGAGGTCTTACACGGCTTGCTCCTCCCTCTGCACCAGTACGGGCGACTCCCCGGCGGAGTGCAGCACGCGCCG
>JAABUZ0100009135.1_pt1 | contig 11435 bp, 11 predicted proteins | sample 5562091 | NCBI WGS metagenome assembly JAABUZ01 (sample SAMN12813069, study PRJNA571459) | rock metagenome | isolation source: Antarctica rocks | place: Antarctica: Victoria Land, Linnaeus Terrace sud | collected 2015-12-21
CGGGTAGGGGTGGCAGGCATTGCGGATCTCCTTCGGCTCAATGGGTTGTTGACACTCTCATCTTGCCGTAGGCTCGCCCACCTGTCACCTCGCTTTTTAACTCACCTGAAACACACCCCATTCATTTAGCCGCTGCCGAGACGAGTACCGGATAGACAGAAAGCCCTAGTGAACCATATACTGCTCCTGATACTGCTCCTGATACTGCTCCTGATACTGCTCCTGCATCGACACTGGCTGTTGCGACGTCGAGCCGCAGCAGTATGGGCCATCTGCCACCGCGTTCGGCCGCCGACCCGGAAGGAATTGGCGATGACAGAGGAGAAAGCGCTCTACGCAGGGGTCGATGGCGGAGGCAGCAAGACGCTCGCCGTCATCGTGGACGCCGCAGGGCAGGAACAGGGTTGGGGAGCGGCGGCCGGCGCCAACGTCACCTCTCACGGCCTGGATCGATCGATCGCAGAGGTGCAAAAGGCTCTGGCAGCAGCTGCTCATATGGCCGGACACGCACTCCCGCTACAGGCGGCCTGGATTGGCCTCGCCGGCATCGATCGCGCGCCCGACCATATCGCAACACTCCCGCGCCTGCGGGGAGTGGCCCACATTGTTCATCTCACCAATGACGCCGCGCTCGTTTTAGGTGCTCTAGGGGACGCACGGGGGGTGGCGCTTATCGCGGGGACAGGCTCAATTGCTCTGGGCTGCGACGCTCGCAGGATTACCGTGCGGGCCGGTGGGTGGGGGCATACGCTGGGAGACGAGGGCAGTGGCTACGCCCTTGGTCGCGCAGGCCTCATCGCCGCGGCGCGCGCCGCCGACGGACGCGGGCCGGCCACGTCACTGCTCGACGGTGTCATGCGGGAGTGGCGGCTCCAGCACCCCCAGGATATGATTGGACAGGTTTACGCGCATGAGGACATCGGCACGGTGGCGCGGTTGGCGCCGCTCGTCTTCGCCGCCGCCCATAACGGCGATACGGTCGCCCAGGATATCGTGGCGCGCGGGGCCGACGAGTTGGCTCTGGTGGCCCTGACGGTCGGCGACCAGCTCCATTATCCGGACGTGTTACCCGTGGCGCTGGCCGGTGGCCTCCTGACCCACGAGCCCGCCTACCGAGGCATGGTCGTGGAGCGATTGGCGCGGCGGCGTGCGCTTGGCGAGGTCGTCGTCGTCCAGCGGCCGGCGGTGGCTGCCGCGCGTGCGGCAAGACATCTGACGAGTGACGCGCACCGCCGGTAACGGCTGATAGAGTGGGCGACGCTGCCCTACCGCCCTTTTCTTATCCCGAACTGCCAGCTGGTGGAGTATCCGACGCAAGGGCCAGGCGGACCACGCCGCCCGCCCGCGCCAGGATCCGCCGCGCGTCCGCTGCCCCCTGTCCTGTTCTGTACATGATGATGGCCGTCTTGATCTCCCCGTCGGCCTGTTCGATCGCATCGGCGGCCACGGCAAGCGGCGCATCGGTAGCCTGGGCCACGATGCGCCGCGCGCGCGCGCGCAGTTTGGCGTTGCTCGTCTGCATATCGACCATGAGGTTTCCATAGGTGCGACCCGTCCGGATCATCGCGGCCGTCGAAATCATATTGAGCACCAGCTTCTGAGCCGTCCCCGCCTTCATCCTCGTCGAGCCGGTGACCACCTCAGGGCCGGTGTCCGGCGCGATCACGTGATCGGCGGCCGCGGCGACCGGGCCATCGCGCGTGCCGACGAGGGCGACGGCGCAGGCCCCGCGCGATCGCGCCGCGCGCAGGGCGCCGATCACGTAGGGCGTGCGCCCACTGGCGGCGATACCTAGCACCACATCGCGCGCGTCGACACGGCGCGCGATGATCTCACTCTCGCCCCGCGCCTCATCATCCTCGGCCGCCTCCACTGATTGGGTCATCGCCGTTGTCCCGCCAGCTAGGGCTGCCTGTACCTGGGACGGAGGTGTCCCATACGTCGGTGAACATTCCGCCGCGTCGAGGACTGCGAGGCGTCCACTGGTCCCAGCCCCCACGTAGATCAATCGTCCAGCCTGCTTGAAAGCGACCACGACACGCTCCACGACGGCCTCGATCACGGCCAGCTCCGCGGCTACGGCCCCGGCGACCAGAGCGTCCTCATCATTGATGCGGCGCAAGATCTCACCCGTAGGTAAGACATCAATATCAACCGTTCGTGGGTTAATCTCTTCGGTCGTCACACCGGCCACCCGCCCTGTCACACACTATCACTACGACATCATCCCCTGATGTCTAGACATTAGACATCGTAGGCGCAGTGTATCATCGGTAGCGTCGGCTGTCAAAGCAGCGTATGAGCCCGTAGTCGGACGACATGCGGCTGTTGACAGAGACGGGAGCTTGTAGTATGATCCAACTACGTTTTCCGCCATGTCTAGACATACGGACCGCGTTGGGGGGGTGCGATGGCTCAAGAGATCGATTGGACTCCGGGTGCGGAGGAGCAGGCCAGTGCAATCCTGGTCACGCCCCCCGTTGCTCCCGCGCCTAGCGCTCAACCACAAGAGCAACGACGGGCGGGGCCTCTGATGCTCAACCGCGGCGCGGACCAGCCCGTCTATCGACAGCTGCAAGGCCTGATGCGAGACTCCATCGCATCGGGGGCGTGGAAATATGGGTCGGCTATCCCGACGGAGAAGGCGTTCGCCCAGCAGTTCGGCGTCGCACGTATGACGGTGCGCCAGGCCCTGGACGGCCTCATCCGCGACGGGCTCCTCATCCGGGTACGTGGCCGGGGTACATTCGTGACGCACCCACGGGTAGAGCGGGAGTTGACGCGCATGCATAGCTTCAGCGAAGACATGCGCGACCGCGGCATGACTCCGACGACCCGCCTGCTGACGCGTCGGGTCGTCCCCGCGCCGGATGAGGTGGGGATCGATCTGCGCCTTGGCCGGCGGGAAGCGGTCATACTGCTGCAGCGCCTGCGCATTGCCGACGATCTGCCGATGGCGTTAGAGACGAGCTACCTGAACTATGAGCGCTGCCAGCCGGTCCTAGACGCCGACCTAGAGGCGGAGTCCCTCTACCATTTCCTGGAAATGCGCTTGCGTCTCCCGCTATCTCATGCCACCCAGGAACTCGAAGCGAGCCTCCCGGACAAGCCTGAAGCGGAACTGCTGCAGGTATCGAGACGCCAGCCGATGCTGGTGATCCATCAAACCACCTACATCCGTGGCCCGGTGGGGGAAGACCCCCTCATCAGCGGGCGAACTGTCTACCGTGCGGATCGCTACCGTTTCCGACTGGAGGTGCCACGCTGAGGAGTACGTGAGGTCGCGCGTGTGCCGCACAGTCCTGCCGCGGCAGCCCGTCTTAATTCGTGTTGTAAGCGTCCGACATCCTCGCGTAGATCGAGGTGAATGTCGATCGTACAGTGTCTCCTGATCGTACAGTGTCTCCTGAAGGAGGACAAAACTATGCGTGTGCGACGACTCGTCATGGGCCTGGCCGTTCTTTTCCTGACGTTGGGCGCCCTCAGCGCGCCGACACAAGCCGCTCAACCTGCCGCGACCAAAATGACGCTGACCTATTGGACACACGTCAATCCGCCCGCGCAGGCGCTGGAGAAAAAGCTTGTCGCGCGGTACGAAGCGCTTCATCCCAACATCACCGTCACCTACCTCCCGCTCGACTTCAACTCGCTGCCCACCAAGCTGACGACGGTGCTCGCGGGCGGAGGTGGCCCGGACGTGTTCAACCTATTCCAGGCGCTGGTCCCCGGCCTGGTCCAGCGGCAGTTCGTGGTCCCCGTGGACTACAAGGCCTTCGGCGTCGGCGTTGCGAAGGGCTTCGCGGCCCGCTATTTGCCCTCGACCGTCCAGGGGTACACGTTCGGCGGTAAGGTCTACGGCGTGCCCCACGAGGTCTCGAACTTCGCCTTCTGGATCAACTCGGCGCAGTTCAAGGCCGCCGGCCTCGATCCGGCCAGGGACTTTCCCAAGACGTGGGACGACGTGGCGCGTCTCGGCCAGAAGCTGACGGTACGCAAGAACGGCAAGACGATCCGGGAAGGCATCTCCCTGTCGCTCTACAACTCCCTGCGCGACACACTGGTCCTCGACGCCCTGACACGCCAAGCGGGCGGAAACCTGTTCAGCCCGGACGGCAAGCGCGCCAATCTCACCAGCGCGGCCGCGGTTAAGGCCCTGGGCATGTGGAGCGATTTGGTCCACAAGACCAAGATCAACGATCCGTCCCTGGGCCCAACCGCTTCGACCGACAACCTCGACATCTTCGGCAACGGCACGGCGGCCATGACGAACGTGGGCGGCTCCTGGTTCATCAATTACATGAAGGCCGGCTTCCCCGTCGGCTACAAATCCTACATGGTCGGCCCCGAACCCCACTTCGCCGGTGGGCCGGCGACCGGCGCCGACCTGTACGGCTTCGGCCTGTTCGTGACCAGCACCTCGCGTCACCAGAGCGAGGCGTGGCGGTTTGCGCGCTTCCTCGCCGATAACGGCGATGCCTACTTTAACCAGGCCGGCATCTGGCTCGGTGACAAAGCGACTCTGAACAACGCCCACACGCCGCACTGGGATGTCTTTAAGACCTCCTTCGGTCAGGGTCGGTTCCTGCCGCCCTTGACCCACTTCAACGAGATCTCGACCATCCTCGAACGAGCGGTCGAACGTGTCGTGCTCAGCGGTATGAGCGCACAGCAGTCCCTGCAGCAGGCGCAGCAAGAGGTGCAGCCACTGCTCTAAGGCGGCCTATGCCCATCCAGCGGGCCACCCTTAGACGTGGTGGCCCGCTGGGTGGCCCAGGGGGGCCGCTACACAGAGTGCGAGAGGACGACATATCACAATGGGGTGGGGCGTGGAGGGCGTATGACACGGGAGCAGCACGGAGGGTAACCGGGGATAACATGGATGACAACAGGGCCACGCATAGCCGCGCCGGAGAGGCGGTATCGACCCGGGCGATCGACATCGAGCGCGATCGGCGCTTGACGCTGGCGCAGCGGCGCTCGATCGTCGGTGTCCTCTTCGTGCTCCCCGGCATCCTCCCCCTCCTCATTTTCGTGGCGTACCCGATGGCCAGTGCCCTCTACCTCAGCTTCACGAACTGGACGCTCATCGGTAGCCCGCAGCTGCAGGGTCTGTCCACGTATGCCGGATTGCTGCACGACCAACAGTTCCTCACCTCGCTCACCGTCACCGTAGAGGTCGCCCTAGGGACGACCGTCCCCTCGTGTGCGCTGGCGGTGCTCATCGCCCTGCTCCTCGACGCGCGCGTACGCCGCACGGGCTGGTACCAGCCGTTGCTGTTCCTGCCCTCGGTGCTGCCGAGCGTCGTCACCACGCTCGTGTGGGGCATCCTCTATCAGGGTAACGGGGTTATCAATGGGCTCCTTGGCCTGAATGTCGCCTGGCTGACCGACCCACAGTGGGCGCTCATCGCGCTGATCGTCATGGTCGTGTGGACCAATCTGGGTTACTATGCGGTGATCATATTGGCCGGGCTCCGCGACGTACCGGCCGACTACTACGAGGCAGCGCGGATCGACGGTGCGGGAACTCCGTCAATCGTCTGGCACATCACGCTCCCGTTGATCCGACCGGCCCTGCTCTTCGTCGTGGTCACCGCGACCTCGGGCGCCCTTACGCTGTTCATCCAGCCCTATTTGCTGACGAGCGGCGGCCCCGGCGATGCGACACGTACGCTCTCCGAATTAATCTATGACACGGGCTTCAGCTACCTCAATATCGGCAAGGCGGCGGCTATGTCGTTTGTGTTGCTGGTGGTGTCTCTCCTCATCGCGCTCGTCCAGTTCACCCTATTGCGGTCAAAGGATACGTAAGTGGACACACCTCCTTCTCGATCGCGGCAGGGTTTGCCGCGGACGGTGCTGGTGCATGGGATGCTGTTGGTGGTGGGGCTCATCGTGGCGATTCCCCTCTACTGGGCGCTCAAGTCGTCCGTGACCACCAATGCCGACCTGTTCGCCCAACCGCTCCATTGGATCCCAACATCGCTGGAGTGGCACAACTTCCCGGATGCCCTCTCCTCAGCTCCGTTCAACGTGTACTTCATCAATAGTATCCTCGTGGCCGTAGCCGTGACCATCACGACATTGGTATCGTCGTCGCTGGCCGGCTACGGGTTCGCCAAGTTCCGCTTCCCCGGGCAGAACATCCTCTTCGTGATCGTCTTGGCCGCCATGATGGTGCCGTTCCAGGCTATCATGATCCCGCTCTTCGTGCTGGTCCGCGGCTTCGGTTGGCTCAATTCGCTCGCCGGTCTGATCATCCCGGGCGCAGTCAGCGGCTTCGGCATTTTCTTGATGCGCCAATTCATGAGCCGGTTGCCCGACGCGTTATGCGAGGCCGCGCGTATCGATGGGTGTGGAGAACTACGTTTATTCGTGTCCATCGTCCTGCCGCTCTCGCGCTCAGCGCTGGCCACCCTGGCCGTGCTGACCTTCCTGGCGAGTTGGAACAACTTCTTGTGGCCGCTCATCGTCGTGCAGAACACGGCCTCCATGACCGTCCCGCTCGGCCTGGTGCAATTCCGGGGCTCCAACTACACGAACTACACGGGCATGCTAGCGGCCGCGCTCGTGGCCGCCGCGCCTGTCGTCGTGCTGTTCATTGCCATGCAGCGCCAGATCATCAGCACCTTTTCGAGCAGTGGTATCAAAGGTTGAGTTCCGCGGACACGGCGGACGCCGCGGAGGTAGGGACGCCCGTGACCGCGGGGACGCCCGTGACCGCGGGGACGCCCGTGACCGCGGGGACGCCCGTGACCGCGGGGACGCCCGTGACCGCGGGGACGCCACAGGTATCAATACCATCAGTGAGAGGAGTGAACACATGACGGTAGCGAATGCTGATCTGGCGCCCGACGTGCGCCTGCGTGGATATCAGCGGGGGGATGAGGACCATGTCCTCGCCCTGTGGCGCCTGTGCCTACCCACCGATCCTATCGAGCGCGATGTCTTCGTCGCGCGTATCCTCCTTGATGTGAATTTCGAGCCGGACGGCTTCATCGTCGCCGAGGCCGGCGACGACGTGGTCGGCTTCCTCTACGCGGCCGTCCGCTCCACGCCCATGTATCGCGATGACTTCGAGCGCGAGGACGGCTGGACGACCGTCTTCTTCGTGCATCCCGACTGGCGGCGGCGTGGCATCGGGCGCGCCCTCCTGCGCTCCGCCGAGGAGTTCGTCCGGGCGCGCGGGCGCGCGGCGTTGGCCATCTCTCCGTATGCGCCACACTATTTCTGGCCCGGACCCGATGTGGAGCGACACAGCGCGGCGGCAGCCCTCCTCACGACGTCCGGTTTCTCGGTCATCGAAGAGCCCGTGGCCATGGATATCAGCCTGGTCGGTTTCACGGCGCCGGAGGGTGTGGCGCGCCTCCGGGAGCAGCGCCTGCGGGACGGCTACACGATCGGCGCGCTGGAGCGCCACGATATTGTCGCCGTCCTCGACTTCGCCTTCGGACATTTCGGCGCGGACTGGGCACGCGCCATCCGCGACGCGCTGGCACGCGGCGTCGGGCGACACCATGTGCTGACCGCGCGGCAGGACGGCGCCATCTTGGGCTTCTGCCTCTGGGGCGGCTACGACCACGTCGCCGAGCGCTTCGGCCCGTTCGGCGTGCATCCGGATCTGCGCGGTGTGGGCCTTGGAAAGCTGCTGCTCTACGACTGCTTGACGCGGATGCAGGCTAGCGGGTTGCACACGGCCTACTTTATGTGGACTGGTGAAGATGACCCGGCTGGCCACCTCTATCGCCGGGCCGGCTTCCAGGTGACGCGGCGCTTCCAGGTGTTCCGGCGCACACTCTAAGCGCGGCAGCGGGTCGCCAGCCGGCACGCGGGCCACGGGACAGGGTCAGGTAGTTTTTGTGGTAGAGGCGGGGCGACAACGACAGGCCCCGGCCAGATGGTCTGACGAAAGGGACAGGGACGAATGTCGAGCATATCTGCCGTACTGGCCGTCGGCGGCCACGCCGCCGACATGGAGTTTACGGCCGGCGCTTTGATCGCCAAGTACACCCGTGCCGGGGCGCGCGCCGTCTTCCTCCACGCCACCCCGGGGGAGATGGGCCATCCACGCCTGTCAGGGCTGGAGTACGCCCAGCAGAAGCATGAGGAGGCGCGCCGCGCTGCGGAGATCCTGGGCGCCGAAGCGCGCTTCCTGCCCTACACGGACACGGCCCTTCCGCACGATGACATGGTGGCGTACCAGATCGCCGACGTGATCCGCGAGGCGCGGCCAGAGGTGGTCATCACCCACTGGCGCGGTAGCTTTCACTCGGATCACATCAACGCCCATCTCACCACCGAGCGGGCGCTTTTCCTGGCCGCCTTGCCGGCGATCACGCGCGCGCACCCGGCCCATACGCCGTCGACCGTGCTCTATCCAGAGAATTGGGAGGACATGGACGGCTTCGATCCAACTCTCTTCGTGGATATCGGCGATGTCTACGAGCAGTGGCTGGAGGCAGCGAACCAATACGAACTATTCAGGGGCGGTGTCTCGGGGTTCCGCTATCGCGAGTACTATCAGGCCCTGGCCACCATGCGCGGCTGTCTGGCCGGTTTCGAGCGCGCCGTGGCGTTGATGCGTCCGAAGGATGCGTTGATCGGCCGCTTCTCCGGCCTTCCACCCGTGGGGACGCCGGGATTCGTGATCTGAGGCGTCACGGACGAAGGAGGAGCAGGGACAGATGCGGATGTGGCCGGGGACCACGCGTGTGCGGCCGGGGATCGACGTTCTGATCGAGTCGAACCTCAGAGCGTGGCATGGCGCCAGGCTGGGCCTTCTCTGTGGCGCGAGTGGCGTGACCTCCGAGCTCATACCCACAATGAGCGTCCTGCGGCGGCGCGGGGGGGGCGCGGTTAGTCTGCTTGTTCGCGGCGGAGCACGGCCTACGCGGCGACGCAGCGGCGGGCGAGTCGATCCCATCCGGCATCGATGCGCGGACCGGGCTCCCGGTGTACAGCTTGTATGGGGACACGCGCGAGCCGACCGCGGCCATGCTCACGTCGATCGACGCCGTCCTGGTCGATGTGCAAGATGTTGGCCTGCGCTACTATACCTATCCCTCCACGCTCCACGCCATGCTGCGCGCCACGGCGCGCCATGCGTGCGCCGTGGTCGTGCTCGACCGCCCTGCTCCACTGACCGGAACCGTAGTCGAGGGGCCGGTGACCGAGCGCGCCTTCCAGTCTTTAATCTGCTGGGCAAAGGCGCCATCACGCGGGACTTTCGACGAGAGCCAGAGATGATGGCGCCACGGCTTGAGCTGATGGGACGCCAGGATGCGCCACACCGTTTCGCGCGAGATGTCCGCGACCACACCGGTTGCGACCATCTCCCGGGCGAGTTCCGCACCGTCCCACTGGCAGAGCGAGCGTCCCTGCTCATCCGGTCGCTCGCAGGCCATCTTGACCACATGCAGGGCCACGACCGGGGAGAACGTCGGCGGGCGCCCGGGACGCGGCTTGTCGTAGAGCCCGCTGATCCCCTGCGTCAGGAATCGCCGCACCCACATCCGGACATACCGCTCGCTGATCCCGACCCGCAGGGCCACATGCGCGTACTGTTCCCCGTTGGCGATAGCGTCGTTGGCACGACAGGCACCGCGCACTAGCCGCGATCGGCTCGACATCGAGGGCCAACTCATCGTCGGACACAGCGACGTCGAACACGCGCAGCCCGCTCAGGTGGGGGAGCAAGATAGTCACGCGCATTACAACCTCCTGATACCACCTTGGAGGCGGTACCAGGAGTATGGCAGGTAGGGACAGAGCGCGGAATATGTGCCAGAGCCATTCTAGTTGAGTTAAACACAACGGATGCGCGAAGTAAACACCATAGCCCAGTTTGACAAGCCCAGATACCGGGTGTAGACTGGCATTAATTGTTAACAATCAACCATTTACTGATGAGGAAGCTCGTGGCTATAACAGTGTTTCCCTCTTCGCTAGGGGTCGTACAACTCCGTACACTCCGCGAGCATGCCTATGATGCCCTGCTGCACGCAATCTTCGACGGACGCCTCGCCCCGGGCGACCGTTTAGTGGAGGCAGAGGTAAGTGCGGCCCTTGGCTTCAGTCGCGGGCCTGTGCGCGAGGCGATGCGACGGCTCGAGGCCGAGGGATTGCTCGTCACACGCTCACATCGGGACACGCATGTCGTTACCATTACCGGTGTTGATATACGGGAACTCTATGCCGTGCGCGCGGCCCTGGAAGGATTCGCGGCGGTCCAAGGACTCAGCGTGTTACGAGCCGACCACCTTGAGGTGATGGAAGAGGAACTCGACGTTCTCAATCACGCCGCACAAGAGCGTGATTGGGACCGCGTTGCCGTGCTTGATGCCCAATGGCATCAGCACATTACGCAGGCTGCCCACAACACGCACCTGATGACAAACTGGACAACCTCAAACGGTCCCTTACGTATGATCTTTGCGCGGGCCGCGCGCGTCGTCTATCAGCCCGTGGACGTACGACAGCGGCACGCGGCGCTACTCGATGTCTTGCGCACGCAGGAGGGTGGCGTGATCGAGCAGGCAATTCGCGACCACTACCATGCGACGGCGCAACACTTCGCCGCCATCGTCGATGCAGATGCCATCGCGCTCGACGATGCCACCGCCCTATCGTAGAGAGGAGCATACAGCAAGAGGCCGCACACCGTCTTCCCTCGATAGAGACACCGCGTACCGCGCCGTGTGGACGCGTAGACGCTGTTCATCTCATGAACCAGTACCGATGCACGACCACCGTGAAGGGAGTCACCTCATGTCCCGTCGATCCCATCCACGTTCCTCTCTCGTCGGCGCTGTCCTTGTCAGTACATTCCTCCTTGCGGCCTCCAGCCTTACCCCCTGGACCCGGCCGATCGTGACGCATGCCGCCCCCAGCGCCTCGGTGATGGCCATCGTGCTCACAGAGGAACCGGATTCACTTGACCCACAGAAGAGTGACACAGCGGTCAGCGACCAAATCTTGCGCTATGTCGGCGATCCTCTCATCTACCTCGCGCCCAACGGGCAGTACGTCCCGGGCCTGGCCACCCACTATAGTGTGTCGAGCGACGGCCTCCTCTACCAGTTTGCGCTGCGGCGCGGCGTCACGTTCCAGGATGGCGCCTCGCTCACCGCCGCTGCCTACATCACGACATTCCAACGCGCGCTCGCTCCAAGCACAAAGTCTCCGCTCGCCGGTGGGCTGCTCGGCGCCGTGGCCTCTATCAACGCGACCGGCCCTCTAAACTTCTCGATTCGCTTGAAGCATCCCTACGCCTTCTTCCTACATAATCTCTCCGACGCCGGTCGCCTCATGCCCCTAAGCCCGACGGCGCTCCACAAGGAGGGCGCGGCATTCGGCCGGCATCCCGTCAGTACGGGTCCCTGGATGGTTTCGAACTGGAAGTCGGGAAGCCAGATTACGCTCGTGCGCAATCCCAA
>JAABUZ0100009137.1_pt1 | contig 11433 bp, 10 predicted proteins | sample 5562091 | NCBI WGS metagenome assembly JAABUZ01 (sample SAMN12813069, study PRJNA571459) | rock metagenome | isolation source: Antarctica rocks | place: Antarctica: Victoria Land, Linnaeus Terrace sud | collected 2015-12-21
CGGCCGCGACGGCAAGGCGCTGCTCGCGCGGCAGGCCGCCGCCCGCAGCCAGGTCCGCCTCGACCGCGAGGCGCAGGTCGACCCGGCCGAGCGGGCCGCTGCGGCGCTCGCCTACGCCCGCGCACACGACCTCACGGACCCCGCCGACCCCTCCGACGTCGCTGCGCCCGACCACGAACGCGACGGCGACATGGACAAGGGCCGAACGGCAGCGGTGCACCTCGACGACAGCCCCTCCCGTCCTGACAGCACTCCCACACGCAACGCCCACACCCACAGCCACAGCCACAGCCACACGAAGGAATGGTCCTGGTGACGACAGCCGCAACCCCCGTGCCTGCTCACGGGCGGGCGCTCGTCAGCGCGTTCCCCCAGCCGCCCGACGAAGTGCGGGAGGCGCTCGAGGCGATGGAGACCATGCGCAAGGGCAAGCCCGACGAGATCGAGCTGCTCGGCGACTCCGACAACCTGCCGGTCCCCTGGTCGCCGACCACGTGTCCCCCCGAGACCCGGCAGCAGCTCTGGCTGTGGTGCGACGACGTCGCCGGCTGGATCAACAGTCACTACATGTGGCGGACGGCGTCGATGATCCCGGCCTGCTGGCCGCGGCACCGGCACATCTGCCAGGAGTTGCCGGTGCTGGCCTGCTTGCACTTCGACGCCCTGAGTTCCACCAGCCCCGAGCTGCTCGAGGACTGGCACCGCCAGAGCCTCCCGCTGTTCCTCGAGCGCATGGCCACCCGCCTCGGAGAGTCCAGCTGCCGCAGCAACCACGATGAGTGGCCCGCCCGCGCCCGTTACACGACCTTCACCAGTGAGAAGGCTGTCCAGGAGCGACACGACCTCTTCCACGCTGACACCCACCCGCCTGTGGCCCTGAACGGCCCCCGCCTTGTCAGGGCCTGACCTGCCGCGACGTCCTGGATCTACGACCGCGGCCGAGTCGTGGCCGTCGCCCGGTGGCCTGCCTCCAACCCCTCAACTTCGCTCTTCCGGGACCACGGGAGTAAGCGGCCCGGATCGACTCCCTTTGATCGCCGGTGCTCCTGCCGCGGGTGCTCACCACGTCGTCGGGGCCGGGTACGTCCACGGGCACGCCGGTTTCCACCCGCGACGTGGCTTGGCGCGCCAGACTCGGAGCTCAGCTACTCCCTGGACCTGGAGAGGCGATGCCCAGCAGCAGTTCCCTTCGCGGCAGTCGCATTGGTGCTGGGCCGCTGGGGGTCCCCGATGCCGGGAGCCAGGAGCTGGCGCCCCGCACCACGGTGCTGTGCCGCTGCGGCCAGGGACACAAGATGACCCTGACGTTCGCGGACGAGGAGGGCGTGGAGATCCCGGCCAGCACAGCGTGCCGGCGCTGTGGGATGCCCGCTGGGTGGGGCAGCGCCCCGCCAGCCCTGCCGAAGCCTGCGGCGCCGTTCAAGACGCCGATGGAGTTCCTGCGGATGCGGCGCACCCAGCAGGAGGGCGACGCCCTGGTCGAGCAGGCCCTGCAAGCCCTGCGGGCCGGCCGCAAGCGCCCAGCGACGTGACCCAGCACCACGACCGTCCGGCCGCCGAGCGGCACCGGACGGTCGTGGTGCTGCCGAAGCAGTCCTGGCCGCCGCTGCTTCACAGGGCGGCGTGGGTCCGGAGCCACTTCCCGGACAGCCACCGGTCCGAGGACGCGTCCGCGCGGCCCGAATCCGCGGCGCGATTATTGGCGGCGCCACCAGCTTCGTCACCTTCAGCACTCTGCGGGTCCTGAAGCCAGGCCAACCAGGACGACGTGCGTGGGCGACGGGCCAACCAACATGGCTGCACGGGACCGCGGCACTGCTACTGATCGTGACGGTCACCCTCGAGCTGGTGCCCACCGGACCGCCCGACCAGGGCTGGTCGAAGCTGGGGGAGCCGCTGGCTGAGGCCGCGGTCCTCGGCAGCCTCAGTAGCGCAGCGCCGGCACGGTGTCGCCGCCGCCCTGCCCGAGCAGGGACACCCGGCACCTGCGGGCGCGGCTGGGCAAGCAGCGCGAGCGGGACGACGCGCAGGTCGAGGAGCTGCCCGAGCGCGCTGCAGGAGCACCGCTCGCGACGCCGGGCGGGCAGGAGCGCCGCAAGCGGCCGGCCGAGCTCTTAGCCCGCGCCGGCGAGCTCACCGCGGCCGGCTAACCCGCCGGCTGCAGGTGTGCGGCGTGCACCCACGCCTCGACCAGCACCGTCGCCGCACCGTCGTCGACGGCGTACACCACGCGGCCCTGCCAGCCGCCGGCCTGACGGTCTTGGCGCCACTCGGCCATCCTGCAAGCAACCCGGCCCAGCGACCAGGGCACTCCGACAAGCCGGTGACCCAGCAGTGCCGGTTCAAGACCGGACGCGGACGGTCCCGCAGGGCAGCAAGCTCCGGGTCAGCGCCAAGCTCAGCGGCCGTTCCGACCGCGCTGCGCTCGGCCAGGGTTGGGCCGCGCCGACTGGTGCAGCGGGATGTGCAAAGTCCGCCAATGCAACCTCGCGGCGGCCTGACCCAGGGCATAACGGCTTGCGCCCGAAGCAACCGGTCCGGCACCGTCGCGTCCCATGAACGACCGCACTCGTTGGCTCGCTGCCTACGACGACCAGCTGCGCACCGACGCGGAGACACCGAGCGCGATCTCGACCACAGGGCTCGGCCCGCTGCGCCTGGTGACCTTTGCAGGGGGCCGCGGTTTCATCACCTACCGCGACCTTGGCGCAGCGGATGCGTCGGCGATCCACCGGGTGGTGCCGGAGGCGCTCGCCCACTATCGGGCGAACCCCGAGATCACTCGGGTCGAATGGAAGACCCGAGGGCACGACCACGCCCCAGGCCTGCACGAGGCGCTCCTGGAGCACGGGTTCGTCCCGGAAGAACCCGAGTCGATCATGATCGGTGCGGCGCAGGCACTCGCCGTCGACGTTCCGCTGCCTGCGGGCGTCGCGATGCGGCAGGTCACCGCTGCGGACGACGTCCGGGCCATGAGCGCCTTGCAGAACGAGGTCTTCGGTGACCCGGTCTCGGTGGAGATGGCCGATGCCGTCTTGCACAGGCTCTCCCTCGAGGACGGCATGGAGCTCTGGGTCGCCGAGGTCGGCAACCGGATGGTCAGCGCCGGGCGACTGGAACCGGTGCGGGGCACCGACTTCGCCGGCATCTGGGGCGGTGTCACGCGTGCGGAATGGCGCGGCCGCGGGATCTATCGTGCGTTGACAGCTGCCCGGGCCAGGTCAGCACTGCGGATGGGCGCGACGCTGATCCACAGCGACTCGACCGAGTTCTCCCGCCCGATCCTCGAGCGCAGCGGCCTGGTTGCCGTGTCGACCACCACGCCCTACTTCTGGCGGCGCTGATCCGCTTAGGCCGAGTTGCTCGGGGGTCCGTGTCGTTCCGGGCATCCTGCTGCTGAGGGCGTCGCTGTCGCTGGGCTTGCTTCTCGGCTCGGTCGGGCAAACACACGTTCTGCCTATCTGCTTGTGTGCAGTTAGCGATCGTCGGCTCTGATGAAGCTCGGTGAGCGGGTGTGGGTCGGTGCCGGCGGCTTGCTGCAGGAGCCGGTAGAAGAGCATCCCTCGGGCGCTGGAGTTCCTTCAGTTGAAGTGGAAGCTGCACTTGTCGAGGTAGTAGGGCAGGTGCTTGTCGCTGACGGCAAGGTGCAGGGTGCCGGCGGTCCAGCGCTTGAGCAGCGACCCGACCAGGTGCACGCCGGGGAATTTTTCGGTGCGGTCCAGGGGCCGGTAGCCGTTGCGGTACACATGGCGGTAGCCCATGTCGCCCAGGCGCCGCAGCATCCGGGCGCCATCGGTGTGGATCAGCGATTCCGGCTCGATGGTGTCAGTGGCGAACTGGAGCAGTTGCAGGGTTCCCGGCGCGTCTCCGACACCGAAGCGGACCGCGGCACCCAGAACCTCGCGCCCTGCTTCCAGACCTCACTGGAGGGTCAGCGAGTCACCGCTCAGCGCCCCTCGAGCTCAAGGCCAGCCTGCGGGTCGCAGCGGACGAGCACGGCAGAGCCCGGTTGGTCGCCGGCTACCTGCACGACCGAAGCTGGCCCCGACCGCGCGGCCGGTCCACCCGGCCACGACTCGTGTTCAGAGTGGAGGATCCTGGGATGGACACGACTCAGACGGACGTCTCCGACCTCCTGGCACAGGTACACGAGGCGGAAGCGGCCCTTTGGGTTCGGCTTGCGCTCGAGTCCAGAGCGGACGGTTGGTTCCTCTCCTTTGCCGAGGTTCTGGTCGACGTCGGGCTTGCGGAGGGTCGCCTGTGGGACGCGGGAGATCTCGTCCTTGTCGAAGAGCAAGTTGCGCCGGGTGTGGTTGAGGCTGTCCTGTTGGGATCCGGCTTCGAGCTGGACGGCCGCACGATCTTGCCGGTTCAGCGCCGCCCCCAAGCCATCCGCGAGTGGGTGCCGAGCGGCCGTCGGTACGGGGGCGTCAGGCTTGCCTATCCGGCGTTCCGGTTTGCTCTAGATCCGGAGGACACGCTGGATGGGGCAGGTCAGCCGAGCGGACTGTTCGTGAACCGGAGCGGGCCTTCGTTCGCTACTCGTGTCATGGCCATGTCTGCGTTCTTTCAGCACGGCTCTGATGCGGTGTGGAACCAGCGGCCAGGGTCGCTAACGGCTTGGGTTGCAGACCCGAGGGCCTGGATCCAGCACGTCAGCATCGGCGACGGCCGGGTCACCGTCGACCTCGCAGGGGACGAGGTTACTGGTCTGACCGTCCAGCTCAGCAGCGGACTTCACGAGGAGTCCCGCACGGTCGAAGCGCCCGGAGCGGTCACGTTTACGGTGACTACGCTAGACCGAGAGACCCTTGTGCTCCTAACAGATCCGATCGTGCGAGACCTGAGGTCCATTTCAACGCTGGGCGGCCTTCGAAGCGAGGACGACACGGTTTCTTGGGATGAACCCGACGTCCGGCTCGATGCCCTTCGCTTCGGGGGTGAAAGCGAGTTCGTCGAGTTCAAAAGCGTGATGCCAACATCAAAAAGCAAAGTGGGGGTCTTGAAGGCGATTCCTGCTTTCGCGAACGGTCAGGGCGGAACACTGCTGGTCGGGATCGACGACGACAACTCTGTGGTCGGCCTGGGGTGACCTGACCATCGATGAGGTTAAAGACAGGCTGACCAGAACGATCCACGACAGCGTTGTGCCCATCCCTGCGTTTCGGGTTGAGTGCGTCGAGCTCGACGGCCTTTTGGTCGCCATCGTCGAAGTTGGACCTGGTGCAGACAAGCCCTACGCACTCTCGGGGAACCCGCCGGCGTTCTTCGCCAGACACGGCTCCAACTCGTTTCCTGCTACCCGGGAGGAGATCCTCGCCTGGACGACTTCACCTTCCCCTCTCGGTCTTTACGGCATGCGCTGACGCCGCCGCCAGCACGACCACAGATGCCGCGCCACCGGATCCGACCCCGGAGGTCGCCCGGCTCCCGGCCATTCTGCGACCAGTTCTTCGCCTACTACAGCCACTTCTGGCACCGTCGATCCCAGCGCCCGAAGATGCCGACCGCCGCGGGTTGAGACAGTCACCCACTTCGGCTACGGCGTGGGCCATTGCGATGTCATGCTGCCCAGCACGGGCTACCCGGCGTAGCCGGGCTTGACGGATGGAGTCGTTCCCCCGCATGGCCGGCCAGATCCGGTCGGGCAGTGTCAGGGGGCGGCTGCGCGCACCTGTCGGCACAGTCGCTGGAGGACGTTGTCGATGCTCATGCCGCCGGGTGGTTTGACTGTGACGTAGTCCGTGCGGCCGGCGACGGTGCTGGTGTCACGGGCCCGGTACAGGGCCAGGCCCACGCCGTTGGCGTAGGAGTTCGCGAGTTGCTGGGCGTCGCGGACCGCCAGCGCCTGGTCGGCGGCACCGGTCAGCCGGAACCCGAACATAGCGAACACCGCCGGTCGTTGCTGCTGGATCCAGGTGGAGATGTCACCGATCGGTGCGGCCCCACCGGCGGCGTCGGCGAGCTTGAGGTCGATAACGTTGAGCGCGATCTCCCGGACCCGCTTGGCGGTGTCAGCGCTGGCGCGGCGACCCTCCACCGGCGTTGTCCTGCTGTTACCGGGGTGCTGGCAGGTACCGGCCATCTTCGTCTCCGCGATCACCACCGGCGGCCCGGAGAGGGGGAAGCACAAGTCCACATCGACCTTCTCCAGCAAGACCCCTCGGCGCTTGCCGCGCTTAGCCACCCCCACGCCCGCGCAGCGCTCCAACAGCCGACCCATCAACTCGTTGAAGAACAAGCCCTTGTTCTGGTTCTGCCCGCTGCTGAGCTCCCCGGCGGCCTGCAGGGTGTCGAACGCGCTCATGGCCTGCACGAACCGGGGCTCCAACGCCGCGAAGGTGTCAATGCCCTCCAGCGGGACCGCGTCCAGCAGTTCACGGAAGGGGGCGAAGTCGAACGCGCTCGGCACCGCTACCGCGCCGCCTGGGAGGAGCGGCCGCGGGCGGCGCGGCGCGCGGCGAGGGTCCGGCGACCAACCTGCAGCTGCGTGAGCTGCTGGTGCGACAGGCCCAACGCGCCGGTCAGCACGACCCCGTCGATCACCTCGATGGCCTGCTCCAGCCGGCCGGTGCGCAGAAGGCGGGTCAGCGCAGGTCGCAGGGCGCGCAGCTGGTCTCCGGCTAGGCCAGTGAGCAGGTCAGGGCCGGGCACCGGCAGCAGGTCGCCTTCGCGCGGCTCCAACTTCAGCATCCCGCCGCCGTAGGCCCGCCCCACTACCTCCGCGCCGAGCAACGTCATCGAGTTCAACGCGGCCAGGGCCAGCAGGTCCCGGCCGAGCCGGCGCTGCGCCGGGTGCAGCACGACGCCGTGGACGGAGTTGAGGTGACGCAGGCCGGCGCGGTTCGTCGCTAGCTGGACGGCGCCGGCGTTCATGTACGTCAGCAGCAGGTCCGCGACCGGGCTCAAAGGCACCCGCCACCACGGATCCCGCACCCGGCACTTGTAGGCCTCATGCACCCCGGTTGTCTCGCCAGCAGCGATGTAGGCGCGGGCGGCCCTGCTCGGCCGATCCGGCGGGCGGAACAGCAGTGTGGGCAGACCGTCGTCGGCCAGGCGCTGCCACCCGGGCTGCGACAGCGTTGCCGCCCGCAGGTGCCGTGACCCGGGAGGAGACAGGGGGAGGAGTTCATGATCGGGCAGGCGCAACTCCTGCGCGCGGGCCCGGGTCAACGCAAAGAAGTTGTTGTTCCCGGTGACAGCGCCCAGGGTGACCCGCCCCCAGTCGGTGAGGCGGGTGAAGTCCCCGACTCCCTCAACGTGGCGGTACACCTCCAACGACTCGGAGCTCAAAAGCGCCGGGGTCCACTTACCGCCGCCGGCCGGCGGCGCCCACGAGTAGGAGACGTGCTCAAGGTCCGCCAGGGCCGCAGCGTCGTCGAGTTGCAGGAGCTCGCAACAACTGGTCGGTCCCTGCCCCTCCGCCAACAGCAGGACGACCTCCTCCTGCACCTCGGGGAACACTCTGTCCTTGAACAGCACCAAGCGCACTCGGCCGAAGCGGCGCATCAAAAACGAACGCACCTCGTCGGCGTAGTTGACGCTAAGCAGTTCAGCCGGCAGGACCAGGCCCAGGCGCCCGCCGGGCCGCAGGAACAACGCGGCGTGCACCGTGAAGGCCGCCCACGAAGACGCCAGCCCGGTCAGCCGCACACCCTGGGCTAGCGCTGCCTCCCGGCTCACTGCCCGAGCGATGCCTGAGAAGTCCTGGTAGCGCACGTACGGCGGGTTGCCGATCACGGCGTCGTAGCAAGCCCGCGGTGGGAAGTGGAAGAAGTCACCGGTGGTGACGGCAGCCGGCAGGTCCGCCTCGCGTAGGAGCGCCAGTGCCTGCTCGGCGCTGCGTTCGTGCAGCTCCACGCCAGCGAGCTGGCCGTGATCAGGAGCGCTGCCCCGCAGCGCGGTCAGGCGCTCGCCTGCCGCCAGAAGGAAGGATGCCTCCCCGCACGAGGGCTCCAGCACCAGATCGTCCTGGCCGCGCACGGCCCACTCAGCCACATACCGCGACAGCTCCCGCGGTGTGAAGAACGCGCCCCGCGCCTTCCGCCGCGCAGGCGAGTCCAGGGCGGCAGTCACCAGCGCACCCTAGATGCGGCCACCGACCTAATGCTGGAGGCTCGCACCGGCGAGGCATGGGACGCAACGCAGCCGGGCGGTCCGGGTGCCGGGCACCGGCGTAGCGCAGGTCGAGCCGTCCCGGTAACGACGGTTTCCGCTGCCGCGGAAGTCAGAAGCCGGAGGCCAGGACGGTGCGACGGTCTGGACGACCTGTCAGGGCTGGGATGGTGATAGACGTTGACGCCGCGGAGGAGACGACGCTGACGGCGGCTGGCGTGCCGGCCGGTGAAGTGCGCCAACGTTCGACGTCATGCCTGCCAGCAGCAGGTGCACGGTCAGGACCGCGAGGTCGGCGCTTCGCCGAAAGGGAGCTGGAGGTTTGACCGCGTGGGGGAGCGGTCAGGACTCGACGGCAGCCCGACCGGGCCCGTCCGCTCCCCTGCTCGCGCCGCCCGCTCCTGCCCTTGGAGGCTTGATGAGCTTCGCCCCGCCGACGCCGGCCGATGACCGCCGAGCTGGCCCCGACGCTGGCCGGTCCCCGGGGCGGGAGCCACGGCTATAAGCACCTTCGAGCAGGTCGCGCCGGGCATGCACCGCTGCGCGGACGGCATCGTGAACTGGTATCTCATCGAGGACGGCGGCGAGCTGCTCCTGGTCGACTCCGGCTGGCCGGACAGCTGGTCACGTGTGGTAGCTGCGGTCGCGCAGCTGGGCCGCCGTCCGGTCGACTTGCGGTCGGTACTGCTGACGCACGGGCACGGCGACCACCTCGGTGCGGCTGAGCGGCTGCGGCGCGAGTGGGGCATCCCGGTGCGGGCGCGCGCCGAGGAGGTCGACCGGGTCCGTGGGCGAGAGCGCGGCGGCTCGTCGTTCGCCCTGGTCCCGCACCTGCTTCCGCACCTGTGGAGGCCCTCGGCGTTCGGGTTCGTCCTACACGCGACGCGGCACGGATTCCTCACCCCGCGATGGGTGGAGCAGGTTGAGCCGTTCGATGACGGGGAGGTCCTGGACCTGCCTGGGCGCCCTCGCGCCGTGGCGACGCCCGGCCACACCCGGGGTCACACGTCCTTCCTGCTCGAGGACCACGGGGTGCTGTTCAGCGGCGACGAGCTCGTCACCCTCGACGTGCTCACCCGCGAGCGCGGCCCCCGCCTGATGCCGCCCGCTGTGAACGACGACGCGGAAGCCGCGCGTACGTCGCTGGCGCGGCTCGAGGCGCTGCAGGCCGAGCTGCTGCTGCCCGGGCACGGCGACCCCTGGCCCGGTTCGCCAGCCGATGCGGTGGCCGCGGCGCGTGCCGTCAAGTCACGCCGCTGACGGCGACGATGTCCGGTCGCACGAGTCGCGACGGGTACGGCGTGACCGGTCCCGCTCGAGGTGTCCCGGGGACGCCTAATAGCACCGCACGGACCTGCCGCCAGGTCGGCCAGCCTCCGTCCCCGACCAGCACTGCCTGACCTCGCCTCGTTCTCAATCGCACCCCGAGTGACGGGTGCGCAGAGGTGCCCGCGCTGCGGCGGCCGGCGACCCCGGCTGCCTCCGCTGGAGCACCTCGGTCCCCGCCCAAAGAGGTTCCCGCCCGCCTTGCACTCGCGTCGACATACAACCGCGCCAGGAAGAGCCCACACGCTGAGGCAGCTGCACGAAAACGTGACAACGTAGCACTAATGACCGTATGTGAGACAGGTCCGCCGGGCAGAACGGCAGGGCCCGCCGGCTGGCCTTCCAAAGCGAGCGCTCATAGAGTCGAGACGAGCGATCCGAGTGCCAGCTCAGCTCTGGGTAAGCGCCCCACGGGTTGCGACTGCGGACCGGCGCCTGGCAATGAAGACGAACTCGAGGCCGGGCCGATCTGGGGCCTCCCGCACCTCAGTCGCGTTGAACCCCGCCTCGCGCAGCGCCTCAAGAATGTTCTCCCGGCTGCGGAACCGGAGGGTGGAGGTGGACGTCGCCGTCTGGTCGCCGGGGAGGACGAAGGTCGTTTGGAAGGTGACGCAGGGCCACTCGACGACGGTGACTTCCTCCCAACAGGCGATCTCGCCTACGCCATCGACGCTTGCGGTCCGATAGGTGCCATCACGGTTCCATCCCAGCCAGGCGTTCGCCGCGGGATCGCGCGCCTCGAAGATGAGATAGCCGCCGGCTCGTAGCGCCCGGTGGCAGGCCTGCAACGCCACCAACCACTCCTCATCACTGAGGAATACCTGTGCCACGTTGCCCGTCATAGTCACGGCGTCCACGGATTGCTGCACCGAAGTGGCGGCAGCAGCACCGAGAACCCAACGCAACTTCTCTGCGCCAGGCTTGCTCTTGGCGATGTCCAACGAGGCCTTCGCCGGATCGAGCCCCGTTACGGCGAAGCCACGCTCCGCCAGCATGAGCGCGAACGTGCCCGTGCCGCACCCCACGTCGAGCACGGAGTGTGCGCCTAGTTCTTCCAGGATCTCCACGTAGGCGTCCAGGTCGCCGCGGTCTGGGTCGAAAGGGTCGTACAACTGAGCCAGCTCGGACTGCGAGAAGAGTTTGTCCGGCATCACCTGACGATACGAAATCCGTGCCAGATGGCGTGGTTGGAGAGGTCTCCGAGCGCCAGAGGAGAGCGAGCGGTGGTGTCAGCTCGTGCCACGTCCGCGTTGTGGTACATGTCTGCGCTTCCAAGCTCGCCCCGCGGCAGAAGCGGATGTTCCCGGACGACCACGAGTGCCGACTCTCCGCCGGTTGAATCGGGTGCCGAGCTCTGCCATTGGCAGGCGGGGCGGGGGCGTCAGTCTGCCCGCTGCTCGGCGCCGCTTCAAGAAGCGTCCAGATCGGCGGACATCGGTACGGATCGGCGTCATGCTGTCGAAGGTCCGGTCAAGCTAAGGGGCGCCGTGGGGTTCGCAAAGCGAGTGGTCCGCAAGAGTGTGCGGAAGGCGACGCCGCGCAGCGTCCGGAAGGCCATGAACCCTGTCGGGACGGTGAAGAGCGCGATCACACCGCGCCCGGTCAAGCAGCTCACCCGCGGCGTCTACACGGTCACCAACCCCCTCGGGGCTGCGGAGAACGCGCTCATTGGCTCGGTGCTCAACGCGGGCGGAGGCCGGCGCCGCTCTAGGTGACTGGTGTCTTTCGCCGCGTGGCGGTGCGACCGCTTTCGTGATCGTTTCGGAAGAATGCTGTTGCTGGTGAGGCTTTCTTCCCCTGGGGCGTGGCATGACGTTGGGTCTGGCGGAGCGTCAGGGCGATTTGCTCGATGACCTGAACCGGTTCTGCGAGCAGGCATTGCCGGACAGCTCGGTCTATGCGCTGCTGAACCGGGAGCGGGACCGGCTGTTCCCGGACGAGATGTTCGCGGACTTGTTCAGCGACCGTGGTCGGCGCAGCGTCCCGCCGTGC
>JAABUZ0100009138.1_pt1 | contig 11433 bp, 8 predicted proteins | sample 5562091 | NCBI WGS metagenome assembly JAABUZ01 (sample SAMN12813069, study PRJNA571459) | rock metagenome | isolation source: Antarctica rocks | place: Antarctica: Victoria Land, Linnaeus Terrace sud | collected 2015-12-21
CAGCGCTCAGACATCGATCGACCCGAAACGATCGAGGAGACTGCCCTGCTCATCGACGCGGCGGGTGGCCGGGGCATCCCCGTCCAGGTCGACCACCTGGACCCGGCCCAAGTCGGCGCGCTGATCGCGCGCATCGACGCCGAACAGGGCCGGCTCGACGTGCTGGTCAACGATATCTGGGGCGCCGAGCACCTCTTCGAGTGGGACACCCCGTTGTGGGAGCACGACCTCGAGCGGGGGTTGCGCCTCCTGCGGCGGGCGATCGACACCCACATCATCACCAGTTACCACGCGCTCCCGTTGCTGCTGCGCCACCCAGGCGGCCTGGTGGTCGAGGTCACGGACGGGACCGCTGAGTACAATGCCGCCCACTATCGGGTGTCGATCTTCTACGATCTCGCCAAAGCCTCTGTCATCCGTCTGGCCTGGTCGCAGGCGCAGGAGGTGCGCCCGCGCGGCGGCACGGTCCTCGCGGTGACACCAGGCTGGCTGCGCTCGGAGATGATGCTCGACCACTTCGGGGTCGTTGAGGCGACCTGGCGTGACGCGACGGTGCGCGAGCCCCATTTCTGCATCTCGGAGACGCCCACCTACGTCGGGAGGGCGGTCGCCGCGCTTGCCGCCGATCCTGACGTGGCGCGCTGGAACGGGCAGTCTGTGTCGAGCGGCCAGCTCGCGCAGATTTATGGCTTCACGGACCTCGATGGGACTCGACCTGACGCATGGCGCTACATTGTCGAGGTCCAGGACGCCGACCGGCCGGCCAGAGACACAGGATATCGCTAAGACCCCTCTAAGAGGCGAACCTGCGGACAAAACCCGGCTGGTAGACGTAGGCCAGACCTGTTTGCAGGTGCCGGACCACTTCGCCACCAATATCAACCTTTGTGACAACGTCCATTGGCCTGGATCGCCGGTCTCCTTGAGCCTTCATCTGTCAAGATACTTTGCCCCTGGTGACAGCAACGCTTATTCTAGCCTGGATTATTCATGAAAACATTCATCGAATTGGATTGGTTGCCGATGGCAGCCTTGCAGGCTCCCAGAGGCCACTTTGGACGCCAAAATCGGCTCTACGGCCGCTTCTGCCGGTCTACAGAGGTGGGTGTTCAGCTAGATGCGGTCAATCTGATTAGACCAAAGTGATCATGAATAATTCAGGCTAGGCCTTCCACGCGTGCGGACGGCCTAATTGGTGTGTCAGGTGCCCGCTTTTCGTCTCATCGTCCATGGCACGTATGTGTCAAGCTAATCGTGGCGAGGTGTCCGGCAGCAGGCGCCGATAGAGCGACCCCGTCGGCGTCAGGTGGCACCGCGGTCCGCACACACGGGCCAACACGCCGCGCTGATCGCGCGTCCAGCGGCCCACCGCCTCCAATGAGTTGCAATCGCACAAGAGCGCGGCCACTAAACAGATCAGGAGGAAGGGCAGATCATAGCGTTGTCCCCGGCGCTTGCGCGGGTCCGGGATCGACGCGAAGACTGCCTGCAGCGTGCGCAAGCTCGTATCGGTGAACAACGCGGCGCGCTCCGTCGCGCTCAACTCGGCAAAAAAGGACGGTACGGGCGTATCCTGCATAGGGGATGGTCTCCTCATGATGGTGTGGTCGGTTCGACACCCTTAACCCTACCATCAGGCGACCATCCCCCTCTACACCGACTTTTCACAGACCCTGGCGGCGAAGGACCGGTGCGGGGCATGTGGGCGGCGGCAAACAGCGCGCTCTGTCGTGGGTTGCGGTCGTAGCTATTCGGCCACGACTATGTCGCTCTTTGGGGACATCTCATGGCTCTCCCGACGACTTGGTGAAACCGATTGGGAGAGAATGTGGGAGGTAGATCGACAAAACGCTAAGTGCCACGCACGGTAGCGGTCGCCTAACCCCGTAGGGCAGCACGAAGTGTCTGGCGCACCTCCACATTGTTGCGGTCAATCACTCCCGTTCTTGGGCCCTAAAGCGCCGCCATAAAGTGGTGCCTCCGTTGCGCCTTTCGTAGCCACATGCGGTCATCTTATCACCCCACCGAGCCGATTGAACCACATCTCATCGATGGCAACGCGCTTTTCCTGGATTCCGGCTTCACCAAGTCGTCGGGAGAGCCCATCTCATTTGGCCACGACTGTGTCGTTGACCTCGACGCGCGTGGTGAGCGAGGAGGAGGAGCTGCTGCGCATGGCCGTCCCCGCCCCCTTCAACAAGGCGTGGCTCGACACGAATCTGGCTGGTAAAGCCATGGCCTCGTTGCACAAGATCGACGACGATACCTTCGGCGTCGGGCACGTCGCGTACGTCGTCGAGGCGACCGCGTGAGCGCGCCTCTGGCATCATGGAAGGCAAGGAGGGAGACACCGCCATGGATGGAGACAACGGAGACATGCGACCCGCGGGCACCGACGCGGCCGCCCCAAACTTCGTGCGCGAGGGCACGCGCCTGGCCCGCGACCTGTGCCGCGACCTCGGGCTGCCCGATCCGCACGCACCCGGACTCCCCGCGCCCGCGATCATCGCGGGTCTCGCCGCGACGCGTGGGTGGACCGTGATGGCCCGCGTCGCCACGCCCGAGGAGTGGCGAGGTTTGGAGGAGTTGAACGCCTGGAGGCGCGGCGGCGACGTCAGCACGGGGGAGGTCCGCCCCACTGGCCCCGGCGCCTGGGAGATCGTCGTCATCCCCGGTACCAGCGCCGTCCATCGGGACACCATCACCCTGACCTTACTGGCCTATGTCGTCCGGGATGACGTACCCCCGACCGGCCGCGCGCGCCTCGTCTCTGGCGGGACCACCTACGCGGATGCCGTGGCGCGCGTCTTTGCCCGCGAGGTCGAGCGGATCTTCCTGCGCGCGTCGGGCTGGCCACGCCGTAGCCTCGACAGGCCCCGCGCGCGCCCGGCGTCCGCGTCCTGGCTCCTCCGCCTCGCGCACGGGATACTCCGCCTGTCGGGCATCGACGACCCCGACGGCGCAGCGGAACAGGCGGAGGCGGAGGCCGGTGATGGCGCGCGCACGCGGTGGTGAGGCGGGCGTCGTGCGGTGCCCTAGGGGATGGTCCCCGGCACCCTGGCCGCCCGCGTCCCTTCTCTTCCAACGAGCCCCGCGCGCGGCTGCTTGCGCGGTCTGGGAGCGACCGTGTAGGCTGGGGGGGAGGGGTCCCTTGCAAAGGTATAACACACTATACCAATTGAGGGCGTGGGGCGCCCTCAATTGGTTCCGTGTGCCCGCCGCGGCGGGAGGGCGGCCCGGCCTGCGGCCGGGCCTAGAGGGGTGCAATCATGGCTAACTTTTGCATCTTGCATTTCGATAAGATCGACAAGATGGCGAGTGTCGCCGGCCGGGGCAAGCACAACGAGCGGACGCGCGACACGCCCAACGCCGACCCCGCGCGCGCCCACCTCAACGAGCAGTTGGTGGGCAGCGGCGACACCTACGCCGGTGTCCAGGACCGGATCGACGCGGCCGGCATCAAGCGGAAGATCAGGGAAGGGCAGCACCGCGCCGTCGAATACATGGTGAGCACCAGCCCCGGCCACTTCGACCCCGCCGATCGCGAGACCGTGAAGGCATGGGCCGAGCGGAGCATCGACTGGGCGCGGCAGCGCCACGGCGCGGAGAACGTCGTAGCGGCGCATCTGCACATGGATGAGAAGACACCGCACCTGCACATCATGGTCGTCCCGATCACGCCGGACAACCGGCTTTCGGCGAAAGACTACTTCAATGGCAAGGCCAAGCTCCGGGAGATGCATGACAGCTATCACGCGGCCGTAGCCGCGTTTGGCCTTGAGCGCGGCGAGCGCGGGTCGAAGCGGCAGCACGTCCCGATGCAGCAGCTCTACGCGCGGACGGAGGTGGCCCAGGCGCAGGCGCGCGAGACCGTCGCCGCGCGCGTCGAGATTGAGCAGCCGACGCGCATCATCATGGACCCGGCGCGGTACAAGGCCGAGCAGGAGGCGCGGGTGCGCGCGCAGATCATCGAGCCTGTAGCCGAAGTCGCCGTGCGCGCCCGCCTAGCCGAGGAGCGCGCGCGCCGCGCCGAGGCGACGCTCGCCGCCGCGCAGGGCCAAGTCGCGGAGCTGAGGAAGGACAACAAGACGATGGGGGAGGAGTATGGGAAGCTGATCGCTCAGGTCAAAGGGCTCGACCTGGCGGACGTGATGCGGGCGCTCGGCGGCCAGCAGGACCGCTACGATAAGCAGATGTGGCGCGTGAACGGCGAGCACATCAGCATCAACCCCGCGCGCGACGGCGGCGCGGCCGTCTTCTACAACCACGACCGGGAGAAGGGGAGCAAGGGGCCTATCGACCTCGTGATGCACGTCACGGGCTACGACTTCCGCCAGTCCGTCGCCTACCTGGCCCACGAGGGCGGGCGCGACCTCGCCGTGGCGGCGGCGGCACAGTTCGGGGCGCAGCAGGGCGAGGCCATCGCGTCCCGCGTCGCGCAGGGCAAGGAGCGTGCGCCCCTCGTCATGCCCGAGCGGGCCGAGGAGGTGTGGCCGCAGGTCCGCGCCTATCTCACGCGCGAGCGCGCCATCCCGGCCCCGCTGGTGGACCGGCTGCACGCCGAGGGTACCGTATACGCGGCCCGCCACGTCGATGAGACGGGCCGCGCGCACACCAACGCTGTCTTTATGCGGCAGGATGCCCACGGCCAGGCGGTCGGTGCGAGTTGGCGCGGGGCCGATCCGGGGAGCACGCTCACGGGCCTTGCCACCGGCACGCGCCGCGAGGCCGGGCACTTTTCCTACCGCGTGGGCGATCCCGCCCCCTACACGGTCCCGCAGTACATCATCACCGAGTCGGCCATCGACGCCCTGAGCCGCCACGCGCTCCTCGTGGCCGAGCGCCAGGGGCCGCTCGCGGGCGAGTATGTCTTTGTCTCGACCGATGGGCACGGGGCGCTCCCGACGCGGCAGATCGCGGAGGGCTTGGCGATGGGCGCGCTGGTGCGCTGCGCCTTCGACAACGACGAGGACGGCGAGAAGCTGTGGGCGAAGGTGCGCGAGGCGTACCCAGCCGCCGACACGATCACGCGCGACCGGCCGCCGGCCGCCATCAAGGACTGGAACCAGGCCCTACAGCAGCAGCGCGGGCAGGGTCAGGAGCAGGTGCCGGAGCGCACCAGGGCGCGCGAGAGCCGCGCCGATGAGCGGCGGTAACCTCTCCATGACCCGGCGCCTACAGCTTCTCTACGCGCCCGTGAGGCGCTTCTATGACCCGCGCATAGGGGACGCGGCTGGTTGGAAAAGAAGGCCGCGACACGCGCGCCGATGAGCGGCGGTAAGGCCGCCCTGCCTATGGATAATCATTTAATCATTTGCGCACAAAGGTGCCTATGCAGTTATGGGAACGCGCGAGGGGGCCGGACGCCATCCATCACAATTCCCCGCTGAACGCCTTGTCGAGGACCGATGGCAGCAAGGCGTCGAGTTCGGCGGCGGTCTCGGCTTGTAGCTGCTTCAAGCTGTCTGCCTTTGACTGTAGCTCCTCCAAGTGCATCACAATCCGCTGTTGTTCATTATGTGGCGCAATTGGTACCAGAAGATTAGCCAACTTAGTTCCGTTGAGATTAGGCTGTCCAGTCCCCTTCTTTTCATCGGCGATTTGTGACCAGTAGGATGGAGTCTGAAAATATTGGTACAAATAATCAACGGACACTAGCCGCTTCACGCGGAGGCGGATGAGGTATGAGGCAAAGACTGCTTCCGGGCAGGAGCGTATGACAAAGCTCTTGCCGGTTGTTGCTCCTGTACGGGCAAATACAAGATCGTTCTCGCGTAGCAAATACTGTTGTGGATTAGGGCAGCGACAGAAGGGAACACTGCCCCAATTGACTCGACCATTCTGAATATCGGTGATGCGCAAGAAACGAGGACCAATAGCATCGAACGTAGCTGATTCCGTATACCCATATTGCGGCTGGTCACAGAAGTCTCCGACACAGATCTTGGTCCAGTTCACCCCTGGCATAAAAGCAGCATCACGGGATGCTGCTAGCAAGGCTTCAACCTCTCCTACAGCCTCCCGCCGCAGCCCCCGCGCCTCCTCGATCTTGGCCGCCAGTTCTTCGATCCGCGCCACGATGCGGCGCTGCTCGTCAAGTGATGGTAGCGGGATCGTTATAGCTAGGAATTGTTCGGGGCGTATTCTGTTCTTGCCGCTCGTGCCACGGGACTTCTCGTCACATTGCTGCCAAAAGCCCTTGGTTCTTGTGAGCCAGTGGAACCAGCGAGCATCCAGTTTGTCCGGCAGAGGAGCGAATGTTGGGAACTCACCCGATACGTAGCAACCGGCAAGGCCCTTGGGAACAACGGCGACGCTTCCATTACGAGCCCATATCTTGTTGACGATAATATCGTCTGCCTCAACTTTGGAAAGCGTTTTGTACTTTGTTCCAGCCCCATCTAGAGGCTCACGTTCATACACCCCCTGCCCCCAAAGCCGAACCCCGACCTGACGGTACGTTGTGCCAGGAAGGGGTGCTTCTGGCCGTTCTACAGAGGCTACCAAGCAGTGCAGTGCGACGTTTGGGAAAGAAGAGTTCATCAAGTAGCTCCCACTAGCGCCTGCTTGATCTCGCCCATGATCTCGGCGATGCGCTGCTCCTTGCGCAGGATGTCATCGGCCAATTGCTCGGGTGGCAAATGCTCCAGGTCTTGCTTGCCGTTGGGGTTCTTGATATCGAGATTGCAGCCATTGGCCAGAATATCGGCGGCCGGTACGCGCCAGGCGCGCTCGTTCTCCTCCCGGTTGGTCCACCACGCCAGGCAATCGGCGAGCTCCTCGTATTGGAGCGGCTTGGTCTTGCTGTAGGTATTGCGCCCCTCCGGTAACGGCTGCTCGTAGTACCAGACCTCCCGCGTCGGCCCTGAGCGGTCGAAGAAGAGCAGGTTGGTCGGGATGCTCGTGTAGGGCGCGAACACGCCGTTCGGCAGGCGCACGATTGTGTGCAGGTTGAACTCTCGGAGCAGCGTTTCCTTGATGCGCGCGGCGACGCCCTCCCCAAAGAGTGCGCCGTTGGGCACGACGACGCCAGCGCGGCCGGGCGTGGGATAGCGCCGCAGTTTGCGCATGATGAGTTGCAGGAAGAGCAGCGTCGTCTCGCTCGTCCGCATGTCGGCGGGGAAGTTACCCTGGATGCCGCGCTCCTCCTCGCCCCCAAACGGCGGGTTGGTCAGGATCACGTCCACGCGGTCCTTGTCGCCGATCTCGTTGAGCGGGCGACGTAGCCCGTTGCCGTAGTCGATCCGCGGCGACTCGAGCCCGTGCAGCAGCAGGTTCATCTGCCCGAGCAGGTACGGCAGCGGCTTGGCCTCGCCGCCCAGGATGCTGCCCTCCTGGAGCCGGCGCCGGTCCTCGACCGTTTTACACTGCTTCTCCAGGTGCCGGTAGCCCTCGACCAAGAAGCCGCACGTCCCGGATGTGGGGTCGAGCAAGGTCTCACCGAGTCGGGGATTGACCACCTCGACCATGAAGCGGACGACGGCGCGCGGCGTGTAGAACTCGCCCGAGTCGCCCGCCGCGTCGCGCATCTCGCGCAGTAGCGACTCGTAGAGTGCGCCAAGCGTGTGAATTTCGTCCGACGAGGTGAAGTGAATACCATTAATCTTGTCGATCACATCGCGCAACAGATAGCCGTTGATCATACGGTTGGTGACGCCCCGGAACACCGCGGCGATCACGTCGCGCCGGTCGCCGCCTTCGGCCCCCTGCAAGGAGCGCAGATAGGCGAAGAGGCCGGGGCCGCGCGTGCCGTCGGGCCGGATCGCCTCGTCGTTGTTGACGAAGGAAATGAGCGCGTCGCCCGTGAGGCTGTCCTCCCGCGCCGCCCAGTCGCGCCAGCGATAGGGGGCGTCGATCGCGGGCCGGTACCGCTCGCCCGAGAAGATCGCCTCCTCCGCGTCGAGCTGCTCCTTGTCGTCGAGGAACTTGAGGAACATGATCCAGGTGAGCATCGGCAGGCGGTCGAGGTCGCCGTTGAGGCCCTTGTCCTTGCGCATGATGTCGCGCGCGGATTTGACGATGTTACCTAGTTGTTGAGCCGTCGTTGCAGCCGGCATCAGGCTCAGTTGCCCCGCTTTCGTCCGGGCCACTTTGATGCTCCCCCCTTTCCAGTGAAGCGACTTTGCTCGCCTCCCAATCCGCGTAGGTCTGGTTTGTACCACTCACCTTCCACTCCTTACGTCCGTTGGCGTTGCGCCCGAGGACGACAGCCGCAGCGGCGCTCACGCTTTTGAACGGAGTGTCTTGCGTGAAGACGAAGAGTCGATCGTCACCCTGGCGCACTAAGGCCCCGGTTGCAATGAGCTTGTCGCGCTGCCCTTTGTACGAGTCCTGAGCACCAATGCTGCCCCGTGATTGTGAATCCTTCAGAACGACAAACTCACCGCCATTCTCGATGGCTTTAGCCTGGACAACTGCCGCCTGAAGCTGAAATAGGGGTTGGATGGAAGAAGGACTGGATGCAGGCGCGACAGCAACTATCTCGAAAACGTTCACGCCAAGCGTCAACAGCAACATAGTAATATTGTTGATAAAGTTGTTCATGTCGGCCACGTCTGACTCGGGAAGTCCTGTGGCGATGAGACCTTGATTCGTGTTGTTGACTCGCACTCGGCGCGCCTCTTTAGCCATCTTAACGAGGCGTGCTTCGAGGTAGGTGACGTGCGCCGTGGTGAGGTTTTCATCTTTGCTGACAAAGGCAATTATGGTGTCAAAGAAGTTTTTTGTATCATCATCGATGTGTTTCTTAAGCCGTCCATTCACAGAACGGCTTTGACCGATATACACCATTGGAGTGCCGTCCTCGTCCTCGCCTAACAACAGGTAAACGGCAGCACTGTCGGCACGAGGGAACTCCTGAAATTTGTCTAGAGTTGATCGTGGGCAGATGAGCGCCATGCCGGTCCAGCCGACAATTTCCGCCGTCCGCATCCCCTTGGGCAGTCCCTCCCGGAGGAATAATCTAACGCTTACCTTACGTTGCTCCAAGGTGCCTCCTCGCTCAAAACTAGGCCGCGTAGAGCAGCGATTGCAACTGGTCGACGGCTTCACGCAACTGGTCGAAGCCGCCGAAGAGGCCCGCGATCTCGCGCACGTTGCCGTAGTCCGAGAGGGGCGGCACCTTGAGCGCATCCGGCATTATAAACTGCGCCGCGCCATGCGCCGTGTACTTGTCCAGGAGGTCGTCGAGTACGGCCCTGGCTCGCGGCGCGTAGTGGTCGAAGAAGTCGTGCTTGTCCCGGCGTAGCAACTCGGCGCGCTCCCGCCGCGTGCGTAGTGGCGCATTGAAGGCGAGATGGCAGAGCAGGTCGAACGGGTCAGCGTCGTCCTGCCCGCTGGCCGCTGCCAACTCGTCGAAGTTGATCCCGCGCTCCTCCAGCGCGGTGATGATCACGGCGCGCTGGTCGGGTACGGCCCAGCGGGCGCGCAGGTCGGCGGCCGACGCGTAGAGGGTGCGGACCTTCTCGCCGGCGTAGTCGGTGAACTGCACGACGCGCAGTTGCTTGCCGTCGGCGTCCAGTTCGTAGACGAGGTGCGCCGCGATCTCGACCAGGCCGCCGTCCACGTAGAACTTGCGCGGCGGGATGTCCCCCGGCTCGGGATCGACGACGACAGGACCGCCCTCCGCAGGCACATCCACCAGACCCTCGCCCTCCTCGCCCTCCTCGTCTCCCTCGTGACTCTCGACGATGCGCTCGTCGGTCGCCTGGCCCTCCGCGTCCATGCCGCCGTCGATCACGACGACCGGCTCGCCGTCGAAGGCCGGGTCGGCGAAGAGGCGCGTGGCCGAACCGGTGTAGTCGAGGATGTTGAAGGAGAGCTTGCCGTGGTCCTCACGCACGCGGGTCCCGCGCCCGATGATCTGCTTGAACTCGACCATCGAGCCGACGACGCGGGCCAGCACGACGTTCGCGCACGTCGGCGCGTCCACGCCGGTCGTGAGCAACTGGCTAGTCGTGAGGATGGTGGGCGTTTTGCTCTCCACTTCCTGGAAGCGGCTCAGGTGCCCGCGCCCGATCTCGCCCTCGTTCGCCGTCACGCGGCACGCATAGTCGGGGTGCCGCCGCACGAGGTCGCTGTTGAGGTTGGCGAGCGCCCGGCGCATCTCGTCGGCGTGCTCCTGGTCGACGCAGAACACGATGGTCTTGGCGAAGCGGTCGGTCGCCTTGAGGAAGTCGGTCAGGTGGCGGGCGATGGCCTGCGTGCGGGCGCGCAGGGCCACCACGCGCTCGAAGTCCTTGGTCTGGTACTCGTCGTCGGGGATGGGCCGGCCGTAGCGGTCGAGGTCGCCCTTAGTGGGTCGCCACCCCGCGGCGTCGAGCACGCTCACGACGCGGTGGACGCGGTAGGGGGCGAGGAAGCCGTCGGCGATACCTTGGCGCAGGCTGTACTGGTAGAGGGGCTTGCCGAAGTAGACGTAGGTGTTGCGGCTCTCCTCGCTCAGCGGCGTCGCCGTCAGGCCCAGTTGGGCCGCGCCGTGGAAGTGGTCCAGGATCGCGCGCCACCTGCTCTCGTCGCGGGCGCTGCCCCGGTGGGCCTCGTCCACGATCACGAGGTCGAAGAAGTCGGGCGCGTAGGCGCGATAGAGGCCGGGGCGGGACTCGTCCTCGGCCAGGGACTGGTAGGTGGCGAAGTACATCTCGCGGCCCTTGGTGGCCACGCCGCCCTCGATCTTCCAGCGGGCGTCGCCGAAGGGCAAGAAGGTCTTGTCCTTGGGGTCGTCCACCAGCACGTTGCGGTCGGCGAGGTACAGGATGCGCGGCTTCTGGCGGGTCCCCGATTGGCTCCAGCCCGTGCCCCAGAGCTTCCAGCAGACCTGGAAGGCCACCTCCGTCTTGCCCGTGCCGGTGGCCATCGTGAGCAGCACGCGGCGGTTGCCTTGCACGATGGCCCGCACCGCCCGGTTGATGGCGATCTCCTGGTAGTAGCGCGGTCTTTTCCCCGCGTCGTGGTGCGCGGGCGCGAGCACGCGCGCGGCCTGCTCGTCGGTCAGCCCCTGCGACCGGCGTAGGCGCGCCCACAGCTCTTCGGGCGTGGGGAAGGCGTCGAGCTCGTGCTCCTCCCCCGTCGTGTAGTCGAACTCGACGATGCCGTGGCCGTTGGTGGCGTAGGCGAACTGAAGGCCCAGGATCTCGGCGTAGTCTTTGGCCTGTTGGAGGCCGTCGCCCGGCAACCTGTATTCGGGCTTGGCCTCGACCACGGCGATCATCGCGTCGCGGGTGTAGCGCAACAGGTAGTCCGCGCGCTTCGCGGGGCGGCGGCGCACCTTGGAGCCCGCCAGGACGATACGCCCGTCGGTGAACGTCCGTTGCTCGGTGTAGGAGTGCGGGGGCGTGTCCCAGCCCGCGGCGTCGAGCTTGGGCACGACGTACTTGCGACAGGTATCGGCCTCGGTGGTCATGGAGCCTCGTCTCGTGGCCTGATCTGCAATCG
>JAABUZ0100009142.1_pt1 | contig 11430 bp, 10 predicted proteins | sample 5562091 | NCBI WGS metagenome assembly JAABUZ01 (sample SAMN12813069, study PRJNA571459) | rock metagenome | isolation source: Antarctica rocks | place: Antarctica: Victoria Land, Linnaeus Terrace sud | collected 2015-12-21
CCGGCGTGCTCGCCGCGGTGGCCGGGGAGTTCTCGCACCGCGGGGTGAGCATCTCCGTCGTGCGCCAGGAGGGCCGTGGCGAGGGGGCGTCGCTGGTCGTGGTCACGCACACCGCCGCCGATGCGGCACTGGCCGCCACCGTGGCTGCCCTGCGGGAGTCCGAGTTCGTCAATGCCGTAACCAGTGTTCTCCGGGTGGAAGGTGGAACCCTATGACCGAGCTCGCCCATTCCGCAGCGGTGCGCCGCCCGTGGCCGGGGGTGATCGAGGCCTACCGTCCCCGGATGGGGCTGGCCGAGGACACGGTGGCGATCACCCTGCACGAGGGCGGCACGCCCCTGGTGCCCGCAAGCCACCTGTCCGAGCTCACCGGCTGCGAGGTCTACCTCAAGGTCGAGGGCGCTAACCCCACCGGTTCGTTCAAGGACCGCGGCATGACCATGGCGATGACGGACGCCTACGCGCGGGGACAGCGCGCCGTCATCTGCGCCTCCACCGGCAACACCTCGGCCTCGGCGGCCGCCTACGCCGCGCGCGCCGGGATGACCTGCGCCGTGCTGGTGCCCGATGGCAAGATCGCCATGGGCAAGCTCGCACAGGCCGTGATGCACGGAGCGAAGATCGTCCAGGTGCACGGCAACTTCGACGACTGCTTGGAACTGGCCCGCAAGACGACAGCGGAGTTCGAGACCATCGCCCTGGTGAATTCCGTCAACCCGGCCAGGATCGAGGGGCAGAAGACGGCTGCTTTCGAGGTGTGTGACGCGCTGGGTCGGGCGCCCGACGTGCACTGTCTGCCCGTGGGCAACGCGGGCAACATCACCGCATACTGGAAGGGCTACCGCGAGTATCACGCCGAGTCGATCACCGACAGTCTTCCGCGGATGCTGGGCGTGCAGGCCGCCGGTGCCGCCCCCTTGGTGCTCGGCGCCCCGGTGAAGGAGCCGGAGACCATCGCCACCGCCATTCGGATCGGCTCGCCCGCTTCCTGGGACGGGGCGATGGCGGCCAAAGGCGAGTCGAACGGCGCGTTCCGGGCCGCCACCGACGAGGAGATCCTCGCCGCGTACCACCTGGTCGCCTCCCGCGACGGGGTGTTCGTGGAGCCGGCATCGGCGGCCAGCGTCGCGGGGCTGCTCGCCGCCCACTCCGAGGGCTGGATCGAACCCGGTGCGCTGGTGGTGTGCACCGTAACCGGGCACGGCCTCAAAGACCCGGCGACCGCGTTATCGGGCATGGTCGAGATCGAGCCGATCGCCGTCGACCCGGTCGCGGTGGCGCACGCCCTCGAGCTGGTCTGACGGGTGCCGACGCTGGCCGCCGGGCGTGCGGCGACGGTGCGGGTGCCGGCGTCCTCAGCCAACCTCGGACCGGGTTTCGACTGTCTCGGTCTCGCGCTGGACCTGTGGGACGAGGTGACGGTGCGCACCGCTGAGCACGGTGTGTCGGTGTCCGTGCAGGGGGAGGGGGCGGCCGAAGTCGCCTTGGACGGCTCCCATCTGGTGGTCCGCGCTATCCGATCGGGTCTGCAACTGGCCGGCCTCAGCGCGAACGAGGTCGCCGAGCAGGGTCTGGAAGTGGCGTGCCGCAACGTCATCCCGCATTCCCGGGGGCTCGGCTCTTCGGCGTCGGCGGTGGTGGCCGGGCTCGCCGCCGCGAAGCAGTTGTGCGGAGCGGAGATCTCCGACGAGGCCCTGGTACAGCGCGCGTCGGAGTTCGAGGGGCACCCGGACAACGCATCGGCCAGCGTGCTCGGCGGCGCAGTGGTGTCCTGGACAGATCGACTATCCTGCGGCGAATCCCGGTACCGTGCAGTGAGTTTGGCAGTTCATCCGGATATCGTTCCGGTCGCCCTTGTGTCGACCGAGCAGTCCTCCACCGCATTGACGCGCGGCATGCTGCCGCTGCAGGTTCCACACGGTGACGCCGCGTTCAACGCCGCCCGCAGCGCGCTGGCGGTGCTGGCCCTCACGCAGCGCCCAGACCTGTTGCTCGACGCCACCGAAGACCGCCTGCACCAGTCCCAGCGGGCGCCGGCCATGCCGGTCACGTCGGCATGGATCGCCCGGCTGCGGGCGGCGGGCGTGGCCGCCACCATCTCCGGCGCCGGCCCCACCATCCTCGCGCTCACGGTCGGTGGACTGCCGCGACAGCTCGATGAGCAGGCCAAGGAGCACGGGCTCGAGGTGCTCACCCTGGCCGTGGCCACCGGGGTCCAGGCCGCCTGAGCCGGCCACGCGCATTTCGTCCGGCGTGGCGGACGGGGGTCCTGTTGCCGCTCGGGTCAAGTGCAGTTACTCTCAAGGTGTCTAGCCACCGTGAGCGTTTGAGCCGGTGCCTTACCCGGGGGATTACTCCGGGACGATCATCTTGCTGTTTCTTGCGTTGATCGAGCGGGTGCACCACTGCGGTACAAGGCTCACTGCGATGGACAATCCGCTGACTCTGTCGAGAGCGCGGCGGAGCCCTCCGAGTCTGGCGTGCGTCGCCAGATCCCGGTTCGAACCCTCGGTACTGCTTGGCGCATACCGGGGAAGGAAAGGACATCCGTGACCGATACGGACATCATCACCAGCTCGGGTCATGACGCTGCCGCGACAGCTCCCCGCCGTCGAGGCGGGCTGACCGGGATGGTGCTCGCCGACCTGCGCACACTCGCCGCCGAGCTGGGCATCGGCGACACGGCAGGCATGCGAAAGGGCGACCTCATCGTCGCTATCAAGCAGCGTCAGGCCGGCTCCGGTGCGCCGGCGGCCAGTGCCTCCGCGTCTGCCACGCAGAGCAGGGCACCGCGCAAGCGCGCGGCGGGCGCCCCCGAGCAGGGTGGCGCGGCTTCGCCGCAAGCGCCCCAGGCCGCATCCGAGCCGCCCGCCCGGGCCGCCGTCGCTGCTGCCGTAGCGCCGCAAGCGACCCAGGCGCCCACCGAGCGGGCGGTGAACGGCGCAGCCGCCACCGAGACGAGCGGTTCGGACAACGACGCCCGTCGCACCCGGCAGCGCCGCGGGTCCTCCAGGGCCGCGGGCGCGCCGGACAACGGTGCAGAGAACAACGAGCCAGCCGGCGACAAGGCCGCCCCCGCCGCCGCCCCCGAGCGCAACGGCGCCCCGGAGAAGTCGGAGAAGACCGACCAGGCGGACAAGGGCGAGCAAGCCTCGAAGAACGGTCAGGCCCGCAAGAGCGAGCAGCCGGACCGGGCGACGTCGCCCGACGGCGATCGCCAGCAGCGAGACAACGAACGCCCGCAACGCGAGCAGAGTGACCGGCAGCAGCCCAACCGCGGCAACCGCCAGGGCGGGGGCAACCAGGGCGGCGGCAACGAGGGCGGGGGAAACAACGGTCCGCAGGCCCAACGCAATGACCGGGGTGCTAGCGACGAGGACGGCGGTGATGGTCGGGGTAGGCGCGGCCGCCGCTTCCGGGAGCGTCGCCGCGGCCGCGATCGTGGCGGCGACCTCGGCCCAGGCGGCCAGGGCGACCGCGACCTCGAGGTGCGTGAGGACGACGTCCTGCAGCCGGTCGCCGGCATCCTCGACGTGCTGGACAACTACGCGTTCGTCCGCACCTCCGGTTACCTCGCCGGTCCCAACGACGTCTACGTCTCGATGAGCCTGGTGCGCAAGTACGGGCTGCGCCGCGGCGATGCCGTCACCGGTGCGGTGCGCGTGGCCCGCGAGGGGGAGCAGAACAACTCCCGCCAGAAGTTCAACCCGCTGGTGCGGGTGGAAACCATCAACGGGGGTGACCCGGAGACCGCCCGTAAGCGGCCGGACTTCAGCAAGCTCACCCCGCTGTACCCGAACCAGCGGCTGCGCCTGGAGACCACGCCGCAGGCCATGACCGCGCGCATCATCGACCTGGTCATGCCGATCGGCAAGGGGCAGCGTGCGTTGATCGTCAGCCCGCCCAAGGCCGGTAAGACCAGCGTCTTGCAGGCCATCGCCAACGCCATCTCGGTGAACAACCCGGAGTGCCACCTGATGGTGGTGCTGGTCGACGAGCGGCCGGAGGAAGTCACCGACATGCAGCGTTCGGTGAAGGGCGAGGTCATCTCCTCGACCTTCGACCGGCCGCCGGGCGACCACACCGCCGTCGCCGAGCTGGCGATCGAGCGGGCGAAGCGGCTGGTGGAGTTGGGTAAGGACGTGGTGGTGCTGCTTGACTCGATCACCCGACTGGGCCGGGCGTACAACAACTCCTCGCCTGCTTCGGGCCGGATTCTCTCCGGTGGTGTCGACTCGACCGCGCTGTACCCGCCCAAGCGGTTCCTCGGTGCCGCCCGCAACATCGAGCACGGCGGCTCGTTGACCATCATCGCCACCGCCCTGGTGGAGACCGGCTCGACCGGTGACACGGTGATCTACGAGGAGTTCAAGGGCACCGGCAACGCCGAACTTAAGCTGGACCGCAAGATCGCCGAGCGCCGGGTGTTCCCCGCCGTCGATGTGAACCCATCCAACACCCGCAAGGACGAGCTGCTGATGGCTCCGGACGAATTCAAGGTGGCGCTCAAGCTGCGGCGCGTGCTGTCCGGGCTGGACTCGCAACAGGCCATCGACCTGCTCACCAACCGGCTGCGCAAGAGCGGCTCGAACGCGGAGTTCCTCATGGAGGTAGCCAAGACCGCCCCCGGCGCCATCGAGGAGCACCCGCGCGAGACGTAAGCGGGAACATCACGCCCGTCCGAACGGTTAGACCAACTGACAATCGCTCTGGCACACTGAGCGGCTGAATCCGGTTCCGGTTCACGTCCTTGCACCGAGGGCGACCCGGCGACCACGAAGAGAGGGCACCATGAAGCCAGGAATTCACCCCGTGTACGTCGAGACCAATGTGACGTGCGGATGTGGGGCATCGTTCGTCACTCGCAGCGCCGAGGCGAGCGGTCACATCAACGTCGAGGTCTGCTCGCAGTGCCACCCCTTCTACACCGGCAAGCAGAAGATTCTGGACACCGGTGGCCGGGTGGCCCGCTTCGAGGCCCGCTACGGCAAGCGTCCCGGCAAGGCCGAAGCAGCACCGGCCAACTAGCTTCCCGACCAGCGCCCGTCCTGCAGCACGCAGGGCGGGCGCTGCGTCATCTCATGCGTCTGGTCACCTTGTGCGAAAGCCGCATTCACGCGCCCGGGTAAGCCGAGGCATCCACCCCTTCGGAGGACGATGAACGAGCCGTCAGCGCTGGACGACGTGCTGGCCGAGCACGCCGGCTTGCAGCAGCAGCTCTCCGACCCGGCACTGCACGCCGACCCCGCAGGTGCCCGACGGGTCGGCAAGCGCTTCGCGGAACTGGGACCGATCGTCAGCACGCACGCCAAGCTGGTGCAAGCCCGGCAAGACCTGCAGGCCGCTCGCGAGCTCGCCGCCGAGGACGCCTCCTTCGCGGCGGAAGCGGACGAGCTGGCCGCGGAGGCCGAGCGACTCGACGTCGCGCTCACCGACTTGCTCGCACCGCGGGACCCGCACGACGGCGACGACGTGGTGCTGGAGGTCAAGTCGGGGGAGGGCGGCGAGGAGTCGGCGCTGTTCGCCGCCGATCTGGTGCGGATGTACCTGCGCTATGCGGAACGCCACGGTTGGCGCGCGGAGTTGCTGGACGCGGCGCCGTCGGATCTCGGGGGGTACAAGGAGGCCACCCTGTCGGTGAAGTCCCGCGGAGAGCCTGCCGAGGGTGTCTGGGCCCGGCTGAAGTTTGAAGGCGGGGTGCACCGGGTGCAGCGGGTGCCGGTGACCGAGTCACAGGGTCGGGTGCACACCTCGGCCGCCGGCGTTCTGGTCTACCCGGACCTCGAGGAGGTCGACGAGGTGCAGATCGACGAGAAGGACCTGCGTATCGACGTCTTTCGCTCGTCGGGCAAGGGCGGCCAGGGCGTGAACACCACCGACTCCGCGGTGCGCATCACGCACCTGCCGACCAACACCGTGGTGTCTTGTCAGAACGAACGTTCGCAGTTGCAGAACAAGGCGCGAGCGATGCAGGTGCTCGCCGCGCGTCTGCGGGCTGCCGCGGAGGCATCGTCGGCCGCGGAAGCATCGGCCGAGCGGCTGAGTCAGGTCCGCACCGTCGACCGCTCGGAGCGAATCCGGACATACAACTATCCGGAGAACCGGATCGCCGACCACCGCATCGGCTTCAAGGCCTACAACCTCGACGCCGTGCTCGACGGTGAGTTGGACGCACTGCTGGATGCCCTGGTCAGCGCCGATCGGGCCGAACGAGTGGCAGCCGAGTGAGGGCCCCTGCGCGACGACATGACACCCTGACCCCGTGAGCCGTCAACCATTGCGCCTCGCCATCGTCGAAGCCGGCAAAGTGCTCGCCGAGGCCGGCGTCGCCAGCCCGCGGGCCGATGCGGAGATGCTCGCCGCGCATGTCGTCGGCGTCCCGCGCACCCGGCTACCGATGGTCCCGCTAGTGGATCCGCTGACCATCGAGACCTACCGTCAGCTCGTCATGCAACGCGCGCAACGCATTCCGCTGCAGCACCTCACCGGGTGGTCGGCCATGGGCGCCATCACCGTCGAGGTCGGCCCTGGCGTGTTCATTCCCCGGCCCGAGACGGAGCTGCTGCTCGGTTGGGCGCTCGCGAAGTTGGAGGGCGTGCACTCACCGCTGGTGCTCGACCTGTGCACCGGCTCCGGCGTACTGGCGCTGGCCCTGGCCAATGCCCGACAGGACGCCAACGTGCACGCCGTGGAATCCGACGCCTCGGCGCTGGCCTGGGCCAGGCGTAACGTCGAGGCCCGGCATGCCGCAGGCGACTCGCCGGTCCGTCTGCACCACGGTGACGTCACCGATCGTCAGCTGCTAGCGGAGCTCGAGGGTCAGGTGGACCTGATCGTCGCCAACCCGCCGTACGTGCCCGCGAACACGGAGGTGCCGGTCGAGGTGGCCGAGCATGACCCGGCAGGTGCCGTGTTCGCCGGCGCCGACGGCCTGGATGTCATCCGCCCGCTGGTCAGCAATGCGGCGCACTGGCTCAAGGTCGGCGGTTCCATCGGGGTGGAGCACGACGACACCCACAGCGAGGCTGTGGCCGAACTGTTCACCGGCAGGCGGGTCTTCACCGAGGTCATCAGCCATCCCGACCTGGCAGGGCGGCCGCGTTTCACCACGGCCCGGCGGATCTCCGCGGCGCGCTAGCCGGTGGTGTCGGCGCTCGCCAGCCGGCTTGCTGCCAAGATTGCGGTGTGAGCATCGTCTATGACTGCACCCGACCCGACAGCCGCGCCGCTGGACTGACCGCCGCGTTCACTGCGTTGCGAGCCGGCAAGCTGGTGGTGCTGCCCACCGACACCGTGTACGGCCTGGGCTGCGACGCCTTCGACAGTATCGGCGTGCGCAGCCTGCTCCGCGCCAAGAGCCGTGGCCGGGACATGCCGGTGCCGGTACTCGTCGGGTCCTGGCAGACGATCGACGGGCTGGTGTTCGCGGTAAGCCAACAGGCCAGGGACTTGGTGCAGGCGTTCTGGCCCGGAGCACTGAGCCTCGTTGTGCAACAGGCTCCTTCGTTGAGCTGGGACCTCGGCGACACCCGGGGGACGGTAATGCTGCGGATGCCCCTGCACCCGGTTGCCCTCGAGCTGCTTCGCGAGGTCGGTCCCATGGCGGTGTCCAGTGCCAACGTTTCCGGTGAGCCGCCGGCGACCACGGCGGAGCAGGCCAAGGAGCAGCTGGGCGCCGCCGTTGGGGTCTACCTCGACGGCGGACCGTGTGCTGCGTCGGTGCCGTCCACGATCGTCGACCTGACCGGGGACCGTCCGCTGGTGCTGCGTGAGGGGGCCGTTTCCACCGCCGCCGTGGCCGAAGTCTTGGAGCTCGATGTGCAGGAGCTGCTCGCGCGCTGAGTACCGGGGCTGCTCGCGGCGGTCGTCGCATAGACTCCATCGCGGCCCTTGTTTGCGGCCAGCATCATCAGAATCACTGCATCATCAGAATTACTGCCCAGCAATTTGCAGCGAGGAGCACCGCGTGAGCACGCCGTTCTGGGGACCTGACTTCGACTCGCTGCAGCACGACGACCCGGAGATCGCCGGCGTCCTGCTCTCCGAGCTGGAGCGGCTGCGCGGTGGCCTGCAGCTCATCGCCAGCGAGAACCTCACCAGTCCCGCCGTCCTGGCCGCCCTGGGATCCACGTTGAGCAACAAGTACGCCGAGGGTTACCCGGGCCGTCGCTACTACGGCGGATGTTCCGAGGTGGACAAGGCCGAGGTCATCGCCATCGACCGCGCCAAGGCGCTCTTCGGCGCCGAGCACGCGAACGTGCAGCCGCACTCGGGCGCCAACGCCAACCTGGCCGTGTACGCGGCGTTCTGCCAGCCGGGCGACACGGTGCTGGCGATGAGCCTGCCGCACGGCGGGCACCTCACGCACGGCTCGAAGGTGAGCTTCTCCGGCAAGTGGTTCAACCCGGTGCCCTACCACGTCCGCAAAGACACCGAACTCATCGACTACGACGAGGTGCGCGACCTGGCCAGGGCGCACCGGCCGAAGATGATTGTCACCGGGGCTACCGCCTACCCCCGGCTGATCGACTTCGCGGCGTTCCGGGAGATCGCCGACGAGGTCGGAGCCATCCTGTGGGTGGACGCCGCCCACTTCATCGGCCTGGTCGCCGGTAAGGCCATCCCCTCGCCGGTGCCTTACGCGGACGTGGTCTCGGCGACCACGCACAAGGTGCTGCGCGGACCGCGCGGCGGCATGCTGCTATCCAAGGCCGAGCATGCCAAGGCCCTGGACAAGGCCGTGTTCCCGTTCACCCAGGGCGGTCCGCTGATGCATGCGGTCGCGGCCAAGGCGGTCGCCTACAAAGAGGCCGCCGCCGCCGACTACCAGAGCTACGCCGCCGAAGTGGTCGGGAACGCCGCCGCGCTGGCCAAGGCGCTGGAGGCGGAGGGTATGCGGGCGGTCTCGGGTGGGACGGACACCCACCTGGCCCTGCTGGACCTGCGCGAGCTCGGGGTTACCGGTGCCGACGCGGAGGCTCGCTGCGACGCTGCGCGGATCACGCTGAACAAGAACGCGATTCCCTATGACCCGGCCCCGCCGATGACCGCATCCGGCATCCGGGTCGGCTCCGCGGCGCTGACCACCCAGGGCATGAGCCAGCCGGAGATGGTGGAGGTCGCCGCACTCATCGCCCGCGCGGTCAAGGCCGAGCACGGCACCGAGGCCGGCGACGCGGAACTCGCGCGGGTGGCCGCGGCAGTCGGGGAGCTGGTCGCCACCAAGCCGGCCTACCCCGTTACGACCCGCTGATTCGAGGCGTCGACGTCACGAGCACTGTGCCCTTTCCGCAGTCGGTCACGGCCGCGCTGGTCGCGCCGAGCAGTGCCGGCGTACCCATCAGGGAGCTGGCCCTTGTCGGGCTGACCGCCGCGGTCGTGACCTTCCTCGCCACCGGGCTCATTCGGGTGCTGGCGATCAAAATCGGTGCCGTGGCCTACCCGAGGGACCGGGATGTGCACGTCACCCCCACGCCGCGCCTGGGCGGGGTGGGCATGTATGTCGGGCTGCTCGCCGCCATGTTGCTTGCCGGCCAGCTACCGGCGCTCACCAGGAGTTTCACCTTCAGCTCCGACGTGCCCGCGGTGCTCTGGGCTGGACTGGTCATCGTCGTGGTCGGGGCCATCGACGACCGCTTCGGTCTGGACTCGTTGACCAAGTTCGCCGGGCAGGTCACCGCGGCCGGGGTGTTGGTGCTGCTCGGGCTGCAGTGGCTGCAGGTCTACTTCCCGTTCGGCGGTGGCGGCAACAGCAACATCCTGGTCTTCGACCAACTGCAGGCCGGGCTGGTCACCGTCGCCGTCACGGTGCTCCTGGTGAACGCGATGAACTTCGTCGACGGCCTCGACGGGCTCGCCGCCGGCATCGGCCTCATCGCGGCCCTGGCGATGTGCGCGTTCTCGCTCGGCCTGCTCAGCCGCTCGGGGGGAGACATCAGCAACTACCCGCCCGCCCTGATCGCCGCGGTGCTTGCCGGGCTGTGTCTGGGGTTCCTGCCGCACAACTTCGAGCCGGCCAGAATCTTCATGGGCGACTCCGGTTCGATGCTCATCGGACTCATGCTCGCCGCCGTGTCGACGAGTGCCTCCGGCAAGGTCTCGCCGATTGCCTACGGTGGGCGCGACCTGCTCGCCCTGCTCACCCCGCTGCTGGTCGTCGGGGCCGTCAGCTTCATCCCGGTGCTGGACCTGCTGATGGCCATCGTGCGCCGTACCCGGGCGGGACGCAGCCCGTTCAGTCCGGACAAGATGCATCTGCACCACCGACTGCTCGAACTGGGTCACTCCCACCGGCGCTCGGTGCTGCTCATCTACCTATGGACCGGAGTCATCGCGTTCGGTGCGGTGGCGACCACGTTGTTCGACCTGCGCATGGTGGCGCTGATCATGGCCGTGGGGTTGATCGTGGCGCTGCTCGGCTCGGCGATTCCCCGGCTGCGCGATCCCCAACGATCGACCCAGAACTAACGACGTGCACCGGCGATCGACGGCGGCTGCGTTCCGTACCCTGTAGGCGTGAACAACGCAGAGCAGCGAGCGTCGGACAGCAGCCCAGCGCCGAAGGACAACGCAGCGCCGAGAGACACCGCAGGTCCCGACCAGACCGCCGCGTTACGCACGGCGGTGCGGCACGGCGTTCTCGGCCTGGTTGTACTTACTGCCCTCGCCGCGGGGGTGTCCGCCCTCTTCCTCGGACTTCCCGGTGTCTGGGGAGCATTGCTGGGTGCGGCCGTTGGCGGCGGCTTCGTGTTGTTCACTGCGGTCGTGGTGCTGGCCACGGCACGCTCGGAACCGTCGACGCTCGCGGCGGTACTGCTCGGCTCCTGGCTGCTCAAGCTGATCCTGGCGATCATCGTGATGGTCGTGCTGCGGGGGATGGATTTCTACAGCCGAGGCGCTTTCGTCGCGGTCATCGCCCTGGCCGTCGTCGGCCTGCTGGCGCTGGAGACCAGAGCCGTGCTTGGCGCGAAGATGACCTACGTCCAGCCGTCGACTCAAGGACCCGCTCAGCTGTGAGTACCCGCGAGTCAGCAGATGTCCCATGACTTGGTAAGGTCGCCATCGAATCCAGGTCGCGGCTCGGCAGCTGACGCGGGCATCGAGCCGGATCGTCCACATCCGTCCGCACCGGGACCACAATCCCGGCCCGACAACGGGAGAGACCGCTGAGCGTCACCCTCACGGCCGCCGAGTTCCACCCGCCGTCGCTGGAAGACTTTTATCCCAACGGGGTCCTCTTCTCCGGAACTCCTTTCGAGTTGAACCGGCTGATGCTGATCCGGCTGTTGGTAACGGCAGTGCTGGTCCTCTTCTTCTACCTCGCGATGCGTAGCCCCAAGGTGGTGCCCCGCGGCATCCAGAACCTGGGCGAGATCGGGCTGGACTTCGTCCGGGTGCAGATCGCGGACGAGATCCTGGGCAAGGTGAACGG
>JAABUZ0100009144.1_pt1 | contig 11428 bp, 13 predicted proteins | sample 5562091 | NCBI WGS metagenome assembly JAABUZ01 (sample SAMN12813069, study PRJNA571459) | rock metagenome | isolation source: Antarctica rocks | place: Antarctica: Victoria Land, Linnaeus Terrace sud | collected 2015-12-21
AGCGACCTCGTGTCGCACCACCTCGCGGATGCCCTTCTGTAGCGGTCGAACTGATCCCTAGACAAGATCGATTCTCCCGCAGCAGAAGGGCAGTCCGCCGTCACGACCCGCCCTCACTCGAGCTGAGACGGTGGATCCCTGGGCTTAGCTGGACCCACGGCGGGACGACCTACCAGTTCTGCGCACGGGCCTGCCGCGCCGGCTTCCAACGGCAGATCGAGGGTCGGGGCAGCGTTTGGGCGCAGTTGAGCACCCTGGGGGGTGGAATCGGGTCGCCGAGCGGTACTTCAAGACGATCGGCCGGATTTGGCGAAGCGTGGTCTACGGCTTCTTGATCGCCGGGTTCATCGTCGCGTTGGTCCCGGCGAAGCTGTTCGCGACGGTGTTTTTGCCGTCGGACACGTTCCTGGGGGTGCTGGAGAACGCGGCGGTCGGGGTGCTCGCGGGAGTCTTGAGCTTCATCGGTTCGATCGGGATCGTCCCGTTCGCTGCGGCGCTGTGGTTCGGTGGGGCTGGGTTCGCCGCCGTGCTTGGCGTGATCGTGTCGGACACGATCACGCTGCCGGTGCTGCACCTGTGGAAGAGCTTCTTCGGCGGCAGGGCCACCGCCTATATCTTCGGCGCCTTCTACAGCGCGATGGTGCTGTCCACCGTGGGGATGGAGTACCTGTTCCGGGCGCTGGGCTGGCTGCCGACACGGCCGGTGCACGGCTCGGTGACGGCGGCCGGGTGGAAGGTGGACTACACACTGTGGATCACGTTGCTGTTCTTGGCGCTGACCGGCGCGTTGTGGCTGGTCCGGCGCCGCGCACACCGCGCCGGCGCGGTGGAGGCCACCGACCCGGTCTGTGGGGTGAGCTTTGAGCGCCGCGAGGCCGAGGCCACGGAACTGACCCGCGACGGCGAGGCCTATTTCTGCTCGGCGCAGTGCGCCCGCACCTTCCGCGACCGGTCCGGGCAGGCCGCTGCGATGACCCGGAGCGGACGGGGGACTGCGCCGTGAGCCGCGTAACACCTGTCGGAGCTGCCGGTCCCCACCCAGGCGACGCGGAGCCGGCCTCGGTTACCAGGGCAGCGGGCGGTCGGTGGCTGCTGCCGGTGCTGGTCGCCGCCGCGTTCCTGGTCTTCGCGCAGGCGTTCATGGTCGCACCGCTGATTCCTCGCCTGGCGCAGGTCTTCGGCGCGGACACCGCTACCGTCGGGCTGGCCGTGCCGGCGTACCTGCTGCCGTACGGGCTGGCGACGCTGGTGTGGGGGCCGTTGTCGGACCGGTTTGGACGCCAGGCCGTCATCGTGACGTCGCTGGGCCTGTTCGCGGTACTCACCGCGGCGACCGCCGCCGCTAGTACGGCTGTCGCGTTCTTGCTGCTGCGGCTGGCGACCGGGGCGGGGGCGAGCGGGGTCGTGCCGATCAGCCTGGCGCTGATCGGGGATCTCGTGGAGTTCGAGCGTCGCGGCTACGCGTTGGGCTGGCTGTTCGGCGCGATGGCCGGTGGGATCGCGGTCGGCTCGACCGCCGGCGCCCTCGCCGAACCGGTGATCGGCTGGTCAGGTCTGTTCTTGACCGTCGCGGCGCTCGGAACCGCCGTTGCTGTCGCGTCTGTGGTGCTGGACGCGGTGCCGCGGCTGCCTACTCCGGCATCCCCCCCGTCGCTGCGCGCTGTCAGCCGCGGCTACCGCTCGCTGCTCGCCTTGCCAAGGGCCCGTCGCACCTACGGCTATGTCCTGCTCAACGCGGTCCTGCACGGCGGGGTGTTCACCTGGCTGGGCCTGTACCTGCAGCACCGGTTCGGCCTAGGTGAGGTCGGGATCGGCTTGGCGTTGCTGGGCTACGGCGTTCCAGGTTTCCTGCTCGGGCCGCTGATCGGGCGGCTCGCGGACCGGCACGGCCGGGCGCGGCTCATTCCGCTTGGGGTAGCGGTCGGCGCGGCCGCCGCGCTCACGCTCGCCGTTCCCGTTCCGCTGGTCGCCGTCGTGGCCGCCGTGACCGTGCTGTCCCTGGGCTACGACCTCACCCAGCCGCTGCTTGGTGGCATCGTCACCGACCTGCCGGGGAACCGGGGGCAAGCCATGGGGTTCAACGTGTTCACGCTGTTCACCGGCTTCGGCCTGGGCAGCCTGCTCTTTCAGGCAGCCCTCGCCGCCGGGTTCACCCTGGCGCTCGGCATCTTCGGAGCCGGCGCGCTGACGGCGGCCGCGCTCGCCGTCCCCCTGTTCTCGCAAGAGCACGCCCGACGTCGCGAGACGGCGCCGGGTCCAGCCTGAACCGCGAACGAGGTCGCAGCCGTAGCCATCCCTTTCAGCGTGTGGCTGCCCGCTGGCTCCGTCAGTCAAGACGCCCCGAACGCCCGCCGCCGTCTGGTCGGCGGGCCGCGTCGGGAAGGAGCTGTCACAGCTCGGCTAGCGGTGGCCGCTGGGCCAGTCCAGGAAGGGCATGTTGATGACGATGCCAGGGGACGCCAGCGACAACTCGCCGGCCTTCTGCGCCGCCAGGACGTCCGCGGCTGCGGTGAGTTCCCGCGCGCGGCCCGGGTTCTTCCAGGTCACCAGCACCAGCGACCGCAGGGGGAGTACTGCGCGTCGCCCGGCGCGGAGGGGAACACGTCCCCCTGAAAGCCCAGCGGACCGCGGTGCTCGGGCTGGATGCCGTTGCGGAAGATGTACACCTTCGCGGTCGCCGCCGGCGGCACCTTGGCCAGCTGTGGCACGTAGATCACTGGGGAGTTCTTCTTGCTGGTCAGCAGGTCGGCGATCTTGCGGTCGGAGACCTCCGTGTGAGCGAAGCGGATGCCGCGGCTGGCGTACCAGGCGAACACCGACGGTGGTTCGGCGGCTGATCCCGCGGCCGCGGGGGAGCCCGCGTTGAGCGAGGACGTGGGGGACGTCGCTCGTCCAGTGGCCGTTCCGCAGGCCGTCGCGAGCAGCAGCGTGAGCGCCGCCGCCCCGCCGAGCCGGTGCAGTCGGCGCGCAGTCCCAGCCCCGGCACTGGTCACCGGGACGAGGACAGCTCGAGCCCGTCGCCGTGAGGTGGGTGGCTCGGTCGCTGCCAGCGCATCATCGGCAAGTGCTGGGCACACGGTCACGCAGTCCTCCGGATCTCGGCGCTTGTCAGGGGGCGAGGCCAAGGTGTCAGCGACGCCGGAACGCCTGGCCGTCCGCAGCCAACGGCCTCCCCCACGGGAAGGTCAAGCGCCCGCGCTCCCAGTCAGGCGACAGCACGAACCCCAGCCGCGACCCTGTAGGTGTCCGGTCCCTGACCGCCATGGCGACGTGCCGGCAGGACGTCGCCCTGCGTCCCGCTGCTGCTCGGCCCGAGCGTGTCGCACGTACCACCGGCGAAATCTGGGTGCCCTGGATCGTCATCGGTGGCCGTGAGCATCGGCCGGCTGATCTCCCGCGCGGTGCAGGACCGCCTCCCCGGCGGTAAGGGCCTGCTCGATGTCGGCCTGGCGGATCAGTCCGTCGAGGCGGCCGATCTCGGTGCCGCCGTGGAACAGCAGCAGGGTGGGGATGCTCAGCACGTCAAACCGGCTGGGTGCTTGCAGGTCGCTGTCGACGTCGATGCGGACGGCCCGTACGTCCGGGTGCCGGCGCAGCACTGCGGCCAACCGAAGTTCCAGAGCGCGGCAGGGTGCGCAGGTGAGTTGCCAGAAGTCCAGCAGGGTCAGTCCCGGACCGCCGAGCAGCTGCTCGACCTGGTCGGCGGTGGCGGTCAGCGGCGGGCGGCGGGGGCGGCGGCCGCGTCGTCCTCACCGTCGGGTGCGTGCCCGACGCTGGCGATGGCCTGGAACAGCAGGGAGGGCCGGCCGCCGATGGAGTTGATGAAAATGGTGGTGACGGACAGCGCCATCGCGATCATCGCCCATACCGGGTAGACCAGGCCGGTCGCGGCCAGCGGGATGCCGATGCCGTTGAACAGGAACGCCAGGGCGACGTTCTGCCGGGTGCGGCGGTAGGACCTGCGGCTGATCTGCCGGGCTATCCGGATCGAGGTCACGTCGTTGCGTACGACGATGATGTCGGCGGACTCGACGGCGATGTCGGTTCCGCCGCCCATCGCGACGCCGACGTCGGCCTGCATCAAAGCCGGCGCGTCGTTGATCCCGTCGCCGACCATGACGACCTTCGCACCGCGGGCCTGCAGCTCGCGGACGATGTCGGCCTTGCCGTCGGGCAGCACCCCGGCGTGCACGTCGTCGATCCCCAGCCGGCGGGCGACCAGCCGGGCCGCGGAGGCGTTGTCACCGGTCACCATCACCGGTGTCAGTCCGTCTTCGCGCAGCGCCGCGACCGCCTTGACGGCGTCCGGTCGCACCTCGTCACCGAGCGCGATCAGCCCCAGCGGCTGGCCGTCCTGCGACACCGCGATGACGGTCCGGCCGGCCTGCTCGAGCTCGGCGATGCTCGGCTGCAGGGCAGTGAGGTCGATCCCGCGGTCGGTGAGCAGGCCGGGCCGGCCGACCAGGACCGGCCGGCCGGCGATGACAGCGGCGACCCCGAACCCGGTGACTGAGCAGAACTCCTCGACGGCGGGGCTGTCCAGACCGCGGTCGCGGGCGGCGCCGACGACAGCGCGGCCCAGCGGATGCTCGGAGCTGGCCTCGGCGGCGGCGGCGACGGCCAGCAGCTCGGCCTCGCGGGCGACCGCCCGAATCTCGCGGACCGCCGGACGGCCCTCGGTCAGGGTGCCGGTCTTGTCCAGCACAAGGTGGGTGACCTTGCCGAACTGCTGGAACGCCTCGCCGGTGCGCATGATGATCCCCAGGTCGGCGGCGTCACCGGCGCCGCGGACGATCGCCAGCGGCGCGGCGATCCCGACCGCACACGGGTAGCCCATCACCAGCACGGTCAGCGCGGCGAACACCGCCCGCGTCACGTCCGGGTGCCCGCCGACCGCCCAGCTGCCGGCCAGCCAGCCGAGTAGCGACAGCGCGGAGATCGCCAGAACGCTCGGGGTGTAGACCCGCAGGATCCGGTCGACCAGGTGCAGGATGCTGGGCTTGAGGGCCCGGGCGTCCTCCACGTGCCGCACCACCTGAGCCAGGAAACTCTCGGTCCCGACCTTGCTGACCTCGACCAGCAGCGTGCCAGCGCCGTTGATCGACCCGCCGATCACCTCATCACCCGCCGACCGCTCGACCGGCACCGGCTCGCCGGTGACCAGCGCCAGGTCCACGCTGGACAAGCCGGACACGACCCGTCCGTCGACCGGGACCCGCTCACCCGGCCGGACCCGGACCTGGTCACCGACCTGCACCCGGGCGATCGGGGTGTCGACCTCGACGTTCCGCCCGTCCTGCTGGTGCACGACCCGGGCGGTGTCGGGCTGCAGGTCCATCAGCTTGCGCACCGCCTGACTGCTGCGGGTCTTAACCAGCAGCGACAGCCACTCCGAGAAGATGTGGTAGTTCACGACCAGCACCGTCACCGCGAAGAACGGGGCCGTCGGATAGCCCGGCAGCTGGCTCACCAGGCCGTACAGGCCGCCGGCGATCCCGGCGAACGCCCCGATCTCGAGCATGACGTGCTGGTTGAGGATCCCGCGGCGCGCCGACTGGTAGGCCATCGACAGGATGTGCGGGGCGACGCCGAGCACCACAGTCAGCGTCAGCAGCCCGGTCACGTACGGCACGGCAGCCGTGCCGACGCCGGCGGCGCGCAGCCCCAGCGCGAGCACCGCGGGTGCAACGATCGCGACGGCACCGGCCGCCGCCGTGCGCCGGCCCTGCGCACGCAGCAGCGCGTACGCGACCGGAACCATCACCACCACGACCGACGCCGGCACCAGCACCGACAAGAACCCGCTGATGTCGGCGATCAGCCCGATCGCCAGCAGGCTCGCGGCGATCGCCGTCAGCAGCCGCTTGCCCTCCTTGACCAGCGCCGCTTCCTCCTCCTCAAAGGGGCGCAGCTTGCGCGGGTCGTACAGGTCGTAGCCGATGTCGCGCAGCGTGCCGAGGATCTGCTGCGGCTCGATCACCGACGGGTCGTAGTCGACCAGCGCCTGCTCGTGGCTCAGGCTGACCGCGACCTTGTCCACGCCGTCCTGACGGATCAGCGCCTTCTCGATCGTGCCGGTGCACAGCGAGCAGTGCAGGCCGGAGATCCGGGCCCGCAGCCGGGCGTGCCCGGCCAGGTTGCTCGGCTCCTCCGCCCACAGCTCATCAGCCGGTTCCACCAACGTCTTGGTCATCGCGCTCACCCACTCCTGTCGACTCTTCGTCCTCCGCACGGCGAAGGCAGGCCCGCGACCAGCCCCCGGCCGGGGCTGGCCCTAGGTGACGACGGGGTAGCCGGCGTCGCCCAGCCGCGCCGCGATCTGCTCAACCCCCACCGCGGCCTCGTCGAACAGCACCGTCACCCGGTTGCTCGCCGCGTCCGCCTGCACCTGGCGGACCCCGCCGACCCGGGTCAGGGCCTTGCCGATCGCGGCCTCACACGCGCCGCAGTGGATCTGCTCGACCGTGAACGTCTCCGATGCCATCACTGCCGCCTTTCCTGATCGCTTGGACTACGCGACGCTAGACCTTCCACTCGAATGGAAGGTCAAGGAAGTACCGCCCGGGGGGCCAGTACGGCCGGGGTCTGCACCCGACGTGCAGCGAGGGTCGACGCCGGAGCTGGACGAGGGGCCTACCTTGGGTTACCGCCAGCCGGAAGGTGATCAGATGCAGATGCAGATCGGTGAGCTCGCCGACAGGGTCGGAGTAAACACCAAGACCATCCGCTACTACGAGTCCATCAAGCTGCTCCCTGCACCGGCCCGCACCCCGGCCGGGTACCGGATCTACGGCCCGGACGACGAGACCAGGCTGACCTTCATCAAGACCGCGCAGCACCTGGGACTCAGCCTGGACGAGATCCGTGAGGTCCTAGCCCTGCGCGAGGCCGGCACCGCGCCGTGCGAGCACGTCCGAGGGGTCCTGCGCCAGCAGGTCCGTGACATCAGCCGCCGCATCGCCGACCTGCGCAGGCTCCGCCAGGAGCTGCAGACCCTCGACGCCGCAATCGACAACATCCCGCGCGACGCAGCAGCGGTGTGCCGGATCATCGAACACGTCCGCTCCCACCACCAGCAACAGGCTGCTACCCCTTCCAAATCAAGCCGGGGCGGTCCGGTCCGTCCCCCGCAGACACCGCCGAAGCAACCACCGCTCGCCGCGGCCTCTGCCCGGTAGCGAGTCCCCCTCGACCACGTCTTCCCAGGCAGCGCAGGAGCGAATACGCAGCCAGTCGCTGTCCGCGCTGACCGGGTCCGGCCACGCGTGCGACGCCCACCTGCTGGCCGCCGCCGGCTGCCGCACTGTCCGGCCAGCTGTGGTTCCAGGTTGTTCCCCCGTACGGCTGCTTTGGGCCGGACCCGTCCCGCTCGAGGGACCGCTTACGGGCACTGGCGTGGACAGTTGGGGGATGCCATCGGGCGCGCGGACGTTAAGCTTTTGCCCTCTGCTCGACTATGCGGTTGGCGGCCGGTAGCCGGGGTGCATGGCCTTGTCAGTAGTTACGCAGAAAGGGTGCCCGGCTGGGTCGAGCATCACGCGGAAGGTCGGATCATCCGGGTCCTGGTAATCAGCGGGCGAGGCACCCAAGTCCTCGAGCGCCGCCCGACGCCGCTGCGGCCCCCCAGGAGGCCAACAGTCGATGCCGGCGCGGTGCGGGTCGAGCGTTGCCAGGCTGGCCGGCAGGTGCGCCGGTGGCAGCGGACGGCGGACCAGGCGAACGTCGTGGCGATGAGGCCGATGCCGGCGTAGAACAGCGGCGCGTTGGTGGTCCCCGTTCCGGTGTGGGTGCCCATGCCGGCCATCGCGGCTGTTGCCGAACCGGAGGCGAGGTACATGCTCACGTACAGCAGGGCGCCGCCAGCCGCGGCGAGCGCGGCGGGAGCACGCCCGCAGCGCAGCGACCCGGCGACGAGCAGCAGCACGCTCAGGACCAGCAGCGGCCGGGCCACCGGGTCCAGGGCGTGGCGAAGCGCCGCCCACGGTCTGGTGGAGGCGTCGACGCCCAGGGCGCCTAGTGCGGTGGCTGCGGCTCCGGGGAGCATCGCGATCATGGGCAGGCAGCTCGCGACGGCGAGCACACCGCCGGCGGCGCGGACCAACCCGGCCGGCCGGCGCCTGTTGTGAGGCTGCGCGGGCGCCGCCGCGGGCTGCTGGTCGCGGCTGCTGGTCATCAGTGAAGTGTAGGAGGGCTGCCCGGTCCTGGGCTGGCCGGGTCACGGGGCTGTCGCGGCGGGCCGTGCATACCGGCCCAGCCGACGGCGGCAGCCAGGTCGGCCTCGGCAATCAGTCCGTCCAGGCGGGCGATCTCAGCCCCGTTGCGGAGTATCAGCACGGTCGGGATTGACATCACGTCGTGTTCCTCGGCCAACGGCAGGTTGACGTCGAGATCGACCCGCACGACCGTCACGTCCTGGTGGCTTTGCGCCAGCGGCGATCTTCGGTTCGAGCTTGCGGCACGGCGCGGAGGACTGCTGGTAGAAGTCGACGACGAGCAGGCGCGGCTGGGCGCGCAGGGTACGCAGCCGCGCCGGGCCGACTGTCTCGACCGCAGCATTGGGCCCGTACGGCGATGCGGTCATCGTGCGGCCGGGACCGCGGTCTGCGCGGGTTCACCATTGGGCTGGCATCCGACGCTGCCGATCGCGTCGAATAGCAACGACGGGCGCCCGCCGAGCGAGTTGACGAAGATCAGGGTGACCGACGCGGCCATTGCGGCCATAGCCCACACCGGGTACACCAGGCCGGTCGTCGCCAGCGGGATTCCGATGCCGTTGAACAGGAAGGCCAGGGCGACGTTCTGCCGGGTCCGGCGGTAGCTCGAGCGGCTGATGTTCCGCGCGGTGAGCACGGCTCGCAGGTCGTCGCGGACGACGATGATGTCCGCGGACTCCACCGCGATGTCGGTGCCGCCGCCCATCGCGATGCCCACGTCGGCCTGCATGAGCGCGGGGGCGTCGTTGATGCCGTCGCCGACCATCGCAACGCGTCCGCCGCCGGCCTGGAACTCCAGGACGATGTCGGCCTTGCCCTCGGGCAGCACTCCGGCGCGGACATTGCCGGACAGATCCTCGGGGGCGCCCGTCGCGGGCGAGTTCGTTCTGCGCTAGGCAGTGATCGGGATCCGGTGACGAGCGGACGTCCGCTTCCGGCAGGAGCGCGCCTTCGAGTGCCCGCAACCGAGCTAGCGCGCGGCCGCCGCGCCGAGTTCGCCTTCGGCGACGTCCTGTCGTTTGCGGGGGATGCGGGTCACGAGCGGCAGCGCGATCGCGACCAGGGCGATGATGCCGATTGTCGTGTAGGCCGTGGTGTAGCCCTTGGTGCTGCCGATGAGACTGGCGGCGATGACCGGGCCGATGACCCCGCCCAGGCTCCAGGCGACGATCATCAACCCGTAGATCGCACCCGCGTGCTTGATACCGAAGTAGTCCCCGGCAGTCGCCGGCATAGTGCCGAACCCACCGCCGTAGCAGAGGTAGATCAGGGCGCCCAGCAGGAAGAATAGCCCGGTGGAGTGCGCATGCGGGAGCAGCAGCAGGGCGACCCCCTGGAGGCCCAGCATCGCGACGAACGACGGCATCCGTCCGATCTTGTCCGACGCGGCCGCCCAGACGATGCGACCGGCTCCGTTGAAGATCGCGAACAACCCGACCGCGCTCGCCGCTGCGGTCTTGCTGTAGCCGGCGATGTCGGTCGCGCTGGCAGCCGCCTGGCTGATAAGGGCGATGCCGGCCGCGGTGTTGAGCGTCAAGATAGCCATGAGCAGGTACCACTGCGGTGTCCGCAGGGACTCTGCAGGGTCGTAGTCGCGACCGCTGTCCACTACCCGGCCGGTCGTCGCCGGCTGCCACCCCGGCACGACGTAGCCCTGCGGGGGGTTGCGGAAGAAGGCCGCTCCGATGACCGCGAGGACCAGGTAGGCGACACCGAGCGGCAAGAAGGCCCGCGTCGGGCTGCCGGGGTTGTTGTCGATCAGCTTCTGCGCGACCGGGGAGGTGAGGACGGCGCCGAAGCCGAAGCCACCGACCGCTAGGCCGGTGATCAGCCCGCGCCTGTCCGGGAACCACTTCTGCAGCATCGCGATCGGCACGATGTAGGCGAGCCCCAGCCCGATGCCGCCGATGACCCCGTACGTCGCGACCAGCAGCGGGAGATCCCCATGACCGTGTGCGAACGAGGCGCCGATCGTGCCGATGGCGTAGATGATGCCGCCGACGAGGGCCACCGCGCGGGGCCCCTTCTTGTCCTGGATGCGGCCACCGATGTAGGTGCCGATGAAGATCATGCCGATGGTGACCTCGAACGGTAGCGAGGCCTCGGTCTTGCTCAGGTGGAAGTTCGGGGCCTTCTGCAGCGCCTTAGAAAACACGCTCCAGGCGTACACGGCACCAATCGCGAACTGCAAGAGCAGGGCCGCAGCCGCGATCCCCCACCTGCCCTTGGTCGCGTTAGTGGTCCTGACTGTCGTCGAGCTGCGTGCCACGCCGTGCTCCTGTCTGGGCTCCCGCGCCCTTGCTGATTATCCAGATCCGTGTGCACATTCGACAGGAATCGGGCCGCGACCCCAAGTGTGGTCTCCCCGCGGGAGCGTCGGCGCGGCGCGGGGTCGGTCGGCGCGACGGTTGCCCCTGCGCGGCGACCGCTGTCGTCGCCTCGACCAAACCAGCCGACCAGCTACTCGACGACGCCGGTGACGCCGAGCGCGCTGCCGGTCAGGCGAAGTACCAGCAGCGCCAGTGTCACGGTGGCGAACACGTCACCCCACTGGGAGACGGTCCGTGCTGCCCACAGCCGGCGGTAGGCCGGCGAGGCGAACACGCCTCGCAGGCCACTAGCCGGAGGCTGGGCGTTCACAGCCTTGGTGAACGCGAAGACGCCTGCGTTCCTGCCAGCCGGTCGGCTGCAAGGGCGAAGACGCCTCCTCGTTTGCTCATCAGCAGGGGAAACGCCGAGGTCGAGCAGTCCGGGCAGACCACGTGGCCAACAACCGGGTGCGCCGAGGTGTGGCCGTGTGCAGGCCGCTTATGGGTGCAACGCGCTGAGAATCCAGGCGTCTGGAGGTGTTCCGGTCAGGCCGGCCGAAGTGGCGTAGAGCCGGCACTGCAATGCGTAGCCGTCGCGCTCGTCGGCTCCAGGTTCGATGTCCTGGCCGTTGACGCGCAGGCTCGGGGAGCCCAAAAAGCGCAGCCGCTGTGCCTTGGCCGCCTGACTGGCTGACAGCCGCACCTCTCGTCCGCCGGCTTTGGCGTGCTGCCCTGGCCGTGATTGGGTTTCCTGGTCTGCTTGCTGTCAGGCGACGGTGAGAGTGATCTTCTTCATGACGATGTCGGAGCCGGACTTGACCGGCAGGTCGGCTCCGGCGGTCTTGGGGAATTCGTAGGTGCCGATGGTGTGGTCGTCGACGTGGAGCATCGGCCAGTACGCGCCAG